>Ga0180007_10005450_pt1 | contig 12847 bp, 6 predicted proteins | sample MM_PC_MetaG_FD_121122 | JGI IMG/M metagenome (GOLD analysis project Ga0180007, IMG submission 121122) | Groundwater microbial communities from the Aspo Hard Rock Laboratory (HRL) deep subsurface site, Sweden - MM_PC_MetaG | ecosystem: Environmental > Aquatic > Deep subsurface > Groundwater... | reverse complement strand
TGAAGATGGCTTCAACCGGTATGGTGAAAAGTGTTTCTTCCAGAGTCATAACCCTGTGGTTTTTTCTGCCGCAAAACCAGATTCTTCCTTTTGAATCCATCCATCCAAGATCGCCCATCCGGTGCCAGATTTTCCCGTCTGCATCAGGGATTTTGGATAACAGGTCGGCCTCCCGGTTATCAAAATAATGCCGGGTAACCAGATCGGCTTTTACGATTATCTCACCCACCTGTTTTTCAGGCACCTTGTGTCTGTCATGAAGCTGGGTAATGGGATCATCATTTATTTTAATGAGCTTGACCAGGGTATTGCAGATGGGTCTTCCGATACACATCCCATACCCTTGTTCAGTAAGGGTTCTGGTTTCAGAAAGAATTTCATTGGACCCAATGGAAATCACGGGAACAGCCTCTGTTGCACCATAGGGGGTATGGATCTGGGCGTGATCAGACAACATGTGTGAAAATTGTTCTATGTTGGCAGGGGTCACGGGCGCTCCAGCAGATATCACACGCCGTAAAGACGGCAATTTAATATGATTTTTTAACCCAAATTTACCCACACGGTTTAATAAGGCTGGTGAGGCAAACATATTGGTAACCCCATGATTTTCAATCGCTTCAATAATTTTTTCAGGATTCACCCGGGCAGGTTTGGTCGGATCCATATCCGGTATGACGGCGGTCATGCCAAGGATGGGATCAAAAAGGGCAAACAAAGGAAACGTCGGCAGATCAATCTCATCTGAATCAATCTGAAAATGCTCCTGAATCTGTCGAATCTGGGCTTCAAAATTACCATGGGTATATATTACGCCTTTGGCAGGACCTGTTGAACCCGTGGTAAAAACAATGGCAGCGGTTTCATCACGTGTGGTCTGGGCTCTTGAATACGGCTCATTTCCTTGTATCATCAGTTGATCAAGGGTATATCCCCCCCAGAACCATCTTTTCCCCACGGTCACCCAGATTTTAACCGTTTTAAAAAAACCGGGTTTCAGTTTCCGTAACAGATGGGCTTTTTCAATACCGATAAAGGCTTTGGGTTTACCCTGTTTCAGACATTGAAGCATCCGGTCAATTCCCATACCAGGGTCCACCACAACGGGCACGGCACCGACCTTGAACATGGCAAAGATGGTAATGAAGAATTCCATGCCCGGAGGTAACATTAAAATGGTCCGGGTTCCCCGGATGATGCCGATTCTTTCAAGGCCAAAGGCCAGTCTGTCAGATTCGGTTTCCAGTTGGGTAAAGGTCATTTGACTGTACAACACCCGCCCTTTTTTGTCTCGTCCGGCAGGATAAACAACAGCTCTTTTGTAAGGGTATTTTTCCTGTGTTGTTTTTAGACCCAGAGAAATATTTGTATAGGTTGTCATAGAAAATTCTTTGTTATGGGTAAATATGTTCTTTAATAAATCTTTGAAAAGATACTTTAATTGCTTTTTACCCTAAGGTATCACCAAATGTCAAAACAAAGAATACATTATTTGATCTGGATATTTTTCATAAGGGCAACTGTTTTGCGCAAGTTATGCAAAATTCTCTTTGGCCGATATCCAATTATTTGATTGATTCATTTTTCAAAAAGGCCTCAATCAATCGACTGGATTCTTCTGGTTTATCTTCAAACAGATAATGGCCGGCATCATGGAAAACATGGAAGGCGGCCCCGGGGAATCTTGCCTTGAATTCATTTAAGAATGCCAGGTCAAAAACAAAATCCTTTGCCCCCCATAAAAATAATAAAGCGGATTCATCAAGCCTGCTCAGATTCTGGTCCACATGATTGACTATGGCATAACTTTGATCAGCCTGGCTCAAGGGTATATCCTGAACAAATTTTAAGGTTGCAATCCGGTTTCTCCATGAATTATAAGGTGCCACAAGCCCTTTTTTGACTTCAGGGGATAATTTTTTCTGACTGGCAAAATAAAGTGCCCCTTTTGCAAATAGATTTAATCCAAGTACGGCTGGAACCGCAAAAAACTTGATATATTTAATCAGCCATAAGCGGAATGGAAATCGTTTCCCCTGTGGCAGAAAAAAACCTGCCGTATTGGTGATGATAATCTTATCAATTTTTTCCAGGTGATCCACGGCCCATGCAAGACCGATCATCCCCCCCCAGTCATGGACGATTAGAGTTATTCGCTCATTGATATTCAGGTGACGGATCAGTGAATCAAGATCTTTCACCCTTGATTCAAGTGTGTATTCATATGTTTTTGCACTGGGTTTGTCTGAAAGACCACATCCGATATGATCCGGGGCAATAGCCCGAAAGTTTCTGGAAAGGCTTTTGATCAGGTGACGAAAGTAGAACGACCAGGTTGGATTGCCATGTACCATCAGAACGGGTTTGCCTTCTCCTTTGTCAATATAATGAAGATCATGGCCGTTAATATTCATGAAATGAGAATCAAACGGATAGAGATCTTCAAACCCGTTTGTGGATGTCAGCTTATCATTGATGCGTTTTTCTACCATTCAACACCCAGGATATAACAGTTCAATCCAGATCCCACACCAATAAATGCCACAAAATCATCGGGCTGCAAAAAACCTCTTTCATCTGCAATGGCAGCCGTCATGGGAAGAGAAACACTTCCCACATTGCCGAGAAAGGGAAAAGTACAGAAGTCTTTTTGAATATCCTGATTCAAGATCTGGTAAAATCTCTGATGATGCGCCGCCCCGACCTGGTGTCCGATAAATTTATCTGGTTTATCATGGGGAAGATCAAATTCTTTTTTAAACGCATCAAAGGTTTTTTTTGCAAGGACAAGACCATTTTCAAGGACTTCCTGGGCCTGGGTCCGCATGATGACTTTTGAATTCGTGGGCATGCCTTTTTGTTCAAGTCCCCAGTGACAAAGTCTGTAATGTTCGCTGGCATTTTTCACAACTCCGCCTTTAAGTGCGTGTTTTCGAGTGTCCGGGTTGCCAATGGTTCCATCGGTTAACAATACGGATGCAGCTCCTGAACCACCCGTCATCGTTGCAATGGTATCTTTATAAAACGCGACACTTTTATGGGTGTTGATCTCATCAATGGTTGAATCAACAATCTGTCGAGCTGTTTCGCAGGATACCACAAGTCCTGCCTTTATATTCCCCAGTTCAATCTCATTGGCCACCTGGACAATCCCTGTTACCATACCCAGACAGGCGCTTTTAACATCGTAGATATGGGCATTTTCCCCAATATTCAACTGGGCAGCCACGGAACAGGAAGTGGCGGGTTCAAATCCATCCTGGCCCACCCCGCAAAAGACCAGTGCCCCGATCTGATCCCTATCGATATCGGCTTCATCAAGGGCTCTTTGCCCGGCAACGGCGGCATGGTCTGCAAGCGTATGGTCTTCATCCCAATACCGTCTCTCCTTTATGCCGGTCAAGGCTTCAAGGTGTCCCGGCCCTAATCCCACTGCCGCATAAAACGGAGCCAGTCTGTGTTCAAGTTCAGTTGTGGTGACCACATGAGGTGCAAGTTCATAACCAAATGATTCAATAAATACCTTAGAATATCTCATTTTTTCTCCAGAAAGCGTCCAAGTCGTTTTTTGTCAGGCCCGAAAGTTTCATTCCCATATTTTTGTACCATACAATTCTCAACTCATCGGAAAACATGTGTGCGTCTGCTATCACATAGGGTTCAGGATCGTATCCCATCTCTTTGATATCAATTTCATACCGGGCTTTTTTGGTATCCGGTGTAACAGGACCCCGGCATTTTAAATCACTTTCATTGTCTGGGAGGACATCATAAAACACATCATCCCGATCGCTTATCCAGCCCATTCTCTGGGTAAAAATTCTCAACGCATGGGCACAGCATTCATACATCAGGGTGCCTGGCATAACCCTGTCATCAATGAAATGACAGGTCAAAAACCAGTCATCCGGAAAAATGTCTGTCTGGGCAATAATGGAGCCAAGACCAAACCTTCCACCCGTTGGATCAAACTCAAGAACCCTGTCAATCAGATGCATCCTTTTCCCCGGAAGTTTAAGATGTTTTCCAAGGTGTATGGGTTCAAAATATTTCCCAAATGCCAGTCCGACATCACCTTGTCGTAAGGCTTCAATTTTTTCATCGGAAAAACTTTCCTTTTTAACCGGAACCAGGGGAGAAAACGCTATCAAGGAGATGGACTTTTTTAAATCATCAGATTTAAGGATAATGCCGCCTGAATTTTCAACTTCTTTATCCGTAAAAAACCCGGCACACCCGTCCCGCATGGATATCAGCAATTGGCCGTTAATATACCCTTGATAGTGGAAAAAAAACAGATAACCATCCCCCTGTTTTAGAAACCGATCAATTTCAATGTGATACTCAATGGTTTCAAACGGCTTGGGCAAACTCCTGTGAAAAGTGACCCGGGCATCCAGAAGCCTGTATTTTCTCGTCCCCTTGACCATATGGTCAATGCCAAGCCAGGAGCACAAAAACAGATCTGCCTGACCGGCTTCAATGGATATGGAAACAGGTGCCCTGCCCCCATCCAGATACCAGGCATTTTCTTTTACATCATGCTGGGTAATAATTTTGCCTGAGGTCATGGACAATCTCACACCCTGGATATCCATGATCCTGTCCACCAGCATCAATGGTTCATCAGGAAGTCTGACCCTGACAGGATAGGTGTCGATGATCTCAAAATCTTTGCCAAGCACATTGGAGGCTTTTCCCCGGGCAAACTCAAGGCAGTGGTCCCTGTCCATGAAGCACGGTGCCACAGGTGCAATTGATTTGAATTGAACGGCCGCAGCAGAATCTTTTGGGGTGGTATCATCCCGTATCCACTGATCATTGGAATTTTGCATAACGCTTTGAGCAAGGCGGGTCAGGGTTTCAAACTGATCCTCAAGAGCCTGATAATTTGTCGTTGAAAATTCAAGGAATTTTTCATGGGCTTTGGATGTGGCAAGACTGCCTTTGGCAATCAGGCCCGGATCAAGCATAAAGGCATCTTGTCGGGGTTGATGGTCAACGACAGCATCTGCCTGTTTTGTCCGGTCAGTATCCGTAACCAATGGTTGTTCGATCTGAAGAGAATGATTGGAATCATCCACAAAATGTTCCTGGATTTTTTGACGTACATCTTCTGAAATCTGTGTCTGATTTATTTTTAAAATAATCTTTTTTGTTGATGGATCTTTAAAAACAGATGATTTTTTTTCCTTTTCAGTTGAAGCCATGCCCGGGTTACTTTTGCCCTTATGCCGGTTTTCCTCAAGAATCACGTGGGAACAGGCGCCATCTGTCGTGATGGATGAGACACAGGCTTTTCGAATCAATCCTGGGGAATGCCTTTTCCAATGGGCCGGCGTATCCGTGTGGCGAATTTTATGTTGATCCGCTTTTTCAGCTGCCCGTGCATTTGAATAATGTAAAGGCATTTGTTGATAATAGAGACAAAGCGCTGTTTTAATAACCGAAAAAAGAGAAGATGCACCTTGCGTGTTTCCCAGACCGAAATCCGTAAAACCGGTTTCATAAAGGCCCAGATCGCTTAAGGCGGTTTTTGATTCTTTAAGGGCATTTGTAAGTGACAGTGTATACAAGGTGGGTGACAATGATGAATCATATCCTGTTTCACCCGGGATAACCCCACTGCTGGCACCTCCCACCCCAGTGATAACCCCATAAATCCTGTCACCGTCGTCAAGGGCCTGATCCAGCCGTTTTAACACAATGGCACAAGCCCCTTCAGAGGGCAGGTTTGATTCACTGTGGGGCCTTACGATATCATTGAGGGCAAACTGACGGATATCCCCTGCAAGATCAACACTGCCGCAGATAAACACATCCGTTTCTTCCCGGCTTAACGAATGAATACCCGTTTCAATGGCCTTGATACCGGAAGCCTCTTTGGCAGACAGGGTGAAACAGGGACCGCCAAGCTTGAATTCCCTTGCCACCCGGGATGCCACAATCCCGCCAAGGGCACCCAGGGTCCGGTTAAAGGTTAAGGGCTTTGACAGGGCATTTTTCAGTTTTTCATCCAGATGATTGATTTTCCATCGAAGATGAAAATCCGTGGCCCCATAATCAAATTCAATCCCCATAGCGCAGCCGATATGATGTCTCAAAGGGTCTTGCGCAGTTGGTCTCGGGTTGATCCCGGCATCTTCCAGCGCCCCTTTTGCCGCTTTCAGAAGAACAATATGCTGGGGTAAGATATCTTCCAGTTGATTGGGGGGAATATGAAATTCATCAACGGCAAGCAACAGATCATCCAGATAAAACCCGGGTTTTTCATCAAACCCATATGGTTTTTTTCTTTTCCACCTTGACCCTGGAAACTCAGGCGTTACAGCGGCTGTATCAAATAAAAGTATTTTAAACGCTGACAGGGACGGGCAGTTTTTTGCAATGGTTTCCATGCCCACAATGGCACAGGGAACCATTGTTAACCGCTGTTCAAAATCCATAACCGACGGTTTTGGATTTTTTACAATATGACGGCTTGAACCGGGTTTAAATTCTTCAACCAGAAGATGGGCATTGATTCCGCCAAAACCAAATGCACTGATGCCAGCCTTTCGTGTGGAATAAGAAGATTGCGGCTCCCAGTTTTCAACCCGGGTTTGAACCTTGATATGCGTGTCATTTAAAAGGCTTTTACGAGGCGCTTGGGAATAATTTAAAGAGGGCGGCAAAATGCCGTTGTTCATTGAAAGAATCGTTTTTATAACTCCTGCAGCGCCTGCTGCCGTTAACAGATGCCCGATCATTGACTTGACAGATCCAATGGACAGATGTTTATCCGGGCAGTCAAATCGATTCAAAAGTGCCTGTATGCTGGACAATTCAACCTGATCTCCCACAGGCGTACCCGATCCATGGCATTCCATATACTGGATGTCTGCAGGAGACCAGGATGCCTGTTCATAGGCCTGGATCATGGCCCGAACCTGGCCTTCTTTTGCTGGCCCCACCAGGGTCCCTTCTATATCATTGGATACCCCTGCCCCGGTTATGACGGCATAAATTTTATCACCACAGGCAATGGCATCTTCAAGTCTTTTCAATACCACGATTCCGGTTCCTTCACCCACCACAAGTCCATCCGCATGTTTATCAAATGAAGCGCACCTGCCCGTCGGAGACAGGGCCTGAAGCTGTGTGAATCCGATCTGGGTATAAAGCGAATCAGGTCGTGAAACCCCACCTGCCACCATGATGTCTGCCTTTCTTGAATAAAGATATTCACAGGCAAGCTTAATGGAAACCAAAGATGAGGCACAGGCTGCATCAAGGGTAAAGCACCCGCCCTGCAAACCCATGGCCCTTGCGAAAATTGAGGCAGGAAAAGACACCACACCACTGCTTGAAAAATCCCTTGGCACAAGTTTTTTATAATTCCGACGGGAATCACAGAGGATCTGCCAGGAAATCTGAGACGATGTATCCGTGGGAAGGGCAATGGCAGCTATTATCACACCGGTTCGTTTTTTATCGTCACTGGTATGATAACATTGTAAAAACGCATCCCTTCCGGCATGGAGAACCAGTTGATGCAATGGATCAAGATGTGACAAAAGGTCTTTATCCACAAGAAAACCTGTCGGGTCAAACTTAAAATTTTCAATAAGCCCGGCTTTATTGGAGATCGCCTTGTCCGGAACGGTGTGTGGGGATATAAAATCCTTAACCGGCCCTATCCATCGATGATCCGGTACGATACGGATGGATTCTCTTTTATGGATGATATTGTCAAGAAACTGCCGTGTATCAAGTGCCTGGGGAAAAACTCCTGACATCCCGACAACTGCTGTTTTACCCAGGTTCTTTATGATACGAGATTTCATAAGTGCTGTAATAATTTAGAACCCGGATAATTTCAAGAAACCAGTGTAATAGTTGTGTAAAATCTGGCTTCAGGTGTAAATAAGGAAAAAACCCTGTACAACGGATTTCACTAAAAGCCATGTTGTTAGCCCAATGAAAAAAACGGCCAATGCTTTATCAGTCATGTTTTCCATTCTCTTTTCATTATATCCGAATACCCAGCCCAGAAAGATACCGCTCAACAACCCGCCGGCATGACTCCAGTTGTTTATGTTGGGCATGAGAAAACCAATCAGGATAAGACTGAAAACCCAGCCCGATGTCTGTTTGAATACAATCTGGCCCCATTGTCCGCCCCTTGATTTTCCGAAAAAAAGCGCTGCGCCGATCAATCCGCAAAGACCTGATGAAGCACCTATGGTCAGATACACATGGCCAAAATAAGACAATAAAAATCCTGAAATCCCCGTCAGTGTAAAGATGGAAAACATCCGGGCCGGACCAAATTCCTTCATCACCAGGGGGGCTATGGTTTTTAACGCCAGCATATTGAACACAATATGCAAAAGCCCGCCATGAAGCCAGTTGGCCGTAATCAGCGACCACCATGCATCAAATTTAACAATGGGAAGTCTGCCAGATGCACCCAGAAAATTTAATACATCCATGGAAGGGGTAAAGGCATAAAACGGATTAATGGACAGACCCATGTTTTTGCCGCTGTAAATCAGGCTGATTAAAAACATGATCACATTGGTATAAATCATTGCATTCATGACAAGTTTGGGTGTGAAAAACGCCTGGTAAGTTTTATGGTGTATCATCAAAGTCCCGGGTTATGTGGTTCATTTCAAATATTATGACTTGAAAATAAACAATAATATAGTAAAATCAACTTTTAAATTTTATATTGCTAAAGGAAAAACTGATGACATTATTCAACCCCAAAACTCAAACGTTTAACCATCTTGATTCTGAATCAAAAAACATCATGATAAAAACCATTGATTTTTTTGAGAGCCGTGGAAAAAAAAAGTTGAAATCAGATTATCATGAACGGATCTGGTATACGGATTTTATTGCATTTTTAAAAAAGAACCAGATTTTTGCCACACTGCTGACACCTGCAAAATATGCAAACGGCAATAAAAATGCCCGATGGGATACCCGAAGAATTTGTGATTTCAATGAAATCCTGGGATTTTACAACCTGTCCCACTGGTATACCTGGCAGGTTTCCATCCTGGGGCTGGGACCGATCTGGATGAGCCCCAATGAAGCCATTAAACATAAAACCGCACAATTATTAAAACAGGGCCATATTTTTGCCTTTGGCCTGTCAGAAAAAACCCATGGTGCAGACCTTTATTCTTCTGACATGTCGTTAACTCCTCTGGCCAAAGGTCAATATGTGGCAGATGGCGGAAAATATTATATTGGCAATGCAAATATAGCCGGTATTGTTTCAACTTTTGGAAAAAATACGGAAACAGACGAGTATGTCTTTTTTGCAGTGAGTCCTGAACATGAGAACTATGATCTGGTCCAGAATGTGGTAGACTGGGAAGGATATGTGGCTGAGTATGCGTTAAACGGCTATCCCATTGAAGAAGACGACATTCTTTCAACGGGACAGAATGCCTGGGATTCGGCATTGAACACCATTAATGTCGGTAAGTTCAACCTTGGCTGGGCATCCATCGGCATCTGTACCCATGCGTTTTATGAAGGATTGAACCATGCAGCCAACCGGAATCTGTATGGCAGATGGGTCACTGATTTCCCCCACATCAAACAGATATTTGTTGATGCATATACACGGCTTGTTGCAATGAAGCTTTTTTCCCAGCGTGCTTCAGATTATTTTAGAAGTGCTTCCAAGGAAGACCGAAGATACCTTTTGTATAACCCCATGGTTAAAATGAAGGTCCCCAGCCAGGGAGAGACGGTGATCAACCTAATATGGGATGCCATCGCTGCAAGAGGCTTTGAAAAGGACAGCTATTTTGAAATGGCTGCCACGGACATACGAGCGCTTCCCAAACTCGAAGGAACTGTCCATGTCAACATGGCCCTCATCATCAAGTTCATGGCCAACTATTTTTTCAACCCGGGTGAATTCCCTGACATTGGTAAACGAGATGATGCTGCCTGTGACACGTTTTTATTTCACCAGGGACTCACAAAAGGCCTTGGCAGAATCCAGTTTCATGATTTTAATATGGCCTACGACAGTATTGACCTGCCAAATGTCACCATCTTCAAAGAGCAGACAAAATTGCTGCAGGAAATGCTCTTAAAGGCAACCCCGGATAAAAGCCAGGCCAAAAACATGGATTTTCTTTTATATCTCGGTGAAATGTTCACGCTTGTGGCGTATGGGCAACTCATCATTGAAAAATTTAATATGGAACACGGTGAAGAGGATCTGCTGGAACAGATTTTTGACTTTATGATCAGAGACTTTTCAGAATATGCATTAAAACTGTATTCAAAAACAGATACAAATGATATCCAGATGGCCTATTGCCAGAAAATGATTAAAAAACCAGTAAGGGATACGGACAGATTCTCAAGAATCTGGGACAATCATGTTATCTCATTAAAAGATTCGTATGAGATGAATCCTTAAAAAATCAAGGACAAGACGTCAGTAAAACGATTCAGCCACAATGCCGGCCCGGGCATTGTGGCTGAATCATCCGCCTTATTTTGTTTCATCAATAATAGCAATAAGGGTATTCTCAACTTCCCGGGCAATGATTTTTAATGCATCATCATTGTTCAGAACAGATAACAGGTCTGTCGGCCTTAAGGTGCCGATGAAAACCTCTCCCTTTTCTTCCCAGACGGATATGCGGCAGGGCAGTGCCATATTCAGACTCATATCATTGGTCAGGACCGCATTGGCCTTTTGGGGATTACACACTTCAAAAATCCGGCATTCATTTGGAAAATCAATGCCTTTGTTTTTCATGGTGGCTTTTAGATCATGAATGTGCAGCACACCAAATTTGTTTCGAGCCACGGCATCCTTCAGATCCGTAACGGCGTGTTCAATTGATTTTTTTGTTTTTACGATATATTTCATTTTGATCTCCTCAGTTTTAAGGGGGTGATAGAATATTGAATACCATTTGTGGGGGTTCAAGGCAAGGCGTTGGACGAGACAACCTGAATCTCTACCGGGTATACGTATAGGTATTTTTCTTGAAAATATAAGAGATGATTTTAAATTTGATCCAATTGAGGTTCCCTTACCTGCATCCTTTGTAGGGTTTCATGCTGCATCATGGCTTCCATCATCCGGGTCTGACCCTGCACCGTTTCCACCAACCTTGTTTAAGCCGGGCATCTTTAAATCAAGATAAATCAGATCATAGGATTGTTCCTGCGCCATCTCTATCCCCTTTTCCCCTGATATCGGCATCATGATGTCCATCAGCACCATGTCCACCACAGGTGCCATTTTTAAAATATCCAGTGCCTTTTGTCCGTTTTCCGCTTTCAGGACGTTCATACCCTTGCCTTCCAGCATCTGGCAAAGGGCATACATGTTTCTCATGTCATCATCTACCACAAGAACGGTCTTATCCTTGAATAATGCATCCGTATCATGGAGGCTGGCAATCATCTGCCGTTTTTTTCCAGGTAGCTTGCTTACAATCCTGTGCAGGAATAAAGAGGCCTCATCCAGCAGTCTCTCCTCTGATTTGACACCTTTGATAATGATGGATTCCGCGTATTCACGAAGCTGTTCATCTTCTTTCCGGGAAAGATCACTTCCGGTATAGACAATGACCGGCGAAATGGTAAACCCGTCTTCTGCTTCAAGCGCTTTGAGCAATTCAAATCCGGTCATATCCGGCAGGCCCAGATCCAGGATCATGCAGTCAAAGACTTTGGATTTCAAAATTTGAATTGCATCCGTCCCGGTTGCCGCCTGTTCTGCATGGACATCCCCATTGCCGATCAGCTTGATGATGCTTTTGCGCAGGTTTTCATCATCCTCCACCACCAGCAGGTTTTTCACTTTCTTGGAAAATACGTCCGTCAGTTTGTGGAAAGCCTCATCCAGCTCTGCTTTATTGATGGGTTTTTTCAGATAGCCCACGGCCCCTTTTCTGAATGCTTCCATTGTCGACTCTTCAACAGACATGATATGGACAGGGATATGCCGGATTTTCGGATTTTCCTTCACGTTTTCCAGAACTGCCCAGCCATCCATTCCGGGAAGTTTGATATCCAGGATAATGGCTTGGGGCATGTATTTTTCCGCAAGAATCAGACCTTCTTCCCCCAATGGCGTTGCCAGGCATTTCAAGCCCCGTTCATGGCAGAGTTTTAACAGCAGCCGTGCAAACTTGGGATCATCTTCAACCACCAGGATGGTTTTTTCATCTTTTTCCAGGGTGTCCCTGTCATCTAAAATGGATTCGGCTGCCGCAACCTGCTGTTGTGTCCTTTTAATACGGTCGTCCGATTGAGCCGGACGGTCATCCTCACCCTGGGTTGACATTGGCAGCGCCACAGCCTTAGGTGTCACGGGCAGATAGAGCGTAAACACGGAACCTTTCCCCTTTTCACTGGTCAGTTGGATCTCTCCGCCCAGAAGGCTGGCAAGTTCCCTGGAAATGGAAAGCCCAAGTCCCGTTCCACCGTATTGCCGTGCAGTACCGCCTTCCACCTGTTGAAAGGCCTCAAAAACGACCTTCTGGCTTTCAGGAGTGATGCCTATACCCGTGTCTTTAACGGCAATGGCAAGGGTATTGATCCTGTCCAGACCGCTTCTGGAAAGATCTGCATTATCCGCCGGCAAACCAAATTCAATCGTGATACCGCCTTTTTCAGTAAATTTGATGGCATTTGACATCAGATTTTTAAGGATCTGATCAACGCGTTTCTGGTCGGAATAAATGGTCTTCGGTGCAATATCTGCCATATGAACGGCCAGATTGAGCTTTTTGGCCTCTGCCATGTGTTGAAAATTTATGACAATGCTGTCTGCGATGTCCCGGGTGACAATAGTCCTGGACTGAAG
>Ga0180007_10005449_pt1 | contig 12847 bp, 6 predicted proteins | sample MM_PC_MetaG_FD_121122 | JGI IMG/M metagenome (GOLD analysis project Ga0180007, IMG submission 121122) | Groundwater microbial communities from the Aspo Hard Rock Laboratory (HRL) deep subsurface site, Sweden - MM_PC_MetaG | ecosystem: Environmental > Aquatic > Deep subsurface > Groundwater... | reverse complement strand
GTCCAATCTTTCGTGACTAATAGGCATGCAGATTTCTGGACCGATTTCGATTTCGATTTCGATTTTGAGGGAAATGGACAATTCACTGAGCTAATTGAATTAGAACTCGATTGCCCTGGAATCCCGGCCCAGTGCCGGAATCATCATTGACTTCCCCCGGTGCCACGGAGATAGTCCCCTCCAGAAGAGGTGCATCTTGGATTTTCAACTCCTGGCCACTTGTGCCGACGGCCTGACCGACCTGCTCGCGGCGGAGATCAAGGGGATCGGCGGGACCGACGTGCGCACCGGCTACCGCGTGGTCTATTTCACGGCCTCCGAAGAGGTCACCTACGCGGCCCACCTGCGCCTGCGCATGGCCGGCAGGATCTTCCGGATCCTCAAGGACCTCCCGGCGGGCGCGCCCAACATCGTCTTTTCCAAGGCCAAACAGATCCGCTTCGACAAGCTCTTTGCGGCCGACCTGCCCGTGGCCATCGCCGTGATCTCGGCCAGCGGCGCCGGCGAGGACAGCGGCGAGCTTCCCGCCCATCTGGTCGGCAGCAAGCTGCGGGAGGCCATCAACGATTCGTTTCAATTCCACCAGAAGGTGGTCCCCAACCAGAGCTCGCGGGACGCCAAGGTCAGCGTGCGCGGTTTTCTGCATCACCGGCGCCTGATGGTGAGCCTGGACACCTCCCTGGAGGGCCTCCACAAGCGCGGCGTGCGCGTCCCCGGTCACCCTGCCCCCCTCAAGGAGACCCTGGCCGCGGCCCTGCTGGCGGTGTGCGGGTACGACGGGACGACCGCCTTCTACGATCCCATGTGCGGCAGCGGCACCATCGCCATCGAGGCCGCCCAGATCGCCACGGGGACCGCTCCGCTGCTGCTTCGTCCCAAGGGCGGGTTCGGCTTCGAACATCTGCTCGACTTCAACGAGCCGCTCTGGGAGAAGCTACGCGCAACCGCCAAGGCCGCCCGGCATGATCCCACGGCCAAGATCTTCATGTCGGACATCGATCCGGAGTACGTCGAAAATGCCCGCCAGATCGCGGGCTACGCCGGCATGGGAGGGTTCATCCGCTCCGAGGTGAAGGACTTCTTCAAGACCGCCAAGCCGGCCGATGCCGGAACGATGATCATGAACATCCCCTACGGACAGCGCCTGGCAGACCAGGACGTCACCCCCGAGTTTCTGGCCGCCCTGGGCGACCACCTCAAGCAGGCCTACCAGGGATGGCGCTGCGGCGTCCTGGCCCCGGTCTCCTCGCCGCTGAAGAGCATCGGCCTGAAGCCCAACCGCCAGGCCGCCTTCCAGAACGGCCTGATCCCGGTGAAACTTCTGGTTTTTGATATTTACTGAACTTCAGGAGGCGGCTACACCGGGGTGGGGGAGAAGCACTTGCGGCAGCGGGCCTCGTAGGCCTGCACGTCGCCCACGACGATGCGCTCGGAGCCGCCGGCGACCAGGCGCTGGCTGCGGGAGGCGGGGTTGCCGCAGACCACGCAGATCGCCAGGGTCTTCTCGATGTATTCGGCAATCGAGAGCAGCTCGGAGACATGGGAGAACGGCTGGGCTGCGAAGTCCAGGTCCAGGCCCGCGACGATGACGCGCTTGCCCTCGTTGGCGAGGCGGTCGGCCACCTGCACGATGCCCGTCGGGAAGAACTGCACCTCGTCGATGCCCACGACGTCGCAGTCCCCGACCTGCTCGAGGATGTCGGCGGGGTTGGTGATCAGCGTGCTCTGCAGCTTCATCTGGTTGCGCGAGACGATCTCGTTGTCCGAGAAGCGCTTGTCCAGCTGGGGCTTGAACACGCGCACCTCCTGGCGGGCGTACATCGCGCGGCGCAGCCGCCGGATCAGTTCCTCGGTCTTGCCCGAGAACATCGGGCCCACGATGACCTCAATCCATCCCATGTCACGGGGGGAAATGTGCATACCGGCTCCTGTCAGAGTTACGCGTAGCGCACCAGAAACGCCCAGGCCGCAAAGAACACGATGGACCCCGCGCCGAACAGACGGGCCTGGGGCAGCCTCAGCGTCAGTTCGCGCGTAAAACCCTTGAAGATCAGCAAAAACATGCTTCCGAGAAAGGCGACAAAGCACACGCCCGAGAAGAACCTCAGCCATGGGTCGGGCTCGCGGTCCCGGCGGACGGACACACCGCCGGGCGAGGCTCCGTCGGGGGACCCCGCACCCAGCGCGATGACGGCCATGCGCGACCATTCCGGGTGGGTGACGGCCTGCTCGTCGCGGATCGAACGCAGCCGGTCCCGGGCGTCCTCGTGCCAGCCCAGTCCGGGGAGCACGATCGCCGCGCTCTTCTGAAACCAGGCGATGGCCTCGGGCACGTCGTCGCGGGCGAGCGCGCGGACCCCGCGGTCGTGGTACTCGTGGGAGAGCCTGGCGAACCGCGCGAACAACATCAGGCCGGCGACGAGCAGGACCGCCGGGATCCCGATGAACCACCGGCGACGAGCGGAGACGAAGGAGGAAAGTCTACGCCAGATCACGACGACGGAACACTCCCGCTGCCACGATCAGGATCAGCGAACACATCAGGATGGTGTAGAGGAACGCCCAGCCCACGTAGGACCAGGTGACGAAATCCGTGGTCAGGGAGAGCGTGTGACCGTTGAAGTCGTGCCCGTTGGGGACATACAGGTAGAAGTGCGGAAACACGTTCAGCAGCTCCTCGGCCACGGTGCGGAAGCCATCGGCCTGATACTTCGTGAAGAGGATCTGCTTGAGGTCCGGCAGGAGCCGCCCGATGACGAAGAAGCCGATCGTCAGCATGGCGGTGATCGCCGGCGACGTGAACGAAGACAGGAACAGCGCCAGGGCGATGAGCAGCGCGACCTCGAAGTACACCAGCAGGACGCCCTTGAACAGGGCCACGTCCAGCGGGATCTTCAGCATCTTCACCTGCACCAGCAGGATCAGGAACATGGCGGTGACCACCACCGTCATGGCCAGGAACAGCCCGCCCCACTTGCCCAGCAGGAACTGTCCCCGCGAGATGGAGCGGGGCACGATCAGGAAGATCGTCTTCTTCTCGATCTCCTTGTAGATCACGCTGGTCCCGGCGAAGATGCACAGCGCGACCGAGAACAGGCTGATGAGCCCCACGCCGATGTCGAAGATGATGCGGCGCTCCTGGTTGAGGCTGACGTCGGCGAAGAAGTGGCCCGTCAGCACGAGCAGGACGGTGTAGAAGAGGATGGCGTAGAGGATCTTGTTGCGCACCACCTCGCGATAGGTGTTCAGGACGACGGCCAGCACCGGTCGAATCATGGCACATCCTCCTTCACGCCGTCGTCGGGCTTCCCGTCGGCCACGGTTTCAACGGCCGATTTCTCGTCGGCCGATTTGCCCTCGGCCGATTTCACCTCGGCAGTTGTGACGAACAGATCCTCGAGGGAGATCCGGTGCGGGCGCACCGACAGGATCTCGAACTCCAGCTTCACCAGGCGGCGCAGGATCTCCTGCAGGTTCACATCGGTGGGCACCCCCAGCCGGAAGCCCGAGAGGGTGGCGCCCCGATCAAGCTCGGGAAACTCCCTGGCGAGCTGGTCCTGCCGCCCTTCAGGACAGGCGATCTCGATGTCGGTGTTGCGGGTGCCCTGCTCGAGCAGGGTCGACAGCGAGCCCTCCTCGCGCAGCCTGCCCTTCACGATGATGGCGACCCGATCGCAGAGGTCCTCGACGTCGGGAAGGATGTGGGACGAGAAGAGCACGGTCTTTCCGTTCTTCTTCAACTCCAGGATGATCTCGCGGAAGTCGCGCCGGCCGATGGGATCCAGCCCCGAGAGGGGCTCGTCGAGGATGACCAGATCCGGATCGTGGATGAGCGCGGCGGCCAGGCCGGCCCGCTGCAGCATGCCCTTGGAGAACTTCCTCATCGGCAGGGCGCGGGCGTGCCAGATGTCCAGCTTCCGGAGCATCCTGGCGACGCGCTCCGAACGGCCCGCCAGGGGCATGTCGGCCAGGCCGCAGGTCATGTGGAGGAACTCCTCGGCCGTCAGGTAGTCGTAGAAGTACGGGTTTTCCGGAAGGAACCCCATGCGGGCCCGCGCGACACGACGGTCCACGGGCTCGCCGAACAGCCGGATACGGCCGGCGGTCGGAAAAATCAGGCCGGTGACCATCTTCAGCGTCGTGGTCTTGCCGGCGCCGTTGGGTCCGAGCAGGCCCACGATTTCATTGCTGCGCAGTGACAGGGAGAGGTCCTCAACGGCCACGGAGTTGCGCAGGTTCAGAAATCCGGTCTTGAACTTTTTGTGGACCTTCTGGATCTCGAGGGGAAGCGGCTCAGTCATGATCAGACGTCAACTTTCGTGAAGGCAGAAGTCAGCAGGGCCGGATCGGCGCACTCGTGCACCGGCGTCAGCCGAAGCAGGCCCTGGGTTTCCTGCAGTCGGGCCGCCGCAAAGCGGGCGCCGTCGTTGCCGGCCCAGGCGCGCCGCGCGATGCCGTTGGCCACGTCGAAGAAGAGCATGCTCTCGAGGGCGCGGCGGGCCTCCTCGGAGCCGTCGATCAGCAGGCCGAAGCCGCCGTTGATGCTCTCTCCCCAGCCGGTGCCGCCGCCGTTGTGCAGGCTCACCCAGGTCGCGCCGCGCATGGCGTCGCCGATGACGTTCTGCACGGCCATGTCCGCGGTGAAGCGGCTGCCGTCGCGGATGTTCGCGGTCTCGCGGTACGGGGAATCGGTGCCGGACACGTCGTGGTGATCGCGGCCGAGCACCACCGGCGCGGAGATGCGACCGGCGCGGATCGCCTCGTTGAAGGCCCGCGCGATGGCCACGCGCCCCTCGGTGTCCGCGTACAGGATGCGTGCCTGGGAGCCCACCACGAGACGGTTCTCCCTGGCGCTGCGGATCCAGTGCAGGTTGTCGGCGATCTGCCGGCGAATCTCCGGCGGAGCGGTCCGGGCCTGCTCGACGAGCACCTCGGCGGCGATCTCGTCGGTGGTATCCAGATCCTCGGGCCGGCCGGAGGTGACCACCCAGCGGAACGGTCCGAAGCCATAGTCAAAGCACATGGGCCCCATGATGTTCTCGACGTAGCTCGGGTATAAAAACCCGCCGTCGGGCGCCATCACTGCCGCACCGGCGCGGGAGGCCTCGAGGAGGAAGGCGTTGCCGTAGTCCCAGAAGCGCATCCCCTTTCCGGCCAGCTCGCCGATGGCTGCCGCGTGCCGGACCAGGGAGACCGTCACCAGCTCGCGAAAGCCCGCGGGATCGGCGACCATGCGGTCATTGGCCTCGTCGTAGCCCAGACCGGCCGGATAATAGCCGCCAGAATAGGGAAGATGCAGCGAGGTCTGATCCGAACCCAGATCGATGGGGATGTCATGGCGCGCAAAGTATTCCCACAAATCCACCACGTTGCCCAGGTAGGCCATGGCCAGGGGTTCCCCGGCGATCCGGGCCCGTTCCAGGCGCCGGGCGACGACGTCGAGATCCGAGGATATCTCCTGCACCCAGCCCTGGTCGCGACGCTTGATCGCGGCACGGGGGTTGACCTCGGCGATGACGCAGGCGGCCCGGGTGATGAGCGCGGCCTTGCCCTGCGCCCCGCTCATGCCGCCCAGACCGGAGGTGACGAACGTCTTCCCGGCCAGGGTGTCTTCGGTGTTCAAATAAAGACGCCCGGCGTTGAGGAGCGTGATCGTTGTTCCATGCACAATGCCTTGCGGCCCGATGTACATGTAAGAGCCGGCGGTCATCTGACCATAGGAAGTGACGCCGAGGGACACATAGCGATCATAGTCCTCAGTCGTGGAATAGTGCGGAATCATCATGCCGTTGGTCACCACGACGCGGGGCGCGCCCGGGGCGGCCGGGAACAGGCCCATGGGGTGACCGGAGTACATCAGCAGGGTCTGATCGTCGGTCATCTCGCACAGGTAGCGCATGGCCAGTCGATACTGCGCCCAGTTCTGGAACACGGCACCATTGCCCCCATAGGTTATCAATTCGTAGGGGTGCTGGGCCACCGCCGGATCCAGATTGTTCTGAATCATGAGCATGATGGCCGCGGCCTTCCTCGATCGGGCCGGATAGTCATCGATGGGCCGGGCATGCATCTTGTAGGCCGGTCTGAAGCGGTACATGTATATCCGGCCGCGCTCCTCGAGCTCCCGTGCGAATTCGGGAGCCAGGACAGCGTGCTGATGCGCAGGGAAATACCGCAGCGCGTTCCGCAGCGCGAGCTCCTTCTCACGGGATGAGAGCACGAGGGTGCGGGCCGGGGCGCGGCTGATCCCCGGATCCATCACGGGGGGTTCGGGCAGCACCTCGGGAAGACCTTCGGACACCTGTTTCCTGAATTCGAAATCCGGATTCATACCAGCTCCTTTCGCGCCGCCGAATATACCCAAAAAACCTTGCAAAAGGGAACACGAATTCGCGCACTTTATGATAGATTCAAACCGCCTGCAGCGTCTACATTACTGGTTCCGCCCGATCCGTACCGTCCGGAACCCGTTAAAAAACATGGAAAAGTTGGCGGGCAACCGAATCTTTCTGTAAGAACGTACCATGTGCGTCAAGGTAGGCGCATATTAGATCTTTGTCGAAGGAGGCACCTGTGGCTCGTACCGAACAAGATTATCGCAAGATGCTGGATGAGGACCCCACTTCCATGGAAGCCTTTTCCTCCCTGCGCCGTACGTGGCAGACCGAGGAGAAGTGGGCTGATCTGGTCTGGTTGTACGAACTCCGGGGCAACGCCCTCGACGAGGACATCCGCAAGGCGGACATGTATTTCAAGGCTGCCGACCTGTTCTTCGAGAAAATGGCCAACGAGGAAGAGGGCATGCGCTTGCTGTACATGGGCGTCCTGCTCGACCCCAGACACCGCCGCAACGCCCGCAAGATCCGCGAGTACCTGAAGGAATCGGGAGACCAGCAGCGGTACCTGGCCATCCTTGAGAAGGAAATCGACTTCGTGGCCGAGCAGGGTTCCGACCGGCGCGGGCTGGCCCAGTTGCACCATGAGGTGGGCATGGCCTTTGCCTCCATGGAAGGCTCCGAGGAGCAGGCGCTCTCCCACCTGAAGTCCGCCTTTGAAATGGATCCCTCGCTGATCGACGCCCTGGCGATGGTCGCTGACATGTACCTGAAGACCAAGGACTACGAGAAGGCATTGCCGCTGCTGCAGGGCATGCTCAGGAGCGTTCGGGATCCCGCCGAGCGGGCTCGCAGGCTCGAGATGATCGGCCGGATCCAGCTGGAGAACCTTCGCGACACCGAAGCCGCCGAGGCCAGCCTCCAGGAGGCCTCCGGCCTGGCTCCGGATGACCTGACCATCCTGACGCTGCTGACCGAGGTATATCTGGACCGCCGCTACCCGAAAGAGGGCGAGCCCAACCGCAAGGTGGCCTACACTTTCCTGCAGATCGCCCGGATCCATCGCGGCGCGCAGGAAAGCGACAAGGCCATCACCGCACTCAAGCAGGCCGTCGCACAGGATCCGCAACTGAAGGAGGCTTTCTCCCTGCTGGCGAGCATCCACGAGGCGGCCGGAAACTGGAGCGAGCTTGCTGAGTTGTTCTCGGGTGCCATGAGCCGCTCGGAGGGCGCCACCCGGGTCCGACTGGGCATGCGACTGGCCGAGGTATATGAACAGAACCTGAACAACGCCGATGAGGCGCTGAAGATTTACGAGATGCTGTCGGCCGAGAATCCCGAGGCTGTGCGCCCCAGGCTCATGGCGCTGCTGGAACGGCGCGAGGACTGGGATGCCATGGCCAGGCTGCTGGAGCGCGAGGTGGCCGCCAACCCGCCCGAGAAGACCTGCGAGGCTCGCCTCCAGTTGGTGCGGCTGTACAAGGATCATCTCGGCCGGGCCGACAGGGCAGCCCGCCACCTGCACGACCTGCTCTCCTCGGATCCCGAGAACCTGGAGGTCCTTGACCTCTACATCCAGCATTTCCGCGAGAAGGGTGACTGGCGCAGCCAGGTCGAGACCATGGAAACCGCCCTGCGCGTGGCGCACTCCCAGGGCGTGGATGCGTCCTACGTGATTGAACTGCTCAAGGAAATGGCCACCATTTATCGCAGCAAACTCGGCGATCTGGCCCGAACCGAGCGCGTGATGAAGTTCCTGGTCCGGCTGCAGCCCGACAATCCGAAGATGCAGGCGTCCTTTGAGAAGATCTCTCAACAGCGCGAAATCTGGGACGGCTACAAGGCCGAGATGCAGCAGGAAATCGCCATGTCAGGCGACGAATACTCCCGCCTGGAGTTGATGCGCACGTTTGCAGCCACGCTTCTGGAGCGCAAGCTTGATGTGGATCTGTGCATCGAGCTTCACCAGGAAATCATCAAGCTGGCGCCCGGCGATTCGGAGGCCTACGACGCGCTCGAGCAGCTGCTCACCCAGGAAGGCAACGTCGAGAACCTGTTCCAGTTGCTGGAAGCGCGCCTGACCGAGGCCACCGTCGAGCAGCAGGAGGAGATCCTGCGCCGCATGTTCGACATGGCGCGCGACAAGCTCAAGGATCCGTCCAAGATCGGGCGTGTCTCGGCGAAGATTCTCGAGATCGTGCCCGACGATCCCGAGGCCCTTGCCGCGTTGATGGAGAGCCTGGAGAGCCTGGAGAACTGGCCCAAACTGACTGCGCTGCTGGAGCGCTGGAGCACACGCGTGGTCGATCCCGAAGAGCAGGCACCACTCCTGCTCAAGGCCTCCGAGGTCTACGACAAACGCCTCTCCAAACCAGAGGATGCCCTCCGCTGCCTCCGACAGGTGCTCAACAACCGGCTGGAACTCAATAATGTCATCCCCAAGATGCTCGACCTGTACGAACGGACCGGCAACTACCTCGAATATGCCAATCTCCTTGAGATGGGTCTGCGCGAAGGCGAATGGCCCTCTGAGCCTGATCAGGTAGCCCCGTCGTGGAAGCGACTGGCCCAGGTCTGGGAGCGCCAGGTCGGCGAACCGCAGAGAGCCCTCGACGCGTGGCGCCAGCTCTGGGAGCAGTCCCCCGAGGAGACCGAGTACCTCACCCACGTCACGAGGCTGTCCTACACCCTGGAGCAGTGGGACCTGCTTGTGGAGGTCATGGAGAGCCAGATCCAGCGCACCACCGATGCAGACAAACTGAACAACCTCGCCTTGCGCCTTTCAGAAATTTATGATCAGAAACTCAACCGCCCGCACGACGCTCTGGCCATGCTCGAGAAGGTCGAACCCACCCGGCGCGACCGCAACGTGCAGGAGCGCCTGGCGCGCCTGTACCTCTCCACCGGTGACTGCGAGGGTGCCATCGAACTGTACCGCGGTTTCCTCGAGAAGGCCGACACGCTTGAGGAGAAGGTCCAGTTCTCGCTTCAAATCGCCGAGATCTACCTGGAACAACTGCACGACGACGCAAAGGCCGCCGACCAACTCGACCACGTGCTGTCGATGGAGCCTTCCAACGCCCGTGCACTCATGCTGCAACTGGACCTGTGCGAAAAGGAGGGCCGCTGGGAACGGCTGGCCGAGCTCACCACCCAGTTGTACTCGGTGGAGCCCGACGTGGACAAGAAGTTCGTGCACGCACGCAAGCTCGGCGAGCTCAACGACGTTCAACTCGAGAATCCCGAGGAGGCCTTCGCGTGGTTCAAGATCGCGCTGCAGATCCGCCCCACGGAGACCGAGATCCTCGCGGTGCTGGAGCGCCTGGCAGGTGAGCACCAATACTGGACCCAGCTCGTGGGCGTCTACGAACTGCTGCTCAAGGAAGAATGGAGCGCCGATCGCGACATCCTGCAGAAAACCGTCGACTGCCTGCGCACCCACCTCAAGGATCATTCCCGTGCCATGGACTGGGTCACGCGCTACCTGATGCGCAACCAGACCGACGAGGAGTTCCTGTACGAGGCAGAGGACCTGTCGGCCCAGTTCCCTGAAGGGCCCAACCAGCTCGCTTCCCTCTACGAGCACCTGATCAACAACCTGTCCCGCGGACCGCGCAAGTTCGAGCTGCTCACGAGGCTCGCCCGGCTCTATGAGGAGCAGCTCGAGGATCCTTCGGCTGCACTGATCCGCTGGGAACGTGCCTTCCGCGAGGATCCTGTCGCACCGAAGGTCCTCGACGAGATCGAGCGCCTGGCCCGTTCCACGAAGACATGGGATCTGCTGACCGTCGTGCAGGGTATCCGCCTGGCCCAGATTCTGGACCCTGTCGAGAAGGTCGACTTCATCTGCAAATGCGCGGTGACGGCCGAGACCGACATCCTGGATCCGCTGCGGGCCTACAGGGCCTACCTGCGTGCGTTCCTGCTGGAGTCCAAGAACACGAAGATCCAGGAGGAACTGTGGCGTCTGGCAAAACTGCTGGGCACCTACAGCGAGGATCAGCGGGTCGCCAGGCCTGTGGATCCCGATTCCATGATGACGGCCGGCCTGCGCGAGCTCAAGCGCCGCCGTGACAAGGGCGAGCTTGCCCCCGCAGGACGCCGAGGCGAGCACACGCAGGAGCTCGAGGAACTGGACCTTGAAGAACTGGAGGTCATCGATGAGGATGAGGTCTCCCAGCATCGCTTCATACTCTCCAGCCCGACCAACTCCCTGGCGATCTCGGATCTGATCGAGGTCCGCACCGGCAGCCTCCAGGGCATGACCTATGATCAGGTCGTGTCCGAATTCCACAGCGACATCGCCTTGCAGGATCCGAGCGGTCCGCAGCCGGGAATGTCAGCCGAGGTGGCGCCGCCGGAATCGGCCTGGGAGGAGCTCGCCCGTGCATGGGCCATGCTGCCGTACGCATCCGTGGAGGAGCACGTCGAGCACCTGAGCCAGATGGCCCGCGTGTGGAAGGACGGCGCCCTGAACAATCGCAAGGCCTTTGAAATCCTGGGCCGCGCAGTGTCCGTCAACCCGCTCGATCTGGAACTGCGTGAGTGGTTCCTGTTCGAAGGCCGCGCGCTTTCCGTGCTTGGGGCCTGCTGTGCCCTGTTGGAGAGGATCGCGGGCGGACTGGTCGACAACGCCCAGTCCATAAGCATGTACCGGGAGGTGGCCGAACTTTACACGGAGATCAAGCAGTGGCAGAAGCGCGAGGACGTGCTGCGCGCGATCCTGGAGCTGGACAGCCACGACGCCAAGGCATACGGCGACTTGATCGCCCTCCTGATCCAGTTGGAGCAATGGGAGAACCAGGCCCTTCTGATGGAGTGGAAGTTCGGACTTGATGATCTTCCGTTGGAAGAGAAGATCAACCTGCTGCGGGATATCGCCACCGTCTATGAGATGAAGCTGGAACGACCCGAGGTGGCTCACTCCTGGTGGAACAAGGTGCTGTCCATGGAACCCGACAACATCGAGTTCCTGCAGGCGGTGCTTCGTCTGTCCAAGCAACTTCAGATGTGGCAGAAGGCCGCAGAGGTGCTTCGCAAGCTCGCCGACATCTCCGACGTCGAGGAGGAACAACTCCGTACGCTTCATGAACTGGCCCACATCACGGTCAGCGAGCTCGAGCTGCCGGACCAGGCCATCCACATCTACCGGGAGATTCTCGAGATTTCCGCGACAGACGTTGTCGCCGTCGCCGCCCTTGACAAGCTCTTCACCACCCACGAGCTCTGGAGCGACCTTGAGGAGATCCTGGAGAAGCAGATCCAGAACTCCAGCGGCGAGACCCGACTGTCCTTCATGGAGCGGCTCGGCGAGGTGCTCGAAAAACTCAACCGGCCCGAGGAGGCCGCCTTCACCTACGAGAAGCTCTGGCAGGATAGCTCCAAGCCCGTATTTGCCCGCAAGGCGAGCGCGATGTTCATGGAAATCGGCCGCGCCGCAGATGGCGTGGACATCCTCCTTGGCCTGCTGAATTCTGAGACCGCCGACTACGAACTCATGGAAAAGGCGAACCTGTGGACCCAACTGGCCATCATCCAGAAGCGTTCACTGTCCAACGAGGCGGCCGCACGCGTGTCCCTCGACCGCGCACTGGGTCTCTTGCCCGACCACATGGGCGCGCTCCAGTTGCTCGCCGAGATGTCCTATGACCACAAGGACTGGGAGACCTTCGTGCAGATGGAGCAGAAGATCGCCGACGCCGCGACCGATCAGGCCGACCGTGACGCAGCCCTGTTCCTGGTGGGCCGCACGCTCAGGGATCAGGTCCGTGATCCTGTCCGCGCCCGTGACACCTTTGCCCAGCTACTTCGCAAGAATCCGCATCATGCCGACGCCCTGACCGCACAATATGTGCTGGCCGAGGAGCTCGAGGACTGGACGCTGGCGCTGGCGATGCTCGAGCAGCGCTTCCCTCTGCTGGCGCAGAAGGACGACCGCGCCCGTAACCTCACCCGCCAGGCGGAGATCCGGCTGCGCTATTTCGAAGACATCAACACAGCCTATGAAATCCTGGGCGAGGCGCTCACCGAGGATCCCAACCATGTCGGCGCCATCCTGGCGCTTGCGGACCTGGCCGAACATCGTGAGGAGTGGGACCGCGCCGGCGAGCTGCTCGAAAATGCACTCAAGAAGCTCAAGGACGAGCCCGGCAAGATGTCCCGCCTGGCTCGACGATATGCCCAACTGATGGAGCGGACCGGCAAGATCGAGAACGCAGTGACCCTGCTGCAGGAAATGGAACGTCGCTACCCCGATGAGCTGCTCATGAAGCTCACGCTGGGCGAGATCCGCTACCAGCAGGGCCGCTGGCGTGAGACCACGAAACTGCTGTCTGCGCTGGGTGAACACCCCCAGGCTGGTGAGTTCGCCGGCGAGGTCGCCAACGCCCTGTGCATGGCCGCCGACTCCGAACTCAAGCAGCGCAAGGGCGGCACCGCACCGATCGAACTGTGGGAAACCGCCGTCCGCCTGAAGCCCGACCACCTGCCGGCCATCGAGGCGCTGCTGGCCT
>Ga0180007_10005448_pt1 | contig 12849 bp, 15 predicted proteins | sample MM_PC_MetaG_FD_121122 | JGI IMG/M metagenome (GOLD analysis project Ga0180007, IMG submission 121122) | Groundwater microbial communities from the Aspo Hard Rock Laboratory (HRL) deep subsurface site, Sweden - MM_PC_MetaG | ecosystem: Environmental > Aquatic > Deep subsurface > Groundwater... | reverse complement strand
CTTCACGCAGTGGGGAATCGAGGATGAAGACGGCAATACTGTAGCGCACGAGGCTGCGTTCCGCGGGTGCCTGCCAGAGGGCTTTGACCAGTGGGGCCTGACTAACAATTGGGGCATAACAGTCGCGGCGGCCGCGGCTAAAGCACTGTAGGCACCTCCGGGCCCTCTGGGGAGGGAGCTCGCAACTCACAACACAACACACAAGGAGCATACGAAATGGACGCGATCAGATATTTGACGAAAGAAGCGGCAGAGTTTGCATATAGTTTGCATCGCAATGAGGCGCTGGACGATACTGTAGCACACGCTGTGCAAGTAGGTGATGTCCTGGATAAAATATGTATCGAAGCTTATTTGCCGGAAGGTGCAGAGTGGGCAATACTTGCTGTTAATAATAATAAATTTGCAACGATTACTCCGGCAGAATGGCATGAATTGTACGAATTTTGTGCATTTAACGAAAACAGATTAGAGTCGCCTGATCAAGCACGCACATTAGAGTTAGCCGAAAAATGGGTTAACAGCAAAATGCACGAATTAGTGTTTTTTTATATATCCGACGACACTGGAATGACAGTCCAGTAAATATCCCCGGGCCCTCTGGGGAGGGGGCTCGCCCACAACACACACAAGGAGTAAACCATGGACATACTCGGAATCAAATACTTCACCCGAAGCGCCTTTAAATTCTTGCGCGGAACAGCTCGCGAGTCCGCAATCGTCACAGAAAGCTTTAAAATCATCAAAAATAATGTACAAAATGCTAATCGTAACACAACGAATGGCGCTGTTGAAGATTATAGACAAGCACATAAGACTGCTTTTTGGTCAATTTACATTTTTGGAATTACATTTTTGGCGATGATTGCCGGTGTTTTTTGGTGCTTGCACATCAATCTGACTTGGAGCGCTCTTGCGTGCTTAAGTTTTGCAGTACTTTTCGGTATGTTGTCGATTCGCTCTTTGCGAGACTATGAAGAAATGAAATATCAGCTTTCGTTCAAGAAAGAGTAAACGCTATGGCAAATGCAACATCCTCTGCACCAGATTTCGCCGCAGAAATTAATTTTTCCAGCGGAAACCTGGGAAACGGTTTAATGTCATCAATTTTTGGTGACAACTGGGCAAATATGTACACTGATGGTCCTACGTCTGCTGTTGGTCCACTCTTAGTCGACATATTTACGTTATATAATCTAACAATTTGCATGGTTGCTGGCTCTATTGTAATGTTTTTGATCATGTCGGGATCAATGCGGGCGGCGCATGATGGCAAATTTCTGGAGCGTTACAATTCAATTTTCTCTGTACTGCGCGGTGTTGCCGGGGCGGCAGGTGTTGTGCCAGTTTTCGGAATATCTTTAGTTCAGATGATGGTTTTGTCTTTTGCAGGTTTAGGTTTTCAACTCGCTGACAATATTGCAGAAAAAACCGCAGTGTATCTCAGCACCGGCAGGCCCCTTACAACTTTTCCTGCATTTTACGATCAAAATAAAGATAAAGCACTGGTTGCACTATTGCAGTTAGAAACGTGCAGAGCATTTTACGACGAGACAGCAGATGTTATGGGCTACGAGCCGATGGCCGTGGTTTGGGATAAAAATGAAGTGCGCTATGGCAAAAAGTCGATGTTCGGCGGTAGCGGTGAATCTTGTGGATCGCTAACAGTTGACGCGCATTACTATCAGATCGCAAAATTTGCGATTGATGATGCTACAAAAGATTTGCGCGAGATCGCTAAATCAATACTTAAGAGTGAAAAACCGAATCCTGCGCATCTTGCAGCAGCGCAAAAACGGTTAAAAAAGCTAGACAAAGAGCTTGTTGATGTTGCGACTATAGATATCGACAAAGAAGCACAAGACGGTATTGCAAATTTTGCACAGAGCGTGAATATAAAAGGCTGGATGACTCTTGGCACTTGGTATTACACAATATCGGAGCAAACAGCGCGTTTTAATCAGAGAGTTAGTTATGATTTTACTCCTGAAATCGATGATTTTAATACTATAGCGCAAACAGACCTCGGTAGTGTTGCTTTCTATGTAGAAAATAGTGTATCATATCTTAACAATAACGGCGTCGAGGTTGCGGGGATCGAAGGCGCAGAGACTATGCAGCAAATCACCGATGCTGTTTTTTCACTGCTTGAAGGCGGCGGCGACCCGTATTTAAAGCTTATAAATCTTGGACACTACGCAGTACAAAGCGCGGTTGTGATGGTCGGCGTTAAAAGCGTTGCAACCGTTGTATCCAAAATGCCGTTAGGAGCAGTTGCAAAAGCAGCTGGGTGGGTGGCTGATGCTGGAATACTTGGAACAACTGTGATTTTAGTGCTCTTTGGTGCCGGTGTTTTACTGTCTTGCGTTTTGCCTTTTATCCCATTTTGTATTTGGGTTTTCGGCATTTGCTCCGTTTTTATTAGTATTTTACAATCTGTGTTAGCCGCGCCGATATGGTCAGCAGCTCATATCATACCAGGTGATAATGGACATACAAAGCAAGGCTATATGCTGCTGATGTCTATGGCGCTTAGACCGGCAATTATTACAATTGGTTTTGTGTTTTCGTATTTCATACTTTCGGGGATAACGTGGATTTTTTTAGAAGGTGTTAAACCGTACATTATATCAGGATCAGTCAATACACCCGGATTCGATTATATTAACTTTTTTGTTAAGCTTTCAGCAACATTTGTTTTGACCGGTATTGCTGTTGCTATGATCGCAATCCGTGCTTTCGGCTTTATGTTTGACGCCGCGGATCAGATTCTGGCCTGGGTCGGCGGGCAAAGCCAGATGAACGGTGATGACAAAGCCGGGACCGGTAAAATCCTTGGCGCCGGAATGACGGCGGTTGGCCTCGGGCGCGGAGCGGCAGCGCTGACGGGTGGAGCTAAGGTGCTGCAAGGCGGGGCGACCAAAGCATTGCCCCAGGGAGGAAAATAACCATGCGCAACATTATATTGTTCACCATTGCCCTGGTCGGGCTCTTCCCGGCCGGGGCCTGGGCAGACGGACCGCAGGCGCTTAATCATGGACAGATCGGTGCCGACCTGGTGGCGCTGGCTGGACTGGCTAAAATTGCGGCAGGCACGATCGGCTTTTTCCTCCTCGGAGGCGGTTTGCTGGCGTTCATCCGGAGCAAAGGGCGCCAGGAGTCGCCTGGACGGGCGCTAACGATGGTCCTAGTGGGCGGTGTGCTACTATCGGTCGCAAGCGCGGTCAACATGGCTGCGGGAAGCCTGTTCGGAGCTGACAGTCTTCAGCTCGTCGGTATCGAGTCACATGTGACGGCCAAAGCCGGACCAGCGACAGATATGTTTAAGACTTTTTTGCGGATATCCTGGGTTGTCGGATTCATCGGCTTTATCGCTGGCTGGTACGGACTAACACATGGCAAGCGGGCTCAGGTGGGTGTCTGTATTGCAAAGATCCTTGGTGGTGCGGCGGCGATGAACCTTCCCGTCGTTATTCAAGCGGCGGCACGATGGGGCGGGATCTTCGCGGGAATTGGAACATATATAAACTGAAGAATTTCTTCCTCTCCCTGTGTGTTGCCCTTCGGGAATTGGTCTCGGGGGGTTTTTTTTTTGCGCCAGAAGGTTTGCCTATATTATTTCATATTAAGAATAGACGCATTATCTAATACGTGTCGCGCAAGTTGGTCCGGGTGTAATCCATCTTTATATGCTTCTTTTGCGTACTCGTCATCAGCTAGTTCTATCCAGTGAACTGTACCTTCTTCTTTGTAATTTTTATCAATACTTTTTAATATATTTATATATTCTTCGTAGTAATTATTGTATGAAATGTTTTTTATGTTTCTAGAATAAACAAAATCATTCTCAGCTTTACTTTTTAAAAAATAGTTAATAAAAATATTTGCACTTTTGTTTTTGTCAATAATCCCATTTGTTTTTTTATACAGATTATCATATACTTTATTTGTATAAATGTAATTCATATCTGCGACTGCGTCATAAAAAAATATTGCTGGAGAATTTTTTTCTGGATATATGTTATAAACTTTTTGCAGTGCGACAATTGCAGCGTGAATGCGTGAAATAAGCTTCATTTGTTCCTGTATATCTTCATCTATTCGAATATTATTAGACTTAACATTGTTTATATCGCGCAATACTGAAAAACATATGTTGTTAATATCTGCGATTTTTTCTTTTGTGCTCATTTTTTTATTTTTTTTATAAAAATAATATATCACAATAATAATAATGAGTAAAATAATAATTTCCATTACTAGTCCCTGATATTGATAAGGTAATTTTTATAACAGTATGTATTTATTGTTATGAAGTTTTATATGTAAATTCAAGAGCGACTTATTTCGAAAAACCCAACATTCTAGCAGCATTTATCACTGGAAATTGTTTCCCGCCGCAAAATATATCAGAGTATGTTTTGGCCTCTACTATCATTTCATTTTCTTTGTTAGGATCGTTGTTGTTAAATATCATTTCTACGAATCCATTCGCAATTAAACTTGCTTCAAATTTATCTTTTCCCTCGCTGACCAATTCTTCATATGTTTTTATGTAATGATAAGCTTTGACATAAATTTTTCCCCGCCTCACGCTCCAAAAAAAAAGCAATGCGCCTATAAATACTATTAATAAAAATATTGACATTTATTCTCCTATTTTATCTCATCTTGAAAGATTGATAAAATAACTTCAAATAAATTTTCATCATTCATTGCGTGAAAATTATGCAAAACTTCTTCGCGAAAAGTAGCGCTTTTTGTTTTCCCAAATTCATCAGTCATCGTTACTAAATACTCATCAGTTGTTCTGCTTTTTGCGTACCTGAGCGTATATTTTGAACGTTCAAATTCAATATTTTTTTCTAAAAGAATGTCGAATCCGAGCACTTCTGTCATGCTGACCTCTGATGTTAGGCGTGTAAAAATGCCAAAAATATTATTCAATGTTCAATAGCAGCCCTGCTATGTATGACGCAAATGTGATTTTCTAACTCAGGTTTTGAGGCTGGTATGACAAGAAAAACTCAGACTAAATCGAGTTGATGGCTTTATTCAGCGTAGGGCCCGAGAAAGCGGACGCCATTAAAGTGGATCAGATGCGACGGCGCATCAGCAACCCACACCTCCGTTTCCCACGCGATTACCCCGAGGTATCGACTCATGGTGGCCCGATTCGGAAAGGCGGTCACGTAGACCAGGCCAGCCGTTGACCCTGCAAAGAGATTAGCAAGTTCGTCGTGCCGTTTTCCGTCGACTGGGCCGTGACTGGTGACAGACTCAACCAAAAGCAACCAGTTCTTTGCCGTGTAATGTAGTACCACGTCAGGCATTTTTCCATGAGAATCCACGGTAACACCTAATTTTGCTAGCAGGGCATCATCAAAGTGCCCCCATTTGTTGCCCGTATCGCCAACATAGACCACAACACTACCAGGGGCAAAACGCGGGGCAAAATCTTCAATGATGGCCAAAATCAATTCGCTATGCTCGCCGGGACTAAGTGTTATCTTTTTCCCTGGAGCGATTTCAACAGGGATGCGGTTATGTTCACGCTCTTTTGCGTATCTAGCAACCAGTGTTTCGCATTTGGCTAAATAGGCGGCTAGGTTGTCATCCCAAACGGGCGTGTTGAATGTGCGTAGTAAATTCAACGTAGCAGGTTCGATTTGATAAACCGCCTTCGGGCTATTCACAGGACGATCGGGCTTGTCTGGATTATAAAGAGCGATACCAGCATCGCAGAACTGGTGCATGGTCAGGCGGCGGACAGTCTCGCGGGTGTTTGGAGCATAATCCTTGTCGTAATGTTTTCGCGCCCAATCCATGATTGGAGTAATACCTATCAGTGGGTTTTCCGCGTCGGACCATAACTTACCTGGCTTGAGGTTCAACAGTGCCAGCAGGCAGAGAGCGGAACGCTCATTCTGTTGGGCACGGGGTAGCCCCAGGGAGACTATGATTTGTTGCGCGGCCTCGATGTAGTCGTTTTTGTCTTTCATTCGGTCAGGGATCCTAACTTGTTGTCAATCTGGTCTTGCGTGAGAGTTTCTTGCTGCATAGCCCATTCTCCGAGCTGCATAAGGGCATCACGGCTTGGATATTTCATCAACTTCAGGTCAGTTGCATTGACTTGTGTATGCCCGTTAAAACGTCGAAAATGCTCATCCACGGCGGTTGTATTGAGGAACACAGCAAGCCCTCGGGCTAATGGTTCGGACAACCCATGTTTGTTTTCGTGGAATAAGTTCATGTGGTTTTCAATGCCAAGCACGGAATGGTCACCAAAAGTCCGTGGATCAATCACGCTGGCCACCACGCGACGCTTTTCCTCTTTTGATGAGAAACGCCGCACAACACAGTAAAACCCATTTGGATAAAGCCATTTTTCAGTTTCGGCGTTACGCATGATCGCGTTTGGCTTTTTGGAGTTTGGCAGTGGCCAAGCGGTACCTGTCGGGGTCAAGTGCCCTGGATAAATCAAGGGAACAGCGCCAGGCGTGGGCATGCTGCGCAGGTGTTCTTTTAGGCGGAAATCCACAACTGGACCGGTTGATACTTTGATGCCCAGTTCAGCCAAAGTGGAGCGCACGGCTTGCGATAGTTCGATGGTGCTTTGTTCGTTGGTAGTGGGCACATGGATGAATCGCTCGGGGTCATCCGGGAATACTATTCGTTCAAACAGGTGTTCATGTGTGGCGAGATCGGAAAAGCTGTCATCGGTCGAAGTTGTGATCGTCACTGGTCCTTGCTGGCCACCGCGCTCAAGGCGGATTATGATGTTTTCTTGCAGGACATCATCATCCTTAAATGCCTTCTTGCGCGAGTCGAACAAATGTATGTGGCGAATCGCGGCCCGTTCCAGGATAAAATCACGGAACGGACGGTAATATGGGCCATTACAAAAGCTTCGTGGGATAATAGCCACAATTTGCCCGCCAGGTGCGGTCTCGCCCACGACCAGGGCCACAAATGCGGAGTACAAGTTTACCGTTTCAATACCGACAGATCGCAAGGCTAGCCGGTGAGCGGATCGACTGTTGATCTTTTTGTAAGGCGGATTGAGGATTGCATGGGTATAACCTTGATTTTGCAACCCTTCCGCTGTCGCAATCTCGATGTAGTCACCAGCGATGACGCGAGGTGTTACGCGGCTATACCTAGCCAAATGCTCTGCAAGGTGATCGCGCAGGGTGTCGTCAAGTTCATATGCTGTTGCCTCTACGGACTCAAAACCAAAGCCGTTGGAAATCCAGCGGTCGAGAAACGCGCAGGACAGGGCGCCCATTCCTGCGCCAGCGTCCAAGAGGCGACATGTCTTTAGGGGGCTAGGCGGAAACAAGGACGCCATGAAGCGGGCGACGCTTGACGGCGTCATGAATTGCCCTAATTCGGACTTCCGTTTTTGTGCTATGCGAGGCGAAATTTTGCGGCGAATACTGTCCACATTATCGAGTTGATTAAACATTGAAACGTCGTTTTTGTTGAGATTTTTGCTAAAAAATATTGAACAATAAAAGGGCAGGATTTGCAACGAAAAATGGCGGATATCGGAGGCGTAAGGCTTCGGTGTGTAAGATTTTTGGAAAAAAGCCCCTCCGGAGAGGGGCAGGGGAGGGGAGAGACTATCGCGTCAATCCTCATATAAATCCTTAGCATGCCTGGGTGGCGTTGTCACCCGTGCGCGGTAAACGCCAACACCTTCCGGCAGTCCCCAGCTTTCAACTCGCCCAAATAATCCGAAAGTTCGCGTTATCACAGGTCATGGCGTGATCCTTCACGAAATAGCGTTTTTATTCCCTCCCCTTGTTTGTGCCCCTCGGACGACGTGGCTGGGGCTGGGGCAAAAGAGGCTAATAGGCCGGAAGCCGACGCTGGGAAGAGGAGGGGAGGCGGAGGAAATCGCGCAGCTTTCTTACAGTGTTGGTAAGGTGAATTGAGCTTTAGGTGGCGTTATTTGCTTGCTTACGGTAAAAGAATATGGCAATCGGAACTATACTATCTTCTTGTGAATGTTGTCACAATTAATCCACAGTCCGTCAATTTTTTCATGGTTTGGTTAGGATGGAAGATGAAGAGGTGATTGACATCATCGGAATGCACGGAACAACGCTGGATTGCGCCACGAGTATTCTTGACCAGGGGTTCAGGCTTAATGCAGGGCGTTGCGGCTCAGGGGTATATCTTTGGGCAAAAGGCCCGTTTTCGTATGAACTGGCACGATGCTGGCATGCGACAAAGTGTTATGATGAGAAGTGGGCTTCGACCCCTGAGAAAGCGTGTTGTGTGCTAAATGTTGTTGGCAAAACATTAACATTGAATTATCTTGATTTTGAGGCTCCATCTTTCCGCGAAATAGTTGAGTTATATTTGTACGAAACGGGTGGTGAGGGTGAACCTAGCGATATTATGAGCACGATAATAGCAGATATTGAGTCTGAAATCGGTGCCCATCTTAAAGTAATCAGGAAACAAGTGACAGTTCCTCCAGGATTTGGGAATAAACATATAAAAAGTTATCGTCGTGATATACTAAGTAGCTGTGCTATAGCATATGTTATAAGAGACTTGGATGTCATAAAAAATGTAGGCATTGTGGAGATGTCGTATGCATGAAAAAATTGTTAGCGCCTTAGAAAAGATTAAGGCTAGGTATATGTTGATGTCGAAAGAGGCTTTGCTTGAACACGCACGAAAGTCTCATGGTAGCGACTTAAGTTTACTGATGTCCAGCTTGATTAAGCCCTATGAATGTAATCTGTATTATAGCGAGAGTTTAACTGGATCTGTTTTGAGCGGTTTTCACTGCTTCAGTCGTCAATGTGTTGATTCTGGGTATAAATATATTCCGCAACAGCACCGGTGGATAGATGCTGGCAGTATTTCGCGTACACAGATTGATTTTGAAGATGAGATACCAACATGGGCAAAAGCCGCTTAGATTCTGCTTTTAAATTTGAATTTTACAAGATTGACACTTTTTCGTTTCGAAGTGCCAATATGGTAGATGTAGTTGAATTTACTGGCGTCATAAATCCTGAGGAATGGAAGGTTGCGTACGCATTCAGAGATCCAATATATTTTGAAAAATTGAATAAATATATTGGAGGACTTGATATTCAGCTTAAACTTTATGCTGAGACGAACGATGCTGAGGCTGAGACTTCGGCTTGTGAAGAAGACGACACAATAAAAGAAATTCTGCACTTGGAAGCTGGGATTGTTGGTACTTTTGCACTGGGAGAAAATTCCTTTTCTGAATCACAAATAGAGAATCTAGTAACGCTCCAGATACCCAGCATTTTGATGCCATATTTGCGGGCAGCTGTATCTTCTTTTTTGTGTAGCGGTGGCTGGTTAAATGCCCCTCTACCTCTCCTTAATGTATATGAAATGGCGAAGCACGCAGATATAACAATCCGAAAGCAATAATGCATTTTAGTACGAACCCCCTCTTTGAGGGGTTTTTTTTACAATTTTTCAAATTCGTTTCTTGTCCATCATCTCGTCCACCGTCGCCACTGCCCGCTTTAGAGCCTCATCGCTTAAATGTGCATAGCGCTGTGTCATGGTGCTGCTTCCGTGCGTCAGAAGCTTTTGCAGGCTGTACAAATCAACTTTGCCGGAGCTGGCCAGCGTAGATGCGAAATGGTGCCGCAAGCCGTGACATGGTCGGAAATCTTTTGGTAGCCCTGCCTTCTTCCTCAGTCGTCGTCCCATGCGCGTGAACCCCTCTCTGGGCCTACCATTCGCTGCTGGCCACACATAGGGGCTCTCTCTTCGCGTGATGCGTTGTAGCACATGCACCGCGCCCTGGGAGAGCGGTACAGTCTGCGTCTTTTCATTCTTCGCAGTGGCCCCGCGCAGGGTTAGGAATCCGTTTTCAAGATCCACGTCCGACCATTGGACGTTGAGGAGGGCGGTTTTACGGATGCCGGTCAAGAGTGCTAGCCGGAAGAAAGCGGCATCATCTTGGTTTGGTTCTTCATCCAGTGCTTGAAGGTATGCTTGAAGTTGATCCTCACTCATAAACTCGGTTTTCTCGTTATCGACGGTAGGCATCTTGAATTTGAGGTGCGCGGGCGGGGCAATGTGCCCCATGTCCGCCGCCCATTTGAGCATCCGCTTGAGTAGGGCTAGGACGTGCTTCTGGGTCTGAGCGGAAAGGGGCTTTTTGGTTCTGGCGCTCTTGCGCTTGGCAAGGTCTCTGCGCAGGTGTTCAATGTCCAGGGTCACAAGATCTTCAGGGATCTTTTCACCGAAGTCGGGCAGAAAATAGCTTGCATAGGAACGGTCAGGCTTAGCGCTGGAACGGTCTTTGTGCGCTTTGTCGTACTCGTCCCAGATCTTTTGCACGGTCCAGCGTCCGGCCTCAGCTTCCTTAACGGCCTTCTCTTGGGCTCTGCGCTCGGTGTTGGGCTGGGACTTGCCCGTCATGCGCAGGACCCGCACCTGTGCGGCTTTGGCCTCAGTCATGGCCGCAGAAGATTTGCCCACGGGTTCGTCAATAAGTTTCGACTCACGCCCGCCTCGACGGTAGCGGATATAATAAGCGCGTTCGCCGGTTGTTTCATCCAGACGCCAATATACGCCTGGGTATTTTTTTGATGTCTCCCGTTTCAAAATTGTCTCCTAAGGTGCCGCGCCCCGGTGCCCCGGTATGATTTTAAGGAATTGTTCCAGGGAAAAAACAGGTCACAGGCTAGGAACCTATGGCTAGCGCGGGTTGCCGGGCCTTCACGCTTCGGGACTGCCCCGGTAGCCCCGCTCCGGTGCCCCGATGTGCCCCGGTATGGTTTTGTCTACCGGGGCGCGGGAAAGCTAGGGCTGGGAAGGGTTTTCGAGGTTGTGCCCCGGTGCCCCGGTAAAAATGAAAATTAGATGAAAGTATTTAATAGAGAGAATCGAGGGCTTGGAACCCTCCACACACACTTCCACACACCATTCCACACACCCAAGGCAAAAATAAACAATAAAGAATCAAAAGCAATCAAAAAGTTTAACTGTCTATATGGTCAAAATTATGTAATAAATATTAATGTTTGAAAAAGATTAAAAATATCCATCAGTAAAAATTGATAGACTCCGGAGCTAAAGGCCGCAAGTTCGATTCTTGCATTGCGCACCAAAGAAATCAAGGGTTTATCGGATACTCACCGGTAAGCCCTTTTTCTTTCCCCGCACCATTCCCCGCACGCAAATCCGCTCTCCGCACGGCTTAGGGATAACTCGCCTGTAGGCCATTTTTTTTCACACGCTTCCCCGCACACAAATCCGCGCCCCAAATGATATAGGGGAAATTCCCTGTAGGCTTTTTTTTCGCACCTTTCCCCGCACGCTTCCCCGCACCGCCGTTGGCCCTGTAAGATGTGGGTGCACCAACTCCGCTCATTTTGGGTATGCCGATTCTCATTGGTTTGATCCTGCCAAGCGACAAGATTGTTCAAGGAATGAGGGTAATCCTTAAGAGCAACTCAGTAGGTCAGACCGATTCAATCGACCTTTAGAGCAACTCAGTAGGTCAGACCGATTCAATCGACCATTAGAGCGATTCAGTAGGTCATAAGAACGATTCAATCGACCATTAGAGCGATTCAGTAGGTCAAAAGAGCGATTCAATCGACCATTAGAGCGATTCAGTAGGTCAAAAGAGCGATTCAATCGACCATTAGAGCAACTCAGTAGGTCAAAAGGTCGCCTGTTATCACCGTCGGAATTTTTGCATGTCTGTAAGCGCTCAGACGTTCGCATCTTCCAGGACATGCCTGATTTGCGATAGAAGCAGGTGGCTATACTTTTTGTGCGGCTTTGGTTTGGGGAGGCTTGGGGAAGGAATTTGTCAACGTGCAGGGTCATGAATGCCGGTCAAGGAAGGATATCTCAAGGCCAACGTGTCGTTCAGGGGGGTCAGAAGGGATCTGGAAATTTTTCTAAGCCAGTATACACGATCCCCCTCTTAAATCGAAATTGTCTGTCCGAATACGGGCATTCCTGTGAAGCCGGAGATTTCAAACTGTGGCCCGTGGTTGGGTCGCTGGACATGGACGGGCAGGGCGTTTACCAAACCCGAAAGCCAAATAAGGACATGCCATGCATCATGACGCCTTCGCCACTCTGGACGCCCTGAAGTCCAGGCTCGACGACCATCTTCCGCTTGCTCCGGACCTCTTTCGGAGTCTGCAAAAGGACATGGTGCTGAGGTACACTTACCATTCCAACGCCATCGAGGGGAACGCGCTAACCCTCATTGAGACCAAGGTGGTGCTTGAGGATGGGTTGACCATCGGCGGCAAACTGCTTCGGCATCATCTCGAAGCCGTTAATCATGCCGACGCCATCACCCATCTGGAAAGTCTCGCGAAGGAGAATATCCTGCTCGATGAGAGCGTTTTCAAGGATTTGCATCAGCTTGTCCTGCGATGGCTCGACAACGAAGCCGGGCGTTATCGCGGTTGCAACGTCATTATCTCTGGCGCAGGGCATACGCCGCCTGATCATCTCCATGTCGGCGAACGCATGCAGTGCTTCTTCGACTGGTACCGTGGCGATGCCCAGAGCCTTCATCCTGTGGAAAGGGCTGCCAGGGTACATACCGACCTGGTCATCATTCATCCCTTTCGGGACGGCAACGGCAGAACTTCCAGGCTCGCCATGAATCTGGAACTCATGCGGGCAGGATTTCCGACCGCCATCGTTCCGGTGGAGGATCGGTTCGCGTATTTCCAGAATGTGAATCGGCATGCAATAATGACCCACCTCTCGCGGTAATCGGCATCGAAAATTGACCGTCTCCGGCAAGCCCTTCAAGGTCGTTCGACTGAACGCCATGGAGGGAAACGAGGAGATGCT
>Ga0180007_10005447_pt1 | contig 12849 bp, 12 predicted proteins | sample MM_PC_MetaG_FD_121122 | JGI IMG/M metagenome (GOLD analysis project Ga0180007, IMG submission 121122) | Groundwater microbial communities from the Aspo Hard Rock Laboratory (HRL) deep subsurface site, Sweden - MM_PC_MetaG | ecosystem: Environmental > Aquatic > Deep subsurface > Groundwater... | reverse complement strand
TATATTATTAAAAACGGGAACTATAGGTTTTAAAAAATCTAAAAAAATAAACTTTTTAAATCTTTCTAATATAGAAAAATTTAAAGTAAAAGACCTTGCCATGTTAGTTAAACTTTTATCATATACTAAACCTAATTTATCCGCCTCTCCGATCAACCCTTCTATCTCTGCACGTCCCTTCTTTAATGCAACAACTAGATTAGATGTAGGAGTTAAACCTATAAGCTCTAAAGCTTTTGTCGCTTCTTTAGAGTTCTCAGGGTAAGTTCTTAGCACCTCAGATATTTGTAACACTAACTCTAAGTTTGAGTTGGAACTACTACGTACTTTTAATAAATCAATTCCCAACTTGTTAAAAGCTTCTATCTTCTCTAAATCTTGTGTAGTATTTACAATTTTATTAATGTTTGTTAGAACATAACTTAAATCGTTAATACTGCCTTTAACCCCTTTAAATGCAAAATCCAAGCCCGATAAAGTTTTAACACTTGTTTTAGTCTTTTCTGCTAGTATACCTATATCTACAGCTTCCTCTAATTTCTCTTTTATTTTTTTTGCTAGGTCTTCAAAAACGTTGATTACGTATTTAGTTGCACTTAAAACACCTTGTGCAAGCTGCATAGGTATTTTAGCTCCCATTTTTACTAAGCTTCTAAGAGGTTCAAATCTAGCAGGGGACCGGGGGAAAAAACCGGCTATTTCGTCCTCAACTAGTTTTTCTATAGGTTTTTTCACAATACCCGTACTCGATTTTACTCCTTGTGCCAGCTGTTTAGGTATTTTCTCTCCTGACGTTTTCATTGTTCCTAACAAAGATAGAAAGAACTTTTCAATATCTTTCCCATATGTTTTCTGTAATTCAAAATCTTTAAAAACATTAAACAGTTTTGTAGGAACTGTTTTACCTTTTACGCTTTCAAGAACTTTTTCGAGTTTTTTAAATTCTTCTGTAATATTTTTTATATTCGTTTTGGAAAGGTCTGCGTTTTGTGCAAGTGCTGAGAAAGACTCTTTAACAGCTGTTCCAAACACACCCATATCTTTTGTTTTTGCGAAGAACTCTCCCAGAGAAGCAGTTACACCCCTGAAATATTTTTGTGTGTCTTTCCCTTTTCCCAGTTGGCTTAAAGCATTGACAAATAAGTTTAATCGCCCCTGGCTTCCTTTTCCTAGATTTTGAAAACCCTTATCTATTAAAGAAAAAGTTAATTGAAAATCCTCTCTAACTTTCTTCAATATAAGTTCTGTTTTTTGAAGCTGTTCTGTTTTTGAAGTTGTAGTTGGCTTAGCCTTTGAAAATAAAGAACCTACAAGCTTAAAAGAAGCTAATAGCCCCTGCCCAAGTGAGGAAAAAATACCCACAAAAGATTGTTTTATTTTCGCAACTCTTCCTGAGAACCCAAATTCGATAGCTTTACCCGCATTTATCCCTCTATTTTCTACTGCTTTAATAGCTTGTAGCGAACCCTCTTTTATTTTATCGAGTTCGGGCAAAGATATTCCAGACATCCTTGCAAGTATTGACATTATTGTGTTTACGTTAGCAGAAACATATCTAAAAAAAGGTTTGATTTCTGCAAAGAGGATTTGTATTTGTTCCGCTAAAGGAAGTTTCAGACGAGATATAGATCTTAGCGTTTCCGCTTGCTGAGGATCTATAATCTTACTAGTTTTCATTTTCCCTAGCTCTTTTGTTGCTGTTCCCGCAGAATCTACCATTTTTTTTGTTTGTTCTGCAATATTTTCAAAATACGGAACTAATTTTTCTAAAGCTTCTCTTGCTGTTAAAAATAAAAGCTGTATTTGTGCTTTAGGGCTGCCTAACCTTGATAGCAGTTTGAGTCTGCTAACTCTCAAAGCATCGAATAAGCTTGTTAACCCTGAATTTATTGAGGCTATCCCTAACAATATAGGGTTTATAGGTGCTAGAAAAGTAAGACCTATCAAAGAACCTGTTTTAATAAGCTGTCCTATTCTTGTACCTGTAACAGTCAAAGAGCCTTGAATTATGTCAAAAAAGCTTACAATTTTCTGTAGAGGGTTCAAAGCCTCAGGTGATTTGCCTAAAATTCTAAAAAATAAAGTTTTTATTTCGCCTAACACACTCTTGATAATAAATAAAGTCAACCCTCCCGTCGCGAGCATACCTGCGAATAAAGGCATAGCAACTAATCCTTGATTTATAAAAGTAGCTGTCGAGGTGTAGAAACTTACTGCTTTAGCCACAAAAAAATCAAAAGTTTTTATCACGCCACTACTTAAAACCCCAGAAAATCCTTCTGCTCCTTTAGCTAACAAAGCGAAGGCATCACCTCCCGTCTTTGTCCAGCTCCCCCAAGCCGAGATAGCTAAAATGGGCAAAGTTCTTGCTAATGCTTTTTCAACTGTGTGACCTAATTCTTGTGATACTCTAGTTGTTTGATCTGTAATCACATTAGAGCTTGTACTTACAACTCTTTTTACTGTTTTTTCTACAAAATCCCCTAAGTTATCTACGTTTTTAGAAATTTCACTAACATCTTTACTTAAGCTTTGTGCAGGCAGGATATTAAGAGAGGTGCTTAGTTTGTTAATATTTTTCAGTTTTTCCTCAAGCTCTGCAAAGGCTTCAAAACCTTTTTTTTCTACTTGTAGAACTATTTGTGCTAATCGTAACGACATTTTATATACCTTCGATCATTTTTTTTAATTGTTTACCTGCATCTTCAGAAAACAAACAACTTAGAGCAAAAACAAAACCGTTTATTTGCATAACTTGAGCTTTTGCAACGCTTTTTACAGCTGACTCAAAAAAAGAAAAAGAGTACTCGAGTATCTCAAAATATTTATGATTGTTTTCTATAAGTATAAGAGTACTATCAGTTAAAAACTTGTCAATTTCTTCTATTGTTTTTCTTGTATTTCCGTTTTTAGGGAGCTTATCAGGCTTTCTTTTGATATCCCTGCTAGGCTCAAAGTACGCAAAAGGGGGGAGTTAACGCTTTCAAAAGCTTTTAAAATTTCTTCAATTTCAGACGGGTAGAAGTCTTTCATTTCTTCAAAACTTATCCCTATGTATTTGTTACAATACCCTTCAAGGATTTTTACAAGGGGTTTTTGATATGATAAAATAACTTTGTATTCTTTAGACGGTATGTCTTCATTTATCTTTATTTTTGTACCTTCTACTTTAAAATCTTTCTCTTGTAGACCTTCAATCTCAACTTTTATAAAGTCTGATTCTAAAGGTATTAAAGTAAAGTCTGTATTAAGAAACAAATTGCATTCTTTTTCTTCTACTTGCTCTTTTACATCCTCAACGATCTCTATTATTTCTTTTACTCTCAACTCTTTTATCTCTATAGATTTATTGTCTATACTAATTATTTTTCTGTTACCTCTCATCTTATTACTTCCTTTAATTTATTGTTGTAAGTATTTAAATAACTGTTTTTCATTTTTCTATAAGTGTTTATCATATAATATCTTCGTTTTATTCTTATATTGCTAGTTGTTTTTTTAAGAGGGTATCTTGTAGAAGAAAATAAACCTCTCATTTTTTTCGTTACACTTAAAGTTCTATCCCTCTGCACGTTTTCTAATATTTTACTTAACTGTGCATCCATGTTTTGAGGTCTAAATTTTTTTGCAACCCCTACATTAACAGTATCTTTACTAGCTATATACCGCCCAAAACTTTTTAAAAATTTATAGGGGGTTTTTCGTTTTAGAAATCTTTTCTCAAACTCACCTTTTTTGAAATACTTTTTCTTATACTCGCTTGCAACTTTAGAGATGTCGCTTGTTTCTGTTATTTCGCTTTTGAAAAACTGAACGCCTTGATAACCTACTGCACTCCTAGCTTTTGCGTCAGCTGAAAGCAGTAGGTTTTTATCTTCTTTTATACTTATTAACAAACTATCTAAATTTTTTACGAAAACATTAATTTTCACTTAGCTCACAGTTCCTCTATTATTTATCTGTGCAAAACCGTCGCTAAAGCTTGAATCCTGCTCTAGTTCCATCTCACACTGAAAACTTGCAAATTCGTCAGAGATAAAAGGCATTGAACCCGTAGGAGTTATCGTTCCTTTTGCAATTATATCATTGATGTTTCCTGTTCCTGGGTCTGCTACAAAATGTATTGTTCCAACCGCACCGGTTGTTATTCCTGCGTACAGTGTTTCACTCGTATCAGCTGCGACATTGAAAGTTACTGTTATGTTACCTGTAATTGTTGTACCTTCTGTCAGCTGTATGTAACCGGCCTCAGCGTTAACGGTGTAATCTGTTGTAACTGCAAAAGTTGTCCCTGAGGGGTTACTTGTTACAACAACACTAGACACATTTGTAGCACCTAAAAAATAAACTCGACCCGCTATAGGAGCAGTTATGTTTAATGATGTCCCTGTTGCTAAACTTTGTGTGTTAGGTGTAACTGTATCGGTCATAAAAAACAAAGCCAAGTTACTTGTATGCATTTCATCTAGGGTGAAAGATGCCTTACCCTCTATCTGGTTAGCTATAGACTTATCTTTTACCTTAAGTCCTTGTCTACTAGAATAATGATCTAACTTTTCTACGGTAATATCTACGTTGAATTCACTACAGTTACCTAGATCAAGATATCCCGTTTCACCGTTAGGCAAAAAAAGGAGTTTTCCTTTTGGAACTGTATAGTGTTTATTATCATGTACTTTTGCTACTAAAGCCATATTTTTACCTCATACTTTTTATTTGTTTTAATTGTAATAGGGATACAGACTTATATATAGGAAAAGTACTATTATTTATAGTATCTCCGGTTGCTCTTACTGTACCTTTATAAGTCTTTTCTCCTCTTATTATTGCATTTTCTACCTGTTCCCTAAAATCCTCTACCGCTAAAACTCCTTTATATTCTATCTTTTTTGTTGCTAGAGTGATAGACGGCTCAATCAAAGTTTCGCTCTGATGTAAAGTAACTCCTACCTCAATGCTAAAGGTGTTTTCCCTCGCTTTAGGTTCGTTCTCTACACTAGAAATCTTTATAATCTGTATTAGGGGGTTATAATCTTTATTTAAAGACCTTTCCTCGTCATACCCGACTGCAATCCAAGCTTTTGAACCGAAAACAGAGGTACAATAAGACTCAAGGGTCGCATCGTCTCTTAAAATATTATATGTAGTTTCATACAAAGAGCTTATCAAAATGACACCCCCATTTTTGAATCATCTGTAATTAGTACAGTTGATATATATCTGTCTGTACTAATTACCTTTAAAACTCTCCAAGTCTCACCTTCAAATACTAATTTATCATCCTTCTGCGGTAAAAAATCACTTCTTTTCACCTGTATTATAGCGTCAGAACGTACTGAATCACTTGAAACTTGCAAATCATTTTGTCCGTCAAAAATTATTTCAATAGATTTAGAAAGACCCGCCCTAGATTGATAAACAGCTGAGAGCGAAAACTCACCAGATTTAAAAAAAACTGAGTCTAAATCATCTGAAATACTATCTTTTAGAGTCATTATTTCCGCCTCGGAGGAGCAAAAGGTTTGTTTTTAGGCTTCTTTTCCTCAGAGACTTCAATAACGGCTATTTCATCGTCAAATTCAACGTCTCTATTTTCTTCTAATTCTTTTTTCTCTATTTTTTTATCAGTCTCTTTATTTTCTATTTTTTCCTCAATTTTAATTTCTTCGAGTACTTTATTGTCTTTTACGTAAATCTCTATAAGACCTAGTTTTATTAATTCTTCTAAATCTTTCTGCTTGTCAGCTTTAATTACTATAATTTGAGGCTCTTTACTCGGATTTATAATCTCTTTTGTAAGACCGTGTATTACACTTTTTACAATATATTTCATTTTTTTTTCCTCAAAAATTTATACAATTACTTGAGCGGTAAAAAATGCGTCAATTTCGTGGGGAATACACAAAGGAGCTGACTGTAATAAAGCAAAAATAGCACTAGGATCCTCAACTTTAAAAGTTTTAGGAAAAAATTTCACGGCTGCATTGACATCTAAGTCTCTAATAGCTCCAAAGTGTTTCTCGCAAATAGCGGTTGGAGAACCAATTACAAGTTTTTTAGGATCAAAAATATCTATCTCAGCATCAGAATCGTTTGTATATGTTGCAACATATTCATAGTGATCTAACCCCGCAAAACGGCCTATATAGCTCATTCCTTCAGGAATATACTGAGGCTCAATTTTGCCCAGCTCCATTCTTCTATTGTCCAATTTACTCTTAACCTCTGCGTTATCCATGAATGTTTGGGCGGAAGTATAACCGTGTACACAAGTTGTAGGAAGTATGCCACTATCTCTTTGTATTGTTCGACACCAAGATTTTATATTTGCCTCTACTGTAGCAGTTGTTTGGTCCCATTGCGTTGCTCCTGTAAGGGCTGCGTGGTGTGTTCCTGACTTTAAAAAGTCCACAGTTTGATTTACTCCATCTCCTGTAAGCGTTAAAGTCCCATCCAGGATTGACTTAACAGCCATCCATTCAATTCTTCTCAAAACTCTATCCCTTAATTCTTCAAAATCTCTAGCAAGCTTAATACTAGCTCTCATTGCAGGCGATAAAGGCTTGTCATATATAGTACTACCAGCGTCTCGATTCATCAAATCCAACGCTGTAGTTATTTTTTTTTCTTTTATATAAGGCAACTTTATTGTCTGAGTTGTAAAGCCGTTATTCTTTACAAGTATGCTTTCTCTAGCGGGATCTGAAAAGTTTGCCATTTTTCTTTTCCCTACTATTTTGTCAATATCTAAAATATCTGTATCATGTGTGATTTCACGACTAAAAAAGAAATCTGAAAAACTCATTACCGGGCGTTTTATCACCTCAATCATTTGCAACATTGTTCTAGTTGTGAAAGGGTTTATAGTTATAGCCATGTTAGTTTCCTTTCGCTACAGTTTTTAATATAATATTTTTAGCTCTTAATGCGTCTTTAGTGTTTGCAACTGTTAAGCCTGTGCCGAATGTCACTTCGTCCTTGTCTACCTCTGCAGCAATATAAGACCAAGTTGTTACGTCAGCCGATATTGCGTCAATGTCTGCACCTAAAATTCTATCAGGTATTTCCGAACCATCTACACTTGCAAGCAAAGCTTTTCTAAACTTAACCGCCGCTGGCACTTCAACAGGAACGGTAAATGTATCTCCTGATATTAAAGGCGTTGAACCTGCCGTAATTACAACTGTAATATGTGTATTTGTTGAAGGTAAAGCAAATCCTTGAGGGGATGTAATCGCAAACGCAGTAGCTCCCGACATTGTAACTAGATAATTTCCTATCTCTGCGTCATGTCCCATAGTTGCTGCCGCTGTTCCATCGCCTGTGTTGCCAACTCCTGCAACGATTGTTCCTACTTCTCTTGTTACTTGACCTAACAGAGTTGAACGAGTTAATACACCTTCACCACTAAGTACAACTGTTTCCTCTGTAATAACTTTTTCGGAAACTATTAACTTGTCTGGGCTATAAGCCTGTTCTGTAATTCCTAAGCTTGTCATACGTAAAGCTCCTTAACTGCTTGTATAGCTTCATTTTGAATCTTTTCGTTTTCTGTAATTGTTTGTATAGGACTAACATTAATAATTTGATTTTCACTTCTTAATACTGCTAACATATCTTGTTTCAGCTGTTCCTCTGTTTTTTTAATCTCTGCCGGCTTACTTTTAAGCTGCGTTAAAATCTGCACGGATGTTGCTTCTACTGTGGCACTTAAATCTTTTTTTGCATTTTCAATAATACTCTCATAGCCCGCAACGCTTATTTTTCCTAGAGCTTCCTGTCTATTCTGTTCAAGCTCCCTGCCTTGCATGAGAATTTGGTTGTAAACTGCTTGTGCGTTTTCTTTTAAACCGTCAACGGTTATATCATTATACTCCATATTTTCCCCTTTATTTTCGTTTTGATTTTTCAAAATCTGACTTACATCTTGTATATAATCAACTAGTCCAAGCTCTTCAGCTTCTTTTGCTAAAAAAACTTTTCCTGTTGCTACTTTTTTAATATCTATATTATTTCTGTTCTCTTGTATTTGTGTTTTAAAAATTTCATGTATCTGTTCCGCTTTTTCTTGTATTTGCTTTAAGTCCTCGTCACTGAGTGGTTTATCCTGTGAACCGATTACCTTGTCTTTTCCCGCTGTTATTTCTGTTACCTTAAGTCCTTGTGCTTTCAGCTGTTCCGACCTGTCTATGTGTGTTATTCTAACACCTATAGAACCTATTTGACTAGCTTGTTCTGTAGCTATCACTTGTGTACAACAAGATGCAAGCCAATAACCCCCTGACAAAGCGTTTTCAACTATTGCAACAATATCCTTCTTTTCTTTACCTACTTTAATCGCGTTTCCAAGTCTTTCTATACCCGATACTTCGCCGCCTATAGTATCGAAAACTATATATATCTTTTCGCTGTCTGACTCTACAGCTTTTCCTAACTCCGCTACAAATGCACTTGTAGAAGTCCACCCTTCGACATAACCTATTATTGATTGATTCTTTTCTAACACTCCTCGAACAGCAAGAACAGAAATTTTATTTTCTTTTTCCCAAGCCTCGTTTTTGCTAATAATGTCAACATCTTTGTTAGTTAAAACTTTTGTATTAAAAGGGTTATACCCTAAAATACTAAACTGCGTATCTTTCATGTGTTCAAAGAACGCTTTTTGCTGCACATCGTCATAACTTATTCTGCTAGTTAGATATATTTCTTGCATCTATTCCGTCCTTTTCTCTTATTGCTTTTTCTCTAACTGTTCCCTTATGTATTTCGTAGAAATCCGCACCGGCGATTTCTTTTGTTTCCTTAGCTATATTTGATATCCCTATGTCTATTCTTTCTCTTGCTGCTTGTGCTTCTCTCAGCTCATCTATGTGTCCTTTTCCTGTGCCTAACCAGTCCGCAGAATCAAGCCATATAGCTCTCATGTAGGGGTCTTCTAAAAATCCAGGAGCTTTTAATCTACCGTTTAATACTTGTAAATAGGTAAATAAGTCATAGACAGGTTTGTTTAACGTCATGTTTAACATTTCTCTAACAACTAGATAATAGTTATAAGCCTTCAACATTTCAGCTCTTGCAGCCGAATAAGAAGCGTCGTACTTCATTAAAATTTCAGATTTTGCATAACCTACACCAGCCGTAAGTCTTTGCAGTAAATTGTCTATATGCGTATCTACATTAATATCGGGTCTTTTTGTGTCAAATGCTTGCATTTCTTCATCTTGTGATAACTTGCCTATGAACGCTTTCCCTATCTGTTTCAGCGTTAAATCTTTCTTTTCTCCACCTTCGCCACTATTATATCCTGAGTACTGAGGAGCACCCGGCATTCCAACCGTTCCGCTTTTGCTTTTTATAAATCCTAATATTAAATTATTAACAACACTATTCATAATATGAGCGTCATCAAGTCTTTCAATCTGCTTAAGTGCTTGTAAAGCAGGTGCAAGAGGCGATATTCCGCGAGTTGAAACGTCTCGTTTCTTATCCCATATCTGCATAACTCTTCTAAGTCCAAACGCACCAAAGACCTTTACTTTTTGCCAAGTATTTATTTCTTGTAGAAAAGCCTCATCGCCGTCATGAAATTTCTGTATATAGTAATAATTAGGTGCTCCAAAACCATCTAACTCAACACCCCCGCACAAATTAGCTCTATCAGCTTCATAGTTAGGGTTTTTAATTCTACTTCCTTCAATTAGTTGCAGCTTTAAATTGAATGGGCTTCCTTCTCTATCTAATAGTAAAGAGTTTACAAAACAATCACCCCCTAGAAGCATCTGCCGAAAAGCGTTAAATTGTATTGAATAAAAATTTAGAGTTCTATACAAATCTGATTCTGTTGATTTCGCCCAAAGGTTAAAATCTTGTTCGTGTTGTTCGGCTAACTCAAAAGCTTTTTCCTGCGATATGCCTAATTGCTGATGCTTGAATGTAATGTTAGGTTTGATACCACACCCTACAACTAAAACAGGAGGACGGTTTATTAAAGCTGAAGCAATAGGGTTATTACGGGCTTGATCATAAGTCCTTGAAGGAATATTCTTTGTTGAAAAATCCTCTTGTTCGGATTTTGCACCAAAAGAAAAAGTTTTCCAGTTTATTGTTTCCGCTGTATCTGTAGCTCCGCTTTTATACGCTTCCAAATCTAACCTCCTGGACAAAGATTGTCGTAACCTATCTCTATACTATAACTAACGCCTTCAAGTCTTTCAATTTGTGCTTCCAACTCCCTTTTTTCAGATAGGAGCGTAGCATAATCGACACGCTGTAAAGACCTGCCAGCTATACCGTAAGCTTGTGATTCTCTAGCTTTTGCAATAGCGGCCTTAACTTCTACAAGGTCAGCTTTTAGCTCTGCTATTTTTTCGGCTTTTGTTGCCATTTTAATCCTTACATATTTAAATATTTACAAGGTGGAAATGATCTGCTATTGCAAGCTGTATTTTTTCACAATCGAGATAATGATTATGTCTAAAAGTTGAACGCCATTTTGTTTTGCCGCTTTTTAGCTTGATCTTTTCCTCGGCTGTTACACTCTTGATATAAAATTCGTCTACATCACGCGGTATGTACCAACGCCCCTCATCGCCGCGCGGTTTATCCATCCTTCTATAGAGATCAGACTTATAATATGAGTCGTTGATTTTATATCTTATTATCGTTTGGCCTAACGGGTTGTTGTTTCGGTCTTTAGCGTCATACACGTTCATAGCTTGAACTGGTTTTATAGTATTGGCGTTTGTTTCCTCAGGTATACCACGAACAGGAAAATATAAATCCCTATTTCTACAACAAAATTCGTATACAGCTTGAGGCCTCCAGCCGCAATCTATCCAAAACGGCTTAGTTCTAAACTTACGACCTGCTTTATTTTCAAATATTGTACCAAGAACCATGTTTTCAAATGCGTTCCAAACCTCATCTTTGTCTGTTTGGCCTTCTATTGTGCCGTAATTTATAAGATAGCTGTTAAGCTTTTTAGCCCAGCCTCTTATAACATAGTACAATTGATACTTTTGTACGTCAACCGAACCAGTTAAACATATAACATCGCTAGGCACTTGGTTTAAAGTGTAGTTTCTTCTACAAGTCTGTACTAAATCTATACTTGGCTTTTCGCTTGGTGGCTCATACTCTTCCGCAAAATCAGAAGTAAGAACGGCGAACACTCTATTTTCGTCATTCGATTTCTTAGCTTTATATAACTTTAGGGCAAGTTGTCCAAAACTTTTCTTTTCCCACAAAGCACAAAGACCAGACACCCAAAATGAAGCCGTCTTGTTATTTTGTGCATCAACATTTATGTTTGTAACTTCACCGTTTTCGACCTTCTCACCGGGTGCAAGCATTACCCCTAAACTGTTCATCCATTTCTTATGTTTGTTTAAAATCTTCTCAAAGCAATGAGGACATTCTAAATACACCGATTTTAATATTGAGTTTTCACCTATTTGTTTTACTAACTCCTCATCATATTTAAGCATAGACGACATAGGATAAAAGTACTCAAAACAAAAAGGACAAGGCCAAAACCATTTAAATCTCGTGCCTGAGAGCCAACGACCAACAATTTTAGAAGGTTCTCCAACTTCCGCACAAGGTGAAGAAACTAATAACAAAATAGAGTCGGGGTATGTTGTCCCGCGCCCCTCTAATAATTCAATAGGATCTCCCTGTTTTTCTACATTATCGGGCCACTTGTCTATTTCATCACCTACCATATACTTAGCGTTGACCATGCTCAACTGTGATACTGAGTTTGACCAGCCAAAATATATGTTAGTGCCATTGACCTCTTTAGTGTATGTCGCGTCCTTTGTGTCGTTCCACTTCTCGGCAAGTGTTGAATTTCGTAGGAGTTCTTGCCTAAACTTAATGCGGCTTGTGCGAATTGCCAACTCTGTAGTTGACGAAATCCAAATACAATTTGCTGGATCATCGTCGAGTACGTTGCCGATCCAGTTTAGCGCAACTTGCGTTTTAAAAACTTGAACCGCTCCAACTACTACAACAATAGAGTACTTGCTAGATTTCAACGCTTCAAAGATTGAACGTACATAAGGAGTTCTATCCATACTATACTTGCCAGGTTCGCTATTATTTTTTGAAAGAACAAGGTTTGCTTCCGCCCATTCGCCAGCGTGGCGATCTGGTGGAAACCGTAGAGATTCCATTATTGCTTGTCTTGTATAAGTATATAAAGAAGCGAGACTTATATCTTTTTTGTATGGCCTAACTTTTTTTTTCAGGATCATACATTACCTCGTTTTCTTCTTCTATCCCTTTTACAATTAGCTTTTCAATTCTCTCTTCATAATTTTCATAAGTCTTTTTTATGCCTTCGTTTATTATCTTCTTTATTTCTATTACATTATCAAGACCAGCTATTTCTTGTGCAAGCTTAGTACCTAAAGCCCTTTGTTCTTGTTTAAAGTTTACCAAGATTTTGAGTAAGATGTTTTTGACATCTTCCTTTTTACAAAGTTCTCCAGCTAATACAGCCGCTGACATTTCTGCTTTATCGGCGTTTGCGTTCTCTAGTCGTTCTTTTGAGTTCTCAATTTCTGAATTAAGATTCTTTATTTTTTTATTTATAAAACTTTGAATTGTCTCAGGAAATTTATATTTAATTTTTAGTTCTGTTCTTGCTCTTTTATCTATGCGACTAAAAAGACCTGCTGACTCATCCCTCGTAATTTGTCTGATGCTTCGGTCGAGAATTTTTGAAAGTTCTTCTTTAGTTATTTCTGTATGTTGCAAGATTGTATTCAAAATAATTTTCTCCCCAGAACCAGGACAAACTAAGAAATTTTTGTTGGAAATAGAAAGGCCGCACGGAAATAGAAC
>Ga0180007_10005446_pt1 | contig 12849 bp, 13 predicted proteins | sample MM_PC_MetaG_FD_121122 | JGI IMG/M metagenome (GOLD analysis project Ga0180007, IMG submission 121122) | Groundwater microbial communities from the Aspo Hard Rock Laboratory (HRL) deep subsurface site, Sweden - MM_PC_MetaG | ecosystem: Environmental > Aquatic > Deep subsurface > Groundwater... | reverse complement strand
TCACCACCAACTAAACTAAAAAATGGTTGGTTTAGTAAGCCATTTGGTATGTTTGTTGAAATGTATGGCTTACCTGGTTATACGGATTTAGATCCGACACCGTTTGTTGCAATCACATATTCATTGTTATTTGGTATGATGTTTGGTGATTTAGGTCAAGGGTTAGTCTTGATGTTAATCGGATATCTACTCTATAAGTTCAAAAAGATGAGATTAGGCGCAGTTGGTGTCCGAATCGGATTATCCTCAGCACTCTTTGGGTTGCTTTACGGATCATTTTTTGGAGATGAAGAGATATTAACTCCATTTTATACTCAGTTCCTTGGATTGGCAGAAAAACCCATACACATTATGGATGCCAGTTTCACAATGACGTTGCTGATAACGGCAATCGCCATCGGGGCAGTTTTAATTATTATTGCAATGTTTCTTAATATTTATACATTGTTTAAGAAAAAGGATTATGTTGAACTTGTTTGTTCACATAATGGCATTGCTGGTCTGATCCTTTACGGTTATATCGGTGTTGGTGCCGCTCTTCAACTTGGGTTAGGTATACCAGTATTTAGTTTAGCTACAATATTGATTTTCGTTGGTATACCAATTCTAATGATTTTCTTCAAAGAACCAATCGAAAGAAAAGTTCACAAGCATAAGATGTTTCCAAGTGGTTTTGGTGGATTCTTTGTTGAAGGATTCTTTGAATTATTTGAAATCATGTTATCGTACATGACAAATACGATGTCATTCTTACGTGTTGGTGGGTTCGTATTATCTCATGCTGGAATGATGCTTGTCGTAACAAGCTTAATGTCAATGGTTGGTGGAAGTGCTTCAATCATTGTCTTAATTCTAGGGAACGTCTTTGTGATGGCGCTAGAAGGTATGATTGTTGGTATTCAAGTACTTAGATTACAATTTTATGAAATGTTTTCACGTTATTATGTAGGAAATGGAATCGCGTTTAACGCGTTAAATAATTAGGAGGATTATGAAATGTTGAATTATATGGATGTATTATTGCCACTGCTATTCTTAGTTTTAGTTAGTTTACCTTTAATAAAAGTATTTAGAGGAAAGGCGACTGTTCGTTCTGCAAGAAATAGATTAGTGACACATATTGCTGGTTTCTTTGGAATTATCGTGTTTGTACTTGTTTTTCAAATGGTTTTTGGATTTAGTGTCTCTGCAGCTGAAGGTGATGAAGCTGTCGTTAATCCAATGATTGGAACACTTGCACAAGGTTTAGGATTCTTAAGTGCTGCGTTATCTACTGGTATGTCTGCACTTGGTGCTGGTGTCGCTGTTGCGGCTGCTGCTCCTGCAGCAATCGGTGCTTTCTCTGAAAACGAGAAGAACTTTGGTAAGTCTTTGATTTTCGTTGCACTTGGTGAAGGTGTTGCGATTTACGGATTATTGATTTCCATTCTAATCATTAACAAGCTTTAATAAATGAAAGAAGGTTTCTTATGAAATTTTTCTTAATTAGTGACAATGTTGATACTGAAGTTGGAATGCGTTTGGTTGGTATAGAAGGTGTAGTCGTGCATGGGAAGAGTGATTTTTTAAGAGCTTTAGAAACAGCTCTCGAAGATCCAACAATCGCGATTATTTTAGTGACGACAAAATTAATCGAACTAGCACCGAAAATTATATCAGAACTTAAATTAACCCAACCACGTCAGCTCATTGTCGAAATTCCAGACCGTCATGGCACCTCAGAAATCGGAAAAGCAATTGACCGATATGTGAGCGAAGCCATAGGCGTTAAGTTGTGAGGTGAAGAGAGTGGCATACTATAATGAGGATCAGTTAAAGCGTTACTTTGAAAAAGCAATTCAAAGAGAATCAGATAAGCAAGTTGAGAAGTTACGCAAAGAAATAAATGGTATTTATAGCAGAGAAATTAAGAAAGTAAAAGAAGATCTAGCAATTAAAAAACAAGTTCAACTCAGTAAAGCAATTCGTGATGTGCAGGTTGATTATCAAGATAAAATCAATAAAATTGGTGTCGGCTATGATGAAAAACTAATTAAAAAGCGCACAGAAATGACGAATTATGTTTTCAATCATGTTGAAAAAAAGCTAGTCGATTTTATTCTGAAACCAGAATATGAAGAATTGATGGTTTCAAAAACTAAAGAGCTTAAGACATCTATTGGAGATAAAAAAGTTTCCTTCAAAATAGGTCTTGAAGATATTAAATTGGAAAAAATAATCCAAAAAGAATTTGGTTTAAAGAGCACAATTGAGCGGACAGAAGATATCCATCTCGGTGGATTTCAAGCATTACTCTTCGATGATGAAATAGAAATCGATGAAACAATTGACACAAAATTGAACGAAAGAAAACAATGGTTTTATATGAATTCCAAACTTTTCATTCGTCATTAGGAGGTTACAATGGAAAATCAAATTTATTCAATCAACGGACCTGTTGTTACCGTCCAAAATGCTACCGATTTTTCTATGCTTGAAATGGTTTTCGTCGGTAAAGAAAAACTTCTAGGTGAAGTTATTTCTATAAGCAAATCTAAAACAACAATACAGGTATATGAATCAACAAGTGGTTTAAAGGTTGGAGAACCAGTTTATACAACTGGTGAACCGATTTCTGCCATGCTTGGACCTGGACTACTTAAAAATATTTTTGACGGAATCGAAAGACCCCTACGGACTATCCGTGATCAAGAAGGTATTTTTATACCTACTGGTTCCGATTATGAATCACTTGATCGCAACATTTCATGGAAGGTTACCATGAAGGTAAATATTGATGATGAAGTCAAGTTTGGCGATATTTTTGCAGTTACTCAAGAAACGGAATCTATAGAGCATCGTTTAATGATCCCAAATCATCAGGGCGGCAAAGTGACTTGGGTTGCTAAATCAGGATCCTATAAACTATATGATGTCATCTTGAAAACGAAGGATGCAAAAGGAAATGTACATGAACTCACATTAGTTCAAAAATGGCCAATCAAAACACCAAGGCCAGTAACAAAAAGATTACCTATCTCAGTACCACTAATTAGCGGACAACGTGTTATCGATACACTTTTTCCTATAGCTAAGGGTGGAACTGCTGCTGTTCCAGGTGGATTTGGTACAGGGAAAACAATGATGCAGCACCAGTTTGCAAAATGGTGTGATGCAGATATTATTATTTATGTAGGATGCGGAGAACGTGGAAATGAAATGACCCAAGTTCTAGAAGAATTTGGTGAATTGATTGATCCACGAACAAATAAACCTTTAATGGAAAGAACCGTATTAATTGCAAACACCTCAAACATGCCAGTTGCTGCAAGAGAAGCTAGTATTTATACTGGAGTCGCAATTGCAGAATATTATAGAGATATGGGTTACCATGTAGCTGTTATGGCTGATTCAACTTCAAGATGGGCAGAAGCACTTAGAGAAATCAGCGGACGCTTAGAAGAAATGCCAGCTGAAGAAGGATTCCCAGCATATTTACCAAGTAGAATCTCGCAATTCTATGAACGCGCTGGATATATTGAAACACTAAATCATCAAATTGGTTCAGTTTCAATTATTGGAGCTGTATCTCCTCAAGGAGCAGACTTTTCTGAGCCTGTTACTCAAAATACAAAACGATTTGTTAGAAGCTTTTGGGCATTAGATAAGCAACTTGCTTATATGCGCCATTACGCAGCAATCAATTGGAATTTAAGCTATTCAGAATATATTAATGATTTAACAAAATGGTTTGATACGGAAGTAAGTCCAAGATTTTTGACTAATCGTCAAGAAATCATGGGGATTCTTGCTGAAGAAAACAAATTAATGGAAATTGTTAAGTTGATTGGTAGTGATGTATTACCAGATGATCAAAAATTAATCATAGAAATTGGTAAAGTCATTCGATTGGGTTACCTTCAACAAAATGCATTTCATAAAGATGATACGTATGTTCCATTAGAAAAGCAGTTAAAAATGATGGATGTCATCCTCTACTTAAACAAAAAAGCGAAAACCTTTATTGAAGATGGCAAATCACTAAATACAATTATTGAAACAGGAATTTTTGAACATGTAATTAAAATGAAATATGATGTATCAAATGAAGAAATCTCTAAACTAGATAGTTATCATAAATACATTGATAAAGTGATTAAAAAAATACATTAAGGAGGCTTTTCATGAATCTAAATTATATTGGACTTGATGAAATCAATGGGCCACTTATCTTTCTAGACAATGTATCTAATGTTGGATTTGAAGAAATGGTTGAAATCAAGCTTTCTAATGGTTCAACTAGATATGGTCGTGTCGTTCAAATAGATGGTAGCAAGGTTGCTATTCAGGTATTTGAAGGTACACATGATATGTCCTTATTGAATACGAAAACAAAGTTTACAGGACATCCAGTGGAAATGAGTTTATCCAAAGAAATTCTTGGTAGAACATTCAACGGATCTGGTAGACCAATTGATGGTTTAGGTGAAGTATTTATTGATGAAAGAAGAAACATCAATGGACATCCACTGAATCCAGTTGCTAGAGTTTACCCTAGAAATTATATTCAAACAGGAATTAGTTCTATTGATGCCTTAACAACATTAATAAGAGGTCAAAAACTACCGATTTTTTCAGGATCAGGTATGCCTCATAACGAACTTGCTGTTCAAATTGTTAAACAAGCTAAAATTGCTGATGGAAAAGGTGATAATTTTTGTATCGTCTTCGCAGCAATGGGAGTCAAAAACGATGTAGCTGACTATTTTAGACAGTCTTTTGAAGAGGCTGGAGTCATGCATAAGGTTGTAATGTTTCTAAATTTATCCAATGAACCAATCATCGAAAGAACATTAACCCCAAGATTTGCATTAACTGCTGCTGAATATCTTGCTTATAAGCATAACATGCATGTTCTAGTTATTCTTACTGATATTACAGCCTATTGCGAAGCACTTAGAGAGTTCTCAAGCAGTAAAGGAGAAATTCCTGGTCGTAAAGGCTTTCCTGGATATCTATATTCAGATTTAGCATCCCTTTATGAAAGAGCAGGGATTGTTTCTACAGCAAAGGGTAGTGTTACTCAGATTCCAATTTTAACAATGCCTAACGATGATATAACACACCCAGTACCTGATTTAACTGGATATATTACAGAAGGTCAAATCGTATTGAGTCGTGAGTTAAATCAAGTTGGAATATTCCCACCAGTAGGTGTTCTACCCTCACTTTCTAGATTAATGAAGGATGGTATTGGTGATGGTTATACTAGAGAAGACCATTCATCAATTGCAAATCAATTATTTGCATCGTATGCAACTGTTCAAGATGCAAGAAGTCTAGCTTCAGTTATTGGTGAAGATGAATTAAGTCCAATAGATAGACTTTATATTGAATTTGGAAAGCTATTTGAAAAATACTTTATCAATCAAGGCTTCGATAGCAATCGATCCATGATTGACACACTTGAGTTAGGATGGGATTTAGTATCTACTCTTCCAAAAGAAGAATTGCATCGTATTGATGAAAAATATATCGAAAAACATTATAATCACTTGCGTGCTGTTGAAAGATTCCATATTGTTAGTAAACCTATCATTTCTGAATTGAACGGAGATTTTGACTATGAATGATCAAATATTTCCTACTAAAGGGAATTTGATTGCAATTCAAAAATCGAATCAACTTGCTAAAAAAGGTTATGAGCTTATGGATCGAAAAAGAAATATTTTGATTCGTGAGATGATGACCTTAATTGAGGATGTTAAATTATTAAGAGAAGAACTTTCAAAGACATATAAACAAGCTTATCAAGCTCTTCAAGAAGCAAATATTACATTAGGTATCGTTTCTGATATCGCAAAATCTATTCAATTAGATGATGGTGTAGAGGTTTCTTATCGTTCTGTAATGGGTGTTGAACTACCTAGTGTAACACATACTATTGAGCATGTTAAAATCACTTATGGTATCGGTCATACCAATACAAAATTTGACTTTGCATATAAATCATTTCAAAAGGTTAGAGAATTAACTGTAAAACTTGCTGAGGTTGATAATTCAACCTATCGTCTTGCAAATGCAATCAGAAAGTCTCAGAAAAGAGCAAATGCTTTACAAAATGTAGTGATTCCTCGATTTGAATCTAATATTAAATTCATAACAGAAGCTTTAGAAGAAAAAGAAAGAGAAGCATTTACACGCCAAAAAGTAATCAAAGCTCAACAAGAAAAGAAAAAACAAAATATGGAAAAATAAAAATGCCATCAACTGGCATTTTCTTTTTTCTTCTTGATTTTTTTCTCAGGAACGGGGTCATATTTTGGCTTAAATAAAGGATTACATGTTAAAATTCGCTTGCTTGTTAAAAATGATGCTTTAAAAAAGTTAAAACGAACATAGCATTCCTTTGCATATGCAGAGCAAGTAGGTGTATGTCTACACTTATGATTACTATTTGGCGAGATGTCTCTTTGGTACCATTCAATTAATGAAATTGCTATTTTTTTCATGTTTTCACCGTCTATATTATAGCATATTCCGTCACTTATGTTAAATTATCAAATTTATGACAAAACGATTTGAGTCATATAAAAATATGATATAATTAATATATAGAATATGAAAACGATTACAGGAGGTCAAGGATGAAGGAGTATAACACCAAAGAGATTCGCAACATTGCAATTTTAGGACATCAAGGATCAGGCAAAACCAGTATTTCGGAAGCACTGCTATTCGCAGGAAAAGCAATTGACAAAAAGGGAGAAGTTGAAAGAAAGAACACTGTTTCTGACTACTTAGTTGAAGAACAAATCAAGCTTTCAAGTCTTTCATTAAGCGTTCTACCAGTTGAATGGAAAGATTATAAGTTAAACTTTATAGATGTTCCAGGTAGTGATGAGTTTGTTGGTGACTTAAGCCAAGCATTAGAAGTTGTCAAAGGAGCTGTTATCCTTATTGATGCACTGAAGGGTGTTGAAGTAGGTACTGAGCGCGTTTGGCAAGAAATTAGAAAGAGACATATTCCAACTATCTTATATGTAAATAAGATGGATAAAGAAAATGTTAAATTCGAAAATGTATTAGAAGAAATTCGTGAAAAATTAGGTAAAAAAGCAGTACCTTTCTGTTGGCCAATCGGTCATGATGAAAACTTTGAAGGATTCGTTAACGTCATCGAAATGAAGGCAAGAATCTTTGATGGTACAGATTCACATGATGCACCTATTTGGGATGAAAAGAAATCTAAAGTTGATGAATTACATAACATGATTTTAGAATCTGTTGCAGAAACATCAGAAGAATTGCTTGATTTGTACCTTGCAGGTGAAGAAATACCTGAAGCCAAGGTTAAAGAAGCACTTCGTGCAGGAATTATGGAAGGTGAACTTACTCCAGTTATGGTTGGTAGTGCAACAAAAACCATTGGTGTTAGAACATTACTAAACATGTTAGTTGATTACTTACCAGCACCAGATGAATTACGTCCATTAACTGGTAAAGATGCAAAAACGAATCAAGAAGTTGTTCGTCATACTCATGATGATGAACCATTCTCAGCCTATGTATTTAAAACAACAGTAGACCCATTTCTTGGTCAAATTAACTATTTAAAGATTAATTCTGGAACACTTAAATTAGGTCAAGAAGTTGTTATATCGAATAAAGGTGATAATAAAAAGATTACAAACCTATTCATTCCACGCGGTAAACAACAAATCGAATGTACAGTTTTCCATGCAGGTGATATGGCTGCTATTGCAAAGGTTGAAGGAATTGAAACTGGCGATACTTTGGCTGATCCAAAGAGTCAAATTGTCTATGATTCAGTTGCATTACCTACACCAGTTATATATATTGCAGTACATCCAAAAAATAAAAATGATGAAGATAAAATTTCAATGGCACTTCATCGATTAAATCTTGAAGATCCAACCTTTGAAATTAAGAGAAATAAAGAAACAGCTCAACTCTTACTAGGCGGTATGGGGATGACTCATTTGAATTATGTCCTAGAAAGAATGAAGACAATGTTTAAAGTAGACGTTGATATTGATGAACAAAAAATCGTTTATCGCGAAACGATTAAAAAAGAAGTACAAGCTGAAGGTAAACACAAGAAACAATCCGGTGGGGCTGGCCAATTTGGTCATGTATGGATTCGATTTGCTCCATCACAAAAAATCTTTGAGTTTGAAGAAGATGTATTTGGTGGTGCTGTACCTAGAAACTATTTCCCAGCAGTTGAAAAAGGCTTAATTGAAATATTTGAGCATGGTCCTCTTGCTGGATTCCCAGTTATCAATGTTAAAGCAACTCTATATGATGGATCATTCCATCCAGTAGATTCGAATGAAATATCATTTAAATTAGCTGCTGGACTAGCATTTAAAGATGCTGTAAAGACTTGTCAGCCAACTATTCTAGAACCAATCGTTAAGGTTGAAGTTACTATCAAGGACCAATTTGTTGGTGATGTGATGGGAGACATGAACAAACGTCGCGGTCGTGTTTTAGGTATGAACCAAAGCGAAGGCTTCCAAGTCGTCATCGCAGAAGTTCCAGAAGCTGAAATTGTTAAGTACGCAATCGACTTAAAAGCAATGACTCAAGGCAGTGGTTCATTTACACGTGAATTCTTAAGATATGAAGAAGTTCCACACATGCTAATTGATAAAATTGTAGAAGCTTATAAAAAGTAATAATCCACAAGCCCCTCTAATATCAATTAGGAGGGCTTGTTATGCTTTGTGAGATATGTAGAAAAAAAGTGAGAACCCATAAGAATATACTCAACCTGTTCTCAATAGAAACACATCATATTTGTGAGTTATGTTATCAAAGGTATCCATTATTGATGAGATTAGATGTTTTGCCGATAGAAGAGGGAGTTTTATTGAATCATCTTCTATCCAGTAGGTATTATCCTGTAAATCCAATAGCCTTCATGTCCTTTTTGAAACCATACTATATGGATTTCTTAAAGCATCATCAGGGTAAAACAATGATTATATTTGATATACTAGATGATAATACTCTTGCATTATTGGATTCTCTAAAGCTTGGCGATATTTATGTCGTCTCACTTTATGAAAATATAGAAGGAAAAGGAGAAAAACTATGAAATTCGAAGTATTAGGAAAAAATGGTTTTACACCAACAGATGCTATCAAAGCATACGCAGAAAAGAGATTGTACAAAGTCGTTTCCTTTTTTGGCCCAGAAGTCATTTCTGAGGTAAGAGTTGTTTGCAAAGTTTATAAGGATCACCATAAAGTGGAAGTCACGATTCCTGCAAGAGGAACAGTGCTACGCGCTGAAGTATCCGATATTGACATGTATGCAGCAATTGATAAAGCAAATGATAAACTGGTTGCACAAATTAGAAGATATAAAGATAAATTGAAGCATAATCTTGAAAAAGAAGGTATTAAACAGGCATATAGTAATGAATTCGATGCTGAAATGTTAGAAAAAGATATACTTGCAAGTCAATTGGTTAAGAGTAAGAAAGTTGAACTCAAACCAATGTCTTCACAAGAAGCAATTGCGGCGATGGAACTTTCAGGTCATGATTTCTATGTTTACCTTGATAAAGAAACTGATCGAACCAACGTGGTATATCGAAGAGATGATGGAGATTACGCAATCATTGAAACACAACCTTTGTAGGAAGCTAGCAAGCTTCCTTTTTTTTATGCTATAATAAAATAAACGAAAAAAGAAAAAAAACACGAGGGATTACATGAAAACAAAAGTCAAATTAGTATCACTTATTTTCTTATCACTGCTTTATCCTTATTTGCTCATTGATTTAATGTTAGATGACACTGCACCATGGAATCCAATATTCAATAACTCTTCGTTTTTTGAGAACAACTGGATTGCTTTAATCATTTTAATTGGATTATTTACAGGAATTCTTTATTTAGGAAAATCACTTTTCAATGAAAAAAAAGAAGAACCTAATCTCCTCTTGAATTTTATCTATAAAAACATGATTAGTCTATCCATTTTAGTCTTTATGTATGTGTTTTCTATTTTCATGATGATCTTAGGTATAGGTTCAAATCTATTATATGTTTCTTTACTCTACATATTATTTTTTCCATTTTTATTTACTACATTCCATTATTACTATCTATTTAAGAATAATAAGAACAATAACTATTCCTATAATTTAAATATCGTATATTTATTTATTGGAGTTGTACTACCTGTGATTCTATACGGGTTACTTAGCGCAGCTGTCATATAAAAAAAACTGCAGTAGCAGTTTAATTTAGATTGAAATATAAGAATAATTCAATAAACAGATAAACAGTCACAGAATTGAAAACTATATTTGAAACATAATTTGAAAGAAACATGCTCATGCTTCTTTCTTTTTTTTGATGTATCCATGAAATGAAAACAATCCATAATATAGCAATCAGACATGAAGCAACGATAATTGCAAAAATTGGCATAGATGATTCGATTTGATTCGCACTAAAATAAAATATTAAGATTGATATTGATATAAAATTAAGTATAACTAAATCATGCTTAAGAATCAAGCTGATTAAAGACTGATCTGTTTCACTGGAATCAATAACATATCGATCGTTTAACTTAGTCAAAAAGAAGAGGATGCCTAAAGCAAACAACATGAAAATTATCGAGATGTGAAACATACCTTCTGTTCCGTAACTTAAACTTGGATGCGTTATAAATAAAATACTATTCATTGAAAAAATGACAATGATAATCATACCAACAATCGATATAAAGATTCGTAAAAGTCTATTCATAAGTCCTCCTTTAAATCGATTTCATTGTATCACATTTAAATATTTATCACAGCGTTAAGGTCTTAATAAAAAAAAGCAGGTGTGCTCACCTGCTTCATTTGGTTACTTAACTGCTTTTTGATAAAGACTAGCAACAACTTCCCAATTCACTACATTGAAGAATGCAGAAACATAATCAGGACGACGGTTTTGATAATTTAGGTAGTATGCATGTTCCCATACATCTAATCCTAAAATAGGTGTACCATCAGCAAGTGGTGTATCTTGATTTGGAGTGGATAAAACCTTTAAAGATTTTTCAGGTGTTACAATAAGCCATGCCCAACCACTACCGAATCTTGTTTTTGCAGCATTTGAGAATGCTTCCTTAAATGCTCCGAAAGTTCCAAATGCATCGTCAATCGCTTTTCCTAATGCACCTTTTGGTGTTTCTCCATTATTGACCTTAAGTAATTGCCAGAAGAATGTGTGGTTAAAGTGTCCACCACCATTGTTTTGGACAGCACCACGGATGTCAGCTGGTACTAAGGATAGATCAGCAAGTAGTGTTTCAAGTGGTGTTTTTAATTCAGGGTGCTTTTCTAGAGCAGCGTTAAGGTTTGTAATGTAAGCTTGATGATGCTTTGTGTAATGGATTTCCATTGTTCTAGCATCGATAAATGGCTCTAATGCATCAAATGCAAAGCCTAGTTTTGGTAATTCGTATGTCATAATAGTTCCTCCTATAATTTATACCCTTATCTTACCTCTTTTTACCACTTATATCAAATCATTTGCGTATATACATTAAAAAAAGTCTAAATTAGAATTAACTTAGACATTCTTTAAGTAAGACGTAATTTTATCGATATCGATATCAATATACATCGTTTGTTGGTTCTTAATTGATACTTTATATCCAGGTAGACCAGGTATCTTTTTTATGTTTTTAATTAAAGTATAATCTACAGGGATGCTAGATGATTCTCTTTGACTTGAAAAATATGCAGCCAGCATACAAGCTTTCCTTAAAATCTCTTCATTTAACTTATTGGTATTGACAATGACATGTGCTCCAGGAGCATCTTTAACGTGAAACCAATAATCATCTTTTTGAGCAAGTTCATGTGTAATATATTCATTTTGAAGATTATTTTTTCCGATCGTATAAATGATGTCTTGATCTTGGATTCTTAATACATTGGGTTTACTAACTTTTTTTGAATGAACAACCTTGATTTTTACGCCTTTATAGCCATATGGAATTAAATCTTTTTCTAAATCCTTTAAGGAGTCAGCAGTAGCAAAACTAAGAAATCCCTTGAAATCATTAAAGAGTTCAATCAGTTCATCATTTTGTCTGATTTGATCTTGAATATGCAGTAATCCACGTTTACCCTTTTGATATAATTTAAAAAAGTCTTGTGCATTTTCATTCAAAGTCTTCATCGGATCCAGAATGATATTTTCTCCACCGAGTTCAATCGATGAATATTTGCTACTCATATCTAATCCTGATTGATAAATCAAATCACCATATCTTTTTTGGTTCAGTTTAGCTTCAGCTTCGATGAGCATTTCCTCGTATTGTATTCTCTTTTTTTCATATTTCTTAAGTTGTTTATCGATAAATAATTGATGAGATAGAAAAGATATTTTTTTCTCTTCTTTTTGATCATCCATCATTTCTGAAATTGAATTAAAATATATTTTTTCATGACTCTTATCGAATATATCAAACACGTAATCTTTTTTCGTATTTAAATCTCTAGTTGGCATACATTCGATAGATTCTAATTGAATTTTATGTTCAAATAGATATTTAGCGATAAATGGTGATATTCCCATATATTGGTCAACGATATCTTTGGGTGAAAAAATATGACTATAGTCAATATGAAGAAACGACTTCTTATCGGATGGAAAATACTCAAATTCAGCTTGTGGTAAGAGTTGTCTACCTTCTTCAAAAAACATTTTTTTCAAAGTATCAACAATAACATTGTCTTTGACAAGAAGTAAATTAGAATGTTTTCCCATCGCTTCAAACACAAGTTTTTTACTAACTGGTCCATCAATAAAATCATAAGCTGTA
>Ga0180007_10005445_pt1 | contig 12852 bp, 7 predicted proteins | sample MM_PC_MetaG_FD_121122 | JGI IMG/M metagenome (GOLD analysis project Ga0180007, IMG submission 121122) | Groundwater microbial communities from the Aspo Hard Rock Laboratory (HRL) deep subsurface site, Sweden - MM_PC_MetaG | ecosystem: Environmental > Aquatic > Deep subsurface > Groundwater... | reverse complement strand
TGGAAGCTGGCGGCCAGTTCGGGAGTGGTGAGAATGAGCAGATCAAAGCTCTTGCTGCCCGACTTTGCGATCGACTGGTACGCTACCAGTGCCTCCGGGTTGTCGACCCGCCGGACGGCCTCGAGTTCATCCTCGGGGAGACCGCGGTACAGTGTTTCCGCTTTGCCGGAAGGGACAGTGTTCACTTTGACAGTCATCTTCGGGTAGTATTGGAGTTCTCCCGAGGTCGGCACGAATTGCACCGGCTGGAGGCGGACGGTGAGGATCTGGTATCCTCTGAAAATCTGTGTGCCTATGCTTTTGTGCACTTCTTTTGGATACGGTTCGCTCAGAGCATAAATGGCGGCATCCGGCTCGGTCGGCTGGATCGTCGACGGATCCGACGAGAGAGGATATGGCCTCATGGCCGGTTCAACCTGATAGCCGCTGCCAATGAGCACTGGCTCGCCTTTTTCTATCTCTATCGACGTAACTTCTGCGTCGGGCGGGAGAAGGATTCTTGCCCCGCGAGCGGGCAGGAGTGGCTCGCCGGGGTTGCCGAAACCAGGAGCGTCGGGCAGGACAAGCCGGTCAAATGACTGGCCGTCAAGGGATACCGTCTGAACTACAGGTGGCTCGAAGGTGTAGGTGACAGAGACCTGCTCGGCCTGGAGCGATGTCGACACGGTGACAAACAGCAGGATCAGTGTTCCGAGAAGGAACTTGCCCGGACGCACGCCTGGCACGGGGGAGAGTTTGTTGATCATGGTACCTTTATCCGTTGTCCCATACCCGATGCACTGCCTGCCGGCATCGGGTATGTGGCGGTTGCCTCACCGCCCGGCGAAGGAGAGGACCGGACCTGAGAGCCGCGTAGTTCCGACATCCCGGTGGCCGGGAGCCGCAGAAGTAGGGAGAGGCCGCAAACGATTGGTTTTACAACGGCCTATCCTGATGCAATATAAGGAATTTCAACGATTCGTCAAGGGGGTGTGTGGGTTGAACGATCCATAAAAAGACCGGGGTCCGGCTGTTGCTGGTTGCCAACCGGCCCCGGTTCACCTGCCTGGGTTCGGTGGGTGTACGCTAACGACAGGCAGGAAGAGAATTTGAGGCGAGTTCCACGTGGGACCGATTGCGGCTCGGGACGCCGGAATCGACATCGGTGATTGTACTCCACTTACCATCGTGCATGGTCTCAATGGAGGACGCGGCCAAACTGGACAAAAGTGATGGCTCTATAGGCAAAGTCAGAAACAAGGGGAACAGGGGAACAAGTCTCTGAGAGAAACGGAAAACGCTACGTCCAGACATACGACCTCCGTGAGGTGAAGGAGTTGCTCGATAGCAATGTCAAAAACGTTAGCGAAAGAAAGTGGTATAGGATTCCTCAAAAGCAAGTAAGGGCCACCATGACCCGTGTGTGCTACAGAGTTTAGTCTAACACCGGCGACCCATTTTGTCAACTGCTAAATCTGCGAGGCCGACTGCTCAGACTAATCGTGGAGTATACAATCCTTGACTTATTCGCCGGTTGCTGCTATTCTATTAATGGGTAAAGCGCGGTGTGTCTCGTCCGGCACGGTACGGGCGTTGATCTTTCTGCACTCGAGCGGTTCGTACGTGCATTTCGAGACTATCCAATTGCATATCGACTCAGCCACACTGTGTCCAACCATGTTTGGGATGCCGTCTGAATTGCCGTTCCGGCGGTGGGAGGTCTAAGTTCATGAATCGCAAGTCAATAATTCTGATGTATCTGATGCTGCTGGCCTGTTGTTGTGCGACTGTATCATTGGCCGGCGATCAGCTTCAATTGAATCGTACCCCATTCCCGTCCATAGCAGTGCCGCCGGCACCCGCCAATCGAGGCATACCCACGCCGGGGCGGTTGTCATCGAGTGGATTTGATCGGATGTCCGTCGAATCTGCGGAACTGGCGGAGGCGCCCGGACGACCCCAATCGCTCTCTCCCGACACGACCTCCTGCTATACCCAGGATTACTTCGATTTCGCACACAGCTTTGATATGGGATGTTACTGGGTGGGGACGGTGTCGATGGCCGGCGGGACTCCGTATGAGATAGGCATGCGTTTCGATATCCCGATCCATCACAGCGCGGAGGTCGAGGATGTCGCCGTGTGGATCGGCCAGTCGACGGCCACTATTGCCGGGGGTTGCGATGTGGTCCTCAAGGTCTGGAGCAACGTGGGGGGAGTGCCGGCTTCGCCGCCGCTGTACGTAGATACTTTTGATTTAAGCGGACTGAATCCAATTGCCTGGAGCGGCGGATATGTAACGTTCACACTCAATGGCGGCAGTCCGTTGCTGATCGAAAACGCAACGTCGTATTTCGTGACCGTCGGCGCCGTAGGCGATCCCTCAGATTCCTTCGATCTTATCGTTGATTCGCCGGAGAACTGCAGTGTCTGGCCAACCGGTCGCGGCACGTGGTATACCGGCTCCGAATGGCTTTCCCTTGAAGAGACATTCACCGGCGGCGACCGCAACATGGCGCTGCAGGTCAACCAGTGTGTCTACTATGCCAACGACTGCTATCGTATGAGCGGTCTCGACGGCGGCAGCGGCTGGGTGTCGCTGTGGCTCACTCCCGACGACAACTGGACCTCAGGCCAGACCATGACCGGATTCGGCCAGCGTTTTATCTCCGAGGGACTGGATACGTTGAAAACGGTGACAGTGTACCATGTGGTCGATGGGGCTGTCGGTTTCCCGGACCAGTCTTTGTATGGACCGACCGGTACCAACGGTCTGGCCGTGAGTATTTGGCCGGACGACGGTCTTGGGGAGATTGATATGTCTTCCGGTCCGCTGGCGACCGAAGTCATTCCCGGTGGGCTGAGCTCATTGTTCCCGACCACCAACAACAACTGGGACGGCCTCCATGCGTGGGAGGTTCATGATCTGGACTTCAGCGCGCACAATCTTGTCCTGACCGGACCCTGGCATGTGACCTTTGCCATGACCGGCAATGATCCGGCCGATGGACAACTGCTGCTGGCAACCAGCGACTACGCCGACGGTTTGTGGGGAGGGTCCGTGAATTTCACACCGCCCGATCCCAACTGGGAGACGTTTGGCGCCAGCGCATCCTGGGCGGAGGGACCGTATGGTGACCGTGCCGCCTATGTTGATGTGACGGTTTGCCGCGATGAATTTTATGACTGTCTGACTCGCCTCAGCTACAATCATCCCCCCGACTGGGTTTGGGGAATTGGAGAAGAAGGATTTGCGCAGCGTATTACCGGATTGGCCATAAACAGAATAGAAGAAATTCGCTTTTACTACGAAGATATTGCCGGTGACGGACTGGCCGGCGCAACGGTAAATGTACACCTAAACGGTGGGCCGGGAAGCGGTCCCGGCGCCATTGTTGCCAGCTATCCCGTGATCTCGAGCTTCGGCTGGGTACAGGTACCGATACCCGGCGGCTTGCAGGTGACGGGCGACTTCTGGATATCGGTGGTCTATGATTTTGTGGCCGGGGGCAATGCCTCCTGCGTCACAGAGTTCGGGGGAGTCCCAATCAACGGTGGGGCATGGATCCTCCATGGCGGCGTGTGGTATTCGCTCGCCGATGCATTTGGCCAGCCCTTGCTGGAAGACAATCTGATTCTTGAAGTTGACTTCTGCTATGTCCCGGGGCCACCGTCGCCCTACTGTTACCCGACTGACTGGACCACTGTGGGCCATGACTTCGGTCGTAGCGGCCATTCCGGTTGCGGTGTGGCCGATGCCTGGTGTGATTTGACCCTAGTCGCTCGCTGGGAACATCCCAGCTTCGGCGCCCAGCGCAACGGGCCGATCATCTGGAACTCTCTGGTGGTGCAGGCGTTTTCGTCGGGCACAGAGTCAGGCTACTACGTGTTTTCGCTCGACAGCCTCAGTGCCGGACCTATCGACAGTATTACCACCAGCACCCACCCGCAGGACTTTGGCGGCTCGGTGCGCTGTACACCTACTATTGCTATCGTCGACGGCACCCCGCTGCTGTTTGTGGCCGGCGGTACGGCCAATGCGGTTGGAGCGTATGACCTCAGCTCGGTGCCGGGCATCACCCAGCGATGGACTGCCAACCCGTTCAACGGCTGGCTGGGGCATAATAGTTTTGTGTCATCGATACGGTACGGCACGTTTGTCGTGGCCGATCAGGCCGGCAGTCCAATCCTGTACTATATGGACGATGCTGCAAACCTCTATGCGGTCGATGCGTCCACCGGAGCGCCGTATAGTGGCTGGAGCGGACCGTTTGCGCTCGGTAATCCCTCCTACAAAGCGCTGACTTTCGATGGCGTCAATCTGTATGTGGCGACTTCCGTGCCCGGCGGGTACGGCAACGTGATTGCCATTGACGCCTCTGACGGTACCTATGTGTGGGATCTGGCCTCGGGCGACGGTTTGCGGGCCGATGGAGTATACACCAATGTGACATCGGAGTCTTTCGATGGCGGTTGTTCAGTTGCGGAGGGCGAGTTGTATGTGGTCTCAGCAGTATCCGGAGACCATCCCGCCTCCGGCGTGTATTACAAACTCAATGCCGCCACCGGCAATCTGCAGCATTTCACTCAGGCCAATCGTCAGTTCCAGAGTCACCCTGTCCTCGGTTACAATCTCTGCTATACGCTCGGGATGTTCAACTGGGCCAGTGAACCGGCGACCGGCGGGACGGTGAATGCTTTCAATCGATATAGCGGCACGCTGACCTGGACATCATCACCGCTGACATTCGATCCGCTCGAAACCTGGTACCGGGCGGAAGGTCTATTGACCTGCGAGAGTCCGGCCTTCGACCACCTTCTATTCGCGTTCAACGGCTCGTTTACCGGCAACCACGGCTTCCTGAGCGCCTTCAGTGCCGACGACGGCCGTGAGTTGTTCCAACGCCGCATTGATCATGGCGCGGGGGCCAATGTCGGCGGCGGCGGGGCGATAGGGCATGACTCGCAGGATCGGACGCATGTCGTGTTTGTTGACGCCTGGGGTACGCTGTATGATTTGAGCAAGGGACCGGATCGAGCCCGGCTGCAACTGTTGACACCGTCGGCTACCCAGGCCGTGCCATTTGGCTCGAGCTACGATACGGTAGTCACGTTTGAAGACATGTATACCAATACGGGGTGCGCCAGTCTCCTCGTGAGCCTGAAGGCGGATGAGTATTCAAATGGCGTGACACCGGCCTCACCGGGCTATCGCATGGTCGCGACCGATCGCGATGAACGATTGGCGGAGATGGCGTCGAATCTGACTCACCAGCTCCCGACCGTTAAACACATCCGACCGGCGAATCTCATCACCAACGATGGCGATGACGAACGGCTGACCGACCGGGCCGCAACCAACCGCGCCGCCTCGGCGGTGCCGGCGTTTCTGGTCGATGCGGGTGGCGGCGATGTCTTCTCTCCGCCGGGGGGCGGTTTCATCACAGCGCCGGGGGATACCTCGGATATTCTCGTGCGGGTGAACGGCCCGTTCGTCAACCGGGGTCCGCAATCGTTCTATGTTGAATTCACGCACAATGATCCGGACTACTTCCTGAATGACCCGTCGCTGAAACCCGAAATCCGGCTCACCCTGGTCGGCGGTTGTCTGACTGAGTATGTGACGATGGAGTTCGGGCAGTATGGGGAGAATCGTGTTCCCGTGTACAACCACGGGCGGCTGGCTACCGGCGGGGGACCGTCATACGTTATCGATGGTACCGATGGAGCTGTATACCAGGGGACGTACATCTATGGTGTGGACACCTATCGGCTGGCGTTGAACTCGCAGGACTGGCACGGTGGAGGTGAGGCGGAGTCGTACCGGTCGATGCAGGCGGACCCGTTTAGTGGTTCCTGCACACCCGAAATGGCCATGCCGACCCTGATCGGTCACATGACCAGCGACGGCCTGACCTACCATGAAGTGTATGGGACTATCGTTCACAAGGCGTATATCGATTCGGTGGAGAATTTTGACGACGGTTTTGGTGGCTGGGACTGGACCCTCACCGGTCAGACCACATTTGACAACGCTCTGACCATGGGACTGGCGTGCGAAAACGTGATTGTGTCCGTGCTTGACGATACAGTATCGGCCGATGGTCTCCTGAATCATGTGACGCTCGAAAAGATGACGTTTCATGAGCGCAACGGCAACGCTGTGCCCGGATGGAAGTTCGGTGCCTTCGTTGACTACGATATCCGCTGGGCAGGGCCTACGGATATCGGAGATACGGCGTTTATCGATCGCGATGTGTCGACTGCCTGGTGCGCCGATCTGGGCAACTCGGGTGTGGCGCACGGCATGATTAAGCTGCCGTTTGGTTGCGGCGAGGAACCGATCAAAAACGTCCTGGCCCTGGATGCCAACTATGCCATGTTTTCCGATGCCTATCTCGACTCGGCGTACTACTACATGACTTTGCCGCCCGGTGATCATTCGCATCAGGTTGACGGTGTCCTGGCCGGCACACAGGACGATGAAGAGTGGCACTGTACGATAATCGAGCATGACTGGACCGGGCACGACACGCTGATCTTTGGTGTGGCGAATTTTGGTTTAGGCGACTTGCCGGACACCTACACCTCCGATGGCAAAATAACCGACCTCGCGGTGTTGACCAACAAACTGGCCGGGTTTGGCCGGGGCGATGTCAACGATGACGGTGCGATTGGCCTGGCTGATATCATCTACCTGGCCGACTATGTGAACGGCGCAGGCGGCAAGCCGGGCCCGATTCCGTTCATGCATTGCGGTGATCTCGACGGAACGGATGGGGTGAACAACGGCGACGTGATTGCGCTCATAGAATACTACTTCGGCTACGGCGGCTGTCTGTACGGGGCGTGGATGTTCTGAGCTGTGACACTGCATTCGGGTGGCCTGCTTCCGCCACGGGCGGGTTTGAGCAAGCCACCCAACCAAAAAAATCATGGTGAGCCTGTCGAACAATGACGTACGAACTCCCATCAATGCCACAACTGCCATTCCGTGGGCGGCAGACGCCCCGTCTGCCCCGGCCAAACCCGGTGAACGACTTCCCGGTGGCCCGCCCGTGCCTCGGGTGGGATTCTTGACGCATCGTTGACATCGCGGTCCGATTCTGGCTATACTGTTGTGTGGCGATCGAGATCAAGTCGGGAGGGTGAATCCATGGATGAATTGAGGGATAATACCCACCGCAAGCGGTGGGGCACCCGTGCATTGACGAAGAAAATACTGCCGGCTGTACTGTTAGAAATCACCACTCTGACAAATTAGCTCACTGAGACGTTGCTGCGTCCTCCTCGTGTGCCGGACCGAACGGTCCGGTTCAAAACTCGACGGGGGGCCAAGCGGGGCAGCTTCACGTATCCGCGAATTCCATTGCGCTGACAGAGACGATCTGATCGTGCCTGCTTCTGGCAGGCCTACGCTGGTTGCAGGGAGAGTTCTGCCCGGGATCCTGCACAAAACCTCACCAGGGGCAGAGGAACGACTTTTCAGAGTCGTAAGGGAGGATTACGCCCGGTTCGGGTCGACGGTGAGGTCTGTCCTTGCCGCCGCTCATGTACTTAATCGCGCCTCCTCATGGCGCAGGGACTATGCGAAACTTCGTGATCGAAGATCGCGAGCACACTTGTACTAGTTATGGAGGATCACAATGAAAGGCAAAACCATGCTTCTGTTTGTGTCGATCTTGCTTGCAGGATCAACACTGTTTGCGGGCGTTTGCGCAGCTCAGGGGTTTTATGAAGACGGTACTTACAGTGTCTCATCGCCGCAGGCGGTTGTAAGTGCGGACATGAATGGAGACGGGTATATGGATCTCGTCTCCTGCAACGGAGCCAAGACGTATCCCGGGGGAATGTCAATCCGGCTCAGCGACGGCTCAGGCGGTTTTCTGGCCGAGGTGATGTATGACGTGGGTCCGGGTCCGTCGGCTGTAACCGTCGGAGACTTCGACGGCGACGGCGACCTGGATGTGGCGACGGCCAACAGGGATATGTCAATTGGATACAACAAGGACGTATCCGTGCTCATCAATAATGGGTCAGGTCAGTTTGGAGCCGCGACCCACTATGATATTGGTATGTTCGCAAACTCGATCGTAGCCTGTGATTATGATCTTGACGGATACGCCGACCTGGTGGTGGCAGATATCCAGACGGATCAGGTCGTCTTCATGTACAGCCTTGGCGGGACATTTCAGCCGTCAGGTCCTATGACGGTCGGTGATGGACCGTCGGACATCGCGTTTGCGGATGTCAGCGGCAACGGATACCCCGAGTTCATCATCTCCAATCTGAACTCAAATGATGTCACCGTCGTCTACCAGCTCATCATCGGTGGCAATCCTATGAACCTGTTTGATATTTACGGAACCTACGCCGTCAGCGGCGATCCGGATGCGGTTGTGGCCGCCGACTTCAACGGTGACGGCTACGTGGACATTGCCACGGCGAACTCCAGCGATGAGACGGTATCCGTGCTGCTGGGCAGTGCGACTACCTTTACCTTTAGCGCCGAGTATCCGGTGGGTATAGGACAGAAGGAACTTGCTGCGGCTGACCTCGACGATGACGGCAATCCCGACCTGGTGTGCACCAACTACTATAGCGACCACATGTCGGTGTTTTACGGTCTTGGCGATGGTCTGTTTATGTTCGAGATGGCTGTCCCGTCCTCCACCAAACTCACCGGCGTGACAGCGGCTGATTTTGACGGCGACGGCGAGATTGACCTGGCCTGTGCAGATTCGGATGACACGCAGATAGCGATCTTCCGACAGTACCTGTGCGGCGATGCCAACGGCAGCGGAGCGGTCGAGGTGGGAGACATGGTCTATCTCATAAACTACATCTTCAAATCAGGTCCGGCGCCGGAGCCGCTCGAAGCCGGCGATGCAAACGGTGACTGCGCCGTCAACGTCGGGGACGCCGTCTATATCAGAAACTACATCTTTGTTATTGGAAGCCCCGCCCCGGTTCCCTACTGCAGTAACCCGCCGGCCAAGATGGCGCCGCTTGACGGCGAGTTCACGGTTGGTGACGATGGTGTGGTGAGCGTGGCGGCCGGGGTTCCGCTTGCCTGTCTGGTTATCGAACTGGCGAAAGCGGAATCTGAACCCGTAAGTCTGGTCGAGGGTGTGGAGGTCATTGTGGCCGACGGCTCCACACGCCTCGGTATTCTGGATCTCGACGGCGATCGCGCTGTGGCGTCCGGCGTTACGAGGGTGCTGCAGTTGAGTGCCGATGTCGGTGTTACTTCTGCGATAGGCTACACGGCTGACGGTCAGGTGGTTGCGTTACACCCAACCAACAGCAGCCTGCCCAATGATTTCGAGCTCTACGATGCGTATCCCAACCCGTTCAACCCGTCAACGAGTATTCGGTTCAGTATGCCATCGGCCGACTACGCTACTCTGACGGTCTACAACGCGATCGGTCAGCGTGTGGCCGTGCTTGTGGATGGGTTTGTCAACGCCGGACTTCAGGTGGTTGAATGGGATGGCCTTACCGAATCCGGTCAGCCAGCCTCAAGCGGTGTCTACTTCTATCGTCTGGAGGCCGGCAAGAATGTCGAGTCGAAAAAGATGATTCTGATGAAGTAGCATCTCTCTCTGCGTCTTAGAGCGCACGACACAGCCCGTCACACCTGGTGGCGGGCTGTCGTTTTTGTGATGACGACCTGCTCGCAGTATCACTTTTGAGCGGGCCACCCGCCGGCTTGGTATCAAACCCTCGTCCAGTGACGACAAATGACGAGACAGTGCGGAAGCGTCGGTTCACTGTTCGGTCAGCGCGGACCACACCGTGGGATATCAATCGTCTCAGTCTTGTCTGGGAGAAAAAAGTACCGGGGGAGCGATTTGAACGCTCGACCCCCAGATCCACAATCTGGTGCTCTAACCAACTGAGCTACCCCGGCAAAGGTTTTCTAAAATATCAAGATTAAGCGGCAAGTCAAGCGCTTATCTAACCGCCCGCCACCGCGCAAAAGAAAACGCGAAGACAGGTTGTTTACCGGTCTCCGCGCTTGATTTCCTCCGGACTGTGACTAACAGCTTGTGCAACCGCCACAGTCTGTTTCCGGGGGATTCCCCGGTCTGATCGTATACCCGGCCGCCCCATCATCGCGGCTGACAAAATCGATACTGATTCCGCCCATCTCTTCCATATACTTATTGAGATTGGGATCGATATAGGCCGTAATCCCGTTGGATTCTATCTTTTCAAGTTCACCCGTTGACCCGTCCAGGGCCATTCCCAGCGTGGGACCGCCTCAGCCATGCCCCTGAAAATAGATCACCAGATTATTGCCTTTGGCCTGGTCCGAGGCCAGAACCTTCTGCAATTCATCGCGCGCGGTATCACTTACGTTCAACATGTTCTTATGTATTCCTTCCGCAAAGTTGCTCTTTTTCTATTAGAGGAGAATATAAGTGAAATGATTCAAAACGCACAAAAGTTTCTGCAGAAAGCGGTCGGGGCCATCAGGCAACGCTTAAGGTGTTGTCGGGTAAAGACATAAAAAGCGACAGCAACGTCGCCCCGGGGCATCGTAGCCGTCGCTTTTCCATCTGTTTGTCTATGATAGGCATTTTCCGATGGGTAAATTACCCGCTTATTACTCCTGTTTGCTATACAATGAGCTGCCCGGCGGAGGTGCCACAGTGCCATCGGGAAGCCAGGCGGGTCCTGATTCCAGCAGCGCGGGTGGGGAGGACTCCTTGACTTTGTTATATATCGTCGGATAGAAAACCGCCGTTATGTACGAAAAGCTGGCAATCGAGGTGCCCGTCAGTCCACCGTATCGACATCCCTCCAGGCGATAAGTGGTTTCGCCAGAGGCCGAAACGTAGAAGACTCGGTTGATGCTGACCGGGTAAATGTAACTTCCGGAGACGGGGAACCCCTGGGCCTCGACAATGAGATAGTTGGGACTCAGCCACGTCCCGCCCGCGGCCGTGTCCAGCTGCACGAGGCTGGCATTGATCCCCGTTGTATTCAAAAGACTGACATTGCAGCGAGCGGTAACGAGGACATACCCCGACGTGGGGGCATCGAGCGTTACCGTGGCAAGATCGACCATGCCTGCGGTTGTCAGACTTACGGAAGTCCCGTTGTAGTTGTAGGCCAGTCCCGCCTCATCCAGGATGTCGTAGTCGCGCAGACTGCTGTTTGCTACCGAGGCCTCCGTGACCGAATTGGGAGCGAGTTTGGTGCTGTCCACGCAGTCGTTCTGCAACTCGTCGGTCCCGACCGAGCCGGTACCCAGATCGGATGCTTCGATGGTGCCGTAGGCGATGTGAGTGGAGGTCACGGCGTTGGCGGCCAGCTCTGAGGCGCTGATCGCGTTTTCGGCAATCTCTTTGCCATCGAGGGAGTTGTCCTGAACATGCCAGGCGTTGACACCGCCCTCGGCCACGGCCAGAGTGACCACGCCGCTGTCGCCGCCGCCCGAGAGGGCGCTGCCCGCTTGGATCTCGGTTATGTTACTGCCGCCGGTCAGGTCATCCTCGGCCATCCAGCTATCCGCACCGCTTCTCCACTTCATCACCTGACCGTCGGTAGCGCCGTCCTGATAGATGTCCGCGCGACGGATGCTGGCATCGCCAATCTGTTCGGAGAATATTGAATTCGGTGGAAAGGAAGTGAGCACCGTGGCAGTGTCGGCCCGCAGCGCATGGTAAGCGTAAGAGGCTGAAGTCAGTCGGGTACGCGGGTAGAGTTCCGGGTCGGCACCGACCTGCACTCCCAGCCACCGATTCGGATTCTCCGCGAAAAGATCATCGGGTAAGTGGACCGAGTCGCCAAGATTGTGCGCGACGAAACCGTTGCTGACCGGGAGCATCAGACCCCCGCTTGTCCAGAGAGGTGTTGCCGTGGTTGCTGGACCATCGTAAACGGTAAACTGAATCATATAGGTACCGTCGAGGGGCGTCCCCTCAGAATCAGTCACCCGCCCCTGGTAGCTGACCAGGTCGGGGACGTCGGCAAAAGCAATGGCGCCGACCAGGCAGACCATCAGGCATGTGAGGGTTTGAACCTTATGTAGCATGTGTAATTCCTCCCTCCTCAGGCGAATAGCGATCATGTGAGACCGATCGATATTGGCAATCGTCCCCGCGGCAGGACATAAGTTTCGCGTATCGGGCGGCCGGCGGTGTGCTCGCGGGATGCGACCGGCGCATGTTTGGCCCTCTATAGCAGGATAACAAAAACGGCCAGAAATGCAAGAAAGAATACTCTTGAGTCCAGTATCGGGTGAGGGCGGGAGAAGAGGGGGAAAAGGGGTGCGGGACAGGTTGGGCGACGGGGGGATGGACAGGGGCGGGATGGACGGTAGGCGGGGTGCCCCGGGGACCGTAAATGACCGATCCTGGCCCCGGGGAGAGAGTGGGGCACAAATCTGTGTCAGAATTGTTAAAAAAGGTAATATTCGGCCTTGACAACGTAAAGGTTTCCCTTTACCATCCGATGCCGATACGGGATAGCAGCCGCACAAAGTGGCGGCAGGAGCTGTCCGGAGTCGGCAGATCGGGCGCACGAAAAAAGTTTCGAACCCGACAAAAAAGATCTTGACACAGGGCAGACGAAAGAATATTTTCCAAGTCTGCCAGGCGAAGGTCAGGCGGATTTTTTTTCGGATCTTTGACAACTAAATAGCCACGCTAAAGAGGCAAGAACATTGTTCTTGTCCATCTTGTCGCGGGTCTTTAACGGATCTCGAAAGAGATCTTCTTTGAGACTCTATATTAGTAAATCGAGAACAGATGCGTACGTTTCTGTACGTTTTTCGGATCGATAACAATTCGTATGAAATATTACGGAGAGTTTGATCCTGGCTCAGAACGAACGCTGGCGGCGTGCTTAATACATGCAAGT
>Ga0180007_10005444_pt1 | contig 12853 bp, 15 predicted proteins | sample MM_PC_MetaG_FD_121122 | JGI IMG/M metagenome (GOLD analysis project Ga0180007, IMG submission 121122) | Groundwater microbial communities from the Aspo Hard Rock Laboratory (HRL) deep subsurface site, Sweden - MM_PC_MetaG | ecosystem: Environmental > Aquatic > Deep subsurface > Groundwater... | reverse complement strand
TGGACGGCATTTTCCAAATTTTTGAGAGCCGGCGCGAGACCGGTGATGATGTGAGCCTCGACTTCGAGGCGAACTCCTTTCATTCCGAGCGGATTGCGAATATCGGTTTGATCGTCGACGGTGTAATTTTGCGGAATCACGCGGAGAATCTGCCGATTCGAAGAAATATTGACCGCCTGCGCCGCTTCGAGAACTCTTTCGATATCTGCAGAAGAAATCTCCCCGCCGTGCGGCACCGCGATCACGCCTTTCGAATCTTGCGCCGCGAGATGCGCCCCGCCGACGGCAACCACCGCGTGGTGAATCGGATTGCCGCTCATCCTCTCCGCATCTTCGAGCGAAGCCGTGATCGACGAAATCGTTTCGTTCACATCGACAATCGCCCCTTTCCGCAGTCCTGATGACGGAGAAACTCCCGCGCCGACAACATTCGGCGAAATGTCCCGTTCGTCAATATTCGCGATTACGGTGCGAATTTTGCTGGTTCCGATATCGAGACCGACCACGGTGCTATCTTTTGACACGAAAAAATGTGTTTTAAATTGCGGTTAGTTTAGATTTTGAGAAATCGAAGCGCAAATCCGCATGAACAATTTTTGAGTTCAAAAACTTTTTTTGAAGAAATTTTGTGTTCACCGAAAACCTCTCATCGCAATCGTCTCAAACAATACATCAAAAATTCAACTTAAAATATTGAAAGACTAAAAAGATGAATTTTAAATTTTAAGTTTCGAATTTTAAAACAAAATCGAATGTTCCAATTTTGAAACTTTTTAAAAATTTGGATTTTAGATTTATTCACAAAATTAAAAATTACAAAATTTTGTTTTGAAGAGACAACGCCCTCCTACATTTCGCATTTGCATTTGCAAAAAGATTTTGGCTGACGGAAAATTTTAACGATGAATCAAATTCTCGCTCGCTCACCTTCCGCTTCCACCCAAACTTTCTTCGGACAAACGATGGGTTACTTCGCGCTCGCGCTCACCGCGGTATCTGGCGGAATTTTCGCAGGAATGTTTTGGTTGCCGCCCGCTCTCGTTTCCAACGGCGGATTTTTGCTAGCAATGTTTGCCGTCACGTTAATCTTAATTTTTACCGCGCGAAAATGGAGCGTCGGAAGATTCGGTTATCTTTTTTTAATTCTTTTCGCAGGGATCCTCGGTCTCACGCTCGTTCCAATTTTGGCATTCGCGACCCTCGCCGCGGGGATTGGAATTTTGGGAAAAGCCCTCCTCGCCGCCGTCTCGATGTTCGGCGGAATGGCGATTTACGGATTCACGACGAAACGGGATCTCTCCGGCATCGGCGGATTTTTGATGGCTGGGTTGATCGGAATGATTTGCGTGAGCGTGATCACTTTCATCTTCCATCTTTTTGGAGTGGCAGTTTGGAGCAGCCGCATCGAGTTAATCTTTTCCGGTTTTGGAATTTTGTTGTTCGCGGGATTCACCGCCCACGACTTCCAAAAAATCACGCGCGCAAATTCAGAAATTTCTCCAATCGAAGCAGCCATCTCGCTTTTTCTCGATTTTGTGCTGCTTTTCGAGTACATTCTTCGCTTTATGATCGCGATGAATCGAGATTGACAAAAGTTTTGCAATTTATTCTCCTTTCGTTAAAATTTCAATAATTTAAAAATAACCCCCTTTAAAATGTCTACCAAACTCAAAGCTCTCACCCTCGGATTGGCTGCTTTCTTCGGTGTTTCCGCAATCGGAATTTCGGCTCCAGCTGTGCTCGCGGACGATATCACCGCCACCTGTACGCAGTGGCAAGTCGATCAAGGTCTGTGTGATGCCGGTCTGCGAACTTTGACACTCAATATAATTAACTGGGTTCTTCTCTTTCTCGGCTTGATTGCCACCGGTTTTCTCATTTATGGAGGATTCCTTTACATCACTTCCGCGGGGAATGACGAGAATATCAACAAAGCAAAAAAACTCATCACATATGCGGCAATTGGCATTGTTGTTATTCTTATCTCCGCTGTCCTTGTGAACGCTCTTGTCGATATGCTTTCGAGCAGCAGGATTGATCAGTAATTTTGTTCCCGTGAATTATTCAAAAGCCTTCTGCTTTGACGGAGGGCTTTTTTATTTTTCGAATTTCAAGATGGAGTGCTAAAATTTCTCCACTATGAAATCTAATCTTAAATTTCTCAAAATTTTTTCCGCCTCGAGTTCTGCCGAGTTAGGAAAGAAAATTTGCCAAAAATCCGGAGTGAAGCCGGGGAAGTTGAAAACCAAAAAGTTCTCGTGCGGAGAGAAATACGTGCAAATCGGCGAGAGCGTGCGCGGCTGCAACTGTTTTGTAATTTCAAGCGCGACGCAAAATGTGGACGAAGATTTAATGGAACTGTTTTTAATAATCGATGCGCTGAAACGTAGCCTCGCGAAATACATCCACGTCGTCATTCCTCATTTCGGCTACGCGCGGCAAGACAAAATTACCGATCCACGTGAACCGATTTCTGCGAAGCTCGTGGCGAATTTGATTGAATGCGCAGGCGCAAAACACATCATCACGCTTGATTTGCATTCGGATCAGACGCAAGCTTTTTTCGAAAAACCAGTCGATAATCTCACTGCCCAGAAACTTTTTCTCGATTATTTTGAGAAGAAAAAATTAAAGAATGTGGTGGTTGTCTCGCCGGACGCGGGCGGTGCAAAAAAAGCTGAGAAGTTCGCGAAAGTTTTGAACACCGACCTCGCAATCCTCCAGAAATCGCGACCTGCTCACAATCGCGCCGAAATTCAAAAAGTCGTCGGCGATGTGAAAAATAAAGCCGCAATCCTTTTTGATGACCTCGTCGACACCGCTGGATCGGTCGCAGCGGCAGCAGAGGCTTTGCGGAAAAACGGAGCAACAAAAATTTTCCTCGCCGCCACTCATGCAGTTTTAAGTGGAGACGCAAGGCAAAAATTAGCGGCGGCAAAATTCGAAGAAATTATTTTCACCGATTCAATTTCCCAAAACTTCGGGAAATTAAAAAATGTAAAAATCTTGTCAATTGCCGAACTCTTGGCCAAAACAATTCGCGGCGTCCACGAGAGTCGATCGGTCTCGAAATTTTGGGAGACTCATAAATAATTTCATGGAGCATGGAGCACACAACATTAAATAATTTGGATTTGAGAGAATTGCAAACTGAGTGCTCTTATTCTAGATACTGGAGATAACCCTTCTCCTCACACTCGCGCAAGTCTTTTTCGAAGACTTTTGCGATTGGAATTTTGTTTTCGGCGTGCAGTTTTTCGAGACGGGAAATTTCAGGGTCGAACATTTTTTCGAATTCTGCGAAAGATTTTTTTTGAACCACTGCCGCAAGCGCGAGCCAGTAAAAAACTTGTGAAGATTCAAGCACAAAATCTTTTTCGAAATCATCGGAGTGGCGGTGGCAGCCATCGACCACTCCCACGAGTTCGCGAAATTCATCATCCGCTCGCGTGCGAAAAAATCGCGCATCTTTCTCGCGCAACATTTTCGAAGTTCCTGAATTTGGAAACTCATTTGAATTTTTGAGCATTTCAAAAACACCGAAAAGTTTTCGAGCGAGATTTATTTCGGCATCTTTCATCCTGTAATTCCGCAAACATGAGTTAATGCAAATTCAATATCATTAATTAATTCTTGTAATTCGTCTTTTTCCGTTTTATCACTTTCCAACCTCACAGTTAAGTCAGATCCCGAATCAATCCCAAAAGCGAGAATATCAATCGCACTTCTGACTCTTTCTCTATTTCCATCAACTTCAAAAAAAACTTTCACATCTCTGAATTCATCTCCGATAATAACTTCAGCGACTCCACGAGAAACTCTCGTGTGAACACCTTCCGGTGCTATTTCGCTGATTTTTCTTTCAACAGAAGACATTTCATTTATTTTATCTTTTTAAAAAAACAACTTCGCTCGCCAGTGTGGCAAGCCTTCAAATTTGAATCATGCTGAACTTTGATAATCACTGAATCATCATCGCAGTCAGCGAGAATCTCGACGACACGCAAAACATTCCCGCTCGTTTCGCCTTTTTTCCATAATTTTTGGCGAGAACGGGAAAAAAAATGAACCTCGCTCGTTGCGCAAGTTTTTTGGAAAGCCTCCTCGTTTTGAAAAGCCAACATTAAAATTTCGCCCGTTTCGACATCCTGAATCACCGCGGGAATCAACCCGCCCATCTTTTTGAAATCAAGTTTCGTTTCAGTCACAAAATTATTTTAACAATTATTCGAAAAAAATGGTTTTCGGTTTTATGATTTGAAATTTATTTGAAAATTTGTAAATTTGAAACTTGAAAATTTGGAGACCTGAAACAACATCAAACCTTCCTTACCGCCACTCCCTTCGCAGCAAGAAAATCTTTAATGGCTCTTATCGAGCTTTCTTTGAAATGGAAAATCGATGCCGCGAGCGCCGCTTCCGCATCCGTCTTTTGAAATACTTCGAGAAAATCCTCCGCACTCCCCGCACCCCCGCTCGCGATGATCGGAATTTTCACTGCTGAGGAAACTGCGCGCGTGAGCGGAATATCGAAACCTTTTTTGGTGCCGTCCGCATCCATCGAGGTGAGAAGTATCTCGCCCGCTCCCAATTTTTCTCCGCGAACCGCCCACTCGACTGCATTCATTTTTGAATCATTTCTTCCGCCGTGGGTGAAAACATGCCACCGATTTTTCGCGACCGCCTTCGCGTCGATCGCAAGAATCAAATTTTGCGAGCCGATCGCCTCCGCGATTTCGGAAATCAAATTTGGATTTTCCACCGCTGCCGAGTTGACGGAAACTTTGTCCGCGCCTGCCGCGAGAATTTTTTTTGCATCGGAAACCGAGCGAATTCCACCGCCGACCGCGAACGGTATGAAAACTTGATTCGCGACTTTTTCCACCATCTCGTAAACCGTCTCGCGCGAATCGGAGGAAGCGGTGATATCGAGAAAACAGAGCTCATCCGCGCCCTCGGAATCGTAAAATTTCGCGAGTTCGACGGGATCTCCCGCATCGCGGAGATTGAGAAATTTTTCGCCTTTCACCACTCGCCCGCCATCCACATCGAGGCACGGGATAATTCTTTTTGTCAGCACGCGAAAATTTTAGCAAATCTTGCTTCTAAAAAGTTTTGACATAAAATGCTTACTAATTAAATTTTTTGATGTCTAAAAAACTCACCGAACCAGCTCAGCGTTCCATCGAAACCCCCCAAGATCGTGGTAGTGAGCCGGATGATACTTCGAAAACAGCGAGAAGAGCGCTAGAAGAAACAATGGAACAAATCCGGAAACTATTTGGTCGTTGAGCAGCAGCTGAACTGCTAAAATACTTCCGTGAATCTCCAGAAACTCCGTAGCGAAATTAGCACGCTCGACATCGAGCTTTTGCGAATTCTCGCGCGCCGCCAAAACCTCGCGACCGAAGTTGCCGCAACCAAAATTCGTGAAGGAAAACCCATCCGTGATGCCAAACGTGAAAAAGAATTGATTGCGAAACTACAGCAGGAGGGTGAAAAGTTGGGAATCGCTAAAAAAGATGTGGATAAAATTTGGAGGGTGCTGATGGGAGTCTCGCGCGGAAGCCAAAAAAGTTTTTTTTTGCTCGCCGAAAAACTCTCCCCAAAAAAATTAAAATATCGCGAAAAGAAAATTAAAACTAATCTTGATTTGTTGGGAATTTTCGCGCGGTTGAAACAGAATTTCGAAACCTGTTTTTTGCTCGAATCGCTCGGAAATTATGACAATTTTTCACGAAAAAGTTATCTCGGCTTTGCGCCGCACGCGGTGATTCGGGGCGAACCGGGAAAATTAATCGTGAATCCCGCAAACGCGGGACGGGCTTCCAAAGTTTTTGCCACACCGAATCCTTTCGAGGCGTTGAAACTTTTTTTGCCGAAACTGCCGAAAGGAAAAGGGTTCCGCGGCGGACTGTTTGGATATTTGAATTATGAGGCGACTCGTTATTTCGAGCCAAGCGTGAAATTTGGGAAGCATCCCGACTTCCCCGATTTCGAGTTCGGTTTGTATTTCGACGGTTTAATTTTTGATAAAAAAAATGGAGAGCTGAGATATTTTTATTTGAGCGAAGATCGCAGCCGGCTGCTTGAGAAAATTTTGAAACAACCGCTCCGTCGCGGGAGAAAATTCGCAGCGCGAGCGAGCGGGACGAACCGCAGCCAAAAAGATTTCGAAGCAGCGGTAGCGGAAGGCAAAAAAGAAATCTTCGCGGGCAACACTTTTCAGTTTGTGATTAGCCGCAAATACTTTTTTGATTTGGCGGGAGATCGTTTGAAATTTTACGAAAAGCTGCGCGAGGTAAACCCCTCCCCTCACATGTTTTTTCTGAAATTTGGAAGCGGGCTTGCCCTTCGTAGCTCGCAACGAAGTGAAGAGCGAAAAAGGGAACTAATTGGCAGTTCGCCCGAACTGATCGTGCGAGTGGAAAACGGACGGGTGGAAAATTACCCGCTCGCAGGCACGCGCAAAATTACGGGAGATGCGAAAATCGATGAGCAGCTCGCGAAGGAATTATTGAATGATGAAAAAGAAAAAGCGGAGCACATGATGCTCGTCGATCTCGCGCGGAATGATGTCGGCAAAGTCTGCGAATTTGGCAGCGTGAAAGTGCGAAAATTGATGGTGATTAAAAAATTCTCGCACGTGCAGCACATCGCGAGCGAAGTAGTGGGGAAATTGCGGAAAGACAAAAATGCCTTTGACGCGCTCGCGGCGCAAATGCCGATGGGCACGGTCTCCGGCGCGCCGAAGATTGAAACGATGAAAATAATTCAGCGACTCGAACCCGATGCGCGCGGACCGTACGCCGGTGCGGTGGGATTTTTTAGCTTAACGGGCGACTGCGTTTTGGCGGTAAATTTGCGGAGCCTCTTCGCGGCGAATGGAAAAGCGACCGTGCAAGCCGGCGCGGGCGTAGTGGCGGATTCCGTTCCGCGGAATGAATTCAGGGAGGTTGAGAAAAAAGTGCGGGGAGTGATTACGGCGTTGGAGGAAGCGAGTGTGTAAAGAAAAGAATCAAGAAAAACCCTTTTTGTCTTGGGTTTTGACTTCACGCAATCCTGCCAATCATTCCTGCCCTCCGAAGCTCGGAGCGAAACAAAGTGGAGCGAAGAGCGTAGGATGGGTAATCAGGCGAATCATGGTTCAGATGATTTAGATTAAATTGGATTTTTGTAAAATTTAAATATATAAATTCTCTGAATTATTTTTATCATTTCCCCAATTTTGAGGATTCAGAAAAATATAATCTCGAATGCGGTTTAATTCGTCCTTATCGCGAATGATGTGGTCATAGAAATTTTTTTGCCACGCAAAATATTCGCAATCATTTTTGTCTGCCCATTTTTTGGTCGCGCCTTTGAAATGATTGATAATTGATGAAATTGATTTTTTGGGTAATTGTTGGAATTTTCTGATTGTATTCGGTTTGTCGTTATTATTCGTAGAAACACGCCATTGGCGTGTTTCTACCATATCGTGGCGTGTTTCTACCATATCGTGGCGTGTTTCTACCATATCGTGGCGTGTTTCTACCGTATCGTGGCGTGTTTCTACCGTATCGTGGCGTGTTTCCTACCGTATCGTGGCGTGTTTCTACCATATCGTGGCGTGTTTCTACCATATCGTAATTATTTTGAATAAAAATAATTCCGTGAATATGATTCGGCATCACGACAAATTCATCCACGATTGCAAAATCATGCAATTTTTCAATTTCCCGCCAAAATTTTTCTGCAATTTCTCCAATTTTTGTTGGAATCAAAATTTTTTGATTTTTACATTCATCTCGGATTTCCCCGAAAAAATATTCGCGGTTTTTGGCACAGAGGGTGATGAAATACGCGCCGTCGGATGAATAATCATAATCTTGCAGGCGCATAGATTTGACGCGATATTTCCCGCGGAATTTTTGAGGTCGGTTTTGGGTTGAGGTAGATTGGGGTTTCATATTGGGTTTCAAATTCATAATCAATCTCTTTCAGCATGTTTTTTAATTCAGTAAATCTACTCACCAAGTAATAAATACAAATTTCAACTTCTATATTTTTGTAAAAATTACTCCGTTCGAAATATTTAAACAGCTTTTAAAAACAACCCTACCTCACTAACCGAATATGTTTCAGCCCGTAGATAAACAAAGCCAGTGCGATCACGATCAGCGCAAATTGACCTGTCCGCAACAGCAACAGATTCTGCACAATATTATCCAAAGTGAGCCATACTCCCCGCTCCTGCAAAATCACCGCCAAAACAAGCGAAGCTGAGCCAATCAGATACAGAATCCCCCGCACCGCTTCGGCGAATCGCAGCGCCGGGGAGGCTTTGTCTTCTTTTGAAATTTCTATTTTTGGTGAAATCTCCACCTTCGGCAAAATCCGCGGCTCCGCTTGCTCTAATTTTGGCTGCTTGCTCTCGGCTAACTTCGCCTGCGCTTTGGCAAGCTTGATCTGCATCTTTAAACGTTTCTTTTCAGCTTTATTACTTCCCATATGAGAATTTTACAACAATTCTAAACAGCTCCCAATCCGAATTCATTGCACATTATACATTGAACATTATCACCTCTCCCTTTAAAATCACTGAGCATGAACAAGAAAAAAACTATTGTCGACAGTGAAATGTTGAGACACTCCGCCAGCCACATCCTCGCCGCCGCAGTGCTGGAAATGTTTCCCGACGCAAAACTGGGAATCGGTCCCGCGATCGAGGAAGGGTTTTATTATGATTTTCTGCTGCCGCGAACTTTGATTCCCGAAGATCTTCTGCTGATTGAAAAAAAAATGAAACACCTCATCAAGCAAAATTTGAAATTTGAAAAATACGAAGAGCCAATCGAAGAAGCGGAAACGTTTTTGCAAAAGACGAAGCAAGATTTCAAAACTGAACTAGTCGCGGATTTGAAACAGGAGGGCGAGCAAAAAGTGAGTTTTTACAAAATGGGTAATTTTGTAGACCTCTGCCGCGGTCCGCATCTCGACAGCACGAATAAAATCAAAGCGGTGAAACTCACGCGCGTCTCGGGAAGCTATTGGCGGGGCGATAGCGAACGCCCGCAGCTGCAACGAATTTATGGTGTGGCTTTTGCCTCGGCGGAGGAATTAAAGGAATGGGAGGAACGAATGCAGGAGGCGGCGAGGCGCGACCACCGCGAGTTAGGAAAAAAATTGGACTTGTTTTCCTTTCATCCGGAAGCGCCAGGCGCGGCATTTTGGCACCCGCGCGGAAAATTTATTTACGACCAGCTTGTGAATTTCATGAAAGCGGAAAATGAAAAACGCGATTATGTGGAAATTTCCACGCCAATTATTTTGAGCAGCGAACTTTGGAAACAGTCCGGACACTACGAGAATTTCCAAGAGAATATGTATTTCACGAAATTCGAGGAAAGGGAGTTCGCCGTGAAACCGATGAACTGCCCCGGTGGCTGCCAGCTTTTTGCCGAGCGAATTCCAAGTTATCGCGAACTGCCATTGCGAGTGGCGGAATTTGGAATCGTCCACCGCCTCGAACTTTCGGGCGTGCTGCACGGCTTGCTGCGCGTGCGGGAATTTCGGCAGGATGACGCGCACATTTACTGCGCGCCGGAACAACTCGAAGATGAGATCGTGAAAATCATCGAATACACGACCGATGTTTATAAAACTTTTGGTTTTGGCAATTACGAACTTTTCATTGCGACGAAACCGGAGAAAAAGGCGATTGGCGATGATGCGGTTTGGCAGAAAGCGACGGCGGCGCTCGAAAACGCAATGCGAAAATTGAAGCTCGAGTGGGGGGTGAAAGAAGGCGAGGGCGCTTTTTACGGTCCGAAGATTGAATTCAATGTGAGAGATGCCATCGGTCGCAATTGGCAACTCGGCACCTGCCAGATTGATTTCAATCTGCCCGAAAGATTCGATCTGAATTATATCGCGGAGGACGGCGAGAAACATCGACCGGTGATGATTCACCGCGCCATCATCGGTTCGTTTGAAAGATTTTTGGCAGTCCTGCTCGAGCACACCGCCGGTGAATTGCCGAATTTTTTGCAACCGGAAGTGGCGCGAGTGATTCCGGTGGCTGCGGAATTTTTGGAGACGAGTGAAAAATTCACAGCCGAGCTGCGAGAAAAAGGAATGCGAGTCGGTATCGACAAATCTAATGATTCACTTTCAAAAAAAGTGCGCAATGGCGAATTAATGAAAATCCCCTACCTCCTCGTCGTCGGAGAGAAAGAAGTGAAATCCAAAAAGGTTACCGTTCGGGAACGCGGAAAAAAGGAGCAGGAGACTGTCACGATTGAGGATTTTGTGAAAAATTTTCAATAACCAAGTTCCAAATTTTCAAATAAATTCTAATGTTCAAGTCAGCACAAACTCCCCGAAATTTTCGGATTTGATGTTTATTTGAAAATTTGAGAATTAGAAAATTGAAAATTTGGGAGCTTATTAATTTCACCCACCTTGCCTTTCCATCGTCTTCGTAACGGAAAAACTGCGCCCAATCTCGTGCTCGTGGGAAACTTCGGGGCGGGGAATATCGGAGACGAATTGATTCTCGCGGGCTTTTTGAAAAAAATTGGGAAAGAACTACCGCGCGCGAAAGTTTGCGTGCTTGCGGGAAATCCGCATCTCGTGAGAAGATTTCACGGCGTAGATGCGCTCCCCCACCTCCCCACCGGCTGGAGAAGTTTTTGGAAAAGCGGGTGGCTTGTCCGCCGTAGCCTCTCCGGAAGGGGCGAAGGCTGGATGCGAAGTTTGCGAAAAATTCGAGAAGCGGATGCGGTGATTTTTCCAGGTGGAGGTCTTTTCACTGATGAAGAGAGTTTTCATGCAATCTTAATTTGGGGGATTCATCTTTTAGTTGCGCGTTATTTTTGGAAACCGGTTTTTTTGCTCGGACAGTCGATTGGTCCGATTACGGGAATTTACGCGCAAAATTTCACACGCTTCTGTTTGCGAAAAGCGGAATGGATCGGTGTGCGCGATTCCGCCTCCGCGAGTGAACTGAAAAAACTCGGCATCCCCGCCAAAAAAGTGAAACTTGGGCGAGACACGAGTTTTTGGCTGGTGAATCGAATTCCGAAAACGCGGGAAATCAAAAAACGGGGTGTGTTGAAAATTTTGGTTTCGGCAAGGAGTTTCCCGAAAATCGAGGAAGAATTTTTTGCAGAATTCGGACGGGCGCTCGATCAAATCTCGGAGAGAACTCACGCGCGGATTTCCTTCGCGGAGTTTGGAAAAGGCGATGCGGCGGTGTGGCAAAAAATTTGCCGGCATTCGAAACACGCGCGACTTTGGAAAACGCTCGAGTTGCCGGAAAGCGCGGAAGGAGTCGTGCGAGCGGTGAATAAGTTTGACCTCGTCATCGGAATGCGGCTGCACTCGCTCGTCGCCGCGCAACTCGCGGGCACGCCAGCAATCGGACTGGCTTATTCTCGGAAAGTGAAGGAGTTTGCGGAGAAGAGTTTGGCGGTGGAAAATTTCAGCGCGGAGAAGTTGGTGGAAATTTTGAGTTAATCTCTTCGCCACCAAAAAAACCTCCCAAAATTCCGTAGTCGATTCTTGAAGTAAAAAATTTTCGCTCGTTCACGCATCGTCTGAATCATGATTCACTTGATTTTGAGATTAACAGGATTCGTTTCTACTTGTTCGTGCTGAATTTTTTAGTACAACACGATGAATGAGAGATTTGAAAGATTCTTTCCTGCAGGCAGGCAGGTCTTCGCATCCGTTTTATTATTTCAGCAAGTAGTTTTTATCTTGCAATCAAGTCAATCCGTAAATCTTGAAAATCAAGATTCAGACAAATCACCTTCGCCACCAAAAAAACCTCCACCAATTTTTAAGTTTATTTTTGAGATAAAAATTTTTGGCGGGCGGTAAAGCCCAAAGCAAAAATCCGCGCGCTTTTTTTCTTCGCGTGAAAACTCGCAACTTACGCAAAACCTTCCCTCCTAAACCTTTTCCCCGAAACTTTTTATCCACCACCAATTTATGGATGTAAAGCAGCGAGAACAAACCCAAGCCAAGTTTCACAAAAGAAAAAGCTCCTAAAGTTTTTTGTTTCTCGCGCAAAACCACCACCTTTCTTTCGGCAATCAAACTGATCAAATCACGCAAATCAAATTTGGAATCAATCTCGCGAAAAAGTTTTGCGACTTTTTTCGCGTCGCGCTTCCGCGCGAAATGCAGGCGAAACTTTTTAAACATTTTAGAGTTTTATACCGCTTCGCAATATAAATATTACAGCCTACATTTTTGCAAATTGGTTTTATTCCTAAATTCTAATCTTTTAAGCGCCGAAGCTACGCGGCATTAATAGCTTTTTTATTGCGAATTGGTATTATTTTCTCGCAATCCTTTCCAGCGCGCGCAGCGCCTCGATCGGCAACATCCAAACTGTCGTATTCGATTGATCCGAACTCAAATCGTTGACTGCTTGCAGTGTGCGGAGATGCAGCGCGCCGTCGGCGCCGGAAAGCATTTTCGCGGCTTTCGAAATATTCTCCGCAGCGATTACCTCGCCCTCGGCTTTGATAATCACCGCCCGCTTCTCCCGCTCCGCTTCCGCTTCTTTACCCATCACCCGCTTCATTTCGTCGTTCAAGCCAATGTCTTTCAGCTCGACATTGCTCACGTCAATCCCCCAAGGATCGGTAGCTGCATCAACGATTAGTTTGATTTTTTTAGAAACCGCGTCGCGCTTCCCAAGCAAATCGTCGAGCGGAACCTCGCCGACGACATTCCGCATCGTCGTTTGCGCGAGTTGCGCGGTAGCGTTGCGAAAATTCTCAACCTCAATAATCGCCCGCGCAGCATCTTTAACTTTGTAATAAATGACGGCGTTAATTCGACAGCTCACATTGTC
>Ga0180007_10005443_pt1 | contig 12855 bp, 13 predicted proteins | sample MM_PC_MetaG_FD_121122 | JGI IMG/M metagenome (GOLD analysis project Ga0180007, IMG submission 121122) | Groundwater microbial communities from the Aspo Hard Rock Laboratory (HRL) deep subsurface site, Sweden - MM_PC_MetaG | ecosystem: Environmental > Aquatic > Deep subsurface > Groundwater... | reverse complement strand
CTAATACCTCTCCAATGGTGATTTTATCGCTGGGCGAGCCAAATTCTGTTTTGATATTTATCTCTTTGGCGTCTTTTCCGAAAAAATCATAGAAACCCGACCCGCCGATGATGGCAATTTCAGCAATTTGCTTTTTGATCATAGTGTTTTTTCCTCCCCTCCTCAGATGAGGAGGGGGTTGGGGGGAGGAGTTGAATAAATTATTTCAACTCAAAAATTATTTTCATCAAAACACCTTCTAAATTATTATTTATTTCGTTATCCATAAATCTTAGAACCCTAAAGCCAAGTTTTTGAAAAAAAAGATCTTTTTTTAAGTCGTATTCTTTTTGTTTTTCGATGTGTTGGCTTCCGTCCACTTCAATGATTAACTTTTTCTTGGCGCAATAAAAGTCCACGATGTATTTTCCTATAGAATGTTGTCTTCTGAATTTATATCCGAGATTACTATTTTTTATTTTTGACCAAAGAATTATTTCTTGCGGAGTTGATGATTTCCTTAGTTTCCTGCGGGTTTGTGTCTTTGCAGATATATCATGAATAGTTCTCATTTTTCAACTCCCCACCCTTCCCTCCCCTCATCTGAGGGGAGGGGGATGTAGAAATATTAATATTGTATCAGCGATTTTATTTTATAGCCTTTCAAATTTTTTCTTCCGCTTAAATAAGTTAATTCAATAAGAAAATCAACGCCGATAATCTTTCCTTTGAGTTTTTTGACCATGTTAATGGTCGCCTGCATTGTCCCTCCCGTGGCCAAAACATCATCCACTATCAAAACTTTTTCTCCGGGCAAAATTGCGTCTTCGTGCATTTCCAAAACATTGCTGGCGTATTCCAACGTATATTCTTGGGAAACTGTTTTGGCGGGAAGTTTGCCCTTTTTTCTGACAATTGCTAACCCCGTTTTTAATTTGTAAGCCAGCGCCGCGGCCAAGATAAAACCGCGCGCATCAATTCCTACAACTTTGTCAACTTTTTTTCCTAAATAAGGCCGCGCCAAAAGATCAATCGTTTTACCAAAAGCGACTTTATCGCCAAGCAAAGGGGTAATATCTTTAAAACTAATCCCCTTTTTTGGCCAGTCCGGAATTTCCCTGATTTTTGATTTTATTAATTTTTGCGTTTGCATGGTTTTGTCATTGCGAGGCCGCAGGCCGAAGCAATCCCGTGGATAGCTGATATAGGTTCTGGATTGCTTCGTCGTCGCTATCGTTCCTCCTCGCAATGACAGGTTTTTCCGTCTTTGCGAGCGAAGCGAAGCAATCTCGTTATTAAACCGACAAGTCTCTAAAACTGGGATTATCACTTTTTATTAAATCTATTTTCTTTTTTCTTGAGCCGCCTTTTATTTGTTTTTCTCTTAAAATAGCTTCCCGCGGAGTATCGTATGTTTCGTAATGAACAAGTTTATCAATATTATACTTTTTCGTAAATCCTTTAAATGTTTTAGCTTTGTGTTCTTGCATGCGGCGGAATAAATCATTGGTTAGGCCTGTATATAAAACTGTATTTCTTTGGTTAGTCGCTATATAAACAAAATATTGTTTTGGCATAATATTATTTACTATGGAACAATCGAATACACTCGTTTCTCATAAAATCCTCTACTATTTCTATTTTTTCGGTGGATTTATTAAATATTGTTTTACAGGGTATATCTATAGTTCTCCAAAGATATCGGTGATTTCCGTAAGATTCACGATATTTTTTCATGTCTTTATATTTAGCGCCATAAACAACGCCTTTTAATCTTGACCAAACAATTACTGCCGCGCACATAGGACAGGGTTCATGGGTACAATAGAGGATACACCCATTTAAGTGCCTGTTTTTTAAAACCCGACTGCCTTTGATTATAGCGAGAGTTTCAGCGTGAGCGATTGGGCTTTCGTCTCTTTTACTTCGATTACTGCATAAAGAAATAATTTTATCGTCTTTGACCAAAACTGCACCAACAGCGTAATCTCTTAGTTTACGCGCTTTTTCTGCTTCCTTAATAGCCAAAAGCATAAATTTTCTTTTTGGTCTAATCATTTTTCTTAAAGTTAGTCAGGCGGTATTCCACGGGATTGCGGAGCTTGTCCCGAGCTATAGCGAGGGATCCCGTAAGATTTCCACGGGATTGCTTTGCCCCGTCCCGCCGTGTAAATGCGGGGCGGGGCTCGCAATGACGCTACGGCGTCAATTTTATCGTCTGAATATCCAAAATATACCCCCGATAATCTCCTGACGAAACAAATTTATAAGTTGGCAGGCCGATTAGCTGGCCCGAAGAATTGACGGCCGCGCCGCCGGAATTGCCGCGGTCAATTTGGGCGTCCGTGCCAAAATAGAGGCCGCCGGAAGTCAGGTTGCTGATGATTCCTTTGGTGACGGAAAAGGCAAAATTAGCCGATTCAGGAAAACCCAAGACATAGACCGGATCGCCGATTTGCGGCTGGCTGGAGGCGATTTTAAAATAAGAAAAAGTGTTGACAGGCGCGATTGACTGCACATTGCCGGCAGAATCTTTAAAAAGAACATCTTGTATTTTTAAAACAACCGCGTCTCTGTTGTCAAAAAGCCCGGCAATAGTGGCGCGGTATTGTTTTTTATAGCTTTGGGTTTGCGCGTCAAAGTCTTTGCTAAAAAGAATTAAGCAGTAATCGGGCATAGTTAGTCCCAGCGAGGACTGGACAACATGCTGATTGGTCAAAATCTTTCCGTCGGCGCTGATTAGGACTCCGGAACCCATCTGCCAGGAACCCATAAACTTATTCTGGCAAGCCACCTGCGCTACTTTTTCGTCTGCCTGCCAGGATTTGAGCAGGTCAGCGTCGCTGACTGACGCGGGCGCTTGCGAGCTTTGCTTTTGCAGCTGCGCCAGCTGCTGGCCCAAAGAATTTATTTGTTCTTTGGCCCGATTCAGCTCTTCTTGTGTTTTTAAGTCAATAGACGGAGACGAAGCGGGTTTCAGCTCTGATTTTTCGGCAGTTTTTGCTTGCTGCTGCTTCAGTTCTTCAACCTCCTGCTTCAGTTGAGCGATTTGCTCCGACAGCAAATCTTCCGCTGGCTGGGGAGAAACAATCGGTTCTTCTTTAAATAATAAGGAAAGCTCATTTATCGTTTTTATCTGTGAGCGGCCAAACAGAAAAATCGCTACGCCAAGCAGCGCTAAAAATAAAATTGCTGCAATAATAAAAGTTGATCTTTTTATCATTTAAATAGGAAATATATAAATAAAACGCAGCCGGCCAGCAAAATGGCAATTGCCAGCCAGCCGGCCAGACGGCTCCAGAAGCCGCAGCGCCAGCTGCCCATTATTTTTTTGGAACCGGCAATTCGTAAAATAAAATAAATCAGTAAAATAGTCAATATTCCGACCAAAACCTGCGAATAAAAAATAATTTTTATGGGGTTGAGATTAAAAATAAGGGCGGCTAAGCACACCAAAAATCCGGCGGTTATAACCGCGTAAAAGCCTTTGGCGCGTTTGGGTTTTCGGTCAAGCCCCTGGGGCCAGGAGAAAAGCTGGGCAATGGCATAGGCAGAAGAGCTGGCTAAAATTGGAATAGCCAGGATGCCCGCGCCAATCAGCCCGATGCCAAAGAGTTTGGGCGCCCATGATCCCGCCAGCGGCGTTAATGCCTGGGCAATGTCTTTTATTGTCAGATTGGCAAAGCCATCGGTTATGGGCGCGGAAGCGCAGGCAACGATAATGAAAAAAGCTATCAAGTTGCTGTAAACAAAGCCCAGGAAAATCGCCCGGAAAGTTTTTTTAAGAGAGCGGGTATTGTTTCTCTCCTCAATTTCCTGTTCTGTCTGCCAAAAAAAAGCGTAAGGAGAAAAAGTGGTTCCCATCAGCGCCAGGCCCGCCAGAGCATATTCCAAAGAAAAATTTATTTGGGGCGCGAAAAAAGATTTAAAAACCATTCCCCAGTCTGGTTTGGCTAATATGGCGGAAATAACATAGGCGACTAAAATGCCGGCGAACCAGTAAAAAAATCTGGCGATGTGTTTATAACTGTTAAAAACAATAATGGCCCAGAGCGCAATCATCAGCGGGACAATGAAGTAAATATAATTTTCTCCGGTTAAAAGCTGGAAGCCGGCCGCCATACCCACAACATCGGCAATCAGCGTTATTAGATTTGCCGCCACCAGCGCCAGCACGCACAGATACGCAGATTTTTTGCCAAAGTTTTCTTTGATCAAAACTATCAGCCCTTTTTTGGTGATATCGCCTATTTTGGCGGACATCCACTGGACAGCGATGAGCAAGGGCGTGGAAACCAAAAGAAGCCAGAGTTGGGAGAAACCAGTGGCCACGCCGGCAATTGAGTAGGTGGAAATGGCTGAGGGGTCGTCGTCAGCGCCGCCGGTCACAATGCCGGGCAGATACGATTTGCGGAATTTATTGATGGGTTTAAGGAGAGAACGAAACATAAAAATCTTTTTACTCTTTTTATATAGTATATCAGATTTTTAGTGAATCGATAGCGGGTTTAACTTTCGGTTTTATCTCAAGCGTTCTTCGCGGTACGATTTAGCGTATTCGTAAAAAATAGACCAGAATCCGCCGACAAAAAAAGCCGCCAATAGCTCCTCAAGCGGTACTCCAAAAACTAAAACGCCCCATATATTTTCAAAGTTATAGAAACTGGCGACGAAACCGCTGAAAATTTGATTTATCAAAAAGAAAACCACGAAATAAAACAGGCTGAAAACCAGAGCGCTAAACGCCGCCTGCCTTAAAAGGTCAGGCCGCAGCCAGACCGCCGCCAGAGCGCTGACCGCGCCCGCAACCATCAAATTATACACTGCCTTTGAAGGAAACAAAAACGTCAAGGCAAAAAAACAAATAATGCCCGACAACAAAGGCAGTAAATGCAATTTTCTGCTGCCCGCCATCTTTTTTGGCCTTCTGCTTGTCAGGAATTCGTAAATCACAGAAACAATGCCAGCCATCAAAAAAAGAAAAAGAAAACTTTCAATGCCAACGCCATATTTTTTTATCAGGCCAAACAGCGATTCGGGATTCCAATAGCCGGGCACTAAAAAATAATCAATTATGCCGAAAGGCAAACCAAAAAAACTTGCCCAAAGCATCTCGCGGCGCAAATCTTTCCGGTTGGCAAATATCAAAAACCAAAAAATAAAAAGAATGAGGCAACCGAAAAGATAAGCATATTTATACGGCAAAAGAGGCATCTTTTTTAACCTAAAAATTTATCTATTTACCTACCTGCCCCGTTAGATAGCTCTGCATCTAACGGGGTGAATACTTGCCCAGTAGCAGATTCGCCAAAGGCGAATCTGCTACTGGGGCGAATAAGACAATACAGAATTTTATCCTCCGCCCGAAGCGATGGCTGTCCTGTTAGAAACAGAGACGGATTTTGACAAACGGCTCAACGGTACTGGCCGTTGAGCCGTTTGGCTGTTTTTGGCCTTATAAATTCAAAACGCTGTTTTTTAGCTCTTTTTTAATCTTTGGCCATTGCGGAAGGGTTTTGGCCACCAAACTCCAGAAGTTCCCGGAATGGTTAAGTTCTTTAAGATGGCAAAGCTCGTGCACGGTTATATAATCTTGAAGTTTTTCTGGAAGAAACAGCATCTTGAAATTAAAATTCAGATTGCCGCTCCTGGAACAGCTTCCCCAGCGGGTTTTTTGATTTTTGATATTTATTTTCTTGAATTTAAATCCGTAAAACTGGTTAAAATAAGCCACTTTTTCTTTTGCCAAAAATAATGCCCGGTCTTTATGCTTTAAATAATCTCTGCGGCCGAGGCGCGCAATGGGCGCGTTTTTGAATTGCCTGAAAAAATTAATTTTTGATAATAGCCACTTGGTTTTTTCCTGAATAAATCTTTGGGCCGTTGTTTCCTGAAAATTATGCGGCAGAGTGACAATAACCGACCCGTCGCAATACACCGCCAGCCGCATCCGCCGCGCCCTTTTGCTTTTGCAAAGAATATAATCAATTGGCTTATCCTGCAAAATAATCTGTTTTTTCATATCCCAAAAGCTATAGAACTATTCGCGCCTGCCCCGTAGTCAGCTTCGCTGTACTGCTGGGGCGAATTAGAGAATACATTTATTTCTTTTTCCGTCAGCTCGACTATTATTTTTTCTCAAAAGCCTTTAAAACTTCCAGCGGAACGGCAAAAACTATTGTATTTGACTGATCAGAGCTGACATCATTAATGGTGTTCAACGTGCGCAGATGCAAAGCGCCGGGGGAAGCCGAAAGTGTGGCCGCTGCTATAGCTAAATTTTTGGCCGCAATCACTTCGCCTTCCGCTTTGATAATAACCGACCTCTTTTCCCGTTCGGCTTCGGCTTGCTTGCCGATTACTCTTTTCATCTCTTCGGGCAAAGTGACGTCTTTAAGCTCGACCGACTGCACTTCGATTCCCCAGGCGTCCGATGCCTTGTCAACGATCAGACGGATTCGCTCGGCAATTTGCTCGCGGCTTGACAAAAGCTCGTCCAAATTGACTTCGCCGACCATGTTTCTCATGGTCGTCTGCGCCAGCTGGGAAACCGCGTAGCGGAAATCCTCAACTTCAATTACCGCTTTTTCGGCGAATCTGACTTTGTAATAGATAACGGCGTTGACCCGCACCGAGATATTGTCTTTAGTGATCGCTTCCTGATCCGGCACGTCAACCGCCTTGGTTCGCATGTCAATTTTCTGATAGCTCTGAAAAATCGGCACCACGATTCTCCAGCCCGGCTCCATGATGCCGGTGTATTTGCCCAACGTAAATTTGACGCCTCTTTGGTACTGGTTTATCTGCTTGATTGAAATCAGCAGAACAAAGAACAAAAACACTAAAACAATGTATATTTGTGACATAGTTTTATATTAATAATTATGCTTTGTATCCTCATTCTACCTCTCTTTTTTCCTTTGGGCAATCTGGCTATTCATACCTCATCGCCTCTATCGGGCTTTTTTGGGACGCTTTTTTGGCGGGATAAACGCCAAAGGTGAGGCCGATAATGGTAGAGAGGGCAAAAGCGATAAAAATGGCGAGCCAGGAAATCGCCAGAGGCCAGTCGGGCAATCCCTGGGTCCGGATGACCAAGCCGACCAGCAAAGAAACAATTATCCCCCACACTATTCCCGAAATGCCGCCCAGTCCCGTGATAATCAGGCTTTCTATTAAAAATTGCCAGAGAATATTTTTGCTGGTGGCGCCCAGCGATTTGCGCAAACCGATTTCGCGCGTCCGTTCGCTCACCGAAACAAGCATTATGTTCATGATGCCAATTCCTCCCACCAACAGCGAGATGGCGGCCAGAAATCCCAGAAGCAAATTTAAAATTATGCTGATCTGTTCAACGCGGCTTAAAATTTCCGCCATGGTAAAAATTTGGAAGTCGTCTTTATCAGGGCTGGAAATATTGTGGTTGCGCCGCAGCAGGCGGCTGACATCGGTTATCGCCCGGTTGATGTAACTAGGGTCTTTGACGTTTAGGTGGATTTCGGTCAGATAATCAATGCCTAAAATTTCTTTGAGCGTTGTTTCCACTGGTACATAGATGAAATCATTCATATCAATGCCAAAATTCATTCCGCCCTGCGGTTTAAAAATGCCGACTACTTTGAAATTTTGCCCTTTCATTTTTATATTTTGCCCCAAAGGATTAGTTCCGCCAAAAAGCTTTTCTGCCAAAGTACTGCCCAAAACCGTCACGCGAGCCAGGCTTTCATTTTCAGTGTCGGTAAAAAATCTTCCCGTGCTTATTTTGGCGATTTTCATAATTTGCGGATAATCGGGGCTGCAGCCGTAAACCAACACCCGCCTTTCTTTATTGCCAAAAACCACCCACTCCTGGCCAATGGCCTGGCCGTTAACCGCTTCTATATAGGGAAATAATTGCTTGTTTTTTAAATCTTTTACGTCTTTTGTTTTGAGAGTGGTAATTTTTATTCCCTCAACCATTGAAACAATTGATTGAGTTTGGTCGGCGCCGGGAATTTTTACGGCAATATCCAAAATATTGGGGCCGAAGGCCTCAATTTGATTAGTGACCAGACCTTTTAGGCCTTGCCCCATTGAAAGGATAATCACCACCGCCGCCACGCCGATGACAATTCCCAGAATAGAAAAAAAAGCGCGCAATTTATTTGCTTTCAGAGCAATAATTGATTGTCTGGCAATGGTTAAAAAATCCATACCGGGTAGTGAAAATTCGACTTAATAATTATTGGCGTCTTAGGGCGTCCATCGGGCTCAAGAGCGAGGCGCGATTAGCGGGCCAAAGTCCAAAAACCAAGCCAACGCTCACTGCCATTAAAGTTGACAAAAAAACAGCCAGGGGGGTAATAATAAATTTCCAGTCATAGCCGAAATAATTAACGCCCAGGGCTATGGCCGCAGAAATTAATATTCCCAAAATTATGCCAACCAGACCGCCCAGTAACGTCATGGCAGCGCTTTCAAGCAGAAACTGAAGTAAAATATCTTTGCGCTTGGCGCCCACAGCTTTGCGCAACCCTATTTCTTTGGTCCTTTCATTGACCGTGACAAACATGATATTCATAATTCCAATTCCGCCGACAATCAAAGAAATGGCGGCCACCGCCACCAAGAACGATTTGAGAGCTTGCGTGACTGTTCCTAAAATATCAAGGGCCTGTGCTGTGCTGCGAACCGAAAAATCATCTTTTGCAGGATCTTTGATGCGATGGCGGAAGCGCAGAACTTGTTTTATCTGTTCTGTCGCCGGAGCAATATTTTCTTCCCGGTCAATTTTGGCTCTGATATAAGCTACATAGTCAATGCCCAGCATTATTTTTTGCGCCGTTTTTAGAGGAATATAAATTTGCTCGTCCTGGTTTTGCAGTCCGGAGGCGCCCCGCTCTTTCATCACTCCCACGACCTTAAAAACGATTTGGTTGACTTTGATTTGCTTTTCTAATGGGTTTTCCTGGCCAAAAAGTTTTTTTGCCGCCTGGCTGCCCAAAACCGCCACCCGGGCCAAATTGTCCAGATCTTCTTGCTTGATAAAACGGCCGGCTGCAAACGCGGTGTCTTCAACTACGGGGTAATCGGGCGTCAGGCCGACATAATTGAATTCGTAGGCTTCCTTTTGATAGCTGACAGTGCCGCGGCCGGTAATGTAAGAGCAGACAGCCAAAACATGCGGCAGTTTTTTTATGTCTAAAGCGTCTTCGTATTTAAGAGTGGTTATTTCAATGCCAAAAGCGGAGGAAGGCGGCCCTTGGTCGTCGGACGCGCCGGGCAAAATGCCGATCAAATTTGTTCCCATCGCTTTTACCTGCGCCAGCAGCAGGTCTTGGGCGCTGGCGCCAACCGACATAATGGAAATAACCGCCGCCACTCCGATAATAATTCCCAACATAGTCAAAAAAGAACGGCTTTTGTTCAAAACCAGATTCCCCCAGATGTATTTTAGGGTGTTAGATAGCCGCATGGGAAAAGAGAGTCCGCTAAATAGCGGGTTTTTAAATAAATTTATCCCCGGCTGGCATTTGGCGCGGGGATAGAATTTCTATTTTATCAATCCGTCTTTGGCGATGTGTCGGGCGGCCACTTGGTCGTCGGAAACAATTTGTCCGTCTTTCAGCGTTAAAATGCGCCGGGCGCATTCGGCAACATATTTTTCGTGAGTCACCATGACGATGGTGTGGCCCTCTTCGTTTAAATCCTGGAGAATTTCCATCACTTCCTGTCCCGATTTGCTGTCTAGGTTTCCGGTCGGCTCGTCAGCTAAAATTAAGCGCGGCTCGTTTATCAGCGCTCTGGCAATAGCCACTCTTTGCTGTTCGCCGCCGGAAAGCTGGTTTGGCTGGTGGTTGGCGCGATGAGACAAATTTAATTTTTCTAAAATCTGCCGTGCGTTTTTTTCAAATGTTTTTTTGTCCAAACGAGGTCCGTAAATAGTCGGCAGCAAAACATTGTCCAGAACAGAGGTTCGTGCCAGAAGATTGTATGCTTGGAAGACAAAACCGACCTTTCGGTTTCTTATTTCCGCCAGTTTGCTGTCAATGAATTGCTCGGCGTCTTCGCCGTCAAAAGAATATTTGCCGGAAGTCGCCTTGTCTAAAAACCCGATAATGTGCATCAAGGTTGACTTGCCAGACCCCGAAGCTCCCATAATCGCCACAAACTCCCCTTCCTTGACTTCAAGAGCGACTCCGCGCAAAGCCGAGGTTATCAATCCCTCGTCAGCGTAGTCTTTGGTAATGTTTTCTAGTTTTATAAGCATTTATTTTGTGACAACGACTTTTTTTCCTTCCGCCAGCCCCTCGGTTATTTCAACCATTGTATCTCCTTCCAGTCCAGTTTTTATAGTTTGTTCTTTTATCTGTCCGTTGTCCAAAATATCAACATACTTTTCGCCATTTTTTTCTTTGATTGTGTAGTAGGGCAAGAATAAAACACTTTCTTTTTTGTCGGTCTGGATGTCAAGATTAACGGTCATGCCCGATTTTATTCTTTCGTTTTCCGCGTCAAAAACAGAGGTTACTTTGTAGTAAATTACGCCCGAAACAATTGTTTCGGCCGGATTAATTTTTATTATTCTGCCGGTAAATTTTTCCGCCGGCCCCAGCGCGTCCAGCGTCATCTCAACCGGGTCGCCCAAATTAATTTTTGCAATTTCATTTTCTGAAACATTGGCTTCAATCTCAAATTTAGCGATGCTCAAAAGAGAAACTCGGACAACATTAGCCGCAATAATCTCGCCTGTTTTTGCTTCCTGTTTTGTCACTATGCCATTCAGCGGCGAGCGGAGAATTGTTTTGGCCAGCTGAGCCTGCGCGCTGGCAACGTTTGCTTGAGCCGATAAAACCTGCGCTTCCTGCGCCTTTATTTCTTCGGGCGCCGTTCCGGCTAATTTAAGATTTAACTGGGCCTGCGCCGCGGCCAGAGTATTTTTAGCGGTGGTCAGGCTGGCTTCAGAAGTGGCTATGCCCGAAGAATTAATGAATTTTTGTACCTCAATTGTTTGCTGTTTGCCGTTTACGGTTATTATTTCGGCGTTAATGTTGGTTTTTTCCGTGTTAAGATTTGTCCGTTCGGTTGAGGTTAAAGTTGTGGCGACCGATACGGTGTCAAGCGCTGCTTTAATTTTTTCCAGCGCGCCTTCAACGTCGCTTAGCGCTTTGTCAATATTGGCGTAAGTCGGATTGTTTTGCGCGTCCTGGACAGATTTTTTTGCTCCGCCACTAAGCTGGCTGATGGCGGCATTAGACCAGCGGCCCGCGTCAGCGCCGCCCAGCAGCGCCAAAACAGCTTTCTCTTTTCCTTCAGCGATATCAGATCCTATTTGGGTATAATCCATAAAATGAGCGAATTGAATGTCGGTTAAAACATAAATGCTGTTGGCGCCAACGGCCACGGAGTTAATAGCTGCCGAAAGAGAGCCTTCATAAACTTGCTGTAAGCTGGCCGAAGCTTCATTTTTTACGCTTTCCAGGCTTGTTTGCGCGTCAGCTAAAGTTTTTTGCGCGTTGGTGACTGTAGTTTGGGCAATCTGCAATTCTTCCTGTCTTGTGCCGCGCCTCAATTCTTCCAGTTTTGCCTGTTGGACGGCTAAAGAGGCCTGGGCTTGCGCCAGCTGGGCGGTCAGGTCCGCGTTGTCTAAGATCGCCAGAATCTGGTTCACGGAAACTCTGTCGCCCACTTTAACAAATATTTTTGTAATTCGGCCGCCTTTTTCAAAAGCTAAATCAACGCTGTCGGCCGGCTTGACGCTGCCCGTTACGCTTACTCCCTGAATGATCTGGCCGCGGGAAACCGCAGTAATATCGTAGGCAGGTTTTTTTCCGGCATTCATAAAATAAAAGAAGATGCTTCCCCCCGCCACAATAGCGGCAGAGGCTAAAATAATATATTTGCGTCGTTTTGTCATAAATTTAAATTTAGAGTTCTATGGGGAATTATTTCCAGCCGATATTAAGGCTTGAAACTCCCAGGTTAAGTTCAATGTCAATATGGCTTTGGGCTTCGTCGTAGTTTATTGACAAATAATTGCCCTGCCCTGTCTGAATAAAATCAACCATTATTTTTGTTGAAATTCCGGAGTTTATTTTTACTTTTGCGCCAACCGAGCGGGGCAAAATTATCTGGACGGAGCTCGCGCCGGAAGAAATGCTAAGCTTGCTTTGTTTTAGCCGCTCGCCCACCAGCACCTTAACGCTTGACGCGCCGGTTTTTATGATTGTTTCGTCAATCAAAATATCCGTCAGGTCGGCAACTATGTCCGAAGCGCCGCTGTTTAACGTTAATTTAGCCAGCAGGATGTCGCGGTTAGCCAGCAGGTTTAAATTGCTGCCGCGGCTGCTAAAGGATACATTCTGGGCTATTTTTTGGGAAATTTCTACTTTTTGGACATTGTTTTCAAGCGATGAAAGAATGTTTAATTTTGAAAAATCAGATTCAAAAGAGCCGGAAACCAGTATTTTGGAAAAAATATCAGAGAAGCCCTCAAGCGTTAATGTTCCCGCCCCGCTGTTTATGTCTAAAATCACCAGATTTGCGTCGGGATTTTTATTTATGGAAATGGGTTCTATGTATTGGAATTCCTCGGGTGTATTCTGAAGGGTATTGCCGAATATCAAAAAAATAACTGCCGCAACAACTACTAAAACCAAAATTACGGTAAAAATCCCCGAAAACAAGCCGCGCCCCGAAAGCAGCGAAATACCGATCAAAATAATTGCCAGCGGCCACAATTGCAGAATATTAATGTTAAAATTAAAATCTATCCAATTGTAAGTTTTTGCCAAATAGAGAAAGCCGACGCCGATTAAAAACAGACCCAATAATATTCGGCCGATGGGAAAATTAAAACGGTAGCGAGGGCGAGCGTGGCGGCGATGGACTTCGCTT
>Ga0180007_10005442_pt1 | contig 12858 bp, 13 predicted proteins | sample MM_PC_MetaG_FD_121122 | JGI IMG/M metagenome (GOLD analysis project Ga0180007, IMG submission 121122) | Groundwater microbial communities from the Aspo Hard Rock Laboratory (HRL) deep subsurface site, Sweden - MM_PC_MetaG | ecosystem: Environmental > Aquatic > Deep subsurface > Groundwater... | reverse complement strand
GGCACGATTTTCTTCGCTTCTTTGAACTTCCCGCGGTTTGAGGTGATAAAATAAATTGGCATTTTACTTGATTAAAATGGCGGTGTGCGTTCGAAAAAATTCGAACCGATTTCGCCCAAAATTTGTAGGGCGGGCGGAATTCCCCCCCAACCCCCCTTCCGCCTGCCCGCAGAAGCGACCCTTTCGGATTGGACGATTTCAAGTTTTTTCTAATCACTTCTCGGGTAGCGCCCATTCAATTTTTATTTTGTTGATGTATACTTAAAATTCGCATCACGTTGTTCGGCCGGGAGCTGATAGCCGTCAATTTCAAAAGGATAAGCAAGTACACCGAGCGGAAAAATTGCATTAAGACTATAGCTTTTCCAATAAAAAAATGAGGCTGGCTGAACCCAATGCAGATTACGATTACCTTGTTTGACTGTTGGATTTATTGATTTATCTGGTACCTTAAAGCAAAATGAAGCGAAAGAATGATTGCCCACATTCCCAGCATACCCAATCAATTCACCACGTTTAACCGTACGACCGATAAGCGCCTGACAAGCTTCTGCATTACCTTGCGATGGAGCGATATAATCATCATAGGGAAAGAAAAGATGTCCTTCGGCTGGGGTATTTTTAGAACCTGCCTCAACATCACCACATTCGGTATTTTGATAGTGTCCAGAAAGTAGGGGCGAGCTATACAGATGATAGGCGACAATAAACATTCCCGGCCAATCAGAGCTGGCAGACTCAAAATATAATACAATATCATTAAAGGGTGAGTATGTTTTCCCGTCTGCCCCAGTTCCTTCCCTGACACTATTATTTTGAAAACCCACTAGTGTCATATCTAGAGGCGCAAGCAATGGCGATTTACTGCCAAGTTCGAACTCCATCCCACGCTTACCAGAATAAGGTGCCCCCTTTTTCCCTTTTGGATTAAAGCCATCAGTAGGGCCAAGGGTAATAAGATTTGGATCAGCCCCAGTGCCGCCATACAGCTCTGTGTGAGTGTTTATCCCTTCCATACTGGGCGGAGGCGAAGTAATAGCAGAAGCACTCGTTGTAAGAACTGTCGGAATAGACTTTGGCACAGAAACAGTATTTTGCTGTGACTTTTGGCCCTGTTCCCTGTTGGCCTTCTTTGTTGCTCCAAGGACTACGAAGAAAACCACAATAATAATGGCAATTAAAACTAGACCTATCCACCAATATTTTCTGAGCATAGACTTCTTGTCCGAAGGATCATTTATTTCTCGATTGTTGTCCAGTTCCATATTTATTTTATCAAATCATCAACACTAACTTGCAAACCTTTGGCTATTTTTACGACTGTTTGAATAGTTGGCTTGGTGATCACATTTGTTTCAATTTTAGTCAGCGTTGTGTAGGGAAGATCGGCTTTTCTCGCCAGTTCGTCTTGTGTCAACCCCTGCTTATTTCTGAGTTGTTTTACCTTATCCCCAATTGTTTCGTTATTGTTTTGACTTTTCATAGTTTCCTAAGTATGATAGTATTAGTATGGGTGCTTATTTAACCCTTCATAAATATACTAACAAATTTTATGAAATCAATCGAATTAAAAATGAGGGGAGCCCGCTTTTGGCCAGCCCCGCAGTAGCGGGGCAAAGATAAAAAATCCAATTTGCGCTTAAAATCGGCTGGCGAGCCCTCGCAGAGGGCGAGCCAACAGAAACATTTCCCAATTGGCGGAGAGGGTGGGATTCGAACCCACGGACCCCTTGCGGAGTCACCAGTTTTCGAAACTGGCGCACTAGACCAGGCTATGCGACCTCTCCAAATCTTCTCAACTTTACCTCTTTTACCCCTGAAAATCAATCTGTATGAAAACATTGTCGCTTGCGACACCTTTACCAAAAAACAATTTTTCATATCAGTGCGAGTACGGGCACAAACTTGTTGCCTGGAGTGCTCCCATGAATAAAAAATTGTGTTTTTGCGCGAGCGGGGTAAGGAATCGTCAAAACCATAGGGGCGACGTCGCAATGAGCCCCTCTGGTTTTGACATAAGACGGCAGGCGAAGCCTGCTTAGATTCCGAACCAAGCCCGGGATGACAGAGAGTGCGAGCTACTGCTCGCAAAATAGATCTATTTCTTCTCGCGTACGGTAACGTTCACTCCGCTTTTGCTGAAAGTTTGAATATTCTTGCTCTCAAGCGCTTCGGCCACTTCCTCGACCACGACTTCTTCGTCTTTAAGCTTTCTAATTATAAAATGTTGCTGGATGACCATGAAAACAGTTTGCGTTATCCAATAAATCGACAATGCGGAAGGCAGGGTGTAGGAGATATAAGCGGTCATCAAGGGGAAGAAGTAAATCATCTGCGACGTCATGATCCTTGAAAAGTCGGCAGTCTTATCTCCGTGAGCCGGCTTTGGTTGAAGCGCTTTTGACTGAAGCGATTGAACCAACTGAGTTGCGGCGGTTAAAGCAGGGAAAAGATAAGCGACAACTCCGACTGGACCTTTAGCCAAATCAGCAACCGTTTTGGTTAAATCGGCACCAAAAAACCAGATATTTATCGAATCCGGTCTAGGAATGAAAGAATAAATCATCTCCGGCTTAATTCCCTCGAGATTTCCATTTCTAAAAACTCCGTAAAAGCCGAACAAAAGCACGATCTGAATAATCATCGGCAGACAACTTCCCAGCGGATTGATACCCTCCTTTTTGTAAAGATCCATAATGGCCTGTTGCTGGGTCTTCTTGTCGTCTTTGTACTTCTCTTTGAGTTCGTTAATCTCCTTCTGGACTGCTTTCTGCTTGTTCTGCGTTTTCATCATCGTGAAAGTTGGCCGCATAAAAACTAGGCGAATCAACACCGTAATGATAACAATCGAAATCCAAACATAGTGCCCCGGAACCAACCAAGAGAAGAAGATTAAGAGGTTGTAGAAAAATTGAGTCATATTTTTAATTCAGTTTAGGGTTAAGGTTAAGCAGCCAGCTTGGTCGGTGGGCATGGGTAATGTATGAAGGCCTAAAAACTACAACATAACCTACCTACTATACTGGCAACCTAACCTTAACCTTATCCTAACTAGACGGGATCATCTCCGCCCTTGTTCCACGGATTACAGCGCATAATTCGCCATACTGCTAACCATGATCCCTTAAACACTCCATATTTGTCAATCGCTTGCTTGCCGTACTCGGAGCAACTAGGATGAAAGCGGCAAAACCCCATCGGAAAAAACACTCTAAGGGGCCCATGATCAAGAGAAAGCGTGTGCTGGTAAACCGTAATTAGGAAAACTGCGATTTTTTTAAACACTCCGCTGCCTCTTGTTTAAGATTTTCAAAGTCGATTTCTTCTACCGTCTTTTTGGGAAAAACCACAACCGAAACCCCCGAAATCGAGCCAATCAGACCATCGAACGCTTCGCGTGTTTTTCTTTTGATGTAATTTCGCAAAACGGCCTTTTGAGCAACTTTTTTGCCGACAACAACTGTAATTTTGAGCGGGGATTGGGGCTTGTTTGGGATAAACCGACAGGACAAGTTGGCAGTAGAAAAAGACCGTCCTTTTGACAAAACTCGTCCGACTCCCCTTGCAGGAAGCCGATTTTCTTTTTTGATCATCTTAACTTAGGGAAAGTTTTTTTCTACCTTTTAGGCGTCGGCGTTTTAAAATTAATCGTCCCGTTAAACTACGAAGCCTGGCCCTGAATCCATGGGTTTTCATTCTGCGTCTTTTTGATGGTTGATATGTTCTTTTCATAATATAGAAACCATACCTTATCTTGGACTTTATTACAATACTTAACCTATTATTTTAAGTAACTCTTGCGAGAGATTTTCTATTTATTATTTCCTATTTTTAATTGATTTAACCATTGGTTTATCGATCTATTGAAATGAAAGCGGGTCGGCATCTTGTGCGCCGACCCGGGTGAAGCGTTGGTAGAGCTCACGGCCTCTCGGCGGTGAAGGTCAGGGTACTTCCTCTTCGGGTAACCGATAGCAGTACTTGTCAAACTCCACTTGGATCTGTTGGCGGGACATCTTCGGAGTGATGCCCAATCGTTGCCTGAATTCGTCGTGCATCACCCCGTCGAGCGAAAACGTGCTTGAGAACGCGCCCGAGAGATCTTCCACAATAATCGTTAGCGGGCTTGCTGTATCCCAAACCGACGTGAGATAATCTGGGTCACCGTTCCGAGTTGGCCCGAATTTAAAGTTGAGCCGAGTACTGTCTCCCTCCCAACTGATAATCACCCAGGACTCCTCATGATCGACCGCCCCGACCCCGAGGGTTCCGAGGTACTGGCAGGCCGAGAGCAGAAGGCTCCCGAAGTCCCCTTTCTCCCACTCCGGCAGGTTCCAGGGAAGACCAAAGAGCTTCCTGACGTCGCGCAGGCCCGCAATGAAGAGACCCTGGTCAACGTCCAGATACCTCTCGCATACTTCCTGGGTCCCCACCCAGTGAAACAGTGCGCGTCGGGCATCATCGATCTCGCTGAAAGTAAGATCGATCTTCGCGAAGTGCTCGGTGGAAACGCCATCCTTCCCCGCCTGCTCAATTCCTTTGCCGGCGTGGTGGGTGGCATGAGCGGTCATGTTGTTGCCAAGGCCCACAACCTGATCGTAGTCGAGATGGGTGACGATCAGATACCACCACAGCCTCTTCGCCTGCTCCTGGCCTTGCTCGTTGACAGCATTGACGACTTGGACCGCCGGCCAGATCTCTCCTTCACCCATCCACTCCGGCAACCCCTCGATCGCTCCTTGTACCTGCTTGTACCACTCTCGTGTGACGTTCATGTCTTGCCACTCCTTATCGTTTGATGTCAAGATTCGCGAAAGACCAAAGCTTATCAAAATAATGTTCCGATATCAAGCGAATTATGAGATTTTAAAAAACTTGATTTAGTCATTAAAAATTCCCGCTCGAAGAGCGGTTTGTGTTATCCACAAGTTATCCACAAGTTATCCACAGGCAAACAAGACAAAGAGCGAACAAAACGATATAAAAATCAATCTAACAACAAACTTTACAGGTTCGAAATTGAGTTATCCACAACCCCCTTGACGACACAAGGGGTGACCGCCTACACTCAAGATACTTGTGGATAACTCTAGCGGGGCGTGAAAAATTAATTCAAGGAGGCGAGTGCAGAGCGGTAAAATCTGGCAAGCGGTTTTGGGTGAAATGGAGGTCTTACTTCCGAAGACCCAGTTTTTAACCTGGTTTAAAGGAACCGCTCTTGAGATTGATGAAGGTACTGCTAAGATTGTTTGCTCGAACCTTTACGCACGGGACTGGCTCAAAACAAAACACAACGAGCAGATACTCGGGGCAATCAAAAAAATTGAGCCGGAAGTAAAAAAAATTATTTATGAAATAAAATCTACGGGGCAGGCCGAGCGGATCCCGCTTGAAATAACAGCCAGACCTGCCAACAAGCAGGACAGTGATCCGATGATCCCCTCGCCTCTTAATCTGAACGAAAACTTCACTTTTGATAAGATGGTGGTCTCAACCAACAACGCCCTTGCTTTCGCAGTCGCTAGAGAAGTTAGCGAAAAGCCCGGCAAAAAACACAATCCCCTTTTTATCTACGGCGGCGTTGGGCTGGGCAAAACCCACCTCGCCCAAGCAATCGGGCACGAGGTAAAGAAACGAAGCCCCAAAAGCAAGACTATGTATGTAAGCTGCGAAACCTTTACAAACGACTTTATCAGCTCTATCGCCTCTCGCAAGATGTCCCAGTTCAAAAAGAACTACCGCGAAGTTGACGTGCTGATCGTCGACGATATTCAGTTTTTGTCCTCTAAAGAAGGTTCTCAAGAAGAGTTTTTTCATACCTTCAACTCTCTTCAGCAAGCCTCGAGGCAAATTATTCTCACCGCGGACAAACCACCTCAAGCAATCCCCGCTCTCGAAGGACGTTTGCAAAGCCGGTTTGGCGGAGGAATGGTGGTCGACATACAGCCCCCGAACTTCGAGACAAGGGTGGCAATTTTAAGCGAAAAATGCAAAGAGAAGGGTTTTGTCTTGACCGACGAAGTAATTAACTATATCGCCAAAAATATTCATTCAAACATCAGAGAGCTTGAAGGCGCTCTCAACCGTTTAATGGTGTTCTGCCAATTTAACAGCGCCTCCCCTACCGTCGAACTGGCTACCAACGTTCTCAAGGACATGGTCTCTTCTTCAAATAAAAAACTAGATACTGCTGAAATTATCAGTGCGGTCTGTCATCATTTTGGCGTTTCTAGAGAAGAAATTATAAGCGGCAAGAGAAAACAAGAATTGGTACTGCCGAGACAGATAGCTATTTATCTAATCCGGGAACAAACCAGTAAATCCCTTCCTGAAATCGGCAAAATTATGGGAGGGAAGGATCACACCACTATTATGCATAGCGAAAAGAAAATTGCTGAGCTTATAAAGACTGATCAAGCGATGAAGGAAACGGTTGAGAATATACGGAACAAACTATTATCAATAAGTTAGTTAAATATAACAATAGCCGTAAGGATGTGGAAACAGTTGGTCGAATCTTAAAAACCTGTGGAAGAATGTGTGGATAACTTGCTGGTATGTTGTGGAAAAGTGCGATTTGCAACCCCGTAAAATGATAAAATGGGTGTTTATCCACAGACTTATCCACAGGTAAATAAGGAAGGATGTGGATAAGTCGTTAATTAGAAAGGAGCGCACATGAAAATAAGTGTAAAGAGAGAAAACCTTTTAGCTGGGTTACAGACGACCTCTAGAATGGTCAAACAAAGAGCGAGCTTGCCGGTCCTCGGCAATGTGATGCTTGCGTCGGATAAGGGCCGATTGAAGCTTGCGGCCACCGATCTTGAAGCGGCGATCGTCCAGAGAATAGGGGCAAAAATCGACGAAGAGGGGGCTATAACAGTCCCCGCCCGCACCCTTTTTGACTATGTTTCAACGGTCACAGACGACAACCTTGAGCTTGTCAGCGAGGGGGCTGATATGAGTATAAAGGGATCCCGCCAACACGTAACAATGAAAGGAATCTCGGCCGAGGAGTTTCCGATAATTCCCCAGGTTGAAACAGGAAGGAAAGTTTCCATAAGCACCGAGGTGTTTAAAAGTGCCATATCTTCTGTGATCGTTGCAGCGGCTCTTGACGAAACCCGCCCGGTTCTTTCGGGAATACTTTTTAGGGCGCACAAAGGCGAGCTGGTTCTGGTTGCGACCGACAGTTATCGTTTAGCAGAAAAAAGAATTAAAATAGATTCCGAGGCCGAGCTGGACTTCGTTATTCCCCAAAAAGCAATGAGCGAGCTTTTAAGGGTTCTTCCTTCGTCTGACGAGAAGATAGAAATCTCAAGCGGAGAAAATCAAGTTCAATTCAATTTCGCGGATGTTGAGTTTATTACAAGGCAAATCGACGGAGCTTTCCCCGATTATGAGCAGATCATTCCAGGCGAGTTCATTCACGAGGCAATTGTTTTAAAGAATGAGTTTCTCGAAGCAATTAAGATGGCCAATATTTTTGCCCGCGAGGCGGGGGGTAACATAAAAATCGCCGCTTCGGAATCGGGGTTGGTTGTTTCGGCCATATCTTCGCAAACAGGGGTCGCCGAAAGCCATGTTAAGTCCTCGGCTAAGGGCTCTGCAATCGAGGTAGCATTTAACGCTCGTTATATAATTGACGCGCTCAATGTTATGCCGTCGGATGAGGTTATTTTTGCTCTCTCGGGAGCGCTTTCGGCCGGCATGATCTTCGACAAAGAAGATGGGAGCTTCAGGTATATCGTGATGCCCTTGCGCAATGAATAAATTCATTGCGCAAGTAAAAAGCTCATAATGTTGAAAGTTTATAAAGCCACAAGATGCGAGAATTGGTCAGGGAGACACTCTATGAACTCCTGCCTGCCGGCAGGCAGGTTAAAAACCATATAAACTAGGTATGATCAAATCAATTCATCTTCAAAACATCAGGAATTTGAAGGATTCGCGTTTTGAATTTAAACCCGGAATTAACTTAATTGTGGGCAAAAACGGATCTGGCAAGACCACGATTCTTGAGTCTATCGGTTATTTTGCTTTTGGGAAATACTTAAGTGTAAGCCGAGATACTCTCGTTATCGCAGCAGGGGAGGAGGCGGGCCGAATAGAAATAGAGTTTTTTGAATCGAGTGCGACGAGGGCCGAGGTAGGACTCTCGGCAAAAGAAAAGATTATCAAAATAGACGAAAGGCGCTCGCGCGCATCCGATTTGGTTGGTTTGGCGGCACAGGTTTTTTTTAATCCCGAAACGGTCATGCTCGTTTTTGACGCCCCGGCCTTGAGGCGCCGAGAACTTGACATGGTTTTGTCGCAAGCGGACCATCATTTTGTCTTAGATATGCTGACATTTCGCAAGGTCCTCAAGGAGAGAAATGCGCTTTTGAGGTTAATCGGCTTGCGTCAAGCCTCGAGAAAAGAGCTGGATTTTTGGGATGAGCGCTTTTCTGATTTAGCGCGCAAGATTTACCAAAAACGGGCGGATCTTTTGGGCTTTTATCGAAAAAAAATTAATAAATTTTATCAGTCGTTGCGGGGAGGGGACGAAACACTTGATGTGAAATACATTCCCAGTTTGGACTATGATAGGGTAGAGGAAGCGCTACTGGCCAAAATCGATGGCGATATTGAAACGGGCTCAACTTCGACCGGGCCGCATCGGGATGATTTCATATTCCTTTTAAACAAGCAGGCGATGAGGGATGGAGCTTCTCGGGGGGAACAGCGCTTGGCGGCCGTTGCGTTTAAGGCAACCGCTTGCGAATTTCTAACCGAGTCAGGCATAAAACCCCTGATCGTTTTGGACGACGTTTTTTCGGAGCTCGACCTGCACAGACGGCACTCGGTGGCCGAAACATTAAACCTAACCAGTGCAAAGCAGGTTTTTATCTCTGCTACCCAAAAGAGTTTTGTGCCAAATGAATTAATTAAAAAAGCTCACAGGATTGATTTATGAGTATCGAAAAGATTCTTAGAAAAAAACTGCGGCAGTTTAATCTGGAAAAGGCCTACGATGCAACCGTTGCCGTCGAAGCGGCCAAAAAGGTCTCAAAAGGGGAGTTTGAACCGATTAGCTTTTGGCGCGGTACGTTGAAGATCAAAGCTCGATCGGTCGCCTCGGCGCATAAACTCAAACTTCGGGAAGATGAGCTTTTGGACTCGATCAACAGGGCGTCCAAAATACGGATAAAACGGCTATTTATTACCTCGTCGGGGTAGCTCTTGCCCCGTTAGATAATTTCCGAAACGTATTTTGCACAGTTATTATGCAGTTGGATATTTTAGCGGACGAATGGGTTATTCTTGGTATCTAACGGGGCTTGCATTTAGGTTAATTTCTTTGTTAGAATAAAAATGCATGGGAAAAGGGAATCCCGTTTGATTGTTCGCAGAGTGAGTGTAATTGGGGTTCGCCCCGTTAAATCGCTCTGCGGTTTAACGGGGTAAAAAGGAGGGGCACTTGGCGAAGGAAAAAACCCGTTTGGAAGACGAGGGTTGGCTTGAGGAGTATGAGGGACAGCTGGCCGTTGACGCATACCAAACGAACGATGAAGTGATTGTTAAAGCACCGATTGCCGGCGTCAAACCGGCCGATCTTGAGATCTCTATCACAGATGAAGTGATCACGGTTCGCGGTCAAAGGCATCAGGACGTTACCAAATCCGAGGCCGATTATTTTTGTCAAGAATGTTACTGGGGCACTTTTTCAAGAAGTTACGTCTTGCCGATTCCGGTTGATGCCGACAAAGCCCAAGCGAATCTGAAAGACGGAATTTTGACGATTGTTATTCCCAAACAGGAGAAATCCAAAACGAGAATTCTCAAAATTAGCGAGTAAAAATATAAAAGACAGAGCCTTTCGGGGTTCTGTTCTTAGTTTTTAAAACAAAACATAGTTCTTGACCTATTGCCGATCAGACCTAAAAAGAGTAATATTTAGCTCGTAATTAATTGAGGTTTATATGAAAATAACCAAAGCGGTTTTTCCGGTAGCGGGACTGGGAACAAGGTTTTTGCCGGCAACCAAAGCTCAACCAAAAGAGATGCTGCCTCTTGTCGATAAGCCGATTATTCAATATGCGGTTGAAGAGGTGGCCAATTCTGGAATCAGAGAGATGGTTTTTATAACTGCCCAGGGCAAGCACTCGATCGAAAATCACTTTGATAGCGCTTCGGAGCTCGAGAGAATTCTTGAAGAAAAAGGTAAAAATGACTTGCTCGAAGAGGTAAAAAAGACGTCGAACCTTGGCAAGTTTGTTTATATCCGCCAACCACAGCCGCCGCTCGGGCTGGGACATGCCGTGCTGATGGCCAAGGAGTTGATCTGGGATGATTATTTTGCAGTTTTGCTTCCGGATGACGTGATGGACTGCGAAGAACCGTGTCTTAAGCAAATGATCGAAGCAGGGGATAAGGTGCAAGGTGCTGTAATAGCTGTCGAAAAAACCGACGCGGAAGGTCAGAAGCGGTACGGAATTGTAAAAGTCGAAAAAACCGACAATCCCAAGCTGCATAAAATTGTCGATATTGTTGAAAAACCGGGGCCGGAAGATGCGCCCAGCGATCTTGCCGTCATGGGGCGTTACATTTTACCAAAAGAAATATTTGCCGAACTTGAGCAGACCGAAGCTGGAGCTGGTGGTGAAATTCAACTGACTGATGCTATCAAACGGCTTTTAAAGACCAAGCCGTTTTATGCTTACGAGTATGATGGTGAAAGATTGGACGCCGGAGAAGTGGCTGGTTATGTGAAAGCTACCATCAAGCTGGCTTTGAAAAGAGGGGAAATATCCGAGGAAATCAGGGATTATATTGCGAAGCTAAAGTAAAGATTTGTCCCCCTTCGCCCATAAAGGGCTTCGGAGGGACTTCCTGAACTCCGCCAAAGGCGGATTCAGGAGCGGAGGGGTGTTGGCTGAGGAAAAAAGGACGGGTTTATTAAAAAGAGCTTATCTGGTCTTACGCTGGCCGGTGGTTTTGCTGGCGCTTGGTTTGTCGGTAGTTTTTTTCCTCACGGGACTTTTGAGTTCGCTTGGCTATCAAGGAACTACTAATTTGCGGGCGGTTCCCGAGCAGGATGATCTTTGGAAAAATTTCGCAGGCGACATTCAAGCCAAAACTTTTGCGTGGAAGAATGGTGAGCAACCAACCATTAGCGACAGAGGTGTTGTCAATTTTGACAAACGGTTGATCACACTCCTCGGATATTTGAAAAATGGCGACAAGGATGTTCTCTGCGGCTGGAATAGGGGACATGAGTTTCTCGAACTAGACATCATATCCAGCATGGGCGCACTGTCAGATTTGATTGTTCCGACCAATAAAACAAGGCCTGCTTCAACGCTTTTTCGCGGCGTGGGGGTCAGAATCAGCAAAGCAGATTATATACAATGTACGATCGAGCCGAAAGATCCCTCGCGCAGGGATTTATGCCCCGAAGCAATATCGGGCAATATGGCCTTTACCAAAGAACAAATCCCTCTTACCTCGGCGCCTTCGGATAAATTAGAACACAATCCTTCCTACAGTTCGGGTTGCAAAGTAACTTGTGCGGTTGACTATTATCCCAATAATCCGGTCGGCGCCCTACCCAGTGCCCAGCCATACAATATTTCAGAAAATGATCCACCCGCATACTCTGGAGAAGTTACTGGCAAAGTTGGAGCATGGGCAAAAAACCCGGGGGTGTTTAATTACAGCGAAATAACCAAAAAAGGTCAGCAAGCCGGCATATTTAAAACGGCTCTTTTGGTCGCCGAGCTTCTGCATGCCGACGATGAGGGCTGTGCAAACCCAAGCAAAGAAAACCTCGGCTCCAATCGCCTGATTCCGATAACCACAATTTTGTCCGATTGGGCTGTTAAGGGCCTTGGAAACAACTGGCAGGCGATCGGAAGAGTTGCCCAGGCAAAATGCCCGAACAGCTTTCACAAAAATTCACCCCTAGCTTGTCTGACGTTTGACGGACTTCTTGACGTAAAAGGTCTTCATATAAATTATTAGCCAAAGCCGAAAGGTGTTTTTTCTGGTCAGACTTGATTGCTGTGTTATAATGCAAATAAGCCATGAAAAAAAGAATATTTTCAACAGTTGTTGTGGTTGTGCTGATTTCAAGCGTGTTAGCAACAAACGCTAAAGCAGCTTCGTTTAACCAGAGCAATTTAATTTCGAACTTCGACTTTACCAATGTTAATTCGATGAGTACTAGCGAGATCCAATTTTTTTTGCAAAGCCGCAACTCCTACTTAAAAGATTTCAGCGAGGGTGGGCGATCAGCAGCTCAGATTATTCATGAAGCCGCTCACGGACATGGTGATGCATCGGGCTCATTTAACGGCATCACGATCAACTCTTCAACCGGAACCGTTGCTCCGGGCGTCATTCTGACTACTCTTCAAAAAGAACAAAGCTTGATTAGCAGAACAACTCGAGACACAAACGCAATCAATAAAGCAATGGGTTATGCCTGTCCTGACTCCGGCTCTTGCAATCCGAGTTATGCCGGTTTTACCAAGCAGGTTGAAAACGGTGCCTGGCAACTTCGATATAACTATGAACGCGCCCAAGGCAAGGGATTTTCGGATTATCAAGTCGGTCAATCTTTCAACTTCGACGGCAACTCTGGAACATTTTCAAACCGTGCTACGGCATCGCTTTACCGCTACACCCCTCACGTTTACAACGGCAACTACAATTTTTGGAATTTGTTTCACAACACATATAAATTTCAAGTTGCCGTCTTCTCCTACTCCCACGTCAGCCAAAACGGCTATCCGGGACTGATAAAAGGCTGGTCCTATCGCTTCGTCCTCATTGTCAGAAACACCGGTTCGGCTACCTGGAACAGAAACATCGTTC
>Ga0180007_10005441_pt1 | contig 12865 bp, 12 predicted proteins | sample MM_PC_MetaG_FD_121122 | JGI IMG/M metagenome (GOLD analysis project Ga0180007, IMG submission 121122) | Groundwater microbial communities from the Aspo Hard Rock Laboratory (HRL) deep subsurface site, Sweden - MM_PC_MetaG | ecosystem: Environmental > Aquatic > Deep subsurface > Groundwater... | reverse complement strand
ATTTGGGCAAGGCATTGATGAGCGGGTGGTTGAGTATCTATGGGCAATGAAATTATTGCCGAAATCAAATTCCAGAATTTGGGATGCCGGTTCGGCCATGAATTTCCCACAGTTGTTAGGAAGGTTAAAGGATAATAGCCTTTATATTACGACATTATTTCCTGAGTGGCATTGCCAATATTATGATGGAATTTCATATACTTATGAAGATTTAAGGGGGGTTTCTTTCAGGGGTGATTTTTTTGACTATATAGTTAGTATTTCAACAATTGAACATATAGGCTTTAACAATAGGCGATATTGTAAATGGGAGTCAAAAGCCTGTGACAATAAAGAGGGCGATTACATTGATGTATTAATGGAATTCAAACGAGTTCTTAAGGCAGGAGGGGTTCTTTTGATTAGTGTCCCTTTTGGTAAGCATCAAGTTTATGATAATTTTCAAGTTTTTGATTGTTCTATGGTTAAGCAAATGGCGCGTTTGTTTACGCCCGGCTCTTTTAATTTTGAAGTTTATAAGTATACGCCATCAGGATGGATAATGGTAGATCCTCAAGAATGCAGCGAAACTGAATATTGCCTTTTTGATAAGATTCCAGCTTCTGATGGGGCTGCCGGCGCACGAGCTGTTGCTTTAATAAAATTAATCAAGGCATAGGATAGAGGCTATAGCTATTTAATATAAACGAGGTTTAAATATATAATGAACATTGGATTTTACGGTTTTTCTAGCCCTTTAGCAGGCGGTGTTTATCAGTATATGCTTTCTTTGCTGGAGGCTCTAAAAGATTATTCTGCCAAGGTCACGGTTTTTACTTCTGAGGCCCAGTACAAAACATTATCAGACATGTATCCCGGGTTTAGTTATAATGTTATTAATATGAAAGATTGCTTTATAAATGATAAGATAAAAAGATCTTTTATTAAAATGTTTCGTTGGAATATTCTGTCTGAGCATCTGTTAAGGGTGCTTAATCCCGATAAAAAAATCTTTAATAAAAAAAAACTGGATGTGATGATTTATCCTGCAACATCGGTAGAGGTTTTATTCCATAATATTCCTTCTGTGATGCCTGTTCATGATTTGGCTCATCGTTTGCATCCTGAATTCCCTGAAATTGGCGCTGCCAGTATTATATCGGGGAAAAAGTTTTTTTACAAAATTGCGATTAAATATGCCGGCTTAATATTAGCTGATTCATTTGCAGGTAAAGATGATATATTGAGGTTTTATGAAATCAACGGAGTTAATAAAGTCAAGGTTTTGCCGTTTGTGCCGCCAAAATATTTGATTGATCTTCATCCGGCTGACCTTAGTAAGGAATATAGCCTGAATTTTCCCTTTATATTTTACCCAGCTCAGTTTTGGATGCATAAAAATCATATCCGTCTTATCGAGGCGCTTCATATGCTTAAGATAAAAAAAGGTTTTCGTATCCCCTTGGTGCTTGTAGGCGCAAAAAAAAATAGTTATAAACAGGTAAAAAAAAGAAGCGAAGAATTAGGGTTGGTTGATCAAATTTATTATTTAGGATATGTGGGGAATGAGGTTATTGCTTCGCTTTACAAAAAGGCAGTTGCGCTAGTTTTTCCAAGCTGCCTGGGGCCTACGAATATCCCGCCGATTGAGGCTTTTTTGCTGGGGTGCCCTGTACTTGCTGCTGATTCTCACCCAGGGGTGAGGGAGCAACTGGGAGATGCTGCAGTATTTGTTAATCCTTATTCGGTTGAAAGTATTGCCGATGGCATAGAGCAAATCTGGACGAATGAAGAACTTCGAAAAGATCTTATTATAAAGGGACGGAAAATAATAAGCCTTTGGGGACAGTTACAATTTAATGAGAGGTTCGGAGAAATTGTAAGTTCATTTTATGAACAACGGAATAAGATGGCATATGTAAACGAAAAAGTATAATGTCTAATTTTAAATTTAAAACTGGCAAAATTATAACTTCGTTATCGCTATTTTCAATCTATTTGATTCCTTGGGTAGGATTGATAGATTTTTTTATGAGTATCGGCATACTTCCAGGGATGGCTAATAGGTCACGATCGTTTCATCCATTTCCGCAGATAGTTATTATACGCGAAATTATTATTATTCTGCTATTACTTCTTTTAATAAAAAATATTTTTTTTAATGCGGGAAAAATGCAGAGGCCTTTATTTTACTCTGTTTTTTTATTAACGCCGCTACTTTTATATTCAACAAGTTTTCCCGCATTTTTAAGCGGAATACGGCAGATTATTTATTTTGCGTATGTGCCTGTGGGATTCTTCATCTATATTTATGCCATTAGAACCAATATTAATATTGATATGAGAATTTGCCGCAGTTTAAAGATAGTTTTAGTCATTGAATGCATCCTTGCTCTTATACAGACGAAATTTATGCCTGCTGCTGAAGGGTTGAGCCACTTTGGCTCCAGAGCCATTGGATCTTTCAACAGCCCTAATACATTAGGGGTATTTGGAGCCACAGTCTTATTAATATTAATTTTGTTATCGGAAAAAAGAGCGTTGCATTGGATTTATTATGTCTGTGCTATCCTAACCGTTATGGCGTCGGGAACGCGGGGAGCCTTTGTTTTGCTATCGTGTACATTAATGCTGGCTTTGCTAAAAAAGATAAGGTCTGGCGTGCAAAAAGGATTAATCGCATTTGTTGCGGCCGGCATATTACTATTCTTGATTATAAATGTTAATGCAATTGCCAACAAACCAAGCGCAGTTAAGAAGATATGGGGAGATGTGCGTATCGATAACATTATACAATATATAGGGTCAGTAGATAGTGCGAAGCTTTTAACTGGCTACGGTTGGGGAGTAATGACAAGCTGGTTCTTGGCATTGGGAGGCGATAGGACTATTATTCATGGAATTGGATTAGATTCATTCTATGCGGCTATCCTGGCACAAATAGGCCTTATTGGCCTAATTACGTTTATGATATATCTATTTTGGCTGTTTTTTCATGCGGGTAAGGAGGGTATATTATTGTTTCTGGTTTTTTGTTTGATTGGGCTGCAGATTAATGTTTTGGAGTATTACCCTATGAATCTATTGCTTTTTTTAACACTTGGAATATTTATTGGCAAAAGGGAGCTTGAGTTGTATCAAAAAACCGGAAATTTTCCCACAATGCCCGACAATTTTTCCTAAATGTCAGAGCAAAAATTCGTTATATGATGGCACAGCTAATCAAAATTTTAAAAATGATTATTTGGCATCCCAGCAATAAGGGACAGGTGCTTAATCGTATTTTAATATTTCTCGGCTGGCAAATATTAAAAAGGTCTGCCCGGCTTACAGTTTTAGTAACATCATGTGGGAAACGCTTTTTGGCTTATCCCGATTGTCCTGTATCATCGATGTTGTTGTATTTTAATGTTCCTGAATATGAAGAATTGTCTATCTTGAAATCATATTGTCAAAAAAGGAAGGATGTCTTTTTCGACATCGGTGCAAATATAGGATTTTACTCGATAGCCATGGAAGAATACTTTGTGGCAGTACATGCTTTTGAACCAAATCCAGAAGCAAATAGGCGATTAAAAGAAAACAGCATGTTGAATGGGTTGACTACTAAAGCCAATAATCTGGCTGTATCTAACAGAGAAGGTATAATTCATCTTTGTGTCAGGGGAAATGCCGATCCCACTGCCCATTTACAAGATTTTGCCTCTGAAGATACTATTTCTGTTCCAGTAGTATCGCTTGATAAATACATCCAGAAGAATCAAGTGAAAGAAAAAATAGTAGTTAAAATTGATGTAGAAGGAGAAGAACTGAGGGTTTTAGAAGGCAGTGTTGAAAGCCTTCGCCGGAAACAGTTTTCTATTATGCAGTTTGAAAGCTTAACGCAAGAACATTTTGCATCCATAATCAAGTTCGTGAAATTACTCCCTTATGGTGTTTATGCAACTAATAATAACAAACTTGTACCGATTGATCGTAGAAAAGAAGGAGTGAATAATTACTATCTTCTTCCCTTAGAGGATTAATTGTTATTTATGCTTTTGAATAGAATTATTTACCTATGCAATACCATTTCTGACGCTGAGAGGGGCACGTTTTATTTTGCCGATTCAGCTTTAAAAAAGATACGTGGCTACAAGAAAATACTTGAAGACAATGGTGCAGAGGTTGTGACCTTATCTCTTTCTGCTCCCAAAAAAAAACTTTTTCAGGCAACGCTATCAATTTCTCGTGGGTAGCTTTAGGGATGTCGCTTATTATATATTACGGTTATTTTTTGAATTTAACAGACTCATTAAGTATATGATTTATCTGACTAGAGAGCGTAAGAATTATGCTGCGATAATCTCATACAGCTACACCACTCAGAATGTATTACTATCCTGTTTTGGGTATTATTTTCTAGGCAAAAGAATTATTTTGGATTACGAGGACGGTCTATTCCGCCATAGAACACGGTATCTGTATTATTCGCTTTTGGAGAAAATAATTTTAAAGATTTCAAGCGGATGTATTTTAGTAAACGAAGGTCTCAAAAAACGTCTTCCAGCTAACAAGCAGTCTGTTTTAATAAATGGTATTTTTATTCCTCAAAACCAACCCATTGATGAAGTGAAGGAATCTGGTAATGGCAGGATAACGCTTTTATATTCCGGTGAATTGAGTTTTGATTATGGGCTGGATTTGTTGTTTAAAGTGTTTCTTTCCGCGAATGTCGAAGATATCCATTTTCACATTACAGGCAGTGGCAAAGATGAAGCAAGGCTTATCGATTTTATTTCCCGGCATAGTTTAAAAAATGTTTTTTTCCATGGTTATATTTCTTTAGATGCACTAAAAGATCTGGAACAGAGTATTTACGGATATATCCTTATGCAGAATGAAGATTCTCCCATTTACGATACAAATTTTCCCTCAAAATTGTTCCATTACTTGAGTTCTGGTAAGCCGGTTTTTTTAAATCATTGCAGTTTATTTGCTGGATTCGAGGGATTTGAGAATGCTTTTGCTATTTTGAATACAAAAAATTCCGGTAAGGAAATAGTAGGTGTTCTTAAGGACCGGAAGAGGTATTATCCCGGGGTAGTTTCTAGGATGGAAGCTTATAATAATGACAGCCTCCAAAAATTAAAGATGGTGTTATTTGGGTAACTATAACTTTTTTAAAATCTTAGCCTCTAATTATGCCAAATTTTAAAAAAATTGCCTGGGTTGGCGGATATCCAGCGCACTATATGTGCGAATTGCATTGTCGGATAGAGAAACTGTATCAGGGAAGAATACACTTTTTTTACGTTGAGTCCAATAAGCGGTTGCGTAAACAAAGGGAGTATGAATTGGCGTCTCTTCCAGTTTCGCATGATATCTTTACTAATCGCTCATGGTTTAGAACATTCCATCTAATAAAAAGGATCAACGATTTCTGCCCCGGCCTGATTATTACTGCGGCTCATTATCCCAGGCCGATATGGCTAAGTGCCATAGTTTTTATCTTAAGAAAAAAAAATGTTTGTTATTGGAGTGATACGAATCTTCAAGATATCTTACTGAGGTCTAAATGGTGGCAATTTTTTAAGAAAATAATTTTTGGGCTTTATTTACGTAAAATGTGGCGGTTGATGTACATAGGAAGCCAGAATCGAGAATTCTATGTTTGGGCAACTGATCGTACGCATTTCAATAAAAAAGGAATATTTTTTCCTTATCCGCATAATCATGGCAGATATGCTGAAGCCCTTAATAGAAACAGTCCTCAAGGTAAGGATAAATATTCGTTTACTGTTATAAGTGTGGGGCGGTTGGTCGCCAACAAACGTTATGATTGTTTAGTTGAGTCAATAGCTTTACTCCCGGAAGAGATTCGTAATAATGTTGTTTGCCGCATTGCAGGAGATGGCCCAGAAAAAAAAATCCTGATTCAGAAGGCAGAAGAATTAGGCGTGGATAATCTCATTGATTTCGCCGGTGCCATCTCAAGCGATCAGGTCACGGGCTTTTTTCAAAAGGGAGATGTTTTTGTTTTAGTTTCTGATGTTGAACCTTGGGGGATAGTTATTAACGAGGCTTTATCTATGGGGCTTCCCGTTATCGCGCCTTACTGGATAGGAGCAGCAAGTGACCTGGTGATAGATGGAATAACGGGAATTGTTTTGCCTGATAACGACCCATCTACTATTGCCCAGGCCATAGCGCGTTTATATCAAAACCGCGACTATGCAAAACAGCTCGGGGTGGAAGGTCAAAAACGTGTTGAAGTTATGGGTTATGATCTGGAAAAAGCTGTAGAAAACTTTTGTAAATTGGTAAATGATTTTGATGCGCATCAATGATATAATGATATGGGGAAATAATTACTTGAAGAAATTATCAATAAATTTTTTTATTAACTTTATCTGTGCATTTATTTTGTTATCTCTTTTCGCGATGTGCATTTACCAAAATTTAACGGAGAAGTCGCTTTTCAAGTGGTTCTGTAAAAAGATTTATACCCATGAGAGTGTTTGGAAGGGGAATGCTTATGGGGATCTAAGTGCTTATTCTGTTTTTCTTAAGGAAAATCTTTTCAAGGATGACTTTTATGGTCATATACTTGTAATGCCAGGACTGAATAGAACAAATCCCAAACTATTTTATTCATTCCGGCCAGATTTCCCGTCTTTCTATTTGTTCCCTGTTGAAATTGAAATGAACAACGGCTATGAATTTGTCTTGGAGGAAAATGTTTTTAATAAATTGAGCAAGCTTCCATTGATTACAAAAATGTATGGTGAGGCATATGAAGATAATCTTAGCAGAAGATATTGCCTTGTGCAAGGGGTAAAAGCCAATGATTATAAAAAGTGGGCTATTTATGCTTTCTTGACGAGAAAAACAGTAAACATTTTTACTCTGCCTATGGATTGGCATGGATTCAAGGACAGTGACTGAGGTGCAATGGAGATACTTACCCAAATATTATTAAATGTATCAGTCTTAGCTTTTGGGGGGATGCTTTTATTTCCTTTTTCATCCAGGATGAATACTCCTTTATATATTGCTCTGGCATGGTTTTGCGGGTGGGCAACCGTTGTTATTCTAGAGATGCTTCTAGTAATAGCAGGTGTGTATGCCACCATACCAATGATTGCAGGTTGCGGCGCTCTTTGTGTCATAGTGCTTTGGATTGTTGCCAGGAACTCAATAGCGGAAAAGATGGTTTTTAAGCGGAGGGAGCCACGGCAGTTGTATTGTCAATTTGCAATACTGCTGCTATTATGTGTTTTGGTGTTCATTCTCTTGGCTTATTTCGGTCAGTATAGCTTCTATTCGGCAGATTCGTTACAAATTGAGGGGCTCAGCCGGACGTTTCACAAATATGGCGTGTATGGTGATGGTAAGTCAATCTATGATGGTCAATTAGACGTACTTCACCCTCTTTTTACCGTTAGGTTGCCATTTTACATAGCCATTCATAATATAGCATATCTTTGCGGCATCAAAGTATTTTATTCATTTATGGCAGCAACGACGTTTTTTACATGTCTTGCGCTATGGGGTTTTTGGAGCGGGAAGAATGATCAATTTGGGTTCGTGTCCTTGATCTGGTTTTTGCTTGTTCTTGCTCTTTTTCTTTCAAATAGAATGTTGCTACTTCATAGCTTTTATATCCACACTAGTCTAACAGCAATGGCATATTACACGCTGGGGATACTAAGTCTGTATGAATATTTAAATAAAAAGGACTATTTGTGGTTTATGCTGGCGTGTTTGTTCTTGGGCTGTACAGGAATCCTACGTATAGAAATGTTACTATTTTCATTATTGCCATTTTGCTACGTGGGATGGAAAAAGTGTCTTCCTAAATTTAAGATTACTCTTTTGGGCTTTGTATTGTATTTTTTGGTCAGCTATTTGTGGTTCTGCTGGGGCTTTTTAGGCCTATTTGGCATCTCTGAAGCTATTGCTTTGGTGGGTTGGGGGGAGGATAGCTTTTTATGGTTTGTTGCGCTTGGTTGTGTGCTGAGCCCGTTTATTTTCTTTTTCCCATGGCAGATGACGAACAAAAGAGTGCGAGTCGCGATATATACGCTTCTATTTATAAGCGCCTTGTTTTTTATCTGCTATTTTAACAACAAATTAATGAACTCTTGGAATGTTTTCTATTTATTAACCGCTAAAGGTGCTGGGAATTGGGGGAGTTTTTGGCGGCTGTTATTTTGGGGTGTCTGCATTTATGCATTTTTAAGAATACTGCCTGTACTTCTTAAGATCCCGCTTGGAGAAATTAAGATTAATTTAAAGGCTGATATAAAAGGGATGGATTTTTTAGCGTATGTTTTAATAGCCTTTCTTATAACGCGAATTGTAATGTGTAGCATAAGTGAAGGTCCACCGGATTGGTATCACAGCGGGAATAGAATATTACTGCATATTTATCCTGTGTGTGTATATTTTTTGGGAAGAATTGGGTTTATCTGCACGAGGGAAATTACGTAATGAAAAAGCTATCAATTATTATTCCGGTCTTCAATGAACAGGAAGGCTTGGAAAAAACGATTCGGGAAATGGATGGTTTGCTGAAAACATCTGAATTTGAAGTAGAAATTGTTTTTGTAAACGATGGTTCAACAGACAAAAGCGGGGAAATACTTCGAGGGCTTGTTGGTCGGTCTTATAAAGTTTTGCATCATGAAACTAACCAAGGATATGGCGCAGCGCTGAAGACTGGCATAAAGAATGCTTCTTCAGAATATATTTGTATTACGGATGCAGATGGGACATACCCTAATGGTGAGATTTTGAAATTGGCATATATGTTGACTGGCGATTATTCAATGGTGGTGGGCGCCCGGACAGGAGATGTAGTAAGGGAGTCTCTATTACGTCGCTTTCCAAAATTGATTCTCAATAAACTGGCAAGTTACCTATCGGAAATAAGTATTCCTGATTTAAATTCAGGGTTGAGGGTAATGAAGAAGGATGTGGTTGAAAAATATGTCAAAATTCTTCCAAATGGTTTTTCATTTACCACCACAATCACGCTTGCCATGCTAACAAATGATTATAAAGTAAAATATGTTCCGGTTAATTATTTTAAGCGTAAAGGAAAATCAAAAATAAAGCCGATACGCGATACCCTTAATTTCATTCAATTGATTATCAGAACCGTTTTGTATTTTAACCCGTTAAAGATTTTTTTTCCATTGAGTTTGTTTTTAATATTGTTTGCGTTTCTAGTGCTGATTGGCAGTTGGGTTCAAACAGGAAAAGCTTTTGATGTGACATTCGGGATTATTCTGATGACTGCAGTTATGGTGCTGGCTATTGGGATGTTAGCGGATCTGATAGATAAGAGGTCTCAATAACATGAAGATTCTTTTAATTAATCCTCCGCGGTTAAATGAAATTATAGGTAACAATCATTCAATTATAGAAGAAGAAAGGGGGTATAATCCTCCATTGGGACTTTTGTATATTGCGGCCTTTATGAAAGAACATACAAAACATAACGTGAGTGTAATCGATTCGCAGGTAGGCAATCTCGATTATTCTTCTTTAAAGGCGCGAGTAGTTTCTATTCAACCAGACATTGTCGGTATTACAGCAATGACAATGACAATGGTTGATGTGATTAACACCGCAAAGATTGTTAAAGAAATAAATAATACTATTAAGGTTGTGCTTGGCGGCCCTCACGTGAATTTATTTCCTGATGAAACTATAAAGCTGAAAAATGTTGACTATTTAGTTTTGGGAGAAGGCGAAGCCGTTTTTGTAGACTTTATAAATGCGGTTGATAATAAAACAAAATTAGAGGAAATACCTGGCTTGGTTTTTGAAAATAATGGAAAAATAATAAACACGGGGCAACGCCCCATGATTAGCGATCTTGACAAGTTGCCTTTTCCTGCGCGTCATTTGGTTCCTTACAAAAAGTATACTTCATTGTTGTCTAAGGGCAGCGTTGTCACGACAATTTTCACAAGCCGTGGTTGTCCCTTTAAATGTTCGTTTTGCAGCCGTCCCCATTTGGGTAAAATATTCAGGGCTCGCTCCAGTGTTAATGTAGTTGATGAGCTGGAAGCATGCACAAAACTGGGGATTTACGAATTTCTTATCTATGATGACACTTTTACGGTAAATAGAGGAAGAGTGATAGATATTTGCAACGAAATCATCCGAAGGAAATTGAATATTGGCTGGGACATTAGAGCAAGAGTTGATACTGTAGATGAAGAAGTGATAGTACATTTGAAAAAAGCAGGGTGTCAGGGGATTCACTATGGGGTAGAGGCCGGTACTGATAAGATTCTAAGAATACTTAATAAAGGTATCACCATAAGTCAAGTAAGGGAAATTTTTAATCTTACGAGAAAATACAGGATACCGATTCTGGCGTATTTTATGATAGGTATCCCGGAAGAAACGTTAGAAGATATTTATCAGACATTTAAGGTCATGAAAGATCTAAATCCAGATTATGTTCATATAACTATTCTAACGCCTTTCCCTGGTACTAATATCTACTTCGATGGTTTAAGGAATGGAGTCATTAAAAAGGATTATTGGAAGGAATTTGCAAAAAATCCAACAAGTGGTTTTGTGCCTCCGCATTGGGCAGAGTTTTTTACCCTGGAAGAGCTCAAGATATTTTTGGCAAAGGGATATAAATCATTCTATTTTCGTCCTGCATATATTTTTAAAAGAATATGCGCCTTGCGATCCTTTGGTGAATTCAGAAAAAAGGCTGTAGCGGCTGCTAAAGTCTTGGTTATGCAATAGGTTGCTTTAATAATGTTTATCAAAAATAGATGGAGAGACTCTCGAATTGTGCATAAAATAGCGCATTCAGGTTCTATGGATATTGAATACGTCAAAAAACGAGAGACCAAAAAGTCTCTGAAATATCGCCTTTGGCGCCGCACATATGAAGTATTGACGGCAATTGATGAGTTTTGCCCGAGGCCACCTCAAGACATAATAGATCTTGGGACTGCTGATAGCAGGATGCTTGATATGGTTCATAAAAAATATCCGGATGCCCGTTGTGCTGGTGTGGAATATAATCAGGAACTAGTTGATTTCGGGAGAGCAAAATTTCTTGATCTGGAACTTATTCAGGGAGACATACAGTCGCTTGATTTTCCCGATAACTCTTTTGATGTGGCAATATCAACAGCGGTTATTGAACATGTCCTTGATCCCACCAAAGTCATGAGAGAAACCAGGAGAGTATTAAAATCAGGGGGGATTATAGTGCTGACCGCTCCTGACCCATTTTGGGAGTATTTAGCAACTATGGTAGGACATCTGAAGAATGATCAGCATAACGAGGTAATGAATCTTCTTCAATTGAGTGATCTAGCGAGAAAGAGCGGTTTTGCTGTGCTAAAAGCCCAAAAATTTATGTTATCACCTATTGGAATGCCCTTTGAGTTCTTTGTTGAAAAATGGATACGGAGGCTTCACTTAGATTTTATGATGGCAAATCAATTACTTGTAGCTGAAAAATGTTAGCCGCTGTCTAGGCAGACATGCTAAGTTCCGATGTACCTGATGAGAACATGGTTCATATAACTTCGTAAATGCATAGTTCTTTCTCAGAAAGTATGCTAAACTTAGTTGAAATTCAGTAAGGCCCCCTGTAAAATGGAGTTAACATAATAACCATTTTACAAAAGAAAGGAGGCCATATGAAAAGGATAACACGGAACAAAAGGAAATGGAAGAAAAAAGTTTCCGAGCGCAGGAAGGCAGCAAAAGAGATGGTGGCAATGGGTGAGATTAATGACACAGATGTAAAAGTAGAATTTATTCAGGCTTTGATTCCTCTGGGATTGAAAGCGGTAGGTGATATGTTACAAAAAGAGATAGAGATGTTGGCCGGCTTGAAACATAAACATGGGAAGATAAATACTCGCTGGGGTAGTCAAAACGGCTCAGTATATTTAAGGGATCAAAAAATACCCATAGATGTCCCACGAGTACGTAATAAAGCCGGTGATACGGAAATTCCTCTTACATCCTATCAAAAGTTACAACAGCCATATAAGGAAGATGAACAGACATTTAAAAAACTTCTGAATGGAATAAGTACCCATAAATACCAAGAGTCCGCAGAATTAATGCCTGAGGTTTTTGGGTTGAGTGCTTCAAATATGTCCCAGCGATTTAAAAAAACAACCACAGCAAAACTGAGAAATTTACAAATACGCAGCCTTAGAAGATATGACTTTGTATCTATATTCATTGACGGCAAAAGGTTTGCCGAAGACGGTATTGTAATTGCTGTAGGAATTACAATAAAAGGTGAAAAAGTCATACTGGGCATAGAACAAATGGCGACAGACCTGCCTGCCGGCAGGCAGGGAATCACCGGGCAGTAATACAATTCTTTGATAAACTTATCGGGAGAGGTTTACGTTTTGAGGAAGGGCTTTTATTTATCGTAGATGGCTCCAAAGGGATAATTAAAGCGATAAACCAGAAATTTCAAGGGTACGCTCTCCTGCAGCGCTGCCAGTGGCATAAACGGGAAAATGTAGTGAGTTATTTGAGTAAGTCTCAAGCTGCTTTGTGGCGCAGGAAACTTCAGGCCGCTTATGCAAAAACAACGTATGCTGAAGTTAGATCAGATTTAACAAAATTAAGTAATGAGTTGGAAGAGATAAATTCTTCAGCAGCAGCCAGCTTACATGAGGGCTTGGAAGAAACTTTAACGATTAACAAATTAAAACTGACTACGGAATTAAGAAAAAGTTTTTCCTCGACCAACTGCATTGAATCAATTATGGCTCAAGTTGAACAATATACCCAAAGGGTTGACCGCTGGCGTAATGGTGAACATATAAAACGCTGGGTCGCTTCCGGCCTGCTTGAAGTTGAACCGCGCTTGAGAAAAGTAAAT
>Ga0180007_10005440_pt1 | contig 12865 bp, 13 predicted proteins | sample MM_PC_MetaG_FD_121122 | JGI IMG/M metagenome (GOLD analysis project Ga0180007, IMG submission 121122) | Groundwater microbial communities from the Aspo Hard Rock Laboratory (HRL) deep subsurface site, Sweden - MM_PC_MetaG | ecosystem: Environmental > Aquatic > Deep subsurface > Groundwater... | reverse complement strand
ATGGCTCTTTAAAATAGTGTAAAATGCCCATGTTCTGATAATATCATGCCCCTGAGGTCTTAAAGACATTGGAGTTATTTTTTCATATGTTTCTGGATTTTTCAGCCATTGACATGCAACCTCTGGGCTGTTTGAAGAAGTCATCCATGTGTCAAAAACATCTGTGTCAGGTTTTGCTTGTTTTTTGCATTTAGGGCATTTTTTCTTAATTTGCATTGGGTCAATAGGAAGTTCTCTTTCTTCTGGCAGAATTATTTTGTTGCAATCATTGCAGTACCAAACAGGAATAGGAATCCCAAAATATCTCTGCCTTGAGATAACCCAATCCCATCCAAGATTTTTAACCCAGTTTTCATATCTTACTCTCATAAAATCAGGATACCATTTGACTTGTTTTCCTCTTTTAATTAAATCTTTTTTATGCTCCAATGTTTTAATAAACCACTGTTTTGCTGTGATATATTCAACAGGACTTGAGCATCTCCAACAACTTCCAACTGTTTGTTTCAGTGGCTCTTGTTTTTTTAATCTTCCTTGTTTTTTTAATTCCTGGATAATTTTTTCTTTAGCTTCCTCAATCTTCATTCCTTTGTACTTTCCAGCAATTTCTTTTAATGTTCCATCAGGATTCAAAAGATTTTTCAGTTCAAGACAATGTTTTTTCCACCATTCTATGTCAGTATTATCCCCAAAAGTGCATACCATAACAACACCAGTCCCAAAATCTTTGTCAACTTTTTCATCTGTCATAACTCTGACCGGAAAATTAAAAATAGGAACAATTAATTCTTTTCCAATTAAATCTTTAAATCTGCTGTCATTTGGATTGACAAATATTCCAACACAAGCAGGAAGAAATTCTGGACGGGTTGTTGCAATAGTTACTTTCTTTTTCTCGCCTTTAATATCAAAATCAATATAATTAAGCTTTGTAGTTCTCTCTAAATCTTCAACTTCTGCTTGAGCTAAAGCTGTTTCATGATAAGGGCACCATATAACAGGCTCTTGTTTTCTGTAGCAGTTCTTATTTTTAATAAGTTTAAGAAATACTGTTTGGGATATTTTTTGGGCTTCTGGAGAAATTGTTTGATAAACCAAGTCCCAATCATAACTATGCCCTAATTTTTTAAATACTCTTTCAGAATATTCCTCTTCAACTCTTTTTGTTTCTTTTAAGCATAGTTTTCTAAACTCTGCTCTGTCTGTGGTTTTTTTATTAATTCCAAGTTTTTCTTCAACATATTTTTCAGTAGGCAAACCATTGTCATCAAATCCTGGAGGAAAATAAACATTAAAATCAAGCTGTCTCATTATTCTCGCAATAATTTCAAACTGCGTGTAATGAAGAGCATGCCCTACATGCAAGTGTCCTGAAGATGCATAGGGGGGAGGAGTGTCAATAGAATAAATTTTCTTTTTTGATTTTAAATCAAATTTGTAGATTTTTTCTTTTTCCCAAAAATCTTTGTATTTTTTTTCTATTTCTTTTGCATTATAAGTTTTGTCCATATTAAGTATACTTACAGAAGATTTAAAAAAGTTTATATAGTCTTGCTTTTTTTAAGAATCATGGCAGAAAAAATAAATATGCCAGCAGGATTTGGCGGTTTGATGAGATATAATGAGGAGTATCCATCAAAATTAAAATTAGACCCAAAACACGTAATTATTTTTATAATCTTGCTGCTTGTTTTTTCAGTATTTTTAAGAATTTTCTGGCCTATTGGTGGTTAAAAAATGTTTCCTTCAATTGACCCAAGAAAAATGAAATCAATGATGTCTAAGATGGGCATTAAGCAAGATGAAATTCCAGCTAAAAGAGTTATAATTGAGCAAGAAGACAAAGATATAATTATAGAAAATCCTCAGATACTTAAGATAGATATGCAGGGAAATGAAAGCTTTCAGATTACAGGAGAAGTAAGTGAGGAAGAAAAAGGAATAAGTGAAGAAGATATAAAGCAAGTTATGGAAAAAACAGGGAAATGCGAAGAAGAGGCAAGAAATGCTTTGGAAAAAAATAATGGGGATTTGGCTGAAGCAATTTTGGAACTGAGCCAATAGAAAATTATAATAATCTCCTAAATATTGTTTCTCTATGGTTTTTCAGGAAAAATATGCATTAAGTTTGGAAAAAGCAAAAAAGCAATTAGAGACAGCAGACCATTTGACTTATATAACAATTAAGATTGTGCAGGAAAAAAAACTTTTATTAAAGATATTAGAGAACATCTCAACTTCTGCCATACATCTTATAAATTCTGTTTTGCAGTATGAATATCTTTACAAAAGAATTGAATTATATAAGGACCCGCGAGAAAATTTCAGGACATTTGAAAGAATTGCTGAAAGATATGGTTTGTCTCAGGAACAAGTGAAAAAAATAAAAGAAATTCTAGATATTGCTAAAAAGCACAAAGAAAGCCCTTTTGAATTTGTGAAAAATGATAAAGTAGTGATAATGTCAAATGACTCAAAAATTGATACATTAACAATTGAAACAATTAAAGGGTTTTTATTAGAAACAAAGGATTTTTTTAGAAAAGTAAATTTAAAAATCAAGGCAAATTAGAGAAAAGTATAAATACAAGCTTTTTAGAGAAAAGTATAAATACCTGCTTTTACTTATAATTCTTATGCCTTCTGAAAAAGAGGGTTTCTCACAATGGATAGATTAATTCAAGAAAAAATAAGTGCTGACCATTTACTTCATGTAAGTATGAAATATACAAAAACAACAGGAGTTATGCTTAATTTAATTGAAAGATGGAGAAGTATGATAGAGATTTCTATAGATTTATTATTAGAAAGAGCTAAGAAAAAGAAATCAATAAAAATAATTCCTTTAGTTCCTAAATTAAAAGTAGAAAAAATAAAAGAAATTCACAAAAAAAATCCATTTATTCTTGAAGGAATTGGGTTGTATGATTTTTTTAAGAGAATAGATAAAATGGAAAAAACAAGTGAAGGAGAATTCAGAAAAAACGTGGCATTAAAAGTTTTGGATAAAGGCAAGTGGGTGAATATTAATATGGAGCAGTTAAAAGAATATAGTGAAATTGTAGAGAGATATATGATTAATGTAAAGCAAGTTCTAAACTAAAGATTTAAAAAGAGAAACAAATAAAGTTTAAATATTAGAAATCCATAAAATAATTTATTAAGTATTTTATTAAGAAAAATTTTAAAAAACAAATATGGCAAAAGTTTATACAATAACATCTGGAAAAGGGGGGGTTGGAAAAACCACAACAGCTGTAAATTTAGGGGCTGCTTTGAATAAGTTTAATGAAGACGTTGTTATTGTTGACGCTAACTTGACTACACCAAATATCGGATTATATTTTGGTGCTCCTTTGGTTCCTGTAAGTTTTAATCATGTTCTTCAGAACAAAGCAAAAATAGAAGAAGCAATATACGAGCATGGTTCTGGAACAAAAATTATTCCTTGTTCATTATCATTAAAAGATTTAAAGAAAATTGATACAAAATTAATTAAGGGTGCAACAAAAGAATTAAGAGGAATCTCAAAGAATATTATTTTTGATTCTGCAGCAGGACTTGGAGATGAAGCAAAACTTTCTATGGATGTTGCTGATGAAGTAATTGTGGTTACAAATCCTAATATACTATCTGTGACAGATTCTTTGAAAGCAATAAAACTTGCTGAAGAAATGAAAAAAAATGTTAAGGGTGTTATTGTTACAAGAGTAAAGGGAGACAAGACTGAAATGAGCCTCCAGAGCATTAAAGACATGCTTGAAGTTCCAATACTTGGAGTTGTTCCTGAAGATATTCATATTTCTGAATCACTTGTAAAAAAAGATGCTGTTATTCACACAAAACCAAGAAGCAAGTCTTCAGAAGCTTATATGGATATTGCAGCAAAACTTCTTGGAAAGAAAAAAATACCCTTGTCTTTAGGTGAGAGATTTTTGAGAGCTTTGGGTTTGAGATAATTTGGTTAGTTAAATTTCGATTTTATAGAATTGGATAGGGGTATAACATATATTATCTCTATTTAATTTTTCTCCTTCAAGATAAGAATCTGGAATTTCAGATGTTGCCACAGTTTGAGCAAAACCCCGCATAATATAATGAAATCTAATTTCATCTCTTTCTTTTTCACCTTTTGGATGCCATAATACTTTCGATTTTCCTATTGGTTTCCCTATTACAAGTTGCCCTTTGTAAACCAATTTTCCTTCTAAATTTAATTTTAATTTTTTCATCATTCTAACTAACCTTCATCCCTTCTTTCACATCTTTTTCAGGACTCAATAAAACAACTTCTTTTTTATCATCAGAAACAGCAGCTAACAGCATTCCTTTGCTTTCAATTTCTTTTATTTCTCTTGGTTCTAAATTTACTATTACAATTATTTTTTTTCCATCTAATTCTTTTTTAGAATAATGTTCTTTAATTCCAGCACAAATTGTTCTTTTTCCTAATTCCCCACCTAAATCTATTTCTAATTTGTAAAGTTTGTCAGCTCCTTCAATATCTTCTGCTTTTAAGATTTTTCCAACTCTTAAATCAGTTTTTAGCCATTCTTTGAAATTTATATTTGCCATCTTAAATCTTCTCAAACAAAATCCCCTCTTTCTTAATTTTCTCAACTTTTAAAGGTTTCTCAATCTCATTATAATCAATTTTAAAATTAAATTGCTTAGCAATCTTCTCACTTGTTTCTGGAATAAATGCCCAAAGCAAAATCGCAATTGCTTTAATTGAATCAACTAACTCATAAAGAACTTTTTTATCATGAGTTCCCCATGGTTTCTTGCTTTGAACATATTCATTGCAGACATCAATAAAAGCAAAGATTTCATTTAGGATTTTATCTAATTCATAGTTTTCAAAATAGTTTTCTATTTTTTTTAGTTTTAATTTTTTAATTAGTTTGTTCTTTGTTTTTTCAATGCCATATTTTTCAGCAAGACTTGTAACTCTTGAAACCAAGTTTCCTAATTTGTTTGCAAGTTCATTATTATGCCTGTCAATTAAAGCTTGTTCTGAAAAATCTCCATCTTGTCCAAAAACAAAATTTCTGCAAACAAAATATCTTATAGAATCTGCCCCATATTTTTCTTCTAATGCAATAGGAGAAATTACATTTCCTAAAGATTTGGATATTTTCTGTGAATTAAAAGTTAAAAATCCATTTATTAAAATTGTATTTGCTGTTTTTATTCCCACAGACATTAGCATTGCAGGCCAAATCACACAATGAAACCAACTATTATCAATTCCAAGAAGTTGAACATCTGCAGGCCAGAATTTTTTGAATTTTTTAGAAGGCCAATCAATTCCAGTTATATAATTTAAAAGAGCTTCATACCATACATAAGTCACATGTTTTTTATCTAATGGAAAAGGAATTCCCCAGGAAAAATTTGTTCTTGTTATATTTAAATCTTTAAGTCCTTCTTTTACTCTGTTAATTATTTCCTGTCTTCTGAATTTTGGAAGAATGTATTTTTTATTTTTTTCATATAATTCAAGGAGTTTATTTTGATATTTACTTAGTTTAAAAAAATAAGCTTCTTCACTTAATTCAGTTAGTTCTTTATTAGGATGAAATGGGCATTTGCCTCCAACTAAATCTTTTTCTGTGACATAAGCTTCGCAATCAACACAATAAAGTCCAGAGTATTTTCCTTTATGAATATCGCCTTTTTTATTCATCAACTTAATAAATTCTTGGACTTTTTCTTCATGGTCCTTGTCTGTTGTTCTTATAAATCTGTCATAATCAAGGTTTAAAGATTTCCATGCTTGTTTAAATTTTTTTGATAATTCATCTACAAATTCTTTTTCTGATTTTCCTGCTTTTTCTGCTGCTTTTGAAATTTTTTGCCCGTGTTCATCTGTTCCAGTTAAGAAAAATACATCTTTTCCCTGAATCTTGTTCCATCTAGCTAAAACATCAGCTATAATTTTTTGATATGCATGGCCAACATGTGGCTCTCCAGATACATAATCTATTGCAGTTGTAACATAAAATTTTTTATTTGTCATAATATAGAGATTAGAAAATAGAAGTTTAAAAAATTATCTAAAACTTCCATTTATATTGTGATAACAACCCATCTCTATCTGCTCTCGAATAAAAAGTTTTATCATGTCCTAAATCTCTTACTAAAGCCCACAAACCAATTTCCTTATCTGCCCTATTAGGTTTTCTTAATTTATCTTTTGTTTTTAAATTATCATCTCTAACTAAAACATTATTTTCCCATCTCAAATAATAATCTACTGCTTCTTGAGAAGGAATTGCAAACTGAGACATTTGCAAAGGGATTATGTTCTTTTTTTCATTCCAAAAATAATCTATAGTTGCAAGATAAGCAGCAATTTCATGCGAACACATATTAACTATGCCTGAACTTTCTTTATCATCTGCATATTTGTATCTTATATTAAATCTTTTAGTTGGACAAGAGTGGTCAGAACCTATGCCCATACCGATGATATATTTTTCAGAACTATCTACAACTGGAACAGATATTAATTTTAATTGGATTCTTCTTTCTCCTTCTGTTCTTGAAGGCAAATCTACAACTATTTCTGCTCCATCTCTTCTCACTATTTTTGAATCAGCATAAGGCTTAACTCCAATCTCTGTTCCAGGAACTTGGTGAGAATATGCATAAATTCTAGCTCCTTCTGAACAATCTGTTAAAGAGACTTTTCTTTTTCTTTGGTCTCTTCCTAAAGGCATGAATGTATAACCACAAAACTCAAAACCTTTAAGATTATCAAATGCCTTTTCTCTAATTTGGACTGGTGTTCTTCCATCTTCTAAAGCTTGTTTAAGTGAGTAAAATCTTTTTGGCCTTACTTCTCTGCCATGTTTCATAAATTTTCTTGCAGATTCAAAACCCTTAGGAACTAAAGGAGAAATAATTACAAATTGATTTTCTTCTAAATTTCTAATATCAGATAATGAAGCTACATCTACTAAATCTTTTTTTTTAATTTCAGATTTTGTTGCTTCTCTAAAAAATGATTTTTTCTTTTCCATACCCACCAAAAAATTATAGGATATTTAAACCTTTCTATATCTTACTCTAAAATAGTAACAAATAGTAAGATTTATAAGTTATATGTTTTTTTTAAAAACTATGGAATTAATAGGACTACTTAAAAATAAATTTGGAAGCATATCAAAAGCAGCTGAAGCTATAGGGATATCTGAGAGTAATTTAAGGAAACATCTAAAAAATCCAGATATGCGCTTTTATGGAAGAACAGGAGAAAGACTATCTAAAGCCTTAGGAATAAGTCCAAATGAAATAAAAATCATGGGAATGACTCCCGACCAGAGAGAATACTGGAGAGGAGAAATTAATGCGGCTATTGATTTACTCACAGAAAGAGATGGTAAGTTAGTAGAAGGAGATGAAATAATTGATGCTATTCATGTAACACGCAGACCTACAAGAGTCTATTTAGTTCCATTAATTAATGAGATACAAAAAGAAAGACCCGGCATGATAATAACCCCCCCAACCCACCACCACAGATTAACTATGGAAAGAACTAATGAAGGAAATAATGGAAGAGAAAGAATTTTAGATGATAGATTGAAAGATCTAAGAATAGAATATAGAGTCAAACCTCAAAAAAAAGCAAGAATAGCAAAAATCCATTCACAAAATCCTTATTTATTGTTAGGGGATGCTTACCAAAATTTTGTAGAATCTATACTTTCTATTGTACACTTAGATTGTAAAAAATACAGAGAAGTAGCTCTAACATACCACAAGGAGAATGGAAAACTAACTGAAACAAGAGATATAGTTGATTTTCTTACACTAGAAGAGCCTGCTTTAAATAGAAAAACAAGAAGAATAACTCTATATGAAATTAAATTAGGAAGACAAAGAGAAAAACTTCTTGCACAATTAAGGAGCCAAGTTGAAGCAGCTAGAAGAAACTGGGGAAGCCAAGTGCAAATTCAAGCACAGATAATATCAGGAAATCCATTAGATACAGTTTCCTCATTTCAATTTGAAAAAGCAGATGGAAAGAAACTAGAGTTTAATGAAGATCAAGTAAGAAAAATTTCAAGAGAAATGCAAGAACTACAAGAAAAAGAAGAAAAATTAACATCTCTTGAGAATATGGTTTCAGAAGAAGACAAAACAAGAGGAATTTCTGTTATTCCGCTTCCCCTATTGATAAAAAAAGGATTACAAGTAGTAGAAAATAGAACAGATGGATTAAGAAAAGGAAATATGAGATATAATTTAACAGCACTTCAAAAAACAATTAAAAAAAATCCAGAAATATCTGCTAAAATAGGAATTGATGTAAGAAAAATAGAAGAACTAGCAAAAAATGTAGGGCAATCTAATAAGGACATATTAACACAATCTATGAAGTCACTTGGAATAGCTTCAATTAGTCTTGCAATTAATGACATAAACAAAATTTTACAATCAAGAGCTTTAACTTTGGGACAAATAAGAAGATACGAAGAAAACCTATATTTATTAAGCCACTACTTAAGAAGCAGAAGATTTAGAAAATTAATGAAAACAAGTAAATTAAGAAAAAAGAGTATGATGGCTGAAGAAACACCAATAAATCAGTTAGAAGGATTATTTAATGGGATAATTTATATAAGCCATAACTATAAAGGAGAATTAGAAGAAAATTTTTCTGAAAAAACTACTAGAAAAATATTAGGAATTAAAAGTTTTTTTAGAAGACTTACTGGAAGAAGTCCTATTGATATTGATGAATCAGTAAGAGGAATATATGGAATGTCACAAGAAGAATTCTGGAAAAAATACCTCCCCAACTTTAAAGAAATATTAAAAAATAGAAGAAGAACAAAAATAAGATATGAAGAAAAAGGATTATACCAAGATTTTTCACAAGGAACACGTGTTTTTAGTAGGAGAGACTCTGAAACCAAACATAATTGGATTTTAGAAGCACTATTTACTATTGGAGTAAATCCAGATGACTTTAATTTATCTGATACTTCTCAATTAGAAGAAGTTGTAGGACTTTTAGAAAAATACAGAGAAAATTCAAAAGAAGAAACAAGTAAGATTCTAGAAATACAAAGAACAAGAATAAATGAGCTAGAAGCTCAAATAGAAAATCTAGAAAATGTTTTAGATTCAAAAAAGTACAGTAGAAGATCAAATACTGATTTACATAGATATCTTGAAATTTTAAAAGACTTTGGTTTAGAAACTCAGTTAGATTCAATACCAGAATTAAGGTCAACTAGAAGAAAAGATAAACTAAGAAAAGGTTTAGTATATTTAGCTCATGTTTCAAGTAGAACTATCTCAAAATTACCAGGAGTTCCAGATTTTTTGAAAGAGTCTCCATTAATTCAAATAGTAAGAGAACAAGAACAAAAGAAAAAACTTATAAAAACAAGTGTAAAAGGAAGATCAGGAAGATTAAAACCATACATTGAAAGAGTAACAAGAGGAATAAGAGCTAATAATGTATGGAATACATATAAAGAATTTACTAATCCTAAAACACAAATTACTCAGGAATATTTATCAGATGTTGAAATGAGAATTAAGAGTTACTTAGAATCTGATGAAGATAAAATTATGATAGATAGAGCAAGATATGCCCCACCTATTGATGGTGTTATATTTAATGATGCAAGATTACTTAAAAAAGCAAGATCTATTATTAGAAATCACCTTTTCGATGAAACCAAATTACTCGAAAGATATACAGCTACAAGAATGTTGCAGACAATTGAAATGGCAAGAGTTATTGGACAATATGATGAAAAAATTGGACAGCAATATTTAGAATTAGCTAGAGAAGAATTGAGGATAGGGTATAGAAAAAGAAGTGAAAAACTTGTAAGCCATATTTTAGAAAGAATCAAAAGAGAATATGAAGAAGGAAAGCGAGATTTAAAAGAGCTTGAAGAACAAAAAACTTCAACAGCTTAAAATGGCACGAGTATTTAGAGTAAAAAACAAGAACATATAAAAATTTATCAAGTGTGAAATATATATTAAATTAAGCGCTAGTAGTATAGTGGCAGTATATTGCCTTCCCAATAAACCCTTTTTAAAAAAAGGTTCCCAAAAATTTGTGCAAGGAAAAAGGCAATGACCTGGGTTCGAATCCCGGCTGGCGCATTTTTATAATTTTTCTTCTCCCCATAATTCCAAACCATCATCTAAAAGCATAGTAGCTGAAGAAGGTAATTCAACATAATAATCATACTCTCTTGTGAAATTAGTTTCTTCAAGTTCATAATATTGATAAATTCTATAACCATCTATTTTATTTATGTTATCTATGGTTTGCCACCGCCATCTCATATTATACCAGATGCCTTGTTCAGAAAGATTTACTTGAGGATAGTTTTTACATACATTGTTTATTTTTTTACTTTCTGTAAATTCTTCTGATAATATCTTAATCCCTCCTATGATTTTATAAGTGTATAATCTTGCTCCATGTTTAGGATTTGAAGAATCATTGCAAAAATATCCTCCATCTTCTTGTCTTAAATCTATTCCAGATATTTCTGAAGGAGTGGGTATTGCTTCAGGTTCATCTTGAGTTTTATTTGAGATTATAGATTCATTTTGATTTTCATTATAAGTTTGATTTAGTTCTGTGTCTTGAGATTGATTTGTTGAAATATCTTCAGAAGGTCTTAAACTAAAAAAAAGAATAATTCCTATTACAAGTAAAATTAAAATAATTAAGATTATTAATCTATTCTCTTTTTTCATCTTTTCATAAAATCACAAGTATTTAAAAACATTCACAAAAACTGATAATTTTAAATAATCTAAGATAGTAAATTAAACATGAAAAAGAGACAGATAAAACTTATAATGCTCTTGATGGTGATACTAATAATAACACAAATAGGTTTCGGAATTTTCTTTTATTTCAAAACAACAGAAATAACTAATGAGATAAATTGGACAAAAGAGGTTCTTGATAATAAGATTAATACAAATAATGCAGAACTTCAAAGTAAAATAAATGAATTAAGTGATAGTTTAATGCAAACTGAAATGAATCTTACAAGAGAATTAAGCAGTATAAAAGCAAAAACAAGTGCGGATTTTTCTGGGATAATTGACTCTGCTGTTGAATCTGTTGTCAGCATAAAGACAAATATTGCACAAGGAACTGGTTTTATAATAACAGAAGATGGTTTTGTTGTAACAAATGCTCATGTGCTTGAAGGAGCAAAATATGCAAATGCAATTACTGCAGAACAAATTTCAAAATCAATGTCTTTAGTAGGATATAATTCTGAGCTGGATTTAGCATTATTAAAAATAAAAGGAAGTTATAATTTTTTGAAGTTTGGGGATTCAAATAGAATAAGGGTTGGAGAAAAAGTCATTGCAATAGGAAACCCATTAGGCTTGTCATTTTCTGTATCAGAAGGAATTGTTTCTGCTGTGAACAGGGTTGGAAGCAACAGATTGCCAGCATATATACAAACAGATGCTGCATTAAATCCTGGGAATTCAGGAGGGCCTTTGATAAATACAGATGGAGAAGTTATAGGAATAAATAATTTTAAAATTACAGGGGAGAATCTTGGGTTTGCTTTGGAAAGCAATTATATTATCGAAGAAGTTAATAATATTGCTATGCAAGAAATGAATATGACTATTTTAAATTAGTTTTTTCAACCACTGCATAAACCTCGTCGTTTTTTCTGCAATAAGGAAGGGCAATTCCAACTTCTTGGCTTTTTTTTACTTCTTTGATTTTTTTATTTTCAATTTCCATGCTTTTGATTTTTGTTCTAAAAAATGTGCTATTGCCAATAACTAAAATTTCATCTCCCAATTTTAATTCTCCTGCACAGATTTTTATTCCAGCAACCCCTGATTTTTTCCAATAATGAAAAACTTTTCCAATGAATTTTTTAGTTTTTTGCTGAGAGCCATGCTCTGAATTTGTGAAATCATCGGCAGTTGGAGTTTTAAAATAAAATCCATTTGAAAAATCTCTATTATAAACTTGTTTTAATTCTTTAATTGATTGTTGAATTTCTTTTTTATTTATTTTTTTATCAAGGGCTTTTCTGTAAATTAATGTTACTTGATAAACATATTCTGGTTCTCTGTTTCTGCCCTCAATTTTAAATGAGGATATTCCAGAAGCTTTTAATTTTTCTATAAAAGGCAGAGTGCATAAATCCTTGGCAGACATAACTTTATTGTTTTCAAGTTTTAATTCATTTCCTTCGCTGTCAATTATTTTATAAGATTTTCTGCAAGGATGCCTGCATTTTCCTCTGTTCGCACTTTTATTATGAAGGAACTGAGAAGTAAAGCATCTTCCTGAAACAGCAACACACATTGCTCCATGAATAAATATTTCTACAGGAATGATTTTTGAAATTTCTTTAATTTGTTTTAAGTTTAATTCTCTTGCAAGAATAATTCTTTTTGCTCCTAATTTTTTATAAAATTTTGCTGCTTCTGAATTTGAAACACTTGCCTGAGTTGAAATATGAAATGGAACTTTGTATTTTCTGCACAATTCAATAACACTTAAATCCCAGCAAATCACAGCATCAACCTTGCCCCTAATTTTTTTTATTATTTTTTCAAGATTTTTTAGTTCATTGTCAAAAATAATTGTATTCAAGGTTAAATATTTTTTAATTTTTTCCCCGCAAATCTTGTTTATTTCATCTAAATCCTTAATTGAGAAATTTTTAGCAGAGTCTCTCATATTAAATTCTTTCAAGCCAAAATAAACTGCATCTGCTCCTGCTTTTATTGCAGAGTTCAAACTTCGAAAATCTCCTGCAGGTGATAAGAGTTCTATTTTTGACATAGAAAAAAGAGAGATGAGGATTATTTAAAGATT
>Ga0180007_10005439_pt1 | contig 12868 bp, 17 predicted proteins | sample MM_PC_MetaG_FD_121122 | JGI IMG/M metagenome (GOLD analysis project Ga0180007, IMG submission 121122) | Groundwater microbial communities from the Aspo Hard Rock Laboratory (HRL) deep subsurface site, Sweden - MM_PC_MetaG | ecosystem: Environmental > Aquatic > Deep subsurface > Groundwater... | reverse complement strand
GTTTAATTTTTATTTTATTTTTAATTATTTTAATCTTCTAATCCTTACTTTCTCCAACAAAAATATGTATAGTATCATAATTACCTTCTATTGCATGAAGATAATCATAAGTTGGATTGTAACTTAAGATTGCTCTTTCAACGGAAGGAGCTTCGAAATCTACTGGACCTATCAAAGGCATCTCTTCATCTAATGCTTGACGGTACTCTCGCATGAAATTAAGTGCAGAAATTAGATTTAAGTTTGCTACAAAACCTTCTGGAGCTTTGCTCGGATCAATCTCGTACCATAAAGTTCGCCCACTTCTGTTTTTTACTGGAGTTCCTTTGATAGCAATTTCATCATCCCAAAATTTTTTTAGATTTTTTCTTAACTTTTGATTATCTGTTTCCTGTGCTCGTAAAAGTTTTCTTCTTTTAGCAAGAATTTCTCTAATTTCTTTCCGATGAGTCCATTCACCTTTTTCACCGTCATTTCTAAGCTCGTCATACTGAGAGCTTAAAGTTGTGTATTCATCAATCCTTGCTTGTTTATTCTGTAAATAATCGCAAATACTAAATCCTGAATTTTCAAACATTTCTTGGATTTCCAAATAAGTGTCATCATCTAAGTCTGCAAAAGCTTCTTGATGTAAAATATTATAGCGATCTTTTTGTGCTAACAGTTCTTGATCAAGGTAACTTACTTTTGATAGACCTGCAGAATTAAATCCGCCAGGTACTCCTAAAACAGTATACATAGTTTCTAAAAAAGCAATTTCCATAACTTGCACATCACCTCGAGCGTCGGCAGTAGAAACTAAATAAGGATTAAATTTAGTTTCAGTTTCCAAATGTGAACTAATTAGAGAAAATGGTAACCCCGTTCGAGCTTGATAAGAATCCACTGTTGATTCGTTCTCAGCAACTCTTTTCCAAGTATCTAAACCGTTATGATTGGGATTTAATCTAGCCATCTGTTCTAAACGTAAATCTAATGTTGAAAGTTCGATTTCTTCTGAAGGTAATTTTTTAATAGAAGTTTGTTGAGAACTTTGACTTGTTTGAGACATATCACAGCCGAGCATACCAGCTAAACCCAAACCTGCTGCTAGTACCAAAGGTATAGTTGTGCCTCGCATTTTAGTGTATTTGTGCTTATTTTAACTACTTATTAGTAGCGTATTGGCTTTATAAATTTTTTGGTCGAAAAGGGCCAATTTCAAGCAAATTTAAGCTCAAATTCTGCCCCCTTTTTCATTCGCGTCTTATTTGAAACAAAAACATTAAATACCTCCATAGATTACGATAAAAGCACAATGAAAAGAATACTTATTAAGAATCTTAAGGATAATATAGGGTCTGAAGTCCTACTAAAAGGGTGGGTACAAGAAGTTCGTAACTTGAACAAAATCAAATTCATAATTCTTCGTGATTATACTGGTGATATGCAAACTATTGCTTTAAAATCTAAAACGGAAGAACTTGATTTCAACAAAATTGATGATCTTACTAAAGAATCTGTAGTTGAGATTATTGGAACTCCAAAAGAAAATAAAGAATCACGTTGGGGAATTGAAGTTGTTATTAGTAAATTAGATATTGTTAATTTATCTGAAGTTCCACTACCTTTAGACAACACAGATAAAAGCAATTCTAACTTAGATACAAGGTTAGATTATCGATTCTTAGATGTTCGGAATTTGAACAAGCAGGCAATCTTTAAAATTCGAAGTAAGATTGCTAAGATTTTGATAGATTTCTTTGAATCTAATGGATTTACTAATGTAAATACTCCTAAGATAACCAGTTTAGGTGTAGAATCTGGTGCAGAAATTTTCACATTAAATTATTTTGGCAAAGATGCATATCTTGCTCAATCACCACAGATCTATAAACAGATGTTCATGGCTGCTGGTTTAGAACGTGTTTATGAAATTGCTCCAGTATTCAGAGCAGAGAAGTCACACACCACTAGACACTTAGCAGAGTTTACTGGTGTCGATTGTGAAATGGCGTTCATTGAAAATGAAAATGAATTGATGGATTTTGCTGAACTGATGATTAAAAATTTACTAGGTCGATTGAAAGAAGAAGCTGCTTTTGATTTGGAAAGATTGGGAGTTGTATTGAACGCTCCTAAAGAAATTCCACGAATTTCAATGGAAGATGCTAAAAAGATGTTAGCTGATCGTGGTAAGAAATATTCTGAAGATGATGATCTTGATCCTGAAGGTGAAGAACTATTGGGTAAAATTGTAAAAGATAAGTATGGTTGTGATTTTGTATTCCTGACAAAATTCCCATGGGAAGTTCGGCCATTTTATCATATGAAACCAGACACAGAATCTAAAGAAACTAAATCTTTTGATCTGTTGTATAAAGGTGTAGAAATTTGTACAGGTGGACAGCGTGAACACAGGTTAGAACAATTACGTGCACAGGCTAATGAGAAAGGTTTAAACCTAGATTTGATGGAAAAGTATGTTGAACTGTTTAAGTTTGGAATGCCGCCGCACGGTGGAATCGGTTTCGGACTTGATCGGATTACGCAAAGGTTATTGAATCTAGACAATGTTCGTGAAGCTGTTCTGTTGCCTAGAGATCCTGACAGGATGTTGCCTTAGGATTTTTGTTTTTATTCTTAACTTTACTTTTTTTTAACTTCAACTCAACTTAAACCATTCTTAATGTTTATATACTAAAATAGTATTCTTTGTAGTGTTAAGCTTAATTAAACATAGTTTAAGAAAATTCAATGAAACAAAATAAATTAACTAAATGAGGTTACAAAAATGGGATTTAAAGATCAATTCAAAAAAATAAAAGAAAACTGGCTGATTGTTTTAGTTGTACTTGTTTTATTCTTAGTACCAACATTCCTTAATGTTACTAGTACCGGAGTGTTAAGTAAAAGTTATGGTGGGTATGATTATGCTGTTGCAGAAATGGCCGTAGAAGATGTCCAATATGCTAGAAGTGGTGGATATTATTATCCTGATGAAAGTTTTGCACCAGAAGTTGAAGAACGACTGATAACTAAAACCGGAAATCTTTACACAGAGATTGAACGTGGAGAGTTTTCTGAAGCTTCTGATAGTTTGAAATCACTAATTAATGTTGCAGATGGTTACATCTTAAATGAAAATGTTAACAGATATGGTGAAGGAATTGCATCTTACTATTACGGTTATTATACAATCAAAGTCGAAGCTGGAGAGTATGATGATTTAGTTGTTCAACTGAAAGAATTAGGTGAAGTTACTTCTTTCAGTGAAAGTGCAAGAGATATAACTGAAAGTTATCTTGATTTAGAACAAAGTTTGGCAACTGAACAAGCACGGTTAGCTAGATATGAAGAAATGTACACTGAAACTAATGATATCAGTGACAAGATTGATTTGACTGATAAAATCTTTGACATTGAAAGAACTATTGCATACTATGAAGAAGCTTTAGAAAACAAAGACGCACAGGTAAGTTATTCTACAATTTACTTTGGTATGCAAGAAGAACAATCAAGTTATGCTAACATTGCATTAATTGGATTAGGAGATCTAGTTAGAAGTTTGATTAGCAGTGTTAATGATGTATTGAGTCTATTGTTCTGGGTTATACCTTGGGCAATAATTGCATTATTAGTATGGTTTGTTGTTAAAAGAGTTCGAAAGAACAAAAGTAAGAAAAAGTAATTTTTCTTTTTTTATTTTATATTTTTTGTTTTTGTTGATTATCTTACTTTAGCATAAATAAAATCATCAGAATACTTTCCATCTTTAAGAAAATTCTTTTTCATGATCCCTTCTAACTTAAAACCTGCTTTTTCTAAAACTCTCGCTGATGCCTTATTGTAAGTCCTTCCCCAAGCATAAATCCTTCTTAATTTATGCTTTTCAAATCCATGTTTAGCTATTAACTTAACAGCTTCCGTTACAATACCTTTCTTACGATAATCTTTTCCAATCCAGTAAAATAGTTTTGCTCTTAATTCTGGAAGGATTTCTTCTAAACCTATCTCTCCAACAGCTTTTCCTCCAACTTCGATGATAAAAATGTCTTTACTTCTACCTTTTTTCGTTTTATTTTCAGAAATAATTTTTTTTAGATATTTCTTGGCTTTTTCTAAAGAATAAGGATATCTGAAATGATAAAAACTTTTCTCAATAATTGGGTCGTTCTTATTTTCATAATAACTTTTAGCATCTGACTTCTTTGGTGGGCGTAATGTAAAGTTTTTTGCTTTGATTATCATAAAAGTTAATAATAAAAGAGAATATTTAAACCTTACTTAACTTCAGGGTATGTCCCAAGTTTCGCTAACGCTCGACCACCAGCTTAAAAATGCTTGATTCTTAAATTATAAGGTGCTGCGTTCCCGTAGGGAGCAACCCCTCGCAACGCACTCACAGTTAAACCAAAAGGCATTTTTACTGATGCTGGTGGACTCTTGGGACATACCCTTAACTTCAACTTCGTTCAAAATTATCAAAACCTTCTTAAATAACCTTATTTAGCAATATAACAATGGCAAAATCAAACCTTTTGTTGGTTGATCTGAACGATAAACAGACTAAAAAGCTAGCGGAAACTATCACTAGCGGTACTAGTAGAAAAATCTTAAATTATTTAGCAGATAAAGATACTGCCACCGAATCACAATTATCTGAAGATCTTAATATACCAATTTCTACTGTGCATTACCACTTACAAAAGTTACAAGAAGCAAGTTTAATTGTAGCTGAAGAATTTACTTATAGTGCCAAAGGCCGAGAAATTAACCATTACAAATTGGCTAACAAATATATTATTATCACACCAAGAAAAGTTTCTGGCTTGAAAGCAAAACTGAAATCAATTTTACCAGTAGCAGGAATTATGTTAGGAATAAGTGCAATTATCAAGTTTGTTCAGATAATTGGCCAAGGGACTGTGCAAATTGGTAAAGTTATGGCAGAATCGGGCGTCATGCAAGAAGTTGAAATGGATCTTGCTGAAGAAGCAGTTGATGATACTGTTGCACCCTTATTAAGTAATAGTGCCCCAGAAGCAGTAAGGACTTGTGTTGATGTTGGTACTGGTGCTTACAATCAATGGAACTTCCTTGGAGACATTGCGTTATGGTTCTTTTTGGGAAGTATGGCAACAATTGCAATATATTTCTTAGTTTTAGCTATCCGAGAAAAATTGAATAAATAAGCACAAAGTTTATATATTCCGATACTTTTTAGATATCAATTGATAAATAAAATGACAACAGAAGCTATTAAATTTACAGAAACTGAAGTTATCCACAGAGAAGATAATAAAACTAAAAGGTATCCTAACCTAAGTACTGTTTTAATGGTAGAAGATTTTCTCAAAGAACATCGAGATTTGCCAATAAAAATTTCTGAATTAAAAAAACAATTGCCAAAACAAATTATGCACCAAACTTTACAGGTAATTTTAGATTATCTTTGGAAAAGTGGAAAGATTATTTATGGCCCTAAAGGTGTTCAATGGATTTATTCTGAACCCAAACATTTGAAAGAAATGTTTGAAGATACATTAGAGGTTTGAAATTGTTTACTGGTAAAGAAGTTAGAGTTTTGTTGAAAGGACAAGCTAAAAATAGTTATCTGGAATTAAAGAAAAGAGATAATAAGGAATCTCAAATTCTTTTAAAATCTATTAACAGGGTAATAACCATCCTGAAAGAAAATCCACAGTTAGGAGATCCTATTGCAAAAAAACTAATCCCAAAAACTTTTCAAAAGATCGGCATTCAAAATCTTTACAGAGTTGAACTTTCAAACTATTGGCGACTTCTTTACACCCTTGAAGGAAACAGAATAGAAATTTTTGCTTTTGTGTTAAGTATAGTTGATCATAAACAGTACAATAAATTGTTTGGATATAAATAAGAAAAAATTAAATTAGATTGTTGCTTCCCAAGCAACATATGCATCATAGATTTCTGGCAACGTCTTCCACTCAACTTGACCTGACTCTACATAAGGTTCAATTGCTTCTAACCAATCTCTTGTTACACTTTCGTCCATACCATTGCCAATACTGACTGCCACATACATTTGGTTAACTCGGTCAGACCTTGATAATGAAATTGATTCTTCCAACGAACTGATAAATTGATCTATATCATCTTGGTTGAATTGATCAGTCATATGGCCTGAATTTCCACCATATTGTTCGTACATACCTTCAATTACACCATCAGATGCTAAAATAACTAATCCTTCTTCAGCAGGGGTTAACCAGTCAGTACCAGTAGCTGCTCTCCAAGGATGAAGTCTTTCTTCAACGCTGTCTGGAAGAATTCCATGATAATCCTCAAGAAAATCTTTTCTGGTGTAACCTGCAGGAATATTTTTTTCATCTAATGATAAACCACACATCATAACTCCGCCAGTTGTAAATTCATAACCAGCGTCAAGTGCCGCTTGAACCCAGTCAACCTCTGAACAAATCCCAGAAACGTGTCTGATATCTAAACCAGTGATTCTTTCCATGTCAACTCTCATTTCTTCCATATCAGAAGTCATATCTTCAGTAGTATAACCTTCAAATTTAGAACCAGGACCACCAAGATCAGCATGAACGCCAATGCCATGACCTCGACCATACAATTCGTTTAAAGTATCGTCTCCATACAATTCACTAGCAAGAACTAATTCGTGATGGGCTTCAAAAGTTCCTTTAGCATCATATTCTTCCAAAACTGTTGCTAATTCTTTTGCTCGATCAGTCCAAGCATAATATTTAATTTCATCAACACTACCGTCTGGTTCTTCCCAACCTTCTAGATGGATCATTAGTCCCAAATATACAACACCTTCACCAACATCAGCACAATCTTCTGGACAATTTCCAATATCAAATTCAACATCATCACAGAAATTGTTTCCACACAATTCTTCTTTTGGGAATGGTTTTTCTAGTTCTGAAGGTGCTAGTTCAGTTTGATCATCTCGGCCAGTTGAACAACCAGAACAACTGATTAAAAAGGTTATAATCAAAATAATAACACCAATTTGTAAAACATGTTTCATCATTATCACCTGAATAATTATAATAAGAATGAGAATAAAGGATTATATAAAGTTAATCTAAAATTTAAAAAAAAATTAAGCAGCTAACTGCTGCAGATGTTCATTCCATCGTTCAATGCTTTCAACCAGAGTAGTATTAGTACTCGTCCATTCTTTTAGTTTAGCCAAAGCTTTTTTCAGTGTTGTAAAGTCCGCTTGCAATTTTGCTCTTAACTAATCAGCTCTGGCATGTTTTGGATCTTTTTCTAATTGAGCAATCAAAGCTTCATCTTTTTCAACGTCAGAAATATCTTTTTTCAATTCTCCAGTGTAAAAGGAAGTTGCTTTTTTCAAAATGTCATTAGCTATCTTAAGCTGTTTACGGTAAGTTTCTGCATTTTCTCTTTCATTTTTTGGTAAAATTTTCTCTAATTCTCCCAATAAATCTAAAATTGCATCTTCATCGCGAGCAGAACGATATTCAGATCTTGCAACCCAACGGTAAGTTCTAAGCATTTGTTTAGCTTTTTTAGCTGCACCGGCAGGTTCTTCTCTTTCAGCTTGAGCAAGTTCATTTTCCAATTCTTCAACAAAGCCAAATTCTGCTGCTAAGAATTTTATTGCATGTTCAGACTTTTTACTTAATTGTTCTAACTCTTTAACCATTATCTACACCTCTTATAAGTTTAATTTTTATAAGAGTAGTTAAGTTTAGCTCCTTTATAAAGATAATGTAACCTGAATGGGATTAAGCAATTCTACAGGACCTAACTTTACAGAAACTTTATATAAGTCAATTATTTATTCTAGAGGAACTATTTAATTGAGGTGTTTGCGATGAATAAAAAAAGTTTTGTTTTAATATTGATTGTTTTAATTTCCACGGTGTTACTTATTTCTGCTTGTGAAGAATTAGTTACTGAAGATTCACAGGAAACAGCAGTAGGGGAAGAACCAGTTGTTACTGAAGAAACTCCTATTGAAGAACCTGAACTGGTTGTAGAGCAACCAAAAGTTAAAGTTCAATGTACAAATAACGATGGCTGCGAATGGGATGAAGTTTGTATCGATCGCTTCTGTGGTAAGATGACTGACATTTATGATACCGAAGGTGATTGTGAAGAGAAATGTAACTTCAATGAAGTTCATGTAACTACTTCTGATGGTGATGAAGTTATATTGTCAAGAGGACAGGGAAGTTATACCATGGCGGGAGCAATTGCTTGGAAATTGATTAGTAGTGCAGACTATTGTATTAAGGAAGACCCAACGCCTGTAGCTATAGAGTTATCTTACAAATCTACTGGAGTTATAATTGGTAAAGAAATTGTTATTTTAGATGTTGGTGAAGAAAGTGAAGTTATTTCTCACCCAACAATACCTGGAAGTGACTTTACCTTAACTGTGGAAAGTATTAACGAAGAATGTTCATGAGGTTACTACTATGAAAAAAACTAAAAAAAATAATCTTACGAAAGAAAAATTGCGAATAATGATGTTAGAAAATGTTAAGTATTGGAGTTTTGCCATCTTGTTACTTTCGATAGTGATGTTTATCCTTTCTATATTTTTATCTGGTGCAGTTTCAACAACAGCTTTCTTACTTGGAGGAATCGTGTTGTTTATTGTTTGGATACTGGTGTACTTTACTATTGAGGAAAAGGTCAGGAAGTTGAGGGGTTAGTTATTTTATATCCTCTTTCTGTTCATATGAAAGTGGTCTTTCAAATTCATCCAAAGTGCCATAAGTCATCACAACTGGTGGCATAATTAGATCAAAACCATCTTTCATGACCCTCCGCATGTGATTAAAAGTAGAATTTTGCAAGTTTAGAATTTCGCATAGATCCAGATTACCAAAACTTCTATTCCCTTGTTGAAGATTAGGACTTCCTTTTTTATCCTTATTTGGAACACCTTCAAGAAAATTAGAGGTATAAACAGAACGTCCATCATACCTTTTTTCGGGTTGTTGAAACGAAACCCTGAATTTATGTTTTTTTCCTGATCTGATTCTATCAACAAATTGATTAAATTGATATCTAAGAAAACCCTCCTTCAAACCTTTTTCTTCGAAAAAATGACTATTTGCATAAAGAACAGAAGCTGCTCTTGATCTTTCTTCTTGGTCATAGAATCTAACAACTCTATCAACCATTTCATCAAATGTTAAATTTTCTGGAATTTGGTTCATTCTTTATTCTCCATTCTCAATCAAATCTAAAGCAATATCAACAAAAGTCATGTAAATTTCATTCAACTCTGCTCTTTCATTTCCTGGATAATGACCAAACCATCCTCCCTGAGAATATTCCTCATCATAAGTCATGTATTCCCATGATTTTGAAGGGGAGGCACCAGATCTTTCACCGTTTCTTAGAAAATCGCCATATTCTCTTGGACATTTTTCAGATCTTTCCCAAGGACTAGCACCAAAGTCAATATCTGCAAACAAACCATCTAAACAATCATCGGTAAATCCAAAGTCTATGCAAGAAATCCCACCGAGACAAATTCTTAATGCATCATTATTATTATCTATCTTATTGTCGCCTAACCTGTTTTCATTTCCTAATTCATTTGGACTTAATCTATAACGATTAAAAAGATGTTTTTCTTCAGGAGTAACATTATCTTGGTTTGTAGTGCCATCAAGATAAACAAGAGTTATATTAGTCCAGTCTAACCAAGGAATTTCTTTTATGTAATTATCACCACAGAAAACATAAGTGTCTTTTTCGCCACAAGTATTTTGAACTATTGCGTCTGGGTCTTCTTTAACAGCTTCTGCTAAAGTCATAACTTTTTCTTGGTTTGTTGGTTGTATTTCAGTATAATCTTGATTAACTGGTTTTTCATCATCTGCAAAAGCAGGAGTTGCTGCCATTGCAGCTATTAAGGTTAATACTTGTAGTGGTTTCATTTTATTCATTTTCTTATTCTCCCCTAACACATACCAAGCTCGTCCTGTAGATCCCATCTAAGAAACATAAAATCTCCAATATTCTCACGATTATTTTTATATTCTAATTCTAAAGAACAGCTGTAAGTATGAACTCTTCGATCATTAGGATCTTCAAGAGTGGATAATGTTGCTATTGCTCTTACATCATTTCCTCTTAACATAATCCGCTGTTGGGTTCTGAGATTTTTTTCAATATAAGGATCATAATGAATACCAGTATCTATATTTCTGACTGTTCTAAAACCCATAGACTTTAAGAAATCATTAAGATCCCTGGCAGCTTTTTTGGCATTGTTATAATCATTACATAGCCGTTCATAATCATGCACAACCATATCTGTATCTTCACTCATTTTTCTTATTCACCTAACCATGTATCGTGCATTATATCTCTGATCAACATTCTTAGTAACATAATCATCAAGAAGTTTAGCAGCGCCAAACACTAAACCAGTAGTTGCTACTGCACCTGCAAGTGGTAATAATCCATTACTTACACTAGTATCACCCTTAGAACTGTTAGAATACATTACTACAGCACCAACAGTACAAGCAATTCCACCTAAAACTGCTAAAGCAACTGCCCCTTTCTTTTCGAGATTATTACGAAAATCATGTAATAAATAGTCAGTTGTAAGATTAGCTTCGCGTAAACCTTCTGCAGTACAGTAAGTTTGTCTCCCCCTAGAATTAATGTCACGTAAAAGCATTAGATCAATCTTACTATCAGTAAGTATTTTTCCAATTACATCATCAATTATTTTTGTCATTTTTTTATTTCACCCATCCCCTCTAAATCCACCAAGTTATTATTACGTAGTAACAACCATCTTAGTATAAATATGTTTTCAATATTATCCATATGGGGAATAGATAGATTTATATAGAAACAAGCATATTTTACACATAAATGAAAAGAAAACTCATAAAACAAGGCCGAGGAGGAAGTTTCACAATCAACCTGCCAAAAAAGTGGGTAGATGAACGTAACCTCAAATCCGGTGAAGATATAGACTTAGCAGTAGAAGAAGATAAAATTACAATTAGAGCAGAAGAAATCAAACAACAAGAATATACTCTTAAACTTGACATTACTAATTTCAAAGCTAAAACTATCGATATCCTATTAATGGAAATTTATAGTACAGGGTTTACTAAAGTATTGTTGACTTACAAAAACAAAAATACAGAGACAGGCAGTTATTATGATACTAAACCGGTCGCAGTATCAGAATTCTTAACAAAAATTGTCATTAACAACATTGGATTTGAGATATTTGAACAAGATGATCACTCCACTTTGATCAAACAAGTATCAAAAGTTGATGAAGAAGAGTTTAACATGACTATCAGGAGATTATTTATCTTGACAAAAGAGATTAATAACAAACTATTAGAATTTTTTGAAAACCGAGATACTAACCTTAATACCATTCAGAACGATGTTTTACACATGTGGAGGTTTGTATATTATGGGATGAGGTTGATTAGTTTAAATGTTGTTCAAAAAAATAAAACAAATCTGCATGCAATCATGGACCATTTTGAAATTATCAGTAGCACTTACAATTTCTTAATATCAAAATTAACTAGGAAAGACAAATTTGATAAAGATACAATCAAACAACTGATTCAACTTAAAGAATTATCTGAGATTGCTTACTCAACATTTTACAAATTCAATTTTGAAAATTATGCACAATTTGATAAAGAGTTAAGAAAATTCTACAAACAGTCAGAAAAATATCCTAAGAACTGTTCAGATAAAGAAATTGAAATTAAAAGATTGTTTGTGCATTGTGCACTGTCTTTACACCACATCATGAAGAATACGATAAAGATAGAGTTAGGGAAAAGAAAAGTTAGTAATGCATAGTTTAGGAATTAGAAAATATTAAATAAATTAAACTAAAATACAAGATAAATTGGGGGTTTTAATATGGCATATGAATATTTAGCGTTTCTGTTCATAAATCCAGTAACTATTGGAATTGTGATCATTCTCTTGGCAAGCCTGAAAGTTGTTAAGGAATACCAACACGGAGTTAAGTTTACATTAGGTAAATATAAAGGGATTATGAAACCAGGGTTAAGAATAGTTATTCCGATAATCCAAAGTTGGGAGAGAGTAGATTTAAGAGTAAAAGCAGTTGATGTTCCTGATCAAGACTGTATTACTAAAGATAATGTTTCTGTAAGAGTTAACGCAGTACTTTATTTCAGAGTTTCAGATTCAGAAAAGGCAATCATTAAGGTAGAAAATTACTTTTATGCAGTATCTCAATTATCTCAAACTACGATGAGAGATATTGTTGGTGAAGTTACTCTTGACGAATTGCTGAACAAAAGAGATGCAATTTCAAAAAGAATTCAACAGATCGTTGACGAAGCAACTGATCCGTGGGGTATCAAGGTAGAATCTGTAGATTTGAAGCATATTGAATTACCTAACGATATGAAACGAACTATGGCAAAAGAAGCTGAGTCTGAACGTGAGAAAAGAGCTGTGATCATTAAAGCAGAAGGTGAAGTTATTGCTTCCAATAATATGGCAAAGGCAGCTACTACTTTAGCTAAGGCGCCAGGAGCATTGCATTTGAGAACTCTGCAAAGTATTAATGATCTTTCCAGTGATCAGAGTAATACGATTATCTTTGCAATACCTTTAGAAGTCCTGAAAGCTTTTGAAGGATTTGGTAAAGGTAAGAAGTAGAGTTTTTGTTTTTTATTTTTTTATTAAATTTTAATTTATTTCTAAAAATATTAAATCTCTCAGGCTTTGTAGAAATGCCATTAGTGTTTTTAGCATTTCTATAATATCCCTCATCGCTCTTTCAATATTATAAGCTAAAACTTTACAGAGTAATTCAATTTTCTGTGTTTTAAATTTCCTGGCT
>Ga0180007_10005438_pt1 | contig 12872 bp, 8 predicted proteins | sample MM_PC_MetaG_FD_121122 | JGI IMG/M metagenome (GOLD analysis project Ga0180007, IMG submission 121122) | Groundwater microbial communities from the Aspo Hard Rock Laboratory (HRL) deep subsurface site, Sweden - MM_PC_MetaG | ecosystem: Environmental > Aquatic > Deep subsurface > Groundwater... | reverse complement strand
TTAAAAGCGAGTACTGGTGAAAGAAGCTATTTGTATTTTTTGTTATTTGACTCTTGACAGAAAATAACATTATTGCTCAGGAAGAAACGGATTCAAAACATCTATAACTTTTGCAATATCTGGATTATTGATGTAATATTTAATATAGGAACTTTTTCAAATGTAATTTGAATTATAGAATATCTGGTCACTCAATCGTTATGCAGAGAATCAAAAGCTTTGTGATTAGGAAGATTATGAACACAAAACGTAAATCTCAATATAAGATGTGCAAAATTGCATTGGCTGTATTCTTTTTCCTATCCTCGATATTTGTTTCTGGAAGTTTTGCAAGCGAAAGCGAAAATTCTTTTAAAAATCCGAGCCCCTTCAACGCCGGTTCCGAGATTGGTTATCCGCCTTTTTGCGTGGTCGATTCGGATGGACAGGCAAATGGTTTTTCAGTCGAACTGATGCGTGCTGCGCTCAAAGCCATGGGCCGGGAGGTCACATTCCGCACCGGCCCATGGACAGATGTCAAGGATTGGCTTGAACAGGGAGAAGTTCAGGCCCTGCCTTTGGTGGGTCGTACGCCGGAACGGGAGTCTATTTTCGACTTTACATTTCCCTATATGTCTTTCCACGGAGCTATCGTTGTTAGAAAAGACACAACAGATATTCAAGATATTGCAGATTTGAGAGGCCGACAGGTCGCCGTAATGAAAGGAGACAACTCAGAAGAATTCGTTCGGCGGAAGGATCGCGGGTTTAAGATTCATACGACAGTGACTTTCGAGGATGCCCTGCGTGAACTTTCCGAAGGTCGTCATGATGCTGTAATCATTCAACGACTGGTCGCGTTGCGACTCATCAAAGAAGCAGGTCTTACAAAACTGCGAGTTCTCAATCAACCCCTCGCAGAATATCGTCAAGATTGGTGTTTTGCCGTCCGGGAAGGTGATCGAGACACCCTGTCATTGTTAAATGAAGGGCTTGCCCTGGTGATGGCCGACGGAACCTATTCCCACCTGCACTCAAAATGGTTCGCAGCCCTTGAACTACCATCCAATCGCCGCATTGTGATCGGCGGGGACCACAACTATCCGCCCTTCGAATACATGGATGAAAATGGGCAACCGAAGGGCTACAATGTTGATCTCACACTGGCTATTGCCCAGGAGGTTGGTCTTGAGATAGAGATCCGTCTTGGGCCTTGGGCAGATATTCAACAAGAATTGGCACGGGGAGAGATTGATGCTATTCAGGGGATGCTCTACTCAACTGATCGCGGTTTGACATTCGACTTCACACCACCCCATACAGCAATTAACTGTGTCAGTGTAGTAAGAAAAGGCGAGGGCACACCACCGAATTCAATTGATGAGCTGAAAGGAAAACGTATTGTTGTGCAGCAGGGTGATATAATGCACCAGTTTGCGATCAAAAACGGGCTCTCAGGATCATTGACCGAGGTTGCCACACAGGAGGAAGCGTTACGAGAGTTAGCCCAGGGCCAATACGATTGCGCTCTGGTGGCCAGGATTCCTGCCATGTATTTAATTAAACAATTCGGTTGGGAAAACCTGGTGATCAGTCGACACTCAATTCTGAACGCTGAATACTGTTACGCAGTGCCGAAAAACAGAAAGGCACTTCTCTCCCAGTTGAGTGAAGGGATGAAGGTGCTTGAAGAAAGCGGTGAATACCGACGTATCTATGAAAAATGGTTGGGGGTTTACAAGGACTCACCCTTAAATTTTTGGTCTTTTTTTCGGTATGCAGCAATTTTTATTGTCCCTGCTCTGTTGCTTCTATTGTTTTTTTTCCTATGGTCATGGTCTTTGCGCAGACAAGTGTTGCAACGCACTGCTGAACTGGAAAAGAGCCAAAAAATACTGAATGAAACAGGAAAGATGGGAAAAATTGGCGGCTGGGAGCATGACCTGTTAACCGGGAAAGCGCTCTGGACCGAGGCGCTGTTTGATATTTTGGAGATCCCCTATAATCAGGAACCTCCAGGAGTGGCAGAACACCTCAGCTATTATACGCTTCGAGACCAAAAAATTCTTGAAAAATCTTACAACCAAGCCATTGAAGATGGAACCCCCTTTGATCTTAATTTGGAGGGCTACACAGCTAAAAAAAGACGTATTTGGTGCAGAGCTCAAGGCAACCCTGTGTTCGAAAATAACAAGTGCGTAAAGCTGTATGGCACCTTCCAGGAAATTACTGATCTTAAGCGTGCGGAGGAAGAGTTGTTCAAGTCTGAAAGACAACTTCGAGTACTGGTGGACACCATTCCGGATTTGATCTGGCTGAAGGACCGAAATGGTGTCTATCTAAGCTGCAATACTATGTTTGAACGGTTTTTTGGCGCAAAAGAATCCGTAATTGTAGAAAAGACAGATTATGATTTTGTTGACAAGGATCTTGCAGATTTTTTTCGAGAGCATGACCAGAAAGCTATGGCGGCAGGTAAGCCGAGTATAAATGAAGAGAGTCTCACCTTTGCCGACAATGGATACAAAGGGTTGTTTGAAACCATCAAGTCGCCCATGTATGATGCTGATGGCGAACTCATTGGTGTTCTTGGCATTGCCCGAGATGTTTCTGAACGAAAAAATGCTGAAAATAAGCTGAGAGAAAGTGAGCAAAGATATAAAAGCGCTCAGCGCATGGGTCAGGTGGGGAATTGGCAATATGACCTTGCGACAGAAAATTTTTGGGGTTCTGATGAAGCAAAACGCATTTATGGATTTGATCCTGAAAGTGAAGATTTCACCACAGATGAAGTCGAAAATTGTATTTCGGATAGGGAAACTGTTCATCAGGCACTTGTGGATCTGATAGAAAAGGGGAAACCCTATGATCTTGAGTTCGAGATTCATCCAGTTACCGGTACGGATAAAAAAATTATCAGATCGATTGCTGAGGTTGTTAACAATGAATCCGGCATACCAGCAAAAGTAGTTGGGGTAATACAAGACATCACCGGCCTCAAGCAGATGGAAGAAGAAAAAGTCAAACTGGAGGCGCAATACCGCCAGGCACAGAAGATGGAGTCCATCGGCATTCTGGCAGGCGGCATTGCCCATGATTTTAATAATATTATGGGTATTATTCTGGGAAACACGGAACTTGCCTTAGAGGATGTTCCGGAATCTAACTCGGCTCATTCCAGCCTTAAAGAGATCAGAAAAGCCAGTCTAAGGGCAGCAAATATTGTAAGGCAGCTTCTCAGCTTCACTCGTATAACTGACCAGAATCTGCAATCAATAGAAATTGCAGAGGTTATTAAAGATGCGCTCAAGTTTTTACGGTCAACAATTCCAACTACCATAGATATTGTGCAGGATATTTGTGTCACAGATGAAACGCTTCTTGCAGATCCAACCCAGATCAACCAGATCATGATGAATCTGTGTATCAACGCTTCCCATGCCATGGAACAAACCGGTGGAAAACTTACCATCGCTGTGGAAAATGTGCTTTTAGACGATAGTTCAGCCAAAGACTATCCTGATTTAAAAATCGGCAAGTATGTTAAGTTAATGGTAAGCGATACAGGCCCGGGAATAGATCCTAAAATCATAGACCGCATTTTTGATCCCTATTTTACAACCAAGGGAATTGGCAAAGGTTCTGGCATGGGGTTAGCCGTAGTGCATGGCATTGTCAAGAATCATCATGGAACAATTAGTGTTGACAGCAGTTTGGGCAAAGGCACTAAATTCAGCATACTGTTTCCGTTGTCACAAGGAAAAGCAGCCGTTGAAGCAAAAACAATCCAGGAAATTCCCAGGGGAAATGAAACCATATTATTTGTGGATGATGAAATATCCATTGCAAATATGGTGCAAAGAATGTTCGAGCGTCTTGGATACAAAGTTCAAACCGCCACGACACCGCAAGATGCTCTGGATCGGTTTTCCTTAAATCCCAATCATTTTGACCTGGTCATCACAGACATGACAATGCCCCAGATGACAGGTGTTAACTTATCTGAAAAACTGATGGACATTCGGTCTGATATTCCCATCATCATCTGTACAGGCTATAGTGCCCTTGTGGATGAAGAAAAGGCAAAAGAATTGGGGTTGGCAGCCTTTGTCATGAAACCAATCAATCTATCAGAAATTGCCCAGACCATTCGAAAGGTACTGGATAAAAAGTAATATCCCTTTTAAGGGTAATGGCTATATGGCTTGCTATTGCATCTTTTAAAATTAAAGAATAGCAGGGGTATTCTTCTAATTTTTTGAATCATGGAATGATCCGATATCTTGTGCTTGGGAAGAATATTATTTTGACACCTGGCATTAAACTATATGAGCCAAACACATTGTCAGGAGCTATTCTTCCACATTATTTTTTATAATATATCAAAAATATTTTCTGGAAATTTTGAAAAATTCTTTCCCGGATTATGTGACCAAATTCAATGTACTCTCCAATAAAAAACAATGGTAGCCCGCTTAATTCGATTTTACCTTTTTCTATATATGTGAATTAGTTTTTGAAACTTTATTTACTTTGCACCACAATATACTGTACTGTAATTATTATTAAAATTCATCGGCATATTAAACGCATTCTGGTGAATGTATACTTTGGGAAGGGTGTAGACTATGTCACGTATTCTTCCGTTCAAACCCTAAAATTTATTTCAACAATAGCAGGGATATTAAATGATGGCAAAATGGACTTTCGAAGAATTGAAGAAGAAAAACAATAAAGAAAATTTTCAATTTGAAATAACCAAGGATACCTTAAACAAGTGGCAAAGTATCGTTGATATATTGGCACCATTGATTGATATTCCTGCTGCACTTATTATGCGCATTGTTCAGTCTGATATAGAAGTTTTTGTGTCAAGTCATAGTGCTGGCAATCCTTATCATCCTGGAGATCATGAACACTTGCTGGGATCAGGATTATACTGCGAAACTGTGATAAATAAGAAAAAGAAGCTTCTGGTTCCAAACGCATTGATTGATAAAAAATGGAAAAATAACCCGGATATAAAACTTAATATGATCTCATATTTGGGTTTTCCAATTCTGTTACCGAACGGGGAACCATTTGGAACCATTTGTGTCCTTGATAATAAGGAAAATAATTATTCCAAAACTTATGAAAAACTTATCAATAATTTTTGCGAGATAATTCAATCCCAGTTAGAACTGATATATATGAACGCAATTTTGGGTGAGGAAAATAAAAAATTTTCCGATTATCTTTCAGAAATAAAGATACTTCGTGGCCTTGTGCCAATTTGTTCCAGTTGCAAAAAAATACGAAATGACAAGGGCGATTGGAATCAAATTGAAGAGTATATTCAAAAACATTCTGAGGCAAAATTTACACACAGTACGTGCCCTGAATGTTCAGATAAACTTTATGGCAATGAAGATTGGTATATAAAAATGAAAAACGAGGAACAGCAAAAAGAATAATGGCTATATCTCTTGATTTTCATAGCTTTCAGAAATGATCTCAAAAGGAGCTGGGTTATGATTTTCAATCATATCAAACATTTTCTCAGTGAATACTTTTTCGGGGCCACCGTAGTCATTCTGCTTATTTTCCTGAAGTTGATGTGCGACCCTGCACGAGCCGCTGATGGAGTCGTGAATATCGGTGTGTATGAAAACGCGCCAAAGATATTCATCTCCGAATCCGGCCAACCTTCCGGCATCTTTATCGATATCATTGAGGATATTGCAAAAAGCGAGGGATGGAATCTGCACTATGTGCCCGGGACCTGGGCTGATGGATTGGATCGTTTGGAAAAAGGAGAGATTGATCTCATGCCCGATGTGGCATATTCGGCAGCCCGGGAAAGACTGTTCTCCTTTCACAAGGTGCCGGTTTTATCCTCCTGGTTTCAGGTGTATGCTCGCAAAGGCAGTGGTATCAAGACGATACTGGATCTAAATGGAAAGACAGTAGCCGTTCTGGAACGTTCGGTTCAGCAGGATGCATTTGCCCAGCTTGATAAGGGTTTTGGATTAAATACCACCATCATTTCCCTACCGGATTATACCACCATTTTTGAGATAATCAAAAAAGGTGAGGCCGATGCCGCCATCACCAACCGCTTTTACGGATTGATGCATGCAAAAAAATTTGGTCTTGAAGACACGGCAGTTATTTTTAATCCCAGCGACCTTTTTTTCGCAGCCCCGCAAGGCACACGACAAAATCTTTTAAATGCTATTGATGTCCATCTTGCCCTTTTAAAAAAAGACACCCAGTCCGTTTATTACCAGTCATTAAAACACTGGACTTCAGAAGAAGTCCACTTCCAGTTACCCATATGGATTCAACTGGCTGGCGGTTTTCTCATTCTTTTCCTGCTGCTGAGTATACTGGGCAGCTTTGTCTTGAATCATCAAGTGAAGACAAGGACTCAGGAACTGCAAAAATTGAACCGCACTCTGCGAACTCTGAGCGAATGCAACCAGGCCCTGGTCCGTTCCACGGACGAAGCCGATCTGCTTGAGATCAGCTGTCGAATTTTGGTAACGATAGGCGGGTATCGCCTGGCTTGCATCTGCTTTACCGAATCAGATGAAGCTGAAACCATACGTCCCGTGGCCCAGGCCGTCTCTGGAAAGAAAAGCCCTGAGCTCGTAACGATCACCTGGGACGATCCCAATCATACTTTTGCAGCCGATGTCTTCCGAACAGGCCGGTTTTATTCTGCACGGCACATTTTAACCGATCCGGACTTCAAGCCGTGGCAGGCTGATGCGCTCAAGAACGGTTACGCCTCATTGCTGATGCTGCCGATGATGTTTGAAAAAGAGACGCTCGGCATACTCGGAGTCTATTCGACTGAACCCACCGCCTTTGACACTGTTGAGGTTGCCCAGCTTACTGAAATAGCCGGTGATTTAGCCTTTGGCATTATCAGCCACCGGACGCGTTTAGCACGGGATAAGGCCGAATCGGAACGACAAATGGTACAGCAACGGTTTGAAGATATTGTTGAGTTTCTACCCGATGCGACATTTGTGATCGATGAGGATAAAAAAATCCTGGCCTGGAACAAGGCATGTGAGGCCATGACCGGTGTGAAAAAGGATTTCTTGCTCGGCAAGGGTGATTATGCATATTCAGAGCCGTTTTTCGGGCAACGACGTCCGGTTCTCATCGATTTACTGGATCTGGATATGCCGGAAATTGAAGCCACTTATAAATATATTGAGCGTTATAACGACAAGCTTTATGGTGAGTCATTTGTCCAGCATCTTAAAAATGGTCGGGGAGCCCACCTATGGGCAGTGGCATCTCCTTTGTATGACCAGAACAGCCGGCGTTGTGGTGCCATTGAGACGGTACGGGATGTAAGCCAACAAAAAAACATGGAAGAGACGATTCGCGCAAGTGAGAAAAAATACCGAGAGCTGGTGATGCTTGCCAACAGTATCATTCTGCGTTGGTCCAGCAACGGGCAGATCACTTTCCTGAACGAATTCGGCCTGAAGTTTTTCGGGTATACGGAAACACAGATCATCGGCCGGAACCTGCTCGGAACCATAGTTCCGGAGAATGACAGCGCAGGCCAAAATTTGCGGCAAATGCTGGAGGGAATCCCAAGTGATCTTAAACGGTTCGAGCACAATATCAACGAAAATATTTGCCGCAACGGCCAACGAGTATGGATCGACTGGCGGAACAGGATAGTCCTCGATGATCAGGGACAGGTAAAAGAGATTCTGAGTATTGGTTCCGACATAACCGATCTCAAGCAGGCTGAGGAGCAGATTCACAGGCTTAATGACGACTTGCGGCTTCATGCGGAAAATTTGGAGAAACGCGTGGAAAAGCGCACTGAAGAGCTGGCTGTTGCCAAGGAACAGGCTGAATCCGCCGATCAGCTCAAATCCGCCTTTCTGGCCAGTATGTCTCACGAACTTCGCACCCCTTTGAACTCCATTATCGGGTTCACGGGTATTTTGCTTCAAGGGCTTGCCGGGCCTCTCAACGAAGAACAACAGAAACAGATGCGCATGGTGCAGACCAGTTCCCGGCACCTGCTGAATTTAATAAACGATGTATTGGATATTTCCAAAATTGAAGCTGACCAGCTGTCTCTCTCCTTTTCTGATTTCGAATTGCGGCTTTCCATTGAGAAAACCGTTAAATTAATTGCCCCAATGGCCGAAAAAAAGGCCATTGATCTGAGACTGGAGATCGCAGCTGATGTGACGACAGTGACCACAGACCAGCACCGCCTGGAACAGATCATTATCAATTTGCTCAATAATGCCGTCAAATTCACTGAAAAGGGCCATATCCGAATCGTTTGCCGGACCGATAAGGAGCACTATCTTCTGTCGGTTTCAGACACTGGCATGGGTATCCGGCCAGAAGAACTGTCAGGCCTTTTCCAGCCCTTTCACCAGATTGACACGGGATTGTCCCGCAAGCACGAAGGAACCGGCCTGGGGCTTTCCATTTGTAAAAAGCTGATCATTATGATGGGAGGCACAATCGATGTTTACAGCCAATGGGGCCAGGGCAGCACATTTACCGTTCGTTTTCCTATCCATTCAGGAGATCTGTCATGAGCGACTTATTATTGATAATCGAAGACAATGCTCAGAATTTTTATCTGATGCGTTTTTTGCTGGAGAAAAACGGGTTTACAGTTATAGGGGCGGAAAATGGCCGTGAGGGCATTAACAAGGCTCTGAATTACAATCCCAGGGCCATTCTGCTGGACATCCAGCTGCCTGAAATGGACGGTTATGCCGTGGCTGAGGAACTTAATAAGCATCCCGAAATGGCAGATGTGCCGATTATAGCGGTAACATCCTATGCCATGGTAGGGGATCGGGAACGGATTCTGTCCGCCGGTGCAACCGGCTACATCGAAAAACCCATCAATCCGGACACCTTTGTTTCGGAAATCAGGCAATATCTGCCCCGGCATAAGGATGATAACATGGAGAAACAGGAATGAACATATTGATCGTTGATGACCGTGAAGAAAATTTGTATCTGTTGGAAAGCCTGTTCAAGGGAAACGGGCATGAGATAAGGAAAGGCGCAAATGGAGCAGAGGCATTTGAGATAATCCAAACAGGCGGTGTGGATCTCATCATCAGCGATATTCTCATGCCGGTGATGGACGGATTTCAATTGTGCCGGAAACTCAAAACTGACGAAAGATTCCGCACCATTCCGTTTATCATTTATACAGCCACCTATACCGGACCCAAGGACAAGGACTTTGCCATCAAAATTGGTGCGGACCGATTTATCGTAAAACCCTGCGAACCTGAAGTTCTCATGGCTGCCGTGAATGAGGTGATAGCCTCCGCCAGTAGGCCGGACAGCATTTCAGACCCGCCCCGGTTACAGGAAGAAGAGGCTCTCAAGCTATACAGCGAACGATTGGTGAGAAAATTAGAACAGAAAATGTTGCAGGCAGAGCTTGAAATCAAGAAACGGCAAGAAGCTGAAGACGCTTTAAAAGAAAGCGAGGAAAAATTACGCCGGATTACGGAATCAGCACAGGATGCGATTATTATGATGGATAACCTGGGAAATGTAAGCTTTTGGAATGAATCAGCCGAACGAATTTTCGGATATTCCCATCAGGAAATAATGGGAAAAAATTTACACACCATTTTGACTCCCGAGCGATTTCATGACACCTATCTTAAACCCGTTTCCTATTTCAAAGAAACTGGGAAAGGTTCTCACCTGAACAAAGTTACTGAACTGGCTGGCCAAAAAAAGGATGGTACGGAGTTTCCTATAGAACTATCGCTATCTGGTGTCGAAATCCATGGGAGATGGCATGCCATTGGCATTGTCAGGGATATTACCGATAGAAAACGGCGTGAGGCTGAACAAAAAGAAATGGAAAAAAAGTTGCAGCAGAACCAGAGAATGGAGGCGATTGGAACTCTTGCAGGAGGCATTGCCCATGATTTTAATAATATTCTTTCTCCTATTATAGGATATACGGAGATGCTGTTAGAGGATGTCCCGGAAGACAGTCCATTTAAAGAAAACCTGAATCAAATTCATACCAGTGCTTTAAGAGCCAGGGAACTGGTAAAACAGATCCTCACATTCTCCCGTCAAGAGAGCAATGAATTGATTCTGATGAAAGTGCAGCCGATTGTCAAGGAAGCATTAAAGCTTATCAGGTCTATAATTCCCACAACAATTGAAATCATACAGGATATCAATCCTGACTGTGGTATTATTAAAGCTGATCCCACACAAATTCATCAGATTGTAATGAATCTTGCAACCAATGCCTTTCATGCCATGGAAGAAAACGGCGGGGAACTGAAAGTAAGCCTGAAAGAAATGGAATTCGGAACACTTGATCTAATTAATCTGCATATGGCACCTGGAATTTATGCTTGTCTGACAGTGGCTGATACTGGGGTGGGCATGGATAAAACCTTAACAGATAAAATATTTGACCCGTTTTTTACCACCAAAGCATTAGGCAAGGGCACTGGAATGGGACTTTCCGTGGTGCATGGTATCGTTACTGCAATGGGGGGTGCTATCCATGTATATAGTGAACCTGAAAAAGGAACACAATTTCATGTGTATCTGCCCGTGGAAAAAAGTCTTTCTGAAAAACAGGCAACCACCTCAAAAACACAAATTCAGGGTGGTACTGAACAGATCCTCCTTGTGGATGATGAACAAGTGATCCTTAGTATGGAAAAACGGATGCTGGAGCGTTTGGGATATCAAGTTACTTCACTTACCAGCAGCCTTGAAGCGCTTAAAGCTTTCCGTGATAGTCCCAATAAATTTGACCTGGTCATAACTGATATGGCAATGCCAAATATACCTGGAGACCGACTATCAGTTGAACTGATTAAAATACGCCCTGCTATTCCCATATTGCTTTGCTCAGGGTTCAGTGAAAAAATGTCTGAAGAAAGGGTGGCATCTCTGGGCGTTAAAGGTTTTTTATTTAAGCCTATTCTAATGAAGGATCTTGCCCAAAAGATAAGAGAAGTTCTGGATGAAAATTAAGATTGCAGGATAATAGCAGGGGCATTCTTCTGATTTTTAATTAAAACTTGGCTCTATATCTTGTGGTTGAAAAGAATAATATTTTGTCCCCAGGCATTCAAATATATGAACCAAGAACGTTATTGTAAGCCATTCTTTCATATTCCAGTTAATATATAAAAATCCATTTTAGCAAAATCACCCATTCCTTTTTATAGGATATCAAAAACATTTTGGCAGGACCTGAAGCAATGTTTCCCAGGGGTTGAACAAAATTCCAATTAATTTGAATATCCGGCACAGGTATTCCTCACCATTTAACCTGAATCCCCGGTCATTGCTTCATGGAACAGAACAAATAAAAAGCCAGCCTGGAACATGAAAGTAACGAGCAGGAAATTATTAGAAGATTAAAAATTCGCCAACACTTATACCAGGTTCTTTCGGGGCCATTGCCCCAGATCAAACTCTGCTTTCTTGCTTTAATTACTCCAGATAGCGATTTTCTTCTGGAAAGGTACTACGTTATTCCCGTTGGCATCAGTCGCACTGCCGGTACAAATCACCTGGCCACTTACGAGACCAAAGGCAGCCTGGAAGCGGATGGCCGAAATTTGCAATATCTGATTCCCCACCTTGTATTCAATATTTGAAGCGAACGGCTGGACAGGACTCAACACGATTTGCCCAAACTTACCCTGAGGCCCTTGGAAAACGATCGTGGCAACTTGCATTCCATGGACAAGGGAGGTCGTGGTTGAAGCCTGAATACTATTGACCAGCAAGACATTCTCATTAACAGGATACGACGCCAAGGCAACGGTCACACCAAACAACGACAGAAACACAACAATCAACAATGGTTTTTTCATAGAACACCCTCAGGATAAGTTGAAAAGTTTCAACGGTTCATTCTAACCCCCCGCTCAAATGAGCCACATAGTAGCATAAGGATTGAACAAATCACACTATTACATGTAAATTGTGGGGAAAGCAAAAAAAAATGGGCACCAAATTGTCCAAGCTGCTATTTTTTATAATTCATAGCACCTTTTTCCAAAGGGAGTGGTCAAGATTTGAATATTGCAGCGTTGACTTTGGTATCAAATGTGAGGAGCAAAATCAATAAATAAGGTAATGACTTCCAAAACTCAATTTCCTCATTATTCCCCTCTCTTTCATGCTCAATATTAAAAACAGTATCAGGAGGCACTGAGAACCCTTTCGCCGGCAATTTGTATCCGGAACCTTTTATTCTGTTCAATGGAATCAGCAAGTCTCCTTAATATTTTAATTATCACATCAAATAAAATTTTATTGCTATGCTTCATGCTCTATATCCCCATCCCCATAGTCCCAAGTCATATCAGAACAAAGAACATCGAACCATTCTTTGAAAATTTTATACGTTATTTTCTCGGGCCAATCGTCAGAAGAAATCATCCAGGATTCAAGTTGTTCTATAAATATTTCCTTGTACATTTTTTTTTATATAGGTTTCATAATTGAATTCGTCATATTTATCTGGAATTAAAATTGTCGTGACATAGCTTTTATCATAACCAGCGCTATCTTCAACATTATTCACCCAATCTATGTATGGTTGCCTTGGAATGATTGTAATTACTGTCCTGTTTATGGTTCTCATTTTTAGATCTCCCCTCGTTCTCTCTGACTTGCTTCTGAATGGGGCATGCTCAATGGAATATCTGGAAATCCTGCAAGCATGATCATATCAGTTTGATAATTCACAAACCCTTCAAAAATATATTCATTCCAAAAATGTTTGTTTTTTCCATATTTCATAAATGCTTCATAAGCTTTGATTTTGTCTTTTTCTTCCGTTGCTTTTAAATTCCGATCAAAGAATGCTTCCCAATCATCCC
>Ga0180007_10005437_pt1 | contig 12872 bp, 14 predicted proteins | sample MM_PC_MetaG_FD_121122 | JGI IMG/M metagenome (GOLD analysis project Ga0180007, IMG submission 121122) | Groundwater microbial communities from the Aspo Hard Rock Laboratory (HRL) deep subsurface site, Sweden - MM_PC_MetaG | ecosystem: Environmental > Aquatic > Deep subsurface > Groundwater... | reverse complement strand
TGATGGCCTATAAAATAGATTTCTCTCTTGCAGCGAGTGATCAAATCGAGGCTGCGCTTGGCAGCCAACTGGAGCACATTCGGCTTGCCCGCAACATGACGCAGGCTCAGGTTGCCAAGGAATCCGGCGTGTCGCTCAGAACCATCCGGCGCCTTGAGAAGGGTCAAGGCGTGTCCCTGGACACCTTCATCCGCGTTCTCGCCGCTCTGGGTGTCCAAGGAAACCTGGAGTCACTACTTCCCGATCCGACGGTGCGGCCTGTCGAACGCATGGGCAGAACGGGCAAGGAACGCAAGCGTGCGCGGCCCACTCAATCCAAGAGCGAGGACGCGACGTGGGCATGGGGCGACGACAAGGCCGGCCATGAATAACGACGCGCGCGTCATCCTGTGGGGGCGAGCCATCGGCGCGGTCACCTGGTTGGATGATCGGGAAGTCGCCGTCTTCCAGTACACGCCGGAGTTCTTGAACAGCGGCATTCAACTGGCGCCACTGATGATGCCGCTTGCCGAGTTCCCGTACGAATTTCCGGCACTCGCCCGAGGCACGTTTCGAGGATTGCCCGGGTTGCTTGCCGACTCCCTCCCGGATCGATTCGGCAATGCCCTCATTGATGCATGGCTCGCTGCCCAAGGGCGGGCACCGGGCAGCTTCCATCCGGTGGAGCGCCTGTGCTACGTTGGCCATCGGGGCATGGGGGCGCTCGAATTCGAACCGGCCGTGCTCGGCCCGCCTTCGAGCACTAGCACGATCGATCTTGCCAATCTGGTTGAGCTTGTGAATCGAGTGCTTGACGAACGCTCTAGTCTCAGCGGTGTGCTGGCGGGCGAAGACGATGGCAAGGCGATGCAAGACATTCTTCGAGTTGGAACGTCAGCCGGGGGGGCACGCGCTAAGGCAATTCTTGCCTGGAATCCTGAAACTGGTGAGTTTCGCTCGGGTCAGATCGATGCTGCCGCAGGCTTCGAGCACTGGCTGCTCAAGTTCGATGGCATCTCCAACAATCGTGACAAGGAGCTGGCAGACCCCAAGGGGTACGGGAAGATCGAATACGCCTACCATCTCATGGCAGTTGAGGCGGGCATTCACATGATGCCGTGCCGACTTCTCCATGAAGGCGGGCGTAGCCACTTCATGACCAAGCGGTTCGACCGGACGGCCGACGGAGGCAAACGCCACCTTCAGTCGTTGGGCGCCATCGCACACGTCGACTTCAATCACGCAGGCGCGTATTCCTACGAGCAAGCAATCCAGGTGATGCGGCAGCTGAGCCTGCCGCGTGAGGACTTGGAACAGCAGGTGCTACGCGCGGTATTCAATGTCGTCGGCCGCAACCAAGACGATCACGTCAAGAACATCGCCTTCCTGATGAATCGGCGCGGCGAATGGCGATTGTCTCCCGCGTTTGACATCACCTACGCCTACAACCCTGCAGGCGCGTGGACAAACCGACACCAGATGAGCATCCACGGCAAGTGGGTGGACATGGATCGCGAAGATCTGATCGCCCTGGCAAGCGCCGCCGGCATCAAGCAAGCACGCGCAAACGAGATGATCGATCGCGTGATCGCCGTGATGCGGCACTGGCCGGACTTCGCCCTGAAAGCCGATGTGAGCGACGAGCACATGGCCAAGGTGCAAGCAGCCTTGCGCACGAATCTATGAGTCGCTGCAGACTGCAGCCTGACGGCGTCCGCGCCGCCAGTTGGATGGCTCTCGATGCCTCGGGGCCACGGCTTGTTCTTTGACCTTGCGGGGCATCGAAAACAGAACGCTACCGCGAAGAGCTTGAAGAGGAATCGTTGACGCTGCGGACTATCGCCAGCGGATGACGATGGACTCGCGGGCGAACAGCCGCACGGCGATACGTACCATCAGCACGTCAATCGCGATGAAGCCAAGCGACAGGAGCGTGGTCGATAGCGGGGTGAACCACATCAATCCGCTGACCTGCAGGAAGATCAACGCAAAGATCGGCAGCACGACGAGCACGGCCAGGCCCTGGGCTCCCTTGGCGTCGCGAGCGCGGGAGGAGCCGATCACCCCGACGGCAAAGCTCAGCAGAGAGACAGCGGGCATCAACACAAACAGCGAGATGGCCCACGTCGCGTTCAGGACGTAGGGGAACAGTGATCTCCACCCCAGCAACGTGGCCAGCAGGATGAATAGCCCCGTACTTGCCCAGGCCGCGGCCAATGCCGGAACGGCCCCGGCGAAAATCTTGCCGACCAGCAATTCCCAGGTGCGCACGGGGGTGGCCAGCAACGGCTCCAATGTTCGGTGCATCTTCTCCTCGACAATGCTCTGCGTGGCGAACACATTGGCGATCATTGCGGGAATCAGCAGGACGAAGAACTGGAATTGGCTAAGGATGAGCAGGCGGAAGCCGTCCGTGGCATCGAGATTGCTTCCCTGTGGAATCGTCACGGCGATGAGAGAGGGATTGACGTAGCGCGGAAGAAGCCAGGAGAGCAACAGCGCCTGACCGATCAGGATGATGGGAATCACCACCAGGAACAAGAGACTGCTCGGTGTCCGAGCCATACCCGCCCATTCCATTCGCAAGACGTTGGTTATGCGGTATCTCATGGCGTGTCCTCCCTCACAAGGCTGAGGTAAACGTCTTCCAACGAGCGCTCATCCTCGCGAACTTGCAGGACCTCTGCTCCCAGCGAGACCAAGCGGGACACCAGTTTGGGGCGATCCCGGTCGATGTCTTGCAGAGAAACGATCAACGTCGACGGATCTTGGAGGTCACGTGAAGCCGTGTTGACAAAAACTTCGGCGGAGATGGCGGCGATCAAGTCATTCGTCATGTTGCGGATTTCGACTCGGACTTGGGGTGCGAATTGGCGATCGCGAAGCGCCTCCGTTGTGTCAAGGGCGACCAACCGTGTTTGGAAGACGCCGATGCGGTCGCAAATTGCCTCGGCTTCGGACAGATTGTGCGTCGACAACAGAATCGTTCGCCCCTCCCCTTTGAGCTGCAGGATAAGCTCGCGAAGGTTCTTGGCGGCCTCAGGATCCAGTCCAGACGTCGGTTCATCGAGAAACAGCACCTCGGGCTGATGGAGCAGCGTTCTTGCCAGAGCGAGCTTCTGCTTCATCCCCTTGGAAAACGTGCCTACCTTGTCGTGGGCACGATCGAGCAATCCCATCGTTCTTAGACTTGCTCTCACTGCGTTGGCCACATCAAGATTCGGGTAGAAGGCGGCGAAGTAGGCGAGATTGCGGGCCGCAGACAGACGCTCATAAAAGCCCGGAGATTCGGTCAAGAAGCCGATGTGCTCATGAACCCGCTCGGGGTGTTGGCCTGGATCGATTCCAGCTACCGACGCGGTGCCCGAGGTCGGGGCGATAATCCCTGCCAGCATGCGAAGCGTTGTCGTCTTGCCTGCGCCATTCGGTCCGAGCAATCCGAGGATCTCCCCTGGCTGAGCCTCAAACGTCAGTGCGTCCACGGCCACGCGCGTGCCGAACGCTCTCGTCAGTCGATCTGCTCGAATCATGGGATCCACTCCTCGCAAAAAGCGAGCAACTATACAGCAGCCATCCCAACACGTCTACACGGTCGACTCATTGACTCTAGGTGAGGCAAGTGCAACTGCAATCTCGGGTGGGACGAACCATGCCTGGGTGCAATGCGAATGGTTACGTCTTGTTCTTCTATCTCTCCGGCATCCAGACTGCCAACATCAGCTGAAGACGAGGCTCTGATTCTTGTGAGTTGGGGCAGGTTTTCTTTGGTCCTGTGATCTGCCACTGGCTCTTTCTGGCAGCCGAGGACGATCCCTTGCCCTTACCCAACCCAGCTGGCACAATCCTTCTGATCGACGGGAGATGTGTGTATTGAACCGAGATGAATTGATCTACCTGTCAGCCGCAGACGTTGCCTGTGTCTTGCCTGCACCTTCCAAACTCCTTCAATTGCTTGAGGCGATGTTTAGCCACAAGGCACAGGGTGAGACGGAGATGCCGCCGAAACTGGGGATTCATCCCAAGGGCGGATCCTTCTTGCACGCCATGCCAGCCAGCGTCCCTGCGATGTCGGCCGCTGGAGTCAAATGGGTAGCTGCTTATCCAGGAAACGCATCCCTTGGACTTCCTCAAGTGAGCGGTCTGATGATTGTCAATGACTGCAATACGGGGTTGCCCAAGGCGGTGCTCGATGGGACCGTGATTACCGCAGCTCGCACAGCAGCGGCTTCAGTTCTGGCCGCACGGTTCCTCGCGCGACCCGATTCAGACACACTTGGTATCCTTGGCTGTGGGGTGCAGGGCCGCAGTCATGTGAACGCATTCGCCAGCGAGTTCGCCCTGCGTCGTGTGGTCGCATTCGATCTCAACACAGACATCACCCAGCGGTTTGTTGCAGAAATGTTTGATCTGCATGGCATTGATGTCGTGCCAGCAAGCTCGGCTCGCCAAGTGGTCGAGACGTGCGATATGGTGGTGACGGCTGGCCCCATTACCAATCCCCCACATGCGACAATTCAGTCAGGCTGGCTACGACAGGGAGCGTTCGCCGTTTCGATCGACTACGCCTCTTACTGGCATCCGAAAGCGCTTGCTGAGATGGACGTATTGTGCACGGACGATGCCGCGCAGGTCTCGTCACATCAACGGGAAGGGTATTTGCCAGGCCTTCCGGCAATCGACCTGGAATTGGCTGATCTGGTTTCCGGCAAACAGACTGGACGGACGGATTCTTCCCAACGTACGTTTGCCTGCAATCTCGGAATCGCCTTGGAAGACGTCGTTGTGGCCAAGGAAGTCGTCGATCGCGCGCAACAGCTCGGAATTGGCACGGCGTGGCCGCGATGAGTGTGATGGCAAGGTTCAAGAGGCGAGCATGGTGAGGCTTGAGCGATCGGATCGTGCCATGCTCGATGGAAGCCGAGGCGAAGCGGCACGATTTGCCATGTCGGTGATCGTGCGCATGGCAGAGGCTGTCGGCGCGGACGAGTTGGTCTCCGTCGAACAGGCACATATCGATGCCTGCGCGTTGATGAGCCAGTCGAGTCTAGATCTCGTAAACCATCTGGCCATGCACGAAGGACGCGTCTCCGTTCCCACAACGCTAAGCATGGTGTCGCTCGATTTGGAGAACTGGGAAGCGCTTGGCGTTCCGTGTGAGTTCGCCCAGGTCTCGACCCAAATCGCAAATGCCTATCTGAAGCTGGGATGTATCCCCGCGTGGACGTGTGCGCCTTATCAGGGGTATTTGACGCCACGGTTCGGTCAGCAGATCGCCTGGGGAGAATCCAACGCTGTCGTCTATGCCAATTCAGTTCTTGGTGCGCGCACAAACCGCTACGCCGACTATCTGGATATCTGCGCGGCCATCACCGGCCGTGCGCCGTTTTCTGGACTGCATTGTCTTGAGAACCGCCGCGCAACGTTTCATCTTCACCTCGAGGAGACGACCCCAGCGGATTGGGCGACTCCGGCGGCCTGGGCAGCGTTTGGCTCGCTGGTCGGAAGCCTTGTAGGGGAAAACGTTCCTGTGATCGATGGCCTGCCGCCCATGCGCCCCTCCAACGACATGTTCAAGGCGTTTGGTGCTGCGGCCGCTTCAGCAGGATCAGTCGGGCTGTTTCACATCGCGGGCTTGACCCCCGAAGCACCTGACTTGCCGTCTGCTTGCCAGGGACAAGATCCGCTCGAGTCCTGCCGTGTCGGACCGCGGCAGCTGCGGGACGCATGGGATGAGCTGTCCGATTCCGTTGAGGGTGAATCCATCGGTGTGGTGATCCTCGGATGTCCTCACCTCAGCTACGCGGAATTCGAGGCGCTAGTTGAGGCGATTCGCGACAGCGGTGCTTCCGGCGTGCATGAAAATGTGCAGTTCCTCGCGTTCGCGAGCGCCACCAGCATCGAATTGGCGCGACGGGGAGGCCTTCTCAATCCACTCCAACAATTCGGCGTCACTCTGGTGCGAGATACGTGTCCCTTCCACTCGCCCGTGGTGGCGCACGACGCTCAAGCGATCATGACGAACTCCGGCAAGTGCGCGTACTACGCTCCGGGAGAACTGGACGTACGTGTGCATTTTGGCTCGCTTCGAAGCTGTGTTAGTGCCGCTGTGACTGGCAAGGCCCCGGGAAGGAGCAATCCATGGTAGTTCTTGCCACAGCATGTCCGATCATCCCGGGAGAAACGCACGGATCGATCCTTCTATCCCGACGTCCGCTTAGTCTATGGGGCGGCATTGATCCCCAGACGGGAGAGATCATTGATCATCGTCATGATCGGTTTGGAGAGTCCGTCGTTGGCAGAGTGTTCGTTCTCCCTTCGGAAAAGGGTTCGAGTACAGGCAGTGCCGTCCTGTTGGAACTCGCCCGGATTGGCAAGGGTCCAGCAGCCATCATCACGCGCTATCCGTCACCCATTCTGGCGCTCGGCTCGATCATTGCCAGGGAGTTGTATGATGTGGTGTTGCCTGTCCTGCGCGTATCCGAAGACGGGTTTTCTTCACTCTCTGATGGAGCGGCAATTCATATCACGGCTGACGGAAACATCTGTTCTGCAGAGTAGGTGAGGGTGTCTTCACCCTCTGCGATTCCTCGAGACCGATTGCCGTGGGCTTTTCGCCTCATTGGATTCGAGTTCTGGTGAAAATCGGTATAGACTGCGAGCTGGACTCAGAAGATGAGGCAAGACTCTCCGGGGCAAGATCAATCAAGGACTGCGACAAAGGAAGAACCAATGAGCATTTTCGAAGTGATTCAAGATCGTCGAAGCATCCGGACGTATACCAATCAGGAAGTGCCCACAGGCGTCGTTGAGGAAATCCTTGAAGCGGCTCGGCTTGCTCCATCGGGATCCAATACGCAACCCTGGCGATTCATTGTCGTTCGCTCGGACGAGGCAAGAGCGCGAATTGTCCAGGCCTGTCACAATCAACAATGGATGAACCAAGCGCCGGTCCACATCGTCTGCATCGCTGACGTACAAGCTCAGTATTCCGAGGTTCGAGAGCTGTCCATTGACGAACACAGCACAGAGCCAGAAGTCAAGCGCGTCATTCGCTGTACAGCGATTGCCATAGAGCACCTCGTGCTGCAGGCACAAGCGATTGGATTGTCAACGTGTTGGGTCGCCTGGTTTACACAATCGGAGATCCGACCGGTGCTTGCCATTCCCGAAGACAAATACGTGGTCGCGGTTATTACGGTCGGCTACTCCGAAAATCGACCGGCTCCGCGCCCGAGGAAGACCATGAATGAGATTGTCCGATACGAATCATGGGACGGGATCCCTGAGGAGAGCTGATCGAACGTTCCCCTACGTGCCACGCGGCATGCCTTTCATGGCTGGGAATTCCGGGTCACTCTTTGTTGCTTCGACGCGGTTGGCCTACGAAGGCCGCCGTATGGGAGAAGCGGCAACATAGCGCCGATTGAAGCAGCCAGTTCCTGCTACGAGGCAGCGAACGACCTGACGAATGTGCATGTTGGGTTCACGAACTCGGCACGAAACTTGGGATGAACAGCGAACCAGCCAGCATCTCCCGGACAATTCTTGCCGCATGCCCTGCAGACTGAGCTGCGTGATCGTCGCCAGGAAAAATAGTGAAAGGAGAACTGTGAACAGTCAAGCTGCAATGCCAAACTCGCCTGAGTCACTTGCTGTTCAGGTTGCGGACGGTCGAATCCACATGGGCCGCGTGTGGGGAATGCTCGCTGTCCGCTCCGCGCTTTCGTTCGCCCTGCTGCTTGCGCTGGCTGGCGTATTTGCCGTTGTCGGGAAGAGTGGGGCGATCCGTGCAGCGGCGGCGTGGTGGCTCTGGTTTGTCACGGTGGTGAACGTTGTCAGTATCATCCTGATGGCCCTTTTCGGGCGGTCAGAGGGCGTGCGTCTCCGCGACATATACTTTGTCAACCGTTCAACCTGGAAGGTCGATCTCGCATGGGCGTTTGGCGCGATCGCGGTGACTGCGGCGTTGGCGCAGCCTCCGGGGCTTCTTCTAGCGAAGGCATTATGGGGAGACTCCGGACATACTAATCCGATGCTGATTCAAGCACTGCCGCTGGCAGCGATCTATCCACTTGTTGTGCTAATGCCGATCACGCACGCATTGGCTGAACTGCCTACCTATTGGGGTTATGTGGCTCCGAGGCTACGCGCTACGGGTACAAACCGATGGGCGACGATCGTGATTGTCGGGACAGTGCTCTCGATCCAGCACATGTTCTTCAGCTTTCAACTTGACTGGCGCTACGATCTATGGCTCGCCCTAAAATACCTTCCCTTTGCGTTATGGATGGGTATTGTCATCGACCGGAGGCCGACCACGTTGCCCTTCCTCATGGGGGCGCACTTCGCACTCGATGCGATGTTGCCCGTGCTCGTGCTCATGGTCTCCAACGGAGCGCTGATCTTCTAAGTGAGGGGCTTCCACTCGTCTGCGAATCGCGTTCTGGGATTGCCGCGCATTTCATCGACTCCAGCCGCCCCAGCGACCCAATCAGCGGCAGTCGATTTGTCACCGGACTGCGTAGCTCTGGGAGCGTGATTCTCCCCCGTTTGGCAGTATCTCCAATTCAGAGGATTGGGTCCGTGTTTGTTCGCGTGGATCCATGGCAGTAGGATGCTTCGCCGCATCTGACGAGGATTGTGAGCTAGGAGTTGCCCCTGCAAAATCTAGAAGGAGACGCGGCAGAAGGAGACACGATGAGTAGTTGTCAAAGCTGCAGCATGCCGATGAAGAAGGATCCCAAGGGTGGCGGAACGAATGCCGATGGCACGAGAAGCACCGAGTACTGTAGCTACTGCTACCAAGACGGGCAATTCACTGAGCCAAACATCACGCGCGACGAGATGGTTGCCAAGGTCAAAACAATGATGCAGGAGCAGATGAAGTTGCCCGGGTTTGTTGCTGGGCTGTTCGCGAAGAAGATCCCCAAACTAAAGCGGTGGGCTCCGTAGATCATTCGGCTAGCAGCGGGAGACTCAGGGCTCTTCAACGAAACGCTTTGCCCTGATGCAAGTCTTGACGTGCTTTTTTCCCGCTTGGGCCGACGCGCGGAGGAAGCAGATGACTGAGATTCATCGTAGCCTCGGAGGCTGTTGCCTCGAGACGTCCAAGTGGAAATATCATGTTGCGGTCGCCTTGTGCGTGGTTCTCATTCTTGGAGGAATGGTGATCGCCATGGGAGAAGACGGACATCGGCTCACGATGCCAGCCGGGACAGCACCGGTACTCGATGGCATCGTTGGCGCGGGCGAGTGGGCTGATTCGCTTGTGCTGTCACTTGCCAATGACGCATTCCTCTATGCAAAGCATGCTGACGGGTCCCTGTATCTTGGAGTGAAGGCGCAGACCGGTTCTCAAGTGGTGGGCAATATCTACATCGCCCGCGATGACACAATCGAAATCCTCCATGCGTCGCACGCACTTGGCCCTGCAATCTATCGGCTTCATGAGGGAGTTTGGAGCCTGGAGACTCCCTTCGTCTGGAGCTGCCGTACGCTTGGATTCTCTGACACAGCACTTGCGGAGCGGGAGGCTTTTCTTGGGGCGAATGGCTGGCTGGCCACGGTCGTCAATCTAGGAGAGCCGGAGCAAATGGAATACCGCATGGTGGTTGACCATCAGCCCATGCGGATTCTGTTTCGATTTGACGTGCACCGAGCAGCTACTCAGCAAACGCTCACTTGGCCACTGAATACGGTTGTCGGAATCGAGGCCGGCCCACTGCCGCCGGAAGCTGCATTCCGACCAGAACAATGGTGTGTCGTTAGTTTCGAAAACCCTCATCTCTAGGCATTCTGTTTCCCACGACCTGACACGATCAGGCTCTTGTGCCCGGATTCGCTACATAGGTTCCTTTGGATAGGCTCAGCAAACGTTGATATCAGACTGCACAACCAGATTGTTCCCGCCCCAAAATGCCGACGTGCATGTGGCGCACATCCCGCGGACCTCAATTGATCGGATTCCATCTTCGCTCTATGATGTCTAGCTCTTGTTTTGGACGAGACGTCAGCCTTGCCCGGAGCAGGCGCGGATGTGAGGAGGAACCACTGATGAAGATTCCCGAGTATATTACCAAGGAAGAGGTTCGACGGGTTTGTCACGAATTGGGTCTTCAGGATTGGTCGGTTCTTGACGAGCGCGCCATCTCAATGGCTGAGGCAGAAACGATTCTTCGCGTTCTCAATGTGGCGGCGATGGAGATTGACACTCACACGTTCAAGGCGGGACTTGATGTCGAGTTGGAGCATGGCACTCGCTATCCAGAAGCCAACATTACGAACAACCATCCCTTGATTACGGGGCGAATCGTCGTCGCTCATCTCAAGGAGTCGATGGACTACTATCGGCGACTTGCTGTGGCTGAGGCAGAAGGGGACCTAGTGGCTGCCATTATCGCCGGAGACAACAAGCGCGCGCTCCGCAAGCTCACCGCCCTTGCCGACGCTCGCGCAGACGTAGCCCGAGCAGAGCAAACGCAGCTGGGTGAGCACGCCTAGTCGCTGTTGGTCAGATTGCACACTGTGCCGCCCGCGACGCAGGCGGATGCACATGCGCGAAGCGGGTCTCCCCCGCCTCACGAGGCGATTGACCTGTTCTGCAGAATCTCGAATCGATTCCCATGCTTGCGCAGCTGTTGCGATGCTGAAGCGGGATCGAGGCATGAAAATACGTTTGCGAGCCACAAGGTGCGATGAAACAACGATTGACGCATGTCGTGAAGAGAATCAAGGACGAAATCGGCGTTTACCGAGCGGTGATGGCAGATGCTCGCTGCCCTCGGATGGCTCGCTGGATGTTAGCGGCTGCGGTGGCCTACGCGCTGTCGCCGATTGACTTGATTCCCGATTTCATTCCGGTGCTTGGCCAGCTTGATGACTTGCTGATTTTGCCTTTGCTGGTCTGGCTGGCCATCCGCATGATGCCCAAAAGCCTGATCGCCGAGCACAGGGCAGCACAGCAACAGAGCTGGACTTCTTCCTAGGCAACAAACACCCACAACGCGCATGACGACACTTGTTACGCATTGTGGCGATGAAGCGGTCGAGGACGGTACGATCGGTTCCACTGAAGGCAGGCCTCCATCTGAGTGATGGTGCCGCGACAAAAGGGCAGGAAGTATCGAAAGGAGAATAACGTGAGCTTTCGTCTGGCTGCCAGACGCCTATTCGCCTACGGGATTGACGTCGCATTGTTGTTTGCTATCCTTGCGCCGATGGTATTTGTTGCCGAGAAGCTGACGGGTCTTGTGCCAGAGACTCCTGGGGAGGTTTGGCAGGCAATCGTCCTGGGATTCTCGATTCCTGTCTGGGCCTATTTTGCTCTCTGTGATGCCTCTCCTCGCGGTGAGACTCTTGGAAAGCGGCTACTCAAACTGCAGGTGGTATCGATGGATGGCCAGCGACTCGGGCTGGCAACATCCCTTGCACGAACCGCACTGAAGCTCCTCCCTTGGGAGATGGCGCACGTGTTCGGATTTGCGTTGGCTGAGCAAATCGGAGGCGTGGGGCAAGCGGTCGGGCTTATTGCTGCCAACGGGCTGCTTGTGCTGTACTTGTGCGTTGTCGTCATCACGAAAGGCAAGCGAACCGTGCATGATTTCATTCTCGGCACAGAAGTGAGAAGAACCCTTCAGTCGATCCAGTCAATCCCGAAGTGACGTAGCTACTTGTCGTGCGCTGGCGACGCGATCTTCCAAGAAACCCGCGAAGACGCTATGATTCGCGAAACAGCTACAAGGAGGATGTTTCCATGCTGATCGACGGGATTAAGACATTCGTCAAGGGGTTGCCCGCTACAATGAACGAGAAGCGAGGCGTTTACTCATTTGAGGCTGTTGTCGCCGAGAGAAAGGCATTTCTGTCAAAGAAGAAGCTGACCTACTGCGCAAAGTTTCGCGTGGATGACGACGTCAAAGAGCTGCGCTTCACAGAGATGCTCAAGGAATCAGGTTCTGGCGTTTCCGGGGGAGATGCCGGCACTGGATTCAAGAAGGAGAGCTACAGGACGGGCACGGGGCCGAGGCAGGGTTCGATTGAAGAACAGTCGAAGCTGTTCGGTGCTCACTACAGCTACACGTTCGACTTTTCCAGAGTCCGGGCTTTCATCGAGAATGAGACAGTCAAGGCGGGCTACACGTTCTCATATCAGATTACGCCTCGTGGATTGTAGGCGATGTTCATCTTCGTGCGAACGGCTAAATCCTGGAAATGGACTGAACGATGAGCCCATTGCTAGTCGTGGTTGCAGCTTCGTGGCTGGCCGGGTTCCTTGCCTTTGTTGGCGGATTTCTGGCATGGCTTGAAGGGACCGCTGAAACAGAATCGAAACGCGAATTTATTCACGGCGTGGTTGCTTTCGGAGGTGGCATTCTTCTTGCGGCAGTCGCTTTTGCTCTTGCCCCTGTAGGGATTGCCACGCTCAGTCCTGTCGTTTTGATTACAACATTCTCTGTTGGCGGCGTCGCCTTCTGCATTCTGGATGTTTGGATGAGCAAGAAGGGTGGCCCCAAGGCGCAGTTCCTCGCCATGCTGATGGATTACGTGCCTGAAGCCATTTCGCTAGGCGCGGTGTTTGTCCACGATCATCGGTTGGGTCTTTTACTCGCTGCATTCATTGGTGCGCAAAACCTGCCTGAGGGATTCAATTCCTTCCGGGAGATCAGTGCCTCAGGAATGAAGCCTCGCAGAGCCCTGGCCACTCTTCTTGCCGTGAGTCTACTGGGTCCTGCCGCAGCTGGATTGGGGTATCTTGTTTTGCAGGACAGGGCCGGACTGACCGCTGGCATCATGAGCTTCGCAGCAGGGGGCATCATGTATCTCATCTTCCAGCACATTGCGCCTGAATCCAGAATGCGAAGACATTGGACGCCAGCGCTTGGCGCTGTGCTCGG
>Ga0180007_10005436_pt1 | contig 12875 bp, 12 predicted proteins | sample MM_PC_MetaG_FD_121122 | JGI IMG/M metagenome (GOLD analysis project Ga0180007, IMG submission 121122) | Groundwater microbial communities from the Aspo Hard Rock Laboratory (HRL) deep subsurface site, Sweden - MM_PC_MetaG | ecosystem: Environmental > Aquatic > Deep subsurface > Groundwater... | reverse complement strand
GGCCAATGTGGCGGCAGCAGCCCTGATTCTGCCCATCGTTATTCCCATGGCCCAGCTGGAAGGGGTCAATCCCACTATTCTGGCCCTGTGCCTGGGAATGGCCACCTCCTTTGCCATGCTCCTGGTGATCGGCTGCCCGCCCAACGCCATTGCCTATTCTTACCGGTATTTCAAATCCTCTGACCTGACAAGGGTGGGCCTTGTTGCAACACCGCTCCTGCTGTCTCTTCTGGTTCTTGTTGCAGCAACCTGGTGGAAGATACTGGGGCTGGTTTAAGAAAATATCCATAACATTACGATAGGTAGGGAGAAAGACAGATGATAAAAATACCTGTAAAGGTTCTGATCGTTGACGATGAAAAAGACTTTGTTGAAATTTTCTCCCTGAGGTTAAGCTCCCAGGGAGAAAAAGTGTCAACCGCATACAGCGGCAGGGAGGCACTCGAGATTATGGAAACAACCGCTGTTGATGTGGTCATTCTGGATATACGGATGCCCGGCATGGACGGTCTCCAGGTCTTAAAACAGATCAAGACCCTGTATCCCCTTGTTGAGGTGATTCTGCTGACCGGTCATGGGTCTACGGAGACCGCGGTTGAAGGGATGAAACTGGGGGCCTTTGATTATCTGATGAAGCCAGCTGACTTTAAAGACATCCAGGACAAGCTGGAGGCTGCCCTTAAACGCAAGGATGAGCAGGAAGAGCGGATACGGAAAGCCGAGGTCAGACTTTTGCTGAGAAGAAGCGGTGACCTGTAATCCGGAAAACAAACCGTTTTAACCCTTTGGCAAGAGACGATAATTGCAACAGAGAGGCCAGGATGCAAAACATCCTGGCTTCTTTTTCATTTATCCAACCCGGCATTACATAAAACAGGACAACCGGTTTTGACAAACCCCAAAAAGTTTTGTATTACTCTGTCCTTACCATCACAGTCGGTTTTTAAAACGGAGATAAAAATGAAATTTCGAACTCTTTTAATTATCATGACCCTTTTTCTGACGCTTCTGCCGGTTACCGCCTTTGCCAAACACCCCATAATGGTTTTTGTGAGCATCCTGCCCCAAAAATATTTTGTGGAACGGATTGCCGGAGACGCTGCCGCCGTCCATGTCCTGGTCAAGCCCGGAAAAAGCCCTGCCACCTATTCACCCACACCCGATCAGATCAAAGCGCTGACCTCGTCGGATATTTATTTCAGGATAGGGGTTCCCTTTGAAAACGGCATTCTGCATAAAATAACGGAAATTTCAGGAAAAATTCAGATCGTTGACACCCGAAAAGGCATTGTGCTCCGGACAATGGCATCCCATGCCCATGATGCCCATGATGCCCATGATGCCCATGACGCCCATGACGCCCATGACGCCAAGACAGGGGAACAAGACCATACGGGAAAAGATCCCCACATCTGGATGAGCCCTCTGCTGGTCATAGAACAGGCAAAAACCATGGCCGCGGCATTGATCGGCGCTGATCCGGACAGCAGGGCCTTTTATGAACAAAACCTAACAGCCTTTATTAAGGATCTGAATGCGCTTCACAAGCGCCTTGAAACAAGGCTTGCCCCCTTCAAGGGAGAAAATATCTTTGTGTTCCATCCGGTTTTCGGGTATTTTACAGACGCCTATGGGTTGAATCAGGTGGCCATTGAAACCATGGGAAAGGCGCCCAGGGGAAAAGAATTGTCTGCCATTATCAAAAAGGTGAAATCGGAAAAGACACGGATAATTTTTGTCCAGCCACAGTTTGACCGGAATGCGGCCCAGAAAATTGCCGCTGCCATCCAGGGGAGTGTTGTCTCCATTGATCCTTTGGCCTTTGATTACCTGTCGAACATGGAGGCCATTGCCCGTATCCTCGAATCGAGCCTGGCCCACTAACTTAAGGATGATCTATGAAGACTGACCCGGTCATTGTCCTAGAAAATGTCTCCTTCTCCTATCATAAACGGCGGATCCTTGAAGATGTGACTCTCAGGGTAACAAACAAAGAGTTTGCCAGCATTGTGGGACCCAACGGCGGCGGAAAGACCACCCTTCTCAAATTGATTTTAGGGTTGATTCAACCGGATACCGGCAAGATCCTTGTATTTGGGCGACCGCCGGAACAGGCCAGGGAAAAAATCGGATACATGCCCCAGTTCTCCCACCTGGATATGAATTTTCCGGCAACCGTTCTGGATGTGGTTCTCATGGGAAGGCTTACCCGAAAAAAACTCTGGTTCTCCAAACAGGACAGACAAATGGCCCTGACCGCCATCGATGAGGTGGATATGGCTGCCTTTGCCGACACCGGCTTTTGTGAATTATCCGGCGGCCAGAAACAGCGGGTCCTGATTGCAAGGGCGATGTGCAGCACCCCTTCCATCCTGCTGCTGGATGAACCCACTGCCAATGTGGACCATGAAACGGAGCTGAACCTTTTTTCCATTTTAAAAAAACTGAACACGGACATGACCATCCTTTTGGTCTCCCATGACCTGGGCTTTGTCTCCCAGTATGTCAAAAGTGTCATCTGCGTAAACCGTCGGGTGGTCATCCATCCCACCAGTCTGATGGACGGCGCCCTCATCAAGGATATTTACAACGACGATCTGAAGATGGTCCGCCATGACCACCGCTGCAGCGAAGGAGGCCATTGCCATGATTGAGTTTTTCAATGCCCTGGCCGACCCGGACAACCGGTTTCTGCAATTGTCCATGATCATGGGAGGACTTGCTTCCATCTCCTTTGGCATCATCGGCACCTTTGTCACCACCAAACGTATCGGCTACCTGGCCGGAGCCATTTCCCATTCCGTGTTCGGCGGCATCGGTTTTGCCCTTTACCTTCAGGTAAGAATGGGGATCACCTGGGCAGACCCCATCCTGGGTGCGGTTCTGGCCGCTGTCCTGTCGGCCCTTGTCGTAGGGTTTGTGAGCATTTATGCAAAAGAGCGGGAAGACACCATCATCGGAACCCTTTGGGCTGTGGGCATGGCCGCCGGGATCCTCTTTATTGACAGGACCCCGGGATATTTTAACCTCAGCTCCTATCTGTTTGGCGACATTCTGCTGATTTCCACCCGGGACCTGATTTTTGTCGTTTGTCTGGACCTTCTGGTCGTCGGATTTTCCCTTCTTTTTTTCAACCGGTTTTTCGGGGTGTGCTTTGACACGGAGTTCACACACCTGCGGGGAATCAACACCAGTTTTTTTTATCTGCTTCTGCTGGTGTTAACGGCTTTGACCGTGGTGCTTCTGGTACGGGTTGTGGGCATCGTCCTTGTCATTGCCCTGCTCACCATTCCACCGGCCATCGCCTCTTTTTATGCCCGCAGGCTCTGGCAGATGATGGTCTATTCCATAATTTTCTGCGCCCTTTTTACCTGGGCCGGCTTAGGGTTAAGCTATTCGTTCGGCCTTTCTTCCGGCCCCACCATTATTGTTCTGGGCGGCGCTGTTTACCTGGTGCTTCTGGTGATCCACAACCAATTTAAATAATTGCATCCTGCCAAGGATATCTGAAAGAACTTTCTGGTTGCTATTTTCAAACAAATGTTTTATTTTTTTGTTTGAAACAAATATTTCAATAAAGGAAGGCCATGCCCAGAAAACCACCCCTGCCGACAAAAGAAAGAATTATAGATGTGGCCGGCGATATTTTTGGCAAAAATGGATTTAAAGCCGCAACCATCCGTCAGATAGCCACCGCCGCCCAGGCAAACCTGGCTGCCGTCAACTACCATTTCCGGGACAAGGAAGGTCTTTACCGGGCGGTGCTGGAGGATACGTTTTCAAAAGGCTTTCACCGCTTTCCCTATCGGAAAAACCCCGAAGAAAACAATGCACCGGACCAACAATTGCGCTCTTTTATCCGTGCCATGTTCCACCGATTCCTGAACAATGAGGGATGGGGCGGAATCTCGGGCAGGGGAAAACTCATTGCGCGGGAATTTTTCGAACCCACCCCTGCATTTGAACCCATTGTGGACACCTATATAAAACCCCACAAAGAGATTCTGGTGTCCATTATTTCGGATTTGTCCCGGGGCAAAGCCGGCATGGACAAAATACTGCCCTGCGCCATCAGCATTATCGGCCAATGTGTTTACTATACCTTTGCAGCACCCGTCATCCAGCGGATCGCCAGGGAGTTTCTGCCCACACAGGAAAACATTGACTTTCTTGCAGATCATGTTTTCTGGTTTTCCCTGGGCGGCATTCAGCAGATAAACACCCGGCCCGTTGACAGGAAACCACACCTTTAGTGAACACGATTCAGGAGAAACACCCATGAAAAAACCCTGGCCCCTTTTAATCCTTGCAATCCTGATCATCCTGGCGTTCCTCTCCTGGCGGTTTTTTTTCTCAAAAGAACGCCGGCCAGACACGCTCAGGGTTTCGGGAAACATAGAAGTGACCGAGGTACAATTGGGTTTCAAAATAGGCGGCAGGCTTGAACAAAGACTTGCCGATGAAGGCGATATGGTCTTTCGGGGCGATTTGCTGGCCCGCATGGAAAACCAGGACCAGAAGATTGGTCTGGGCCTTGCCAAGGCCAAGCTTGCCCGGGCAGAATCTGTGCTCGCAGAACTGACGGCAGGAAGCCGTCCCGAAGAGATACAACTGGCGCATGCCCGGATGATTGGGGCCCAGCAAGCGCTTCTGGAACTCACCCGGGGAAGCCGTTCCCAGGAGATTGAATCGGCCAGATCAGATCTGGAAACGGCCTTGGCAGCTTTAAAATCCGCCCAGTCCCAACTGACCCAGACAAAGGAGGATTACCAAAGATTTTCCATTCTTTTCAAGAAAAAAAGCGCCACCCAGCGGGATTTTGAACTCTACCGGACCCGGTATGAGATCGCCCAGAATGATCTGGCCCAGGCAGATTCCAGGGTCCATTCCGCCCGCCAGGCCCTGTCCCTTCGCCTGGAAGGTCCCAGATCCGAACAGATTGAACGGGCAAGGGCGGTCCTGGGCCAGGCCCAGGCCGAGTACGATCTGGTAAAAGCAGGTCCGAGAAAGGAAAAAATCGACCAGGCACAGGCGCTGGTTGCCGAAGGGGTCCAAACCGTGAACCAGGCCAAACAGCAATTGTCCTATACCGAGCTTTTCGCCCCCATGGATGGTGTCATCCTGACCCGGTCTGCAGAGCCCGGGGAATATCTCAGCCCGTCCACCCCGGTGATAACCCTGGGAGATCTTTCCCGCCCCTGGCTACGGGCCTTTATCAATGAAACGGATCTGGGCCGGATACACCTCAAGGACAAGGTGACCGTGACCATTGATTCTTTTCCGGATAAAACATACCAGGGCGTTCTCTCGTTTATTTCCAGCCAGGCGGAATTTACTCCCAAATCGGTCCAGACCTTTGAAGAGCGGGTAAAGCTGATGTTCCGGATAAAAATAGACCTGGAAAACCCCCATGGCCAGCTGAAGCCCGGAATGCCCGCAGATGCACTTATTGCACTGCCTGTAAATTAAAATGGACCTCCAAAGCTTGGAAAAAAAAGAGCGCTTTGCCATTGAGGCCCGGGATCTGACCAAACAATTCGGCAGCCTTGTTGCCGTGGACAAGGTCTGTTTTCAGGTTTGCAAAGGGGAAATTTTCGGCATTGTCGGACCCGACGGCGCCGGCAAGACCACCTGTCTGCGCATGCTGGCCAGCATCATGGATCCGGGATCAGGATCCGCTTTCATAGCGGGTTTTGACACAAAAACCCAGGCCCCAAAGGTAAAAGAGCACCTTGCCTATATGAGCCAGAGATTCGGCCTGTATCCGGATCTGACCGTGGGGGAAAATATTTGTTTTTATGCCGACCTCTACGGGGTCCCGAAAAAGGGGCGGCAGACGCGCATTGACGATTTGCTAGGCTTCAGCCAGATGCAGCCTTTCCGCCAAAGAAAAGCCCGGGATCTGTCCGGAGGCATGAAGCAGAAGCTTCAACTGATCTGCGCCCTGATCCATACCCCGGAGGTGCTGCTTTTGGATGAGCCCACCAACGGGGTAGACCCGGTCAGCAGAAGGGATTTCTGGCGGATTCTCTACGAGATCGTCAAACAGGGGGTCTCCATTCTGGTAACAACGGCATACCTGGATGAAGCGGAACGCTGTCACAGAATCGGGCTGGTGGACCAGGGAAAACTCCTGGCCACGGGAACCCCCCGGCAAATTAAAGGATTGCTCAAGGGCCAGGTCCTCACCATCCGAAGCCAGGACGCAAGAAAGATCAACCGGCTGCTGGCAGAAAAATTGAACGGCCTGATCGTCAATGTGTTCGGGGATACCGTGCATGTTGTCTGTGAGCAGGTTCAGGAAACCCGGAAAAAAGCCCTGGGTCTGATCCAGGAAGCAAATTTACGAATGGATGAAATAAAACAAGCCTTGCCCACCCTGGAAGATGTGTTTGTGAGCATGATGTCCCAAAAAAACAGACCGGACACTCCTGCTCAACCCTTTCACGCGGCCAGCCGGACCCTGTCCGGTAATGCCGTGCAGGTAAAGGATCTGACCCGGGTCTTCGGCGCTTTTACAGCAGTGGACACCCTGAGCTTTGAGGTCCCAAAAGGAGAGATTTTCGGATTCCTCGGGCCCAATGGTGCCGGGAAAAGCACCACCATCCGAATGCTCTGCGGACTTCTGGCCCCCAGTTCCGGCACAGGAACCGTGGCAGGCTATGATATCGGATCCCAGGCCGAACAGATCAAACAGCACATCGGGTACATGAGCCAGAAATTTTCTTTGTATGAAGATCTCACGGTGGAAGAAAACATCCAGTTTTACGGCGGCATCTACGGCCTTCAGGGCCGTTTTTTGAACAAAAGAAAAACCTGGGCCGTGGAAATGGCAGGCCTTCCGGACAATGGCAAAACCCTGACCAAAAATTTAAGCACTGGGTACAAACAACGGCTTGCCCTTGCCTGTGCCATCCTCCATGAACCCCCCATCCTTTTTTTAGACGAACCCACATCCGGGGTGGACCCCATCAGCCGTCGGCATTTCTGGGACCTTATTTACACCATGGCAGGCCAGGGAATCACGGTGTTCGTGACCACCCACTATATGGAAGAAGCAGAGTATTGTGACCGCATTGCCTTGATTTATAAGGGCCGGATGATTGCCATGGGAACCCCCATGGCCCTTAAAACCCGCCACATGCACGAACAGATTCTGGATATCCGCTGCGAATCGCCCCAGGCAGTGGCCCAAATCCTTGGGGGTCTGCCGGGCGTGGGGGATGTGTCCTTGTTCGGGGCCGGTCTCCATGTGACCACCCTGGATGCGCTTTTGGCCCACAAAAATATCTGCCAGAAACTTTCCGATCTGAACATTACCGCCTATACCATTGAAAAAATTTTGCCGGGCATGGAAGATGTCTTTATTTCCCTGATCGAAGCAGATGATCGAATCCATGGAACCTGCAAATCCGGGGAGCATGCGCCATGAAGCTTCAGCGCCTTTTTGCGGTTGCCCGAAAAGAGTTCATCCATGTGGCCAGGGACTGGCGCAGCCTTTTTTTATCCCTGGCCATTCCCGTGATCCTGATCATGCTCTTCGGGTATGCCCTGACCCTGGATTTGCGGAAAGTGCCCATGGTGGTCTGGGACCAGTCCCGAAGCGCCCAGAGCCGGGATCTTCTGGCTCTGTTTGCAGGATCCCCCTATTTTTCCATCATTGGTTACCATGACACGTATAAAGACCTGCAGCTGGATCTGGACAGGGGAAACGCCATGGTCGCCGTTGTGATCCCTTCTGATTTTGCCCAAAAAATCATCGGACAAAAAAAAGTGGATATCCAGATTATCGGTGACGGCAGCGATGCCAACACCTCCCGCCTCGCCATGGGGTATGCGGCCACCGTGGGCCTGATCTATTCGTCTGATATCACGGCCAGAAAAATGCAGCTTGCGGGCAGAAAAAATCTGTCGCCCCCTGTGGAAATGGTCAGCCGCTCCTGGTACAACCCGGATCTGCGAAGCCAGAATGTGATCATACCCGGAATCATCGCCATTGTCATGGTGGTGATCGCCGCCATGCTCACCTCTGTGACCATTGCAAGAGAATGGGAAACCGGCACCATGGAACAGCTCATCTCAACGCCGCTGAAAGGCCCGGAACTGATTTTCGGCAAGGTGATCCCCTATTTTGTCATCGGCATGCTTGATGTGGCCATTGCCGTTGCCATGGGTAAATGGCTGTTTGATGTGCCCATTGTGGGCACTGCAGGCCTTTTGTTTGCCATGGCCGCCATTTTTCTGACCGGGGCCCTTTTCTGGGGAATGAGCTTAAGCATTATTTTAAAATCCCAGGTGCTGGCCAACCAGATCGCCATTGTGTCCGGCTATCTGCCCACGCTGATCCTGAGCGGTTTTGTGTTTGCCATTGAAAACATGCCCGGCCCCATCCAGTGCATTACCTATATTGTGCCGGCCCGGTATTTTATTGCGATCCTGCGGGGGATATATCTCAAAGGCATCGGCCTTGAAATTCTCTGGGTGGATGCCCTGCTGCTTTCGGTTTATGCCCTTGTCATGATTTTTCTGGCCAATCGTAAATTTAAATTCAAACTGGAATAAATATGATCCATCGCATAAAACAGATGCTCATTAAGGAATTCTTACAAATGCTGCGGGATCCGCGCATGCGGGCAGTCATTTTCGGAATGCCCGTGATCCAGATGGTGATCATGGCCTTTGCCCTGACCACGGATGTAACCGAGATCCGTACCGCCTTGCTGGACATGGACAAAAGCGTTTCCTCCCGGGAGTTGATCAGCGACTTTACGGCAGGCGGCTATTTTCAGATTGTCCGGATGGCCGCATCCCAGGGTCAGATTGCAGATCTGCTGGACCAGGCCGTTGTGCGGGCTGTCATTTATATACCCTCAGGATTTGAACAGGCCATTTCCAAAGGCGTAACCGCCAAGGTCCAGGTGTTGACAGACGGAACAGACGCCAATACCACGGCCATTGTCCAGGGATATGCCGGCCGCATCATCCAGGCCTATTCTCATAAAAAGCTGGAAAAACAGCTGGAAACTTGGGGAATCACGCCTGTGCCTTTGCTGGTGGACCCTGTGGAACGGGCCTGGTACAATGCAAACCAGGAGAGCAAATACTATTTTGTTCCTTCCCTTATTGCCGTGATGCTCTTTATTTTCAGCCTGCTTTTGACCAGCATCGGCATTGTCAAGGAAAAGGAGATCGGCACCATTGAGCAGGTCATGGTCACCCCCATCCGGAAAATAGAGTTTATCCTGGGCAAAACCATTCCCTATATGGTCACAGGCTACATTTCCATGACCATCATGCTGGTTGTGGCGTTTCTGGTCTTTGACATAAAGGTGAAGGGAAGTCTTGTCCTGCTCTACGGGCTTTCCGGCCTCTATCTGTTCGGGAACATGGGTATTGCCCTTTTGATCAGTGCCTCTGCCGCCACCCAGCAGCAGGCCATGCTCACCAGTTTTTTGATTTTAATGCCCTGCGTCATGCTGTCCGGGTTCATGTTTCCCATTAAAAACATGCCGGCCCTGGTCCAGCATGCCACCTGGCTGAATCCCATGCGCTGGTATCTTGAAATTCTCCGGGGAATTGTGATGAAGGGGGTGGGCATACAGGTCCTCTGGCCGGCCATCCTGGGTCAGACAGCCCTGGCCATGGCATTCATCTCCCTTGCCTGGGCCCGGTTCAGCAAAACCTTATCCTAGGAGGCTGCCTGCCGGTTGGTTATGTTTCCATAAACCTTTCATCTGATTTCATTGTGGCGGCTTCTTTCTGGGTTTTTTCCAGCCAGCCTGTGGCCGTTACCGCTTTGATATCAAACCTGGGCACATAGGGTTTGATATCAATGAGGGGGGTGTTGTTAAGGACATCAATGCCCCGGACAAAAATCAAATTTTTATCCCGACCGGTGAGTTCCACAATGGACAATCCGATGGGATTGGGTCTTCTGGGGGCACGGGTGGAAAACAGTCCCCGCTTCTGGGTGTCCAGAAACGGGGTTACCAGAAGATCATATCCCGAGGACTTGTGAAAATGATACAATAGGATAATATGGGAAAATCCTTGTATATCTGCCAATCCTGGCTCATATTCCGGATTGATCACAAGGGTTCCTTCTATATCCCCGGCACCGGTTGGCTGGATGGGCATACCTTTTAAATCATTGAACGGGGTTTTGATCACCCCGATGGGAGATATCTGCATGGTTTGCTATTTCCTTGAAAAGGGTTGTCCGGTTTCTACCGTTCTGTTTTGATGCATACAGGGCATTGTCGGCCCTGCCGATAACGTCGGTCAGGGTTCCAAGATCAGACCTATTTTTAAAATGGGCCACACCAAAGGACATGGTGATGTTCAAAAACTGATTTTCAAGAATGTTTCCGGATCTGTCCACCTGGACAAATTGAGCGGCCGCTATTTTTTCCCGGATCCGTTCCACAACCCGGACCGCTTCATCGCCGTCAGTTTCATCCAGAATGAACAAAAACTCTTCCCCGCCGTACCGGCCTGCCATATCAAAATATTCCCGCATGGACTCGGAAAGAATCTTCCCCACTTGTTTTAAAACCAGATCCCCCTGGATATGGCCACAGGTATCATTGACCCGTTTAAAAAAATCAATATCCCCCATGACGATGCTGGCCGATATCCCCGGTTTCCGTTCAAGCCGTTTTAAAATCTTTTCCACTTCTTGTTTTATTTTTCGGGAATTGTAAAGCCCTGTAAGGCCATCATATTCCGCCTGCTGTTTAAACTGGGTTTTTAAAAGCAGGGTGCTTAAAAAATTGCACATGATCTCCACGGTGCTGACCTCATAATCCTTAACCGATGCTTCTTTGCCGAAAAAATCCCCCCCGAACAGATAGGCCCCGCCATAATTCTGGGGAAAAAAGACATACCCCATGACATCGCACCCCATGCCCGGAACATTGATATGGGAAACTTTTTTGTTTAAAAATGCATTGACCTCATTGACATAGCGTTTGTCCCGGGCATCCAGAAACAGCCGCAGCTTTCGGCCTTCCTCCAGATCCAGGCGGAACTTTTTGGGATCCAGCACCTTCACCACCTCCAGAATCAGGCGGTCATTAATAATATTGGTCACCTTGTACAGCACAGAGATATCAAACATCAGGGTTTCCTGGATAATCTCAAGGGGATAATGAAAGCATTCATCATTGCCGGCATCTGCGTTCAGCTCCTTTAAAAAAACAGATAATTTACCCAGCCGTTTTAAGATGGTTTTTGCATCTGATTCATGCTTTCTCATGGAAGTTCCTTTTGGTTTTGAGAATCAAAGGCGATCTGCCCGTCAAAGGCCAGGATCAGCACCCGGATACGAATTTTACCCCTGGCAAACCCTGTTGCATTTTCCATGATTTTTTTTACCACAAAGCCCAGCAGTCCGGGATAAGCCGGATAAATATAGGAAAATGCGTGGCGGGCGGTATTGGCCTGGCGTATATCGCGAAAAAGGCCTTCATCTCCTGTGATCTCCCGGGCCCATCGGGCAAGGGTTTTCAGGGTCAGTTCAGATTTTGCCGCATGGGTGTGTTCAAACCCCAGGGACATTTTAACAGCCTTGCCGAAAAAAACAGTATAGATAATTTCCCGGACACTCTTTTTTATGAGGGCCTCATCAATGGCAGCCTTGAAAAAATCCCCGGTCTGCACAAAGGCTTCTTCAAAAAAGGCGGGAAAAAGTCCCAGGGCATACCGTTCACTCCGCCTTCCCGTGGTAAACACCAGGGTGTCAATACCCCGGGCTGCGGCCACCGATATGCTGGACCGGATGGTGGCAATATACGCGTCATGGGACAAGGGTTTTACAATGCCGGTGGTCCCGAGAATGGAGATGCCGCCGACAATTCCCAGCCGTGCATTCAGGGTTTTTCGGGCAAGAATTTCTCCCTGGGGAACAAAAAGTTCAATGGTCACCTGTTTGCCGGGCAGAATGGTTTGGGCAAACACCTCTTTTACCACATTCAGAATCATTTGCCGGGGACCCGAATTGATGGCCGGTTCTCCCACCCCCACTTCAAGGCCTGGCTTGGTAACCCTTCCCACACCCTTACCGCCCTTTATAATCACCTTGAGCTCTTTGGCGGATGAAAGGGTCACTTTGGCTCCGATCTCGGCCTTGTGGGTGATGTCCGGGTCATCCCCGGCATCTTTTATCACGGATGCCTTGCAGCAGGTGTCTGAAAGGATGAGGACTTCCTTTATGGCAATATTTTTTTTTTCACCTGTTAAAAATTCAATATCAACACCAACAGGTGTCTGGGACGTAACAAGGGCCAGCAGGGCCGCCTTTACCGAGGCAGCGGCTGCCGCCCCCGTGGTGAATCCCTGTTTAAGCACTTTGGACGTCATGGTGCTCCTTGCCCGGACTTCCGGAATATCCGCGTCTTTTTGTTTGCCGGGCCTGTCTGAAGCGGTCGCAGTTTTCCACAAAGACGGGCGCACAATTGGGGTTGCTGGCAAAATGAACATGGAGATAGGACCCGAGGGTCTGGTTTTTTTGGTATCCTTTGAGCAAAATATCCTGGCCTGCCCGTGAGGTGACATGGTAGACATTTTTGACTGTCAACTTTCGGTCGTTTCTGTCCTTTTGGGTGTCCTTGTCTTCCTGGGCATCCGTGCCCACCAGAGAAGAATAATGAAATTCATGCCCCCGGATCACATCCCCTCTTCTGCCGATAAGGGTATCGGCGGTCAGGGTGATCTCCCTGTATCCCAGGGACCGAAGGCGCCGGGACATTTGAACGCAAAAGTCAAAACAGCCGGTCATGGCATATTGCGCTTGTCTGTCCATGCCCGATACCTGGCCGCACAAATACATGAACCCACCGCACTCTCCGTATATGGGCATACCGGCCCGGCTGAAT
>Ga0180007_10005435_pt1 | contig 12876 bp, 11 predicted proteins | sample MM_PC_MetaG_FD_121122 | JGI IMG/M metagenome (GOLD analysis project Ga0180007, IMG submission 121122) | Groundwater microbial communities from the Aspo Hard Rock Laboratory (HRL) deep subsurface site, Sweden - MM_PC_MetaG | ecosystem: Environmental > Aquatic > Deep subsurface > Groundwater... | reverse complement strand
GAATTCCTCCGTTACTCCTCAACGTACCTATCCAGTACGTCTCGTCGTTACTCAGAATTCTCCTTGTATTTCATCTCATTTTATACGCTCGTTCTATAATGTTCGCTACAAATTTGGCGAGCTGCGGTGTCAGAAATCTGTGCTGTCATCACCGTACTTATCTAGTACGCCTCCTCCATGCTCGATTTCTTCCTAGCATTTCATCCAAATTTGCTACGCTCACTAACTAATCCTTAATCTATTCTCACTGCTTTCCACGCGCCTAGCAGGGAATGAAAATAGTTTGTTCGCTGTAATCCTAAGTGTAAAAATACACTTATCAAAATAATCAATGGCGGAGAGGGTGGGATTCGAACCCACGGACCGGTTTCCCAGTCAGCACATTAGCAGTGTGCTGCTTTCGGCCACTCAGCCACCTCTCCATAATACTCGCTATAAAATGAGCAAACTACTGTGTCGAATTCTTCCGCGGCTTCTCTACGTCTTCCAGCCACGCCAGGCGACCAGGAACTGGTCTTGGCGGGGTCCCGCAAAAGGCGGGATACGTTTCGTAGCTGCTCGTAATCTTTCTTGCACTGCATCTTAATTCATACGTTCGCTTGAATGTTCGCTATAAATTTGGTGAACAATCGTGGGGATAGAATACCTGAAATAGTTAAATAAATCAAGCATCTCTGATATAATAGTCCGATATGAAGGAAAAAGACAAAATGCACGGCCTGGTCGATGAATTTGACGCAGGAGAAAGCCTTTTTACTTGGAAGACTTGGGAATATCCTCCCTTTGAGCGTTCGGTTCGCTGGTATCTGATAGCTAGTATCTTGGCAGTCGCCTTGATTGCGTATTCTGTTTATACTGAAAATTATCTTTTCGCTATCATTATTTTGATGATTGGGGTATTGGTGCTCATAACCAGTCTTCGTCATCCAGAAAAAATTGACGTCCATATTACTTCATTGGGTTTGGTATTAGGAGATGATTTCCACTCTTATAAAGAAATTAAAGACTTCTCAATTATTTACGAGCCACCAGCAGTAAAACTTTTATACATTGATTTTCAAAGTCGACTTCATCCAATGGTGGCTATTCCAATAGAAGATGCTGACCCTAATCTTATTCGTGAAGTTCTGTTGCCGTATGTTTTTGAAAATATTGATCGGGAGTCAGAAGGTTTGACAGAACTGGTTCGTCGGGTGTATAAGATATAAAGTTAGCTATGAAATGAGCGTACTAATAGCTTAAAACATTGCTTCTAGTGCTACTCAATTTTACGCTTACTAATAATAAGCGCCCGTAGCTCAGTTGGATAGAGCGCCAGCTTGCGGAGCTGGAGGCCGTACGTTCGAGTCGTGCCGGGCGCACCACTAATTTCTATTATGGAGAAAAAGAAAATTTTAGTCGTAGAAGATGACGCTTTTTTGCGCCGAGCTTATAAGGCTAAATTGGGTAAAGGTGAATACGAGATTATTGAAGCGGTCGACGGCGATGATGCTATCAAGAAGGTTAAGGAAACAATGCCAGATGTCATCATTCTCGATTTAATCATGCCAAAAAAGGATGGATTTCAGTTTCTTAATGAATTGAGTAAACAGAAGGTAAAAAAGGTTATTCCAATTTTTGTAGTTTCTAACCTCGGCCAAGAAACAGATATAAAAGAAGCGGAAAAATATGGTGTAAAAAAGTATTTTGTTAAATCAGATACTTCAATTGCGGAAGTAGCTAATACTGTATCCGACTTTTTAAAAAAATAGATTAAAGACACAAAACAATCCTGACTTGGGATTTTTTTGTTTTGTGCTACTATTAAAGACCATGGAAGAAGTACTAAAAAAAGAAGTCAGATTTTTTAAGGGTGTAGGGGCAATTAAGGCTCGTGATTTAAGGCGTCTAGGTGTTGAGACTGTCAATGATGCTCTTTTTGCCTTTCCTTTTCGTCATGATGATCTTTCTAATGCAATCGACATCGAAAAGATTAAGCCAGGTCAAAAGGTGACTGTTCGTGGAACCATTACAGTTATTAACAATCATCGTGCAAAAAATAGAAGAATGGTTATTACTGAGGCAATCATCGAAGACGAATCGGGTAGTATCAAAGCAGTCTGGTTTCATCAGGGATTTCTGACTAAGGTTTTAAAACCCGGGACAGTTGTTTCTCTTGCAGGAAAAGTTGATGATCGTTACGGACTTTCTTTGGTAAATCCTGTTTACGAAGTTATTTCAAAAAATATTGCCACAAAACATACTGGTCGTATTGTTCCAGTTTACCGCTTAGCTGGAGCCTTAACGCAAAAAGTACGGCGATTAGTAGCAGAAGAATCAATCAAATACGTTGGAGCAATTGAAGAATGGTTACCACAGGAAATCATTGATCATGAAAAATTTGTTGAAGTTCAAGAAGCTATTTCACAGATGCATTTCCCAGAATCTTTAGAAAAAGCTTCGGAGGCGTTAGAGCGATTAAAATTTGATGAATTTTTTCTACACCAGCTATTACACGGTAAAGCAAGAAGGGAATTACAGACACAAAAAGCTTCTATGGTTCCTTTCAACGAGGTTGTTGTTAAGGAAGTTGTTAAAGAATTACCATTTAAGCTAACCAATGCTCAGAAGAAGGCGACGTTTGCTATTCTTAAAGACATGCAGCGGGAAAAACCAATGAACAGGCTTCTTGAGGGTGATGTTGGAACTGGAAAAACAGTAGTTGCTGCTGTTGTCGCAATTAACGCGAAAGCTTCAGGCTGGCAAACAGCTATTTTGGCACCAACAGAGATTCTAGCTGATCAGCATGCTCATACTTTGCACAGAATGTTTGGAGATAGGGTAACCGTTGGAATATACACTAGAACTAAGCGGCGGGTTGGTGAAAAAGAAGTAACGAAAAAACAAATGCTCGACGCTCTTCGTAATGGAAAAATTGATTTAGTAGTTGGGACTCACGCACTTCTTTCCGATGATGTAATTTTTAATGCCTTGGGTTTAATTGTGGTGGATGAGCAGCATAGATTTGGAGTAAAACAGCGCAAGGCACTCAAGGACAGGGAGGGTGATGCTAACGGCATTCCACACCTACTTTCAATGACTGCTACTCCAATTCCACGATCTTTAGCTTTGGTGCTTTATGGAGATTTGGACCGTTCGCTGTTGAATGAATATCCGGTTGGACGAAAATCTATTAATACATTCCTAATTCAGGAGAATAAGGAGGACGACTTTTATCAGAAGATGAGAGATGAAATGGATAAGAAACGTCAGGTTTTCGTTGTTTGTCCAATAATAGAAGAATCTGATGCACTTGGTGTTAATTCAGTGAACGAGGTGTACAATAATTTTGTTCAAGGTCCATTTGCTGATTACCGTTTAGGAATGTTACATGGAAAGCTCAAAACTCAAGAGAAGGACGAAATCATGGAGCGTTTCGTAAATGGGGATTTGGATATGGTAATTTCGACAACAGTAGTAGAAGTTGGAGTTGATGTTCCTAATGCTACAGTTATGTTTATCGAAGGTGCAGAAAGATTTGGCTTAGCTCAATTGCATCAACTTCGCGGTCGTGTTGGTAGAGGTGAATTTCAGAGTTTTTGTTTCCTACATCCAAGCGGAGAACTTTCGCCTTTAGCTAAGCAGAGATTATCAGCACTAGTCAAAAGTCAGGATGGATTTTATTTAGCAGATCAAGATTTAAAGCTTAGGGGACCAGGAAATATTTTTGGGACTGAGCAATCTGGGTTTGAACAATTTAAACTTGGCTCTTTCGCAGACATTGATTTGATTAGTTCTGCCAGGGACTATGCTAAAGATTATTTGGATGAAGATCCAGAATTAGATACTTGGCCTCAATTAAAAAAACGATTACTCGAATACTACGAAGAGGTTCATTTCGAGTAATTATATTAGATTTTTTAAGTTTTTTGCATCTTTTGGTGAGATAAATTTTAAGAGTCCCAAGCGTTCGGCTTCCTTCTGTCTTCTATCCAAGAAAGAGACACTTCTGATTTCACCGCCAAGACCAAGCTCACCGACAACAACAGCATCAGCAAAAAAAGTTTTATTTTGAATTGATGAAATGACAGCCAGAGCAACAGCTAGGTCAACTGCTGTTTCTTTTACTTTCATACCACCGACAATATTTACATAAACATCATGTCCAGCAGTTTTAACACCAGTGTGTTTGCCAATAATTGCTAAGAGCATTTGTAACCGCCCAGAATCAAATCCAGATGTTCTACGAATAGGGTTAGCAAAAATACTTTTTTCAGCTAGCGCTTGCACTTCAACCAAAAACGGACGAGTTCCTTCCATAACACAAGTTACAATTGATCCAGGTGTTGGTTGTCGCTCTTCCAAAAATTTTTGTGAAGGGTTAGCAACTGCAATCATACCTTTTGAAGTCATCTCGAATACACCAACTTCATCGGTGGTACCAAAACGATTTTTTGAGGCTCTTAAAATTCGGTAGGAGGTTGTTTTCTCTCCCTCGATAGTTAGTACTGAATCAACTAAGTGTTCAAGTGTTTTTGGTCCTGCAACTGATCCCTCTTTTGTTACCTGGCCAATTAGCAGGACTGGAATGTTGGTTGATTTTGCAAAAGCAATGAGTTGGGCTGTTGCTGCACGAACCGCATGAGGAGATCCAGGTAGATTTTCAACATCGTCTGGGATCATTGTTTGAATTGAGTCAACAATAACCAGAGCAGGTTTGACACCTTTGGCAGCAGTAATAATTGAACCAACTTCTACTGAATTAGAAAAAATAATGGCTTTTGGGTCTACTGCAAGTCTTTCTAGACGCATTAGTAGTTGTCCCTCAGATTCCTCACCCGAAACATATAAGCATTTTCCAGATAAAGAAGAGGCAATTTGAGCTACTAATGTAGATTTACCTATCCCGGGTTCTCCAGCTAAAAGCAAAACTGAGCCAGAAACAATGCCGCCAGAGAGAACTCTATCTAGTTCTTCTAGACCTGTTTTTTTGTATTCAACAGTTTTTAAAGAAGCCTGAGTCAAGTCAATAAGAGGCGCACTTCGCGCCTCCTGTGTTTTTGATTTTTTGCTAGTCTGAGCAATTTCCTCGGTCAAGGTGCCCCATTTTCCACACTCGCCACAGCGACCCTGCCATTTTAGATGCTGCCCATCACAGTAAGAACAAACATACATATTATTTCTTTTTTATCACAACTGCTGATTTTATGCGACTGAAATAGTCTGCTTGAGTTCGTATTTGTTTTGTCGCTCCCCACGGATTGTTGATAAGAATGTTATCATTTTCATCAAGTCCGACAAGTACAACGAAGTGACCACCTCCAGAATCAGTGCGATAGGAGCTGATTACCGGATGCTTGTCTACTAAAGCTTGGAGAATTTCTTGTTTAGATTCCTCGGTGATCCTGTCGCCAATAACGATTCGTTTCCCAACCAACCCAGCTTCGTCTACTAAAGAAGAATTTATGAAGCCTTCAGAATTTGTACCGTCTTTACCACAGCCATTACTGTCCAAAGGACGAAAATCTTCCTCGTAAAATGTTTGAGCTACTTGAGCTATTGGTACTTTATAGCCATATGTATGAAGAACTCCAGTAAAAGAGGCGATGCCACAACCTGATGATTTTAGATTACCCGTACCCCACGAACTTGAGTTAGCCGCTATCATACACCTTTCTGGACCATATGGTGTTGAACCATACAGAGTTTGGTCAAATATAATAAAATCATTCCAGCCAACACCTCCCGTTGTATCTACAGAAGATAAAACTTGTTTTTCGACCTTAGGAAAATTTAAAGGTGTTTCATTAGGGATAAAGTCAACTCTTTCAACAATCGGGATGTCTAATGTTGAAAAAGTGACCGTACTCGGGTCGATTAGATAGGCGATAGAATAGGCTGATAGGAGTAACACTATTCCAATTGCAGCTCGAGAAATTCTTTCTTTAGCTTTAGTGACTCTTGCTGTATTTCCGGTTGCCAACATCCATTCAAGACCTCCGACCATAACTAAAACAATAGCTACCAGTGCTCCAGCTGCCAAGAGCCATCCATAAATTGCTTCGATGTATTCACCAAGATAATTTGAAGAGACAACTTTTATTTCTACTCCTTCGCTAGTATTCACTCTTTGTGAACTGTCAGAAAAATTAAGACCTGGAATTTCTACTCCTAAATTTGGTTTACTAAAATCTGTTTCAAAAGCATCACTAATAACTGACTCAGCTGAACTCACTAGCGGTTCTGTGCTTCCAATTTCACCAAAATCAATTGGCGTTAAAACATTACTAACACGGCATTGAAGTTGCCAAGCAGTGATTCCCGTATCTCCTCCAGCCAATTGAGAGCAAATTACATCACAACTCGCAGGAGCATCTAATGGATTTAACTGACTTTGTGGTACTTCATCCACGCCTTTCGATGCCGGGCAAAGACATTGCAGTGAGTTAGGGTCACAATCAGAAACTGAGGCCGCGAGAGCAACGGTGGGTAAAAAAATTAAACAAATTATCAGTAAGTATTTCATTTTATTTCTAAGTTGGAAAGAATTCTTCTTAGATCTGATTCACGCATCAGCCCGGCAAATCTTTCGCCGTTTATGTAAAGCGTAGGAGACGCTGTTACTTCCAAAGCTAATCCTTCCTGATAAGACGTGCTAACCAGACTATTTGTTTTTTCGCGACGGAGACAGCTATTAAATCGCCACATACTGAGGTCTAATTCTGTAGCGATTTCTTTGTACAAATCTGTACCAAGTTGACGTTGATTGGCCATTAGCAAGTCATGGTATGGCCAAAAAGCATTTTGTTTTTGAGCACAACGAGCAGCTATTGCAGCTGGTATTGCTTCGTTATGCAAAGAAGAATTTGGAAAATCTTTCCAGACAAGCGCGATATCCTCGGGGTATTGATCGAGCATAGCAGAGAGTGCTTCCGAAGTTTGTGAGCAGGAAGTACAAGCAAAATCACTATACTCCACAATAACAATTGTCGGTTGTGCCGATCCGATAACTGGATCTTTTTTTGAAATTATTGGGCTTTCAATATTTTCTGGATCAGTATAAATTATTGTATCACCCTGAAAAAGGCGAGTTATAATTATTAGAAATACAACGCCTGTAATAATGCACAGTAGAGCAAAGATCGGCCAAAAGTTTTTCATATTATTTGAGGCGCATTGAATTTAGACGTCCAAAGTTGTCCGTGAAGTATAGAATAGAGCCATCATCCGAGATGTTTAGGTTCGACATCTGTACATTGGAAACCGGTGAACCAACTAGAGTTGATCGACCTGTAGTGACGTTTAGTTGATATACGTCGTCGTAAGCAGTGACTAGGCGATGATCAAAACCACCGTGATCAACCATGGTGCGCGGTACAGCACAGATTGCAATTGCAGCATCTTTAAAAGTACATTTTTCAACCCATGTTTCTAGTGGAATTTTTATTCGCTCGGCACCAATGTTATTACCGTAGCCAACTGTATACCAAAGAGTTGGTCGTTCGTTATAAGAATCAGCTGTTGAGTAAAGAAGGTGAACGCCGTCAGGTGACCATGATCCGGCAAATTTTGCTCCGTCAACAATTAAACTACCAGCTGCTTCGCCTTGGCGGTCAATCAAGTAAACTTCATTCCGACCAAAGGCTGATTGTGCGCTACCAGTTTCAGAAAAGGCAACAATCTCACCTGATGGTGAAAATTGAACAGAGACATTATTAGCGTTTGTTCCCAGGCTCGCGACTACTTGCGTTTTTGATCCGTCGGCTGAGGTAATGACCAAGGCTCGGTTGTTTGGATCGACGCCAATGCTTTTGCCGGCGACTTCAGAACCGTTTTGTGAGAAAGCAAAATCTTGCCAATGGCTAGGTAGAGTTGTTTGTTTTTCAGTTACAAAATCGTAGATAATATTGCTTCCGTCAGGGAACTCAATAATTGCCTGAGACCCAGATTCAGAGAAAACTACCGAACTTGCTGCTGGAAAACTATTATCAGAGAGGGCAGTTACATCACCTGATTTATTGATCGTGTAAAATCGGCCATCACGATTGTCGTAATAAGAGATTTCACCGCCATTCACTAAAGTAGGTGATACGATCGAAGAAGAGGTTAGCTGTACAGTAAGTACTGGTCCACCTTCGGCAACATCTGATACAGGTAGTCCGCCAGTGTCTTCTTCTGGAGAGATTGGTCTATCGATTAAATCAGACGCATCACTACCTGGAAGAGTTTCAGGCGTAGTCGTATCCACAATCGGTGTTGTGACATCTGGTGTTACAGTTGGTGCGCCTTGAAAAGCCACGTAGATTAATATGACGCCTACTAAGCCGACTATTAGAACTAGTCCGCTGAGTCTGAGCACAATTTTTGTTCGTAATGAAAGCATATATTAGAAAAAGTCGATAAAGCCAAAGTAATCTGCTAGGAATCCTAAACTAGCTAGAAAAGCTCCAATAATTAGAAGAATAGCATGAATCAATACGAACATCGCTACCAGGAAGAGCATGGCGATAATTCCATAAGGCAGGTCAACTGCCCAAGTTACTGGATCTTTCAGGTCAAAGGCAGCCATTTTAAGCCAGCGTGGACTTTGTGGGTTGAAGATTGTTACCATGGCTCTAATGCCCCAGACACAAAAACCGATTATAGAAACTACCCAGGCTGTGATGCCTTCCCATTCAATAACCGTGCCCGTAGAACCGCTGCGCCAAATCCATTTTGTTAACCATTTACCAGCTTTTTTACCTAGATAGCCTTCAAGATCTTTAGCTACTAATTTTTGTACTTTTTTTCCAACCTCTTCTCTAATTTTGGCTCTAATACGGCTATTTTCCGGAGCTGCTTCATATTGAGACGCATACGATTTCATGATTTCACGAACGTCATGTTCTGTTTTTCGAGGCTGATCAATCAGAGGAGCAACAATAAGCGGGTTTTCATGATATTGCTTCATTTGTTGCCTTGTGTTTTGTCGGTTTAGAACTTGCTGTTCTAATCTGCGTTGTTCTTCCTGACGGCGTTCTTTTATTGGTCTTGTCTGTGGATTCATTTCCGTCTCTGAAATTTGCGCTGAATCTAACGGTCGAACTGAGGAAGGGGAATGAGGTGAGAAACGTTGATCGATACGTTTAGTTCTTTGACTCTGTACCAGACGATCTTTTCTCGCAGACTCCGAATTAGCAGCACGTGTATTTGCTGCTTCTTGCAAGCGTTGTCCAATCGCTTCGGCTAATTTTTGCGGGAGCTGATTCGCTGTCGCTTGAATCGGCTGGGCTTCTGCCATACAAAATCAAATCGCATCGAAATATAAATCTCGATACGATTATTATACGTCATTTCTAAGCAGACGTCAGCTTATTTATCCCTTTTTAAACATCTAGCCCACGAAGTTTTTTGATTCTGTCATTAATTGGCGGATGAGTCAGAAAAACTTTTTGAAAAAAACTAACCTCACCAGATTTTTTACTGCCAAAAGGATTAGCAATGTAGAGATGAGCTGTTGCATGATTAGCACGTTGCAAAGGCTGGCCGTTGTCTCTAATTTTTTCCAATGCACCAGCCAAACCTTCAGGGTAACGAGTCAACATAACGGCCGACTGGTCAGCCATATATTCTCGTGTGCGGGAAATTGAAAGTTTAATTAGTTGAGCAATCAAAGGTGAAAGCAAACCAAGAATAATTCCAACAAGAATGATGATAGTTGCTCCGCCGCCATCTTTGCCCCTATTGTTGCCACGTAAAGCTCCAATTCGAAATATTAGATTAGAAACTAACAGAATAAGGCCGATCAAAACTACGATCACTGTCATGAGTCGGATGTCATAGTTTTTGACATGTGATAGCTCGTGAGCCAAGACGCCTTCCAGTTCTTGTTTATTGAGCGTTGAGAGTAGTCCTGTAGTCATGGCAATTGAGGCATGCTCTGGATCACGACCGGTAGCAAAAGCATTGGGACTGGGGTCGTCGATAATATAAACACGCGGCGTTGGTACACCTGCACTTATAGCCAGGTTCTCTACTAATCGGTAAACGTCAGGTGCTTTTTCTTTATCAATTTCTTTTGCTCCAGCCACGGTTAAGGTAGCTTTATCTGATAGGTAGAAGCTTATTAGAGCGTAAACAATGGAAATCACTAAGCCGAAGAATAAGGCCGGTATCGGTTCAAGACCAGAGTAGATTCCCAAAAAAGTCACCAACAATACAGCTAGCACAGAAAAGAAGAACATGAGCACCCATGTTTTTCTTTTATTAGCTCCAATGGCGTTGTAAATGGTGGACATTAGAATTTAACCTCAGGTGCTTCGTTAACTGCATCCGGTGCATCAAAGAAGTCATACTTCTTAAAACCGAGCATGCCACCAACCGTGTTAGTTGGGAAGACTTGTAGTTTAGTGTTGAAGTCACGGACATTACCATTGTAGAAACGTCGAGCGGCTTGAATTTTATCTTCAGCATCAACCAATTCTTTTTGTAAGTGCAAGAAATTTTCTGAAGCTTTCAAATCAGGATAATTTTCAGCTACAGCAAATAAACTCTTCAATGCTCCGGTTAACATGTTTTCAGCCTTAGCGTGCTCGGCTGGTGTGCCGGCTTGCATAGCATTAGAGCGAGCTTCGGTAACTTTGGTAAATACTCCTTCCTCGTGCTTGGCGTAACCTTTAACAGTGTTAACCAAATTTGGTATGAGGTCATAGCGACGCTTTAACTGGACTTCGATATCTGACCAAGCCTCGTCTACTCGGTTGCGCAATCTAATTAAGCCATTAAAGACCATGATTAGCCAAAAACCGACTAAGACCACGGCCACGATAACGACAATCAGAACTAATGAAATAATTTCCATAATTTTTAATTATTTGCCTCAAGGGCAGAATTTAAATACACTGTAATTCTAGGTATTAAACTCTCTATTGTCAATCTTTATGCAAATTCCAAGACAGATTTTTAAAATGTACGATATTCGCGGTCTTGTTGGCGAAGAAATTACTCCTGAGTTGGCTCTGGCGATTGGTCGCGGTTTTGCCGCACTTCTTCGAAAAGAAAAGCCTAGCGGCGAATTGAAAGTGGCGGTTGGTCGTGATATGCGTCAAACTTCCTTAGGTTATCAAACACAAGTTATGCAAGGATTGATTGAGTCTGGAGTTAAAGTTTTTGACATTGGCTTGGTTTCAACTCCGGCTTTTTACTTTGGCGTAGGTGAAACAAGTGCAGATGGTGGGATTATGGTTTCTGCCTCGCATAATCCGGCTGCGTACAATGGTTTTAAAATGACTAGGGAGCAAGCAATTCCAATTTCTGGAGAGACTGGTATTACAGAATTAGCGGATATCATCGAGACAGAATCATATATTTCGTCTGATACTATAGGAACGATTGAAGTAATCGAAAATATTCCAGAAAAAGCCGTGGAGGCAGAAATGGCTTTTGCTGGCGAGGCGCCGATTGGTCAGCTGAAAATTGTGGCTGACTCTGGTAATGGCATGGGTGCACAATATTTGGATATTTTATTTAATAGACTCGGACTAGATTTCGAGAAGATCTTTTGGGAATTAGATGGCAGTTTTCCAAATCATGAAGCCGACCCGTTAAAAGAGGAAAATGTTGTTGTGATTAAATACAAGGTGGTCGAGCAGGGAGCTGACTTGGGAATTGCCACAGATGGTGATGGTGACAGAATCTTTTTTATCGATAATTTAGGTCAAGTCGTACCTCAGGCTATTGTGCGTGGCATATTGGCAGAGCAAATTTTAAAAAAGTTTCCGGCCGCTGCGATTGGATATGACATACGACCAGGTAGAATCACTAAAGATTTAATTCTTGCTGCCGGCGGCAAGCCTTTTGTAACTCGCGTAGGTCATTCTTTGATTAAGGAAAAGATGCGAGAAATGAATGCTGTTTATGGTGGAGAGTCGAGCGGTCATTTCTTTTACAAATTTGAAAGAGGGACATACGAAGGTCCAATAGTTGCAGTTTTGCATTTTTTGCACGCGCTTCATGCTTCGGGAAAAAGTTGCGCCGAATTTGTTGAGCCTTATAAGATTTATGTGCATTCTGGTGAATTAAATTTTACAGTCGATGATAAGGTTGCCGCTATGCAGCGTATTAAGGATCATTTTCAAGACGGTGAGCTGAATGAACTTGACGGAATTTCTATTACCTATCCTAATTTCTGGTTTAATGTTCGACCGTCAAATACTGAGCCTATTTTACGTTTTGCACTGGAAGCAGTAGATGAAGATACTATGGAACAAAAACGGTCAGAGATTACTCAGTTGATCCAAGGAGAATAAATATGATTGGATTTTTTGATTCAGGCGTTGGCGGACTAACAGTTCTTAAGGATGTCCACAAATTATTGCCAGACTACTCAACCATGTATTTGGGAGATTCAGCTCGTGCACCTTATGGCGACAAAACGCACGATCAACTAACTGAGTTTGCTTGGCAGGGAGTAAAATATTTATTCGATCACGGTTGTCCTTTGGTGATCGTGGCTTGCAACTCTGCTTCAGCTCAAGCCTTGCGAACCATTCAACAAACAAAGATGCAAGAATATCCCAAACATCGAGTTTTGGGAGTAATTCGTCCAACTGTCGAAGAACTTGGTAAGCGATACAATATTGTAGGAATTTTGGCGACACAGGCAACAGTTGGCTCCGAGTCGTATATGCGGGAGTTTAAGAACGTCAATCAAAAGATTAAGGTGGCTCAACATGCTTGCCCTAAGTGGGGGCCGTTGGTAGAGGAAGGATTAGCGCATACTGAATCAACTAATAAAATCGTGGACGAAGATTTAAAGGTGTTACTGCAGGATGAACCAAATGTTGAAGCAATTTTACTGGCTTGCACGCATTATCCCGTACTTTATGATTACATTAGAAGTATTTTGCCAAAACATAT
>Ga0180007_10005434_pt1 | contig 12877 bp, 14 predicted proteins | sample MM_PC_MetaG_FD_121122 | JGI IMG/M metagenome (GOLD analysis project Ga0180007, IMG submission 121122) | Groundwater microbial communities from the Aspo Hard Rock Laboratory (HRL) deep subsurface site, Sweden - MM_PC_MetaG | ecosystem: Environmental > Aquatic > Deep subsurface > Groundwater... | reverse complement strand
CTTCATCCTTAAAATATTATATTTAAGTTTCCTCAAAGATTCAACCGGGAGTTCCAAAGAATCTTCAATAACAATTATTCTATATCTTGGAATAATCTCAAGCATTAAACTTCCAAGAACAGAGGTTTTACCAGAGCTTCTAGTTCCAGCAACTAAAAGCGTCCTAGAACCATCAATTAAAAAACTAAACAAACCAGCAGCAAAAGGATTCATCATTTTATTTTGTATAAAAAGAGGCAAGGTCCAAGGCTCTTCTCTATGCCTCCTAATAGCATAAGCCAACCCATCAGGTGACAAAGGCCTTTGAATTATAGCAATTCTTGCCCTAATTTTTCCAAGCTCTAATTGAGTATCTAAAATAGGATTTGCCTCATCCAATGGCCTTCCAGAAATCATTCTAAACTTAGCTGCCCACGAATCAACATCTTCCTGACTAGGAAGAATGTTTGTAGAACATTCCTCATAATCCTGGTGTCTCACAAAAATATTTATAAGAGGGATAGGAGCATTCAAAACAATATCCTGAAGTTTTTTGTCTTGAAGTAAAACCTCAATAAGTCCAAAACCAATTGTGTGTCTCACAAGAATTGTAGCTAATTTATTTATCTCTGAATAATTCAATCTTATTCTTTTAGTTTGAGCCAAATCTTGTAATAAATCCTTAGAAATATTAAAAAAAACCTGTCTTGTTCTTTCAGTATCTGTAAACTCTTCTGCCTTGGGCTGATGTTCAATCAAAACTTCTCTTGCCAGATTCAAAAGCATATTATGCTCTTCACTCAAAGAATTCTCTGGGGGATTCAAATGATAAATCAATTTTGATTCATCTTTTTTTCTTAAAATAGTTACAAGAGATTCATCATAACTTTCATGAGCAACCTTATATTGATTAACAATCTCTGCATCCTGAGGTAGATCTGAAACAATTCTTGTAAAAGTAAAATTAGGGATTACATCTGGCTTAAAAATCCTATGATAAATTTCTCTATCTCCTTTTTGATAATTTTCAAGATAAGGAGATACAAATTGGATTAATTTTGTTTTTTCAAGCAATTCAAAAAGTTTTTCTAAAAAATTTATATAATTTATCTGATCTGTTTTGCATTTCAAATCTATTTTCTCTAAAAAAATCTTAGCCTCAATAATAATTTTTTTCAATTCACTATAAGATGCAATTGGATCTTGTTTTAACAAGAAAAGAAAGGAAAAAATCTCATTATATCTTTGAGAGAAAAATCTCTCGCAATTAGTAATAAGTTTTTCCTGAGACAAAACTCTTTCCTGCTTCACAAAATAAACATAAAGCTGAGCAATCTCCAAAAGAAAAGAAGTTTCTTTAAAATCATAATTATAATTTTTCTGCTGAACAAAAACAATCCTTGAAATATTTGGATTTTCTATTATAGAATCAATAGTTCTTTCCATAACTTCTGGGGAATCAGACAAACTAGGAACATAAGGAGCCCCCAAGTAATTAATATAAATAACATCCTCCCCCCCTTCTCTCTGAACTTCATAAGAATATAATTTAGCCTCTTTATTAAATTGCATTTTAATAAAAAGAAGAACTAGTTTAAAGATTTTATTATATTAAAACCTCATAACAAGATTTTTAATTTTCAATAAAAAAAATTTATATACACAACAAATTTAAACCCTTTTAACTTAAATTTCATATGGAAGAAGAGGGAATAAATTATCCCGGGCAAAGATTAGGCGGGGGAGATATAAAAATAAGAGATTTAGAAGAAAAACAAAGAATTCTAAAAGACCGGCTTCTTTTAATAGGACAGAACTTTATAGAAACAAAAGAAGAAAACAATAAAACTATTTTAGAAATAAAAAAAGAGATTGGAATAATAAAACAAAACATAGAAAAAATGATATCTTTTTTAGAAACAGCTTCAAATGAATTTTCAAAATTTGCTAGAAAAGAGGATTTAGAGATACTTTCAAAACAAGCAAAAATGTTTCAGCCATTAGAATTTGTAAGAAAAAAAGATTTGCTCAGATTCAGATTACCCCTAAAAGAGCAGAAAAATTAAAAAATATTTAAATAATAAATTCAAACCAACACAATGGGTATTTTAGAAGAAATAATGCAAATGAAGAATCAAGGAATAGCTAATGAAGAAATTGTTAATAGCTTGCAAGAGCAAGGAGTTTCTCCTAAAGAAATAAATGATGCTCTTAGTCAGGCACAAATAAAAAGCGCAGTTTATGATACTGGAACTCCTTCAGAACAAGACTATCTAAATCAACAACAAGGAAATTATGCCCCTCAAACTCAAGAAATACAAGAACAAGAAACATATGCTCCATCTCCTGAACAATACTCTCAACCTCAGGAAGGTTATCAGCAGGAAGAATATAATGACTATGCCCCTTCTGAAGGGATTGATAGTAATACTATCATTGAAATAGCTGAACAGGTTTTTTCTGAAAAAATAAAAAAAATACAAAAACAAGTAGAAGATATAAGTGAGTTCAAAACCCTAGCACAAACAAAAATAGACAACACTTCAGAGAGACTCAAAAGAATAGAAACAACAATTGATAAATTGCAAATTACAATACTTGAAAAAGTCGGCTCTTATGGAAAAAACTTAGAAAACATAAAAAAAGAAATGTCAATGATGCAAAACTCTTTTGGAAAAATGATAAATCCTCTTGCAGACAGAGCAGAAAAAAAGATTACGAAAAATAACTTAAGAAAAAAGATTTCTAAAAGGTAATTTAGTTATTATGATTTTCCAGGCCAAAAAGGATGATAAGGTTTAATCTCTTTTTTACTTGATGCACCAACAATAACTGCTATTATAACAAGAAAGAGAATAATCCCAATAATTGTTGGCCAACTTTCTTGCCACCAAGTTCCTGTAGACCACCCAAGAGCCCCAGCAGTCTTTATTAAAACAATCGCTACAATAACTACTCCAACTCCAAGCAGAGTATACATTATTCCTGGTTTGTCTGGATCTATAAATAATCCAGCTAAAATTAAGATAACTAAAATAATTGCTAATCCAATACCCACCCTAGGAAAAATCTCTGAAAAAAACCTTGGAACAAAATCAAATTGCAAAGCCATTAACCCAACAACCAATGCAATGATTGCATTAATCGCTTTATTTTCTTTGAAAAGTTTTACTTGTGTTAATATGCCGAAAATCAATGCAAAAATTAATAAAAATGGAAGAAGATAACTAAAAAATCCCAGTTGTTCCCATTGAGAAAGTAAGTCTCCAATCGCTCCACCACCAGAACTATACCATGCCAATGAAATAAAATCACCTATCATATAATCTATTAATAAATATTATTTAAATATGTTTCTAATATTAAGAACTTGCTTTCTTATTTAAAATCAATGCCAAAGCAATTGCGATTACAGCAATAAATGCAACATTTGTCCAAAAAGAATTGCTCCAACTTTGTTTAAATAAAAAATTAAACACATTATCATAGATTCCTGTAATTACAAGAACTGCTATAAGAACAGAAAGAACTATTAAAACCCCTACAGCTATTTTTATTCCCTTGCCACCAATTTTTGCTTCTCCTCCAGAAACAAATCCCCAGAGTAATAAAACAACAAAAATTATAACAAGAGCCACTGTTAAAAATAATATTAAATTTTCAACAATCATTTTAGGAGAAACCACACTCACAAAAATCAAACCAATAACAAATGCAATAATAGCATCAAGTTGTTTTTTATCACTTCCTAAAATTTTTGTCTTCTCAAGAATTGCAAAAACAATAACAAACATTAATAGAAACGGTAAAATAAATTTAGTAAAAATCTCGTGCTGAAAAATTGTTTCTAAAGCCATCTTAAAGATAAATAAAAATAATATTTAAAGGTTTCTATATCAAATCCTCTGGAATTTCTTCAATATTAGAATCAGGGTTTGGTAATGCAGATTTATTTATTATAAAAATATCACTAATAGCTTTCACAAACTGGTGAGGAATTATTACTCCTCTTGCTCCTCCAATTAAAGAGGTAATACTGCCTCCAACTTTTATCCTCCATCCATCAACCTTATTCTCATTTAAATTAGCTTCTTCTACTTCTCCAAAGAAATCTCCAGAATCTGTATAAACCTTTGTTCCAATAGCCTCAGTTATCTTTTTTATTCGCATAATAAAGATTCTCATACTTTATTTAAATAGTTTTCCATAATCTACTATATAAAAACATTTATAAAAAATCCAATCCTTAGCTAAAAATGTTAAACAAAAAAGAAATTATTGCTATAGCAGTAATAACAATTATTCTTGCATTCTCAATTAGTTTAATCAAAACTTGGGAAATTTTCCTATATACTTTACTTTCTATATTACTTATTCTCATAATAAACATCTTTGCAAAAAAAGTTGCAAGTTTTTATCTTGATTCAGAAATAGAAATAAAATTATGGGAAATTAAGAGATATGGATTCAAAACCCATAAATATTTCAAAAAACCATTTCCAGCAGGAGCATTTTTTCCAATAATTACAACTGCCTTTTCATTAGGATATCTTACTTGGATGGCTTCTTTAGTATTTGATGTAAAACCAAAAATTTACAGGGCAGCAAAAAGACATGGCCTTTATTCTTTCTCAGAAATGACTGAATCCCATTTAGGACTTATAGCTGCAGCAGGTATCCTAGCTAATTTAACTTTTGCAATAATGGGGTATTTTATAGGACTTCCAAAAGAAATGAATTTTGTAAACTTGAGTATAGGATTTGCTTTTTTTAACATGCTTCCAATTTCTAATTTAGATGGCAATAAAATCTTCTTTGGTAATTTAATATTATGGAGCTTTTTAGCCTCAATTGTTTTAATAGGATTGTTTTATATAATACTCGTAGTATAAAAATATGAAAAAGAAAAAAGAAAATTTTCTCAAAACAAGAAAAGGAATAATCTTATTTGCAATAGCTTCATTAATAGGAGGATTTTTATTTATAAACCACAATCTCACTGGAAATATTATCTTAAATAATAAATATTTTCCTAAACTAATTTCATTAACTGGTTCATTACTCCTCTTATGTTCAGGCATTCTAATAGTTTGTTCTACAAAAAAGAAATAGATTAATTTTAATAAAATGAAATTTTTAGAAGGAATTAACCCAAGAGAATACCAACAAAAAATTCTTAAAACTTGCATAGAAGAAAATTGTTTAGTTGTACTTCCAACAGGTTTGGGAAAAACCTTAATTGCATTAATGCTTACTATAAAAAGAATGGAAAAATTTCCTGGAGAAAAAGTTGTTCTTCTTGCTCCAACAAAACCACTTGCAGAACAGCATTTAAATTCCTTTAAAAAACATCTTCCAGAATTATTTGCTGATATGCAATTATTTACCGGAATAATAAACGCAGAACAAAGAAAAAAAATATGGCAAACAGCAGACATAATATTTTCAACCCCCCAATGTATTGCAAATGATTTAAAAAAGAATTCTTATAATTTGCAAAACGTTTGTTTACTTATCGAAGATGAAGCTCATAGATGCATAAGAAATTATGATTATAATTATGTTGCCCAGCAATACCAAAAACAATCTCAACATCCTAGGATACTTGGTTTAACCGCTTCTCCAGGAAGTGAAACCTCAAAAATTAAAGAAATTTGTAGAAATCTTTCTATAAAAGAAGTTGAATTAAGAACAAGAGAGAGCAAAGATGTAAAAGAATACCTTCAAGAATTAAAGTTTGAAAAAGTAAAATTAGATTTTCCCGCGGAATTTGAAGAAATGAGACATGTCTTAAAAAATTTATTTGATAGGTATATTGAAGAACTAAAATACAGAAAAGTTCTTTGGGGACTTTCATCAAAAACAGCCCTCATCAATCTTCAAAAAAAAATAATGGCTACTTTAGCAAGAGGAAATAAAAACTTTAACTACATGTTAGGAGCAAGTGCATGTGCCCAAGCAATAAAAATTCAACATGCATTAGAGCTTTTAGAAACACAAACCTTAGAAGGTTTTAACAAATATCTAAAAAATTTATTTGATCAAGCAGCTAGAAAACAGAGCAAAGGAGTTGTAAAACTTGTAGCTAAGCCAGAGTTCAATTTTGTTTATATGCAATCAAATGAACTTTTATCAAAAAAAATTGAACATCCAAAAATTAGCGAACTTGTAGAAATTGTAAAACAAGAAAAATCAAAGAATGATAAAATAAAGATTATTATATTTACACAATTTAGGGATACTGCTACAATAATTTCAAAAAAACTTAATGAAATTAAAGATATAAAGGCAAAAGTTTTTGTTGGTCAAGCAAAAAAGAAAGACACTGGATTAAGTCAAAAACAACAAAAACAAATAATTAATGAATTTTCTTCAGGAGAAATAGATGTCTTATGTGCAACTTGTATCGCAGAAGAAGGGCTTGATATTCCAGAAGTAAATATTGTCATATTTTATGAACCAATTCCATCTGCAATAAGAACCATCCAAAGAACAGGAAGAACAGCAAGATTGATGAAAGGAAAATTAATAATGCTCATAACAAAAAAAACAAGAGATGAAACATTCTTTTATGTTTCAAAAGCCAGAGAGAGAAAAATGCATTCTGCAATAAATTCTATTCAAGAAGATTTAGCTAATGGAAAAAAATTAGATTTTCAAAAAACATTAAAATGAAAGAAATATTTAATATATTTTCAAAAAAGAATCCTAAAATAAAAAAAGAACTTCCAAAACAAAAAGTAATAATAGATTACAGAGAGAAGAACTCACTTGTCCCAGCAAACCTAATCAAACTCGGCCTAGAAACAGAATTCAAAGAACTAAAAGTAGCAGATTACCTAATCAACGGAACTGCAATAGAAAGAAAAACAATATCTGACTTTCTCTCATCCATGAAAAATCAAAGGCTAATCAACCAACTTCAAGAACTCCAGCAATATGAAAATAAACTTTTAATTATCGAAGGAATTGATGAACAAGAACTTTACAGCGACGATAATCACTTAGGAGAAAATGCCTATACGATTTCACCAGAGGCAATTAGAAATCGCCCTTCAAAGTTTAGAGGAAAGTCGAAGAAAACCAAGGGGTTGTCTTCAAATGCAATAAGAGGATTTTTACTTTCAATATTACTTAAACATAAAATTCCAATAATCTTCACCAAAAATTCAGAAGATACTGCGAAATTCATTTCAGTCCTATCAAAAAAGAAATCAAAACCTCTTCCATTAAATATAAAGAAAAAATCCTTAAACAAAAAAGAACAATTACAATTTATAATAGAAAGTTTTCCTGGAATTGGTCCTAAAACAGCAAAAAAACTTTTAGAAAAATTCAAAACAATAAAAAATATAATTAATTCTTCACAAAAACAACTAAAAGAAGTTTTAGGAAAAAAAGCAGAGATTTTTAGATTGGTTAATGAAGTTTATATCAAATCATAAACTTCTAACTTCTTCTTGTAGATTTATTGAGATAAATGTTCTCATTTTTTCTGTTCATATCTATCTAACAAAATCAATAATAAAAATCCCAAAAATGCAAAAAACCCGACTACAAAAAACAAAAAATTAAATCCTAATAAATCAGCAATCTCTGCTCCTAAGAAAGCTGTAATAGCAGTCCCAATACCAACTCCAGTACTCCATAATGCATATTCAAATCCTTTATGCTTTTTATCCATATACTTTGTAAAAAGACTAAACCAAGAAGGATAAGCTAATGCTGCTCCCAAACCATAAACAATCTGTGCAACAAAGATAGTTCCGACATTTTTGGCAATTACATAAATGAAAGGAACAATAACAATTAAAAAAGTTCCAAAAATTAAGAGATGTGTTTTATGTTTTTGTTTATCAATATACCATGCAAGAGGCAATTGTGAAACAGATTTAACTGCAAAGAAGATTGTTGTTGCCAATCCTGCCGTTATTAAACTACCTCCAATCAAATCTTCTTTAATAAAAATAGCAAAAATTGGAGCAATTAAACCAAAACTACTCAATATTAAAACATCAGACAATATAAGTAAAAGTAATTTTTTATTCATGCTAAGTTAAACAAAAATTAATTTATAAAAATACCTAAATCAACTCCCCCAAAATTTTAGCACCCAATTTAACTGTCAATCCTTCCTTATCCTTTTCTGGATTAATTTCAACAATATCCACTGCCCTGAGATTTTTTATTTTATTTAAACGTTGTATCAAATAAATAAACTGCCTGCTTGTTAATCCTCCTGGTTCTCTATAAGCTGTTGCAGGAGCAAAAGCAGAATCAATCACATCTATATCAATGGAAATATAAAGCTCTTTATTCTTTGAAAATTCCATAATCACATCACAAGTATCTTGCAAATCCTCTATAAATTGATTCATTGTAATAATCCTAATCTTATTTTTTTTCAAAAATTCCAATTCATCTTTCCAAGAATTTCTAACTCCAACTAAAAGAATATTCTTTACTGGAAAACCATCGTCAATCAACCTTCTAAGCCACTCTTCATGTGTAGGCTCTTTCATAGGCTTCATACAATCAGCATGAGCATCAAAAACAATAAGACAGGGTTCTCTTTCAGAATTCTGGCAATAATCAAAAAAAGCTCTTGTTATTGAATAACTAACAGAATGATCTCCCCCAATAAAAACAGTTTTTGGTTTTGTTTCAAAAGCCTCAAAAGAATTTTTATAAATCAATTCATTAGTCAACTCCAAATTAGAATTATTCAAATGAATCTCTTCCAAATCTAAATTATCGACATTAATCTCCTTTCCTTGTTCATTTGTATAAATTTCTCTAAGAGCATCAATAATAACATTTCCAGCCTTCTCACAACCATTGGTTTTACCAAGTCCATTAATTCCAGGAACTTTTACAATAAACATGAAAATAGCTAAGAAAAAGAGTTTAAAACTTCTTCGATAGAAAAGTTTTATGTTAAATGGAATAATTGCTTTAAGATTAGTCCTCAGGAACCAAAGCAAAAAAACTATAATCCTTTATCTTTGCCAATCCTTTGACATCTTTCAACTTAACCTCAGAAATATTTTTCTCAAACTCATAAAAGGTCCTGGCATTCCCATCAATTTCATTAACAAGCAAATTAATCATTTGCCCTTGAGAATCCTCCATTGAGATTTGATAATTCCCAATTAATTGCTCCTTGATTTCATTTAATTCTTTTTGAGTCAAATTTTTTGAAACTTCTTCAAACTCTTTCAAAATTAATTTTTGAACTTTTCCAACATTTCTCTTTATTGTCCCAACGTAAATGAGATTATATGCAAAATCTTTGTTAATATTCGCATTTCCTGAAACTGCATAGGCTAAATTTCTTTTCTCTCTAATCTCACTAAACAATCGAGAAGACATTCCTCCTGCCATCAAACAGCTAAGAACCTCTGCAGCATAACATTTTTTATCTCCAGCCAAAGGAACATGATATGCAAAAACAAGATTAGCCTGATCTATTCCTTTTCTTTTTTCAGTCTTAGATTCATTTTTCAAACAAAAATCTACTTTCGGAACTTTTCCTTTTTTGTCACCAAAATTTTTTTTGGCAAACTCAATAATTCTTTCAAAACTTGCATCACCCACAATACACAAAATCAAATTATTTGGAGTGTAAACTTGTTTAAACTTTTCTACCATTTTTTCACTAGTAATTTTATTCATTGTTTCAAAAGTTCCTGCAAGATGAACTCCTAAAGTTCCTCCATAAAGAGATTTTTGAATTTCATCAAAAACATGCATACGAGGATTATCCTTATACATTTTAATTTCTTCAAAAATAACTTTTCTTTCTTTTTCAAATTCTTTTTTATCAAAAAGAGGATTTTTAATTAAATCACTCAAAACATCCAAAGCAATATCTAACTTTTTACTTGGCATTTTGCACCAATAAGCAGTCACTAACTCGCTTGTAAAACCATTTAATTCCCCTCCATTTTTTTCAATCTCCTCTGCAATTTGTTTAGAATTTCTTTTGGGGGTTCCCTTGTAAAGCATATGCTCAATAAAATGTGAAATTCCTTTTTCTTCGAGGGTTTCATTAATCCCTCCATTTCTAAAAGCAAATGCAACACTCACAACAGGAAGATCCCTTCTCTCAAAAAGAATAGTCATACCGTTTTTCAAAATTTTTCTTTTAAATTTCTTACTCATAAATCAAAGAAAATAAAAGAATATATAAATATTTATGATAAGTCTAGGATCAATAAAAAGAAAAATATTAATACGCGAATAACTTTAAAGAAAAATGGCATCAACAAATCAATCTCCTTTTTACAAAAAAGCAGAGGAGAAATTTCTCAGTGCTCAATCTGATAAAGAAAGATTAATTTATTTAGAAGAAATGATGAAAGAATGTCCAAAACATAAATCTTCTGAAAAAATGCTGGCAAACCTAAAAACACGTTATAAAAAATTACTTGAAAAACAAGAAAAAATAAAAAAATCAGGTAAATCAACAAAAACAGGGATAAAAAAACAAGATATGCAGGCAGCGATTATTGGTATGACAAATACAGGCAAATCATCCCTTCTCTCTCTTTTAACAAATGCTAAACCAAAAATAGCAGAGTCAAATTTTACAACCACATATCCTGTAATAGGGATGATGAATTATGCTGGAACAAGCATTCAATTAATAGAAATTCCTGCAGTTGAATCAGAGTATTATGATAAAGGAATTGTCCATACAGCAGATACAATTTTAATTTTAATAACAAAAATAGAACAAATAAAGGATATAGAAAAAACTTTGACCAAAGCTCAAGGTAAAAAAATAATCCTCTTTAACAAGATAGATAAATTAAATGAACAAAACAAAAGAAAACTCTCAGCAACATTATCTTCAAAAAAATATAATTTTGTTTTAATCTCTACAAAAACTAAAGAAAATATAGAAGAATTAAAAAACAAACTATTCCAGAGTTTTGATAAAATAAGAATCTATACAAAAGAACCAGGAAAAGAAAAATCTCCAAAACCAATAATTCTTGAACCAGACTCAACAATAAAAAATGTTGCAGAAAAAATCCTAAAGGGTTTTTCAAAGAATATTAAAGAAATAAAAATCTGGGGGCCTTCATCCAAATTTCCAGGACAAAAAGTCGGCTTTCAACATAAACTAAAAGACTTAGATGTTATAGAATTTAAAACGAGATAATTAATTATAAGCCCTTTTCACCAGCTTTTCCAACTCTTTCTTTTTCTTTTGAATTGGTTTGAGAATCTCACTAATCTCTCTTGAAACAGCATTTTTCAAATCAAGAGGATGTAATTTTTTATTAACAAAATCTTTTTCAACATCTTCATAACTTTGATATTCCAAATTCCCCCCATATTCCTTTGCTCTTTCTATAATAAGCTTCTCTTTTTTATCTTTCTTAATAGTCATAATAACATATTTCAAAAAAGTCATAACTCCATTATTTGGATTTCCAGAAATACATTCTGCATTATTTATTTTCTTCTTTATAATCTTCTCGTCATCTAACAAATCAATCTTAGATCTTTCATCAGAAGCAGACATCTTCTTTCCAATTAATCCAGGAACTAAAGGATTTAAAATTTCAATCCTAGGCTTATAGTAAAGCTTAGGAAGTTTTTCTCTTGCCAGCACCATTATCTTCCTTTGATCAGTTCCTCCAAGCTGAGCATCTACTTCTAAATACTGCTCATCAACTGCTTGCATTAAAGGATAAATCAAACCAGAAACTTTGGGATTATCTTTTAACTTAACAACTTCTGAAGAGGCTTTGTTCGCATCATGAATAGAAACAAAACTCGACATTTGCAAAACATCAAACATATATTCTGGTTTTAATTGAAAATCACTTCCTTTCACAAATTCCAATTCTTTTGTATCTGCCCCAATAGATTGGATCATTAAAGGAATTACCTTAGAATAATAGTCATATCTCTTCTCCAAAACAATCCAAGGAGTATTATCCAAAGCAGCATGCAGATCAGCTAAAAGTATTTTTACATGAAATCCTGCTTTTAATAAATCAGCAATTTTAAGTGCAGGTAAAAAATAACCAACATGGGGTCTTCCAGTAGGTGCAGTTCCCCAATAACAAACTGGTTTTTTCTTATTTTTTAAAAGTTTTTTTAATTCCTCTTCTCCAAGGATCTCTTCTGTATTTCTTTTGATTAATTCTAATTTTTTATTAATATCCATCATAAAAAAAGAAATTTTTAATTATTAAATGTTTCCAATCACCTAAAATAATAATCTAAGAACGCATTGCCAGAAATAACTGCTCCAGTTGTTTCATCACCATCAGAAGGTTCAGGCTCTGGTTCTGGTTCAGAAACATAAGGTTCAGGCTCTGCTGTTGGTGGCTCTCCTATATAATCTTCAGGCTCTCCAGGACCTTCTCCCTCGGCATATTGTGGTTCATCATCTTCATAATAACATTCACATCCATTAGGTCCACAACCTGTTCCAGAAGCTCCAGGACACTGGCTCGCACAATTATCACAGTTTGCTCCTCCAACATAATCTTCACCCCCATATTCTCCTTGTTTTGGACCAGTACCTTCAGTAGCATAACATACACATTCTCCATCTCTAAAATCCCACCACCCATTTACTAAATCACAACTAGTTGCACATTCTTTTTCTTTTACTCTCCAATCCCCTTCCTGTTCTCTTCTCATATTTCCTTCTTCCATTTTCATTCTTTCTTGTTCAGGCCATTCTTCTCTCATAAACTTTTCACAATCAGGAGGCCAATGTATTCTATTTTCTTTACATTGCCAAGTTATTTGTCCTCTAACTTCTTTATTACCATAACGATCTTGTATTCCAATAACAGCTCCTTCAAGACATCTTAATCTTTCCTCAACACTTCCTATTCCTGAACATCCACCACCACCATAATATTGT
>Ga0180007_10005433_pt1 | contig 12880 bp, 12 predicted proteins | sample MM_PC_MetaG_FD_121122 | JGI IMG/M metagenome (GOLD analysis project Ga0180007, IMG submission 121122) | Groundwater microbial communities from the Aspo Hard Rock Laboratory (HRL) deep subsurface site, Sweden - MM_PC_MetaG | ecosystem: Environmental > Aquatic > Deep subsurface > Groundwater... | reverse complement strand
ATTATAATGATTAAATGAGGACTATGATTAATGCGGAAAGGGTTCAATCATAGTTAGTCGGGGAATCAGATGAATCAAAGTGCGGACGGATTGGAATGATTAAGTGATGACTATGATTAATGTGGAAGGATTCAATCATAGTGAATCAGAAAATCAGCGAAATCAAAGTGCAGACAGATAGGAGCGATTGAATGGGAACTATGATTAAAGAGGAATATCGGTATTCGGAACTGACAGGTAAAATCATTGGTTGTGCGATGGAGGTCCACAAAATTCTTGGTAATGGTTTCCAGGAGGTCATTTATCAGCGGGCATTAGCGATTGAAATGAAACATCAGGGTTTGGAATTCAGCAGAGAACATGAAATGGAGATATTCTACAAAGGTGAACAAATTGGGAATAGACGGGTGGATTTCTTTGTTGAAGGGAAGATTATGGTTGAACTAAAGGCTGTGGTCCAGATTGAAGATGTTCATTTGGCGCAAGCAATCAATTATCTGGAAGCATACGGTCTTGATATTGGTTTGTTAATCAATTTTGGTAATACAAGCCTTCAATTCAAAAGAGTGATGAAACCCCGAAAAAAGAGTCTTGAACTATGATAGGAATGATTGTCTGAACTATGATTATAATGATTAAATGAGGACTATGATTAATGCGGAAAGGATTCAATCATAGTGAATCAGAAAATCAGGGAAATCAAAGTACAGACGATATATGGATTCACGGATGAGGAGTTGGACTTCATCATAAGCCATGATGTCAGGTACCGGATGGGAAATAACATGGAAAGTTGATTTTAAGGAATATTATCCATGAAAAAAGCAATCATTGAACATTTAACCCAGGACTTTGAATCCTATACAAATCAGACACGCAATGACATCGAATTCTGGTTTGCCCGGGATTTGCAGCATTTGTTGGGATATACGGAATGGCGGAATTTTACTAAGGTTATCGACAAAGCCAAAACCGCCTGCGAGACGACGGGACATTTGATAGGTGATCATTTTGTTGACATCAACAAAACGATCGCTATGCCGAAAGGTGCTTCAAAAGATATTCCTGATTATATGCTGTCCCGCTTTGCCTGTTATCTGATTGCTCAGAATGGCGATCCGCAGAAGGAGCAGATTGCCTTTGCGCAGAATTATTTTGCCGTTCAGACCCGTAAGTATGAGATTATAGAGCGGCGGATCAGTGATTGGGAAAGGCTGCAAGCCCGTCATAAGCTGAGTTTTTCTGAAAAGGAATTATCGGGATTGATTTTCGAGAGAACCGGGAATGAAAAGGACTTTGGCATCATTCGCAGTCAGGGCGATAAAGCCCTATTTGGTTTTACTACCAGTCAAATGAAAGAGCGGCTTGGCGTGCAAGCGAGTCGTCCACTGGCGGATTTTTTACCGACTATTACGATCAAAGCCAAAGACTTTGCGACTGAGATAACAATTTTTAATGTGAAAGAAAAGGACATCCATCAAGGTAATCGAATTGCCTGGGAACATATCACGAATAATCAGAGTGTCAGAAAAATTCTGCTGGAACGGGGCATAAGACCGGAAGACCTGCCCCCTGAGGAAGATGTGAAGAAACTGGAACGCAGGGTAAAATCGGAAGATAATCTGCTCCTTGAAAATCCAGATAAGCTTGCTTCCGCATAAACCGGAAACGGCTGGATTTTTACTGAACTCGGGATAATGCCAGGATTACAGAAAACACGAGTGCAGAATTGGAAAAACTTAATTATTTCGGAAACAGTGATATTCTTGACAAGCATAAAGTTGCATTTCTCTGCTCCCGTAAATATCCGCCTGAGCTAGTCCTGAAGTCGTACGACTGGGCAATTGAGCAAAGAAATAAAGGCGTCTGCGTCATTTCTGGATTTCATTCGCAGATCGAGAAGGATGTCTTTCACTTTTTACTAAAAGGAACCCAGCCGATCATTCTGGTTCTGGCGCGCGGTATAAAGAAAAACTGGTCGGTAGAAATAAGGAAAGCGCTCGATGATAATCGGTTGCTGATTATCAGTCCGTTTCCGGATTCTGTACGACGAGTCAGTGAAAAGACGGCATTAAGAAGGAATCTGTACATGATAGAAATTGCAGGTAAGGTGTTAGTAGCACATGCCGAAAAAGGCGGACAAATTGAAAAGTTACTTATTAATGAAAAAAAGGTCAAGTGGATTGACGGAGGAGTTAGCGGTGGTGGAAGGGAAAAGTCTGAAACTATGATTGGAATGATTGTCTGAACTATGATTATAATGATTAAATGAGGACTATGATTAAAGAGGAATATCGGTATTCGGAGCTGACCGGGAAGAACTAGGATTACCTGAAAGTAAGCCAAAGCGAATTCGAAATGCTGAAGACGGAGAGGTGTAATATTTTAATTAACCTCTGATTGCCCAGCGCAGGATGTTTTTCAATTTTGGCGGTGTTCCCTGCATCATAATGGGCACTCTGAAAATCCGTCCGCTTAGCCACACAATCAGTAATGTGAAAAGTATTATTCCAATCAAACCCACCCACGGTTGCCAATTTGGAATTCCGGCGGGTGCAGTGAGTCTCAACAGCATTAGAGTCGGAGTGAAGGGGGGAATCAGTGACATAATCGTTGAAAAATTAGCCAAGGAACAGTCTTAATCAGTAAAAAGTCCCAACCCCAGAACTTTCACCTTTTATCTTAATAATTTTTAATTGACTATCGCGCCTGCTTTCCGGCTATTTTCGCCCACGTATCCCGCAGAGTCACCGTCCGGTTAATAACAAGTTTGTTGTCATTCGTATCGGGATCAACACAAAAATACCCCAGCCGCTCAAACTGGAAGCGCAGACCGGGAGTGGCATTTTCAAACAGAGCCGGTTCAATGTGACAATTTTTCAGGATCTTCAGGGATTCAGGATTCAGGTATTCCAGGTATTTTTCACCGGCAGGGTTTTCGGCAGTAAATAAACGGTCATAGAGCCGGACTTCCGCGGTTTTTGCATGACGGGCAGAAACCCAATGAATCGTGCCCTTTACGCGTCGTCCGTCGGGTGAATCGCCACCACGAGTAGCGGGGTCATAAGTGCAGTGTATTTCGATAATATTTCCGCGATCATCCTTTACAATATTGGTACAGGTAACAAAATAGGCGTAACGCAGACGAACTTCAGTACCGGGCGCTAGACGGTAGAATTTCTTCGGTGGAGCTTCCATGAAATCTTCCGCTTCGATATAGATTTCTTTTGAAAAAGGGACTTTTCGGGTGCCGGCGCTTTCATCTTCGGGATTGTTGATGGCCTCCAGAAATTCTTCCTGGTCATCGGGATAATTATCGATGATTACTTTCAATGGATTCAGAATGCCCATATAGCGGGGTGCGATTTTATTCAAATGTTCACGAACGCTGAATTCCAAAAGCGCAACATCCACGGTGCTATCCCGCTTGGCGACGCCGATTCGCTCGGTAAAATTACGAATTGCTTCCGATGTATATCCACGACGCCGCATCCCTGAGATCGTGGGCATCCGCGGGTCGTCCCAGCCATTCACATATTTTTTCTGGACCAGTTCCAGTAATCGGCGCTTGCTCATGACTGTATAGCTGAGGTTCAGACGGGAAAATTCAATTTGCTGAGAATGATAAGCACCGAGTTCATCAAGGAACCAGTCATAGAGAGGACGGTGATCTTCGAATTCCAGTGTGCAGAGGGAGTGGGTAATGCCTTCAATGGAATCTTCCAGGCCGTGGGCCCAGTCGTACATGGGATAAATGCACCATTCAGCGCCGGTACGATGGTGATCTGCATGCAGGATGCGGTACATGATCGGATCACGCATGTTTAAATTTGGGGACGCCATATCGATTTTAGCGCGGAGTGTTTTTGAACCATCAGGAAATTTACCTGCTTTCATCAATTGGAACTGAATGAGGTTTACATTGATACTTCTATTACAGATATTACGGTAAGGACTTTCTGTCCCGGCTTCGGTCAATGATCCACGGGTATTCCGGATTTCCTCGGCGCTCAGATCACAGACATAGGCTTTACCTTTCTGGATCAACTGGATCGCATACTCGTACATCTTTTGAAAATAATCAGACCCGTATAACAGCCGGTCTTCAAAATCGGCGCCCAGCCATTTGACGTCTTCGATGATCGACTGAACGTATTCATCTTCTTCTTTTATCGGGTTGGTATCATCAAAACGGAGGTTGAACTTACCGTTATATTTAACAGCCGTTCCGTAATTCAGCAGAATGGATTTGGCATGGCCAATATGCAGGTAACCATTCGGTTCCGGTGGAAAGCGGGTATGAACGCGTTTTTGAAATTTGCCAATGGCGTTATCGTCTTCGATTATCTGGTGAATAAAATTTAGCGGTTTTGATTCTGATTGGTCATTTAAAGGGATATCGGTTGCGGGATTCATTGGTTTTCCTTTCAAAATTATCGAAACCAAATTTAACAAATTTCATCAAAATAGTAATTAGAAACAGTCGGAATATTATGAATTTTCATGTGATGCTTGTCATTCATAACTTAGTTCAGGAATTTGATAACGGAAAAATGCTTGATTTCGAGGGAAATAATACGGAACTTAACACGTTAAGAAAATATTAGCATGTATGCACCAGAGGGTAATTAGCACATTAGACGTTTGATTCAAAAATCGGCAGGACAGATAGTGAATTGGATTCAAAGGCGGTTTCGCTTTTTTGCGGTTGGATTACTGCTTGGCAGTACTGCATTGAGGGCGGATGTTAATCTTTGGGTGATGTCCTTTGACAATCTCTATTCTGATTCCGAAATAAAGTGGCTCAAGGAAGGGTTTGTGGATTTTATTTTGGACCACTACGTGAATAATTCCAATGTACATGCCTATAAATCGGAAAAACTGGATGAAACCTTATCCATTATTAAAAAAAATGCAAAGTACCAGGATTCCCAGAACCTTGTTCTTTCCGGTGCATTCCAGCGGGATAAAGGTGTGTTTATCATCGATCTACAACTGACCGATCTGAACACTTGGGAAGCATTAGCATCAAAACAGGTCCGGGAAAAATCTTCGGATTTGGCGCAGGTAATTATTACTGTAAACAATGCTCTCGATGAAATTGTTGATCCCCGGGTGGAAAAATCACCAATTGAGACGAAGAAGGTTAAAAAAGCAGAGCAGATTGTCGAACCAATCGATGTAGCGAAAGACCGGGAAATGGAAAGCGCTCGCGAGATGACTGTCGTAACGAAAAACATCGGCGCCGCACTGGAACAACTTCTTGATAATTACTCGGAAAAATCAAAAACCGATTATAAAAGTCCCGAACCTTTTCAGAAGAATAAATTCACTCAGGATGCATTTACCAGCAAAGTAAAAGACTTTGTTCACGAAACTCACAGCTTTGAACAGGTTGTCAATCGCGTACTGAGCGATCCTTATGAAATTAATATCGGTGAACCGTCAATTCAGCGCTTACCGATGAACAATGAAAGTGTGTCTTTGTCCTTTCGGGTTGATTACAAAATAAAATTGAATATTCTCAAAGAGATGGTCGAGACCCTTAAGATCAAATCAAAAAATGATAGTAAAACCTTTGTTGAGTATTCATTTTCCGGAAATGATTATGTCTTTACGACCGATTTTATCAGAAATGTTGCCTATGGTGAGTACCGCTATTTTCCGGTAATATCACTGGTCGATGAAACCGGTGAGGCCGTTACCCATATTATCGATTCTCCCGGTTCATTAAACCAGATCAAACATTTTAACCCAATGTTTAATATTGCCGCCGGACCGTGGACAATGACGGTCTTTTTGGTAAAAGGAGTTCAGGAAATCGATTATGAATTAACACTCCCGATTCGAACGGTAGCCAGAATATCCCAGGTAACCATTGACATGAAGACCGAAGAGGAGATAATGCAATTGTCAGGGACGAAAAATTGATATTAATTGTTACAGATGATTATTGATTAGAACCATTATTGAAAGAATATTATTGAAATGAATAAAAACAGAATTTTAATTGTTGACGACGAACCTAATGTTTGTCAGTTTTTGTCAGAATACCTGGAATATAAGGGTTTTGAGACACAAATCAGCCAGTCCGGTAAAGAAGCGTTGAAATATCTCGAAACAGATACTTTCGATGCAATTCTGCTGGATTTGATCATGCCGGAAATGAATGGTTTGGAGGTCCTCGAAAAAATCAGGCAGATGAAGATCATGATTCCGGTAATCATTGTGACCGGCGTAAAAGATAAAAATGTTGCCGATGATGCAATCAAACTCGGGGCGGCTGATTTTATTCCCAAACCCATTGATCTTGACCGGCTTGAACAGAGCCTGATCGTAAATATAAAAAACCTTCAATAAATTAAAGGATTTTTGTTTTGGATGTAATTAAATGGCTTTTACCCAATCAGAAGATATCCAAGGAAACCGATCGGTTTTTTGAGGATCTTGGTAAGGTTGTCGGACAATCTCAAGGAATCGATGTCAAGTATGAACGTCTGAACAATGATTTACCTGCAATTGAACAGATATCAAAAAGCACCGCAGCGATTACTCTCGTCAGTAATTATGAAGCGATGTATCTGGAATCCTTCTACGAGTTCACGCCGCTGTTCAAAGTCGCCCTTACCGATATGAAGGGACTGGTGGTCGTGCATAAAGAATCCCGGGCCAGGCAACTGATTGACATACAAGGGCAATCGGTCAATTTACCGCATTGCACGGATTGGATGATTGTAAATCCGGTGATTCTTTTTCTTTTGAAAAAATGCACCATCGTCAAAACCGAGCAAAGCAAAACCTACGCGGCGAAATTGGAACCTCTCAATCTGTTTCAGGTAGTTGAAAAAAAGTCAAAAGCGGCGGTAACGACTAGTTTTGAATACAAGCTGCTTCCCGAAAAAGAGCAGAAAAACCTGAAAATACTGGGTGAATTTCCGCTTCTGCCGGAGTATGTTGTCGTCTCAGGCCCGGATTTTAAAAATCAGAACATTGCAAAACTGCGCAATAGTCTGGACCGTTGGCGTTCCAAATATGCTGATCGTCATAAATCACTGGGGATGCAGATTCTTCCGTTTGAAAGTGAAAACCGTTCTTTGCTGGTCGAGGCCATCGAAGGTCTGGGTTATACACTCAATAAATTTGTTGAAGAATACAACGATCTTCTGATTGACAGTATTTCTTCCAGTCATAAAAAAGAGCTTGAGGAGATGGGAGAAAAGTATGCACGGCTGAAAAACTTCAACGATAAACTGGTTAAAATGTACCAGGAAGTCCGTGACAGCCGCGACCGCCTGACAAAGGAGATTGAATCTGCTACCGACAACACCATATTATTTCTAAAGGACGGGACGGTTTTAGGTTGTTCTAGAGCATTTTACACATTGTTGAAATATGGTCGGCAAGAGGTTGTCGGTCAGGAGATTACCAAGTTTATCGAAACAAGTATCAATACGCCGTTTAAAAAACTGATTCAACAGATTGACGTGGGATTGGTACGGTCGTTTGTCGTAAAATTAAAAAGTTCTGACGGTACAGAGAATGAACGAAAAATGGAATTCAGCATCATTGAACTAATGGATTCCAAAATAATCCTTGGAATTTTATCCAATTTAGAAAAATAATAAGAACAAGAGGTGTCAACATGAGAAAACTGGCAAGATTAATTGTAGTAGTATTAATAGTAAGCATAACCGTTTCAGCGCAGAGTTACTTTGCGACGGTGTTAAAATCCACCGGTTCGGTTTATGTCAAACCCAGCGGCGAAACCGAATTTAATGTCAACGCCGAAATGGGTATGGGATTACACATAGGCGATGCTATTATGACGGCTGATGACGGATTTGTAGCGGTTATTTTCACCAAAGATAAAAGTCTGGTGAAAATTCGCAAGAATTCCGAAGTCTCTATTCGGGAAGAATACAGCGTCAGAACTGTAAAAGTCAATGAAGGCCGGGTGCTGGCCAGTGTCACTCCCGGCGTCAAAGGTTCATTCCGGATTGAAACGCCAACATCGGTTGCATCGGTGAAAGGAACCAAGTTCTGGACCGTAACCTCTTCCCAATTCGGGGACCGTTTTTATGGCGTTGAAGGCAATGTCAATGTTATGAATTTAATCACCGGTGTTGAATCCAATATGGCTGCCGGCCAGATGATTATTTCAACGCCTCAGGGCCAACTGGTCAATATGCCCGTGGATCCATCGGATATACCGCCGGATGTTGATGAAGATGCACCCGCCCCGGAAAAGGAACCAGCAGTTCAACCAGAAGAACAGGCTGCCAAACCAAAACCAGAACCAACAGCAACGACACTGCCAATTGATATGGCGGCTGCCCCATCTGAAATGCCGGCTGAAGTTGCCGAACCGGAAGGAGAAGGCGGTGGTTCCGGAAAACCCTTTGGAATGGGACTTGGGCTTGGATCTGTGACCATGGATGACAAAATTTACAACCAGATTGCATTAAGACCGGAGTTTAGATTTGGCAAGTTAGCAATAGCTTTGGATGTGGCAATATATATGGATGAACAGGGCGATATCCGTAAAGATGAGTGGGATCAAATTTCTGATTACATTGATAAATTTTACTATATCCGCTGGGCCCAGCCGGGGGATCCGTTTTTTGCGAAATTAGGCGCTATGGACAATACGACCCTGGGCTATGGAATTCTGATGAACGGTTATTCGAATACGACAGAATATCCGCAGGTTCGCAAAGTCGGACTTCATACGGGAATGCAGATCGGAAGTCTGGGCTGGGAAGCGTTTATGGCCAATGCGAAAGAAATCACCGGTCCTGGACTATTAGCCGGTCGCGTTACTTACCAACCACTGAAAAAACTTCCTCTTAAGATTGGAGGAACAGTTGTAGCAGATGTATATCCTTATAAAGGTCTTCCTGATTCTGATGAAGATGAAGTAGCAGATGCGCTTGATATGTACACAGATGAAGATGATAATGTCGTAATTGAAGAATTACGAACAACGTTTAGCTTAGATCAACGTGATTATCTAAGATCTATCGGTTATGATATGCCGAGCGAAGCGATCATTGCAAATGGAGTCACAAAACTCTCCGATTATGATCGTATAATGAATGGTGCGGTTTCTTTTGATATTGGTATGCCGGTTCTCAACAGTAAGTTCTTAAAGTTAGAAGTTTACGGACAAGCGGCATCCTTTATTCCATCCGAAGATTCAGCATTAGTTTATAACAGCGCAACAAATACGTATGATAGAGAACCATTTACACCCGGTTTTGGTTTTGCTGTTCCTGGAGTTAGAGCAAATCTATTCAAGATTGCCAATTTAACTCTCGAATACCGCTACGCTGGTGAAAATTTCTTGTTTGGATACTGGGACAGAGCCTACGACTATGAGCGAATCCAGATTCGCAACAATGAAATCTATACCAAACAGCAAATGAGGCTGATGCAGGACCAGATGCAGGGTGTCTTTGGTGCATTTGATGTGAATATCCTGAACTACATAATCCTTGGCAGTTATTATCAGCATATGTTTTCATCTGGAGCTGAGATCAAGAGTTTCATGGCGACGGCCTCGATACCGAAGGGAAAAATCCCGAAACTGGCTAATGCAACCGCTTTCTATCAACGAAACAATGACAAAAATCCATTCCTGTTTAAAGAACCTTCTGAAAATACCATTCTTGGTTACAAAGTTGGTTTCGAACTGGGTGGCGGCGCCGTTATCTATTATGTTTTCCAGAAAACCTACCGTGATTATGACGGAAACGGTACCATCGATCCGAAAACCGAATCTGTGTCTATCACGACGATCGAAACCGGGTTTAGTTTTTAGGGGTTATGACAGACGTAACAGTTAATATATCAAAATGAGCGAAAAAGCCCCGCCGACCAAGCGGGGCTTTTTTAAAAAAAAATGACAAGCTACCGAATATTTGGTTTTCTTCTTCTCTTTAATTACTGTTACCTGATGGCGGGTGAAGTGCTTGTGCTGCATGATAATGTTGGTGCTGAAGTTGATATTATTGAAAAGGTGCATTACAGGCTTTTTCCCAACGTGGATAATTTTATAAATGCTCAATTTTATTTGCTGCCCAATGACAGTGTCATGGCCCTTATCCAATCCTGGAATGCGAAGGGTGCCACATATCAAAAGGTCAGTTACAGTCAGTATGAGTTTTATCTGTTAGGGCAGGAAGTGGGTAAGATGGAACAGGCGGACCGGGCTAAAATTGAATACCTGCAAAGAAAATACAAACCGCTCTTTGCCGAGGAACATATAAGTCGATTGCCCCGGAACTCCTATTGCTTTATCATTCTAAACAATAAAAATGAATATCAAGGAATATTCCAAAAGGTGGATCAGCAGAAAATCCGGATTTTGGATGATAATCAATTGTATGATATTCCTATTAGATCAATCCGCACCCTGAAATACTGGGATACTGATAAAGATGCGGAAGTCCTGCAATGGCTGACATTGGGCAGTTTTGCGGCAATCGGACTTGTCGGCGGACAATTAGTCAATTTTGCTTTTAGCATACCGGCAAATCAAACCGGTATTTACAGTTTTTCGGGAACAATAATCGGGGCACTTGCCGGATATCGATTTGTCCCTGCCATTGTTGAAAAGTTACGGCCCAAAACAGTGATTGAATTTCGAAAGAGTAAGATAAAAAGGCTTGACTCTGTTGGGCGTTTAACCTATACTTTTAAAAAATTGAAAGGAAAAATATGGCGGACTCACGCAGCACAAGACTGAACCGTAGACCCAATCGAAATGCTGACTCACGGATGGAGCAGAAAGCGCCGGACATTGATTTCAGTGAGACCAATAAACGCAGCGAATACCTGAAGCACAAACTGGATGACATTCTGGACAATATTGGTAAAAGTTACGGGAAACGAATGGCCGATGAATTGATGAAGCGGCTGGAGAAGACTATCCTGGATTTCAATGGGGAAGTTATTCAATTGCTCGATAAACTTGAGGTTCTCGAAGCTCAGCGCCTAAAAGAACTTGAGGCCGAGAAAAACCCAATTCCAAAAGTCGAAGCCGGGGAAGAGGCACTGATTGAGGAAAACGCCGAATTAGAAGATGAATTCGCCAATATGAGTGATTTTGAAAAGCGGATTGAAATGCTGGAGAGGAAGAAAAAGGAAAAAGATGACGCTACCCGGAAATCGGAAGAGGAATCCGATGAAAAACCAAAGAAGAAGGGCTTTTTCAGGAAGAAAAATAAATAAATTAGATTTTTGAAACCAGACAGGATTTATTTAAGTTAAATACCTGATTTTTGAATAGGGCTATAGTTTTGCTGGTAGAGTGTCCGGATAGAATCGGGAAGCTCACCACAGATGGATATAGCCGAATTTGGAAACTTTGGGGCTGTAGCTCAGCTGGGAGAGCGCAGCGTTCGCAATGCTGAGGTCGTGGGTTCGATCCCCATCAGCTCCACAGATTTTTGAAGAGACTATTTATGGCTATGCTACATGGGGAGCCAGCGGTGCCCTGTAACCTGCAAACCGCTATAGCAGGATGGATGCCAGGCAGCGGATCACGTTTTTGGTTATTCTGTTATGATATGTAGTGTTGACACTTTCCGTTTTGCGCAATAAAAAGTTGGTCAACCCCGTCAGGCCCGGAAGGGAGCAGCGGCAACCGATTCCTTTATGTGCCGCAGAATTTCAGAAAGCGAGCTTTCAGTCATAATGAAGTAGTGAAGAACAGATTCAATGCCTGGTGCATAGCCAGATTTTATTATGAGTTATCAAGTAATATCCCGTAAATACAGACCCCAGCGATTCGATGAAGTTATCGGTCAATCGCATATCTGTTTGACCCTGCAGAATGCCATAAAGTCAAATCGGATTTCCCACGCTTACCTGTTTACCGGTTCCCGTGGAATCGGCAAGACATCCACGGCGCGTATTTTTGCAAAAAGTATGAATTGTCTGAATCCGCAGGGTATCGATCCCTGTAACGAATGTCGGAACTGTATTGAAATCACTGGTGGGCGCAGTATGGATGTACTGGAGATTGACGGCGCTTCCAATCGCGGAATTGATCAAATCCGGGAACTGAGGGAGAATGTCAAATATCCGCCGTCAAATTCAAAAAATCGTATTTTTATCATCGATGAAGTCCATATGCTGACTAAAGAGGCGTTCAACGCGCTTCTAAAAACACTTGAAGAACCTCCAAGTCATGTGATTTTTATTTTTGCAACTACTGAACCATTAAAAATACCGGCCACGATTATTTCGAGATGTCAGCGTTACGATTTTCACCGAATCCCGATCAGGGAAATTGTCCGGCACCTTGGCAGCATAGCCCAAAATGAACATGTGGAAATCACTGACGATATCCTGATGTTAGTGGCAAAAAAGGCTGAGGGCGGAATGCGGGATGCCGAAAGCCTTCTCGATCAGCTGATTGCTTTTTCCGATCAATCTGTCTCTCTTGAAGAAGCCAAAAATATTCTCAGTTTGATCGATTATGAATACTATATCGATATCAGTAATAAGGTATTGGAGAATGATACCGGTTCGCTTCTGCAAGTTGCGGGTAGCGTGATTGATGACGGTATTAACCTGACTGAGTTTTTCACCGGTTTTTCCGAGCATTTTCGAAATCTGCTGATTGCCAGTGCAACCGGGTCAGTGGATATGCTGGATCTGCCGGATAATATGAAACAGCGCTACGGAGAAGAGGCCCAAAAATGGGATGCCGCTGATCTTTTACGGCTAATCAAACTGCTGACCGACGCTCAGGCCGGTTTGAGAACATCCATCAATCATCGTATGCATATCGAATTTACATTATTGCGGATGGGAGCGATGCATAAAACAGTGACCATCGAAGATATTCTGGAATCTTTAAAAAATCCTGAGT
>Ga0180007_10005432_pt1 | contig 12883 bp, 27 predicted proteins | sample MM_PC_MetaG_FD_121122 | JGI IMG/M metagenome (GOLD analysis project Ga0180007, IMG submission 121122) | Groundwater microbial communities from the Aspo Hard Rock Laboratory (HRL) deep subsurface site, Sweden - MM_PC_MetaG | ecosystem: Environmental > Aquatic > Deep subsurface > Groundwater... | reverse complement strand
TGTGTTGCTATGACAGTCAAGCCGAGTGCAGTCTGAATGGTTGGGCCTGTTGCTCCTCCGCTCAATCTGATTGCCAAATAGCCGATACGATTGCTGGCGTTCACATCGGCCACAATCGTATATTCGCATGCCAGAAGCCGCAACCGCCTGCCTACAGCAACAGTGGTCGTTGGAATCTGCGCACCCGCCGCCGGGTCTGCCGTCACACCAACCAAGACGTTGCTCCACAGTCTCGGATTTTGCATCATGTTGCCCATTCTACTCACCCCAGAAGCTGACCCGGACGGTCGTAGTAGCCGCTGCGCTCGTGGAGCAGATGCTCACGTAGTCGAACTGCTCTATGTCGAACTCATGGACGGCTCCACCCGGGACTATGAGAGCCTCGTCCGTCGAAGCGTTATGATTGAAAGCGACGTATGCAGGATTCGTTGGGCCAGTGTTGTGCACCCTGACCATGAGCACCTTGCCCGCGCGGATGAAGTCCCTGACCGACCGGGTGCTCCCCGCCTCCGGAAAGCGTATCGCAGAATTGCCTCCTCCAAGACCTACCGTGACATCGCCGATAGTGCCGGCGACGTATCTGAAGTTGTGGTGCACGCGGACGAATCCCTGCTTGATGTCCGCGAGTATGCCCCCTATCTTCTGAAGCTCCGCCACAACTGCCTGATTCGGGTCTTCGTTCATGTGCTCACCCAGGCCTTGAGTTGTCGTAGCCAGTGGCTAGTTTCCTGACATCGCCCGGCACCAACGCATGCTTCGCGAACATGCCGCCCTCGCGCATGGATATCTCAGCTGGCACGCTGTAGACCGGGAGAGGGAACTTCTCGTTGACGTCGGCCCTCACGTTGTGAGCTCCGCCGAAGCCCGGGAGGTAGATGTGCTTCGTATCCTTCCTGCGGCCGGACGGTATCGGGTCGCGCTGTCCCACAGCCGGTCCCGTGATAACCACTACATCCGTGGTCCTTATCGCCATCCATCTCACCTCTTCTGCTTGAGGAACTTGAACCTCTCCTTCGCCTCGTAGACCTGTCTGTAGTTCTTCCTGTCCTGTCCATTCGCAGTATCAAGGTCGCCGTTCCACAGTCCGTAGACAGGGAGCGTCCTAGTGACCCTCATAACCGCATTCTTGTAGACCATACCGTCACCTCCTACTGATATTTAGCTACCGTCAATCCGCCTCCGAATGTCAAGGGTGGATTCTGATTTGCAGGAGTCGGAGTGACCATCACATACGGACTGCGACCTGCTCCCTCAAGGTCCGTAGCGGAACGAGGTTTAACCGATGTCGTCTGAGCCTGAACCTCGTATAGACTGGTCGCCAGCCTGTTAGGATTGCCGTGTCTCACCTGGACATTGCCAGCGCCTCTGTACTCTCCGCTCTGCCCTGATGTGAACGCCGACCAGTTGGCCGGGACATACACATCTCCGGACACGTCGCTCTGCTTCGTGTATCCTCCCGATATGATGGGGGTCACGCCCGGGATGTAATCGCTGACCGTCTCACCCGAAGGCTGCGTGTCCCCCGGCGTGTAGGGAGTGTTAGGATTGTTCGTCGCTGATTCGACATCAGCACGGGCATCCTCAAGCGTCACGTTGATGCTTGCCAGCTCGGCGTCCTCGCTCTTCCCGCTGTTCTTGTAAGCGTACCATGCGATGACCACGCCTATGATGGCAGCGCCCACCATGAGCCAGTTGCCCATCCCGCCGCCAGACTTCACTTCTTCGATTTGTATCGGCATCTCAGCGCCTCCGCAGCTTCTTCCGTAATGTCCGGCTATCCAGCGCTGCTGCCCACGCGCTTCTAATCTTCCTCTTTACAGTCACTTCATCACCTCGACAGTATCAGTATGAGCACGACCGCCACGACCGCTATGATTATCAGCGTGGTGCTGCTGCCTCCGAGCCCGCTGCTCAATCCGCGCAGCCAGTTGGTTATGTCGTCGAAGATGCTCCCGCCGCCCGCACCTGTATCTGGGTCAGCCACCACAGGGTCGCCTACGACGTCCAAGAACGTAGTCCAGTCCCCGGTCTGTTTGGCCTTGTCGTAGATGTCCTGCTCCGCCTGAGTCCTCAGCCGAAGGTTGTACTGGTCAGTGCCTTCGATTCGGATGTTGTGCTTGACCTCTCCCTTGCTCGTCATCGTGGGCGCAGGAGTGTCTGTTATCACATAGTCCTTCTTGCCGGAAAGGAACTCTCCACGGACCTGCGCACCGAACGCAGCCGATATCCCTCCCCAGAAGTCCTTTTGCGGCTCTCCGCCTTGAAGCTGTGACTTAGCTACCGTCGCAGCTCCAGGATTGACCCTCGCGATATTGACGCCCCTAGGGACAGCGCTGCTCGAACTCGTGGCAGGGTCTCCCGTCTGCGGCTGGTCAGCAATAGATGATGATGTCGGTGGCGTCACCGATATGATGCTTATCGTACTTCCGACGCTGTTCTTGTTCGCCATCTAAGCCCGCCCCCTAAAAGGGAAGGCGGGTCTACTCCCCGCCGAGTACGATGTACTCACGCACGATGCTCTTCAGACACGTCGATGCAGCCCTCGGAACTCTGAGCTTCAGGTCGTTCATGGTCTCCGTGTGGAGCACGTCCTTGAGAGTCCTCGTCGGGTCCATGTCGATGTACAGGTACGTCGAGTCCTCAAGCTCGGCCGTCAGCTCGTTCAGCTCAGCTCCGCCCGGAACCATGCCCGCAGCCGTGTATGTCGCATACGTGATGTTGCTCTCAGCCGCATCCACGGACACCGCCATCTGCATCTCCCCGGTCCACGGAATCTCAGCTCCGTTGTTCACCCTGAGGGACATGAGGTTGAACCAGTTGCCCGTCATCTCATCGACGTTCAGCAATATGGCCCTGAGCCACAATCCCAATGGCATGTCCAGGTCCACCTGAGTCGCAGCTGCCGCATTGGTCGTCAGTATGGTGTCCTTCAGTATGACCTTCTCGGTCGGCTTGTCCGCTGAGACGTACTGCTCCACCTCGATGGATATGGCGGGCGCAGCGTCCCACAGATTCGCACCAGCTATCGCAGTGGCCTGAATACGGAGAAGCAACTGCTTGAACATCTTTGCCGGCAGTATGCTTATCTCATCATGGACGAACCGCCCGAAGTCTATCCTGAAAGGCAGCGCGCTCTGGATGCCCTCCACGATGGCGCTCCAGTAGACCGGAGCCGTTCCGTAGTCGAAGATGTTGATGCACCGCACGTCTCTCAACGTGTAGTCCTTCAGAATCGTCGACCCGTTGCCCTCCACCCTGACGCTCGTGAAGTTGCACGCAACCGTCAGCAGCGTCTGAGTGGCGCAGCCAGCCCCGACTATCGTCACGTCTATGTACCCTATGAAGTTGGACCGCGGCAGGTCGTACGTGTTCTGACCCGCCACCATCGCCTCATGGGTAGTCTCGGAAGTCCTCAACCACTTTCCTGGCATGTGGACCGCCTCAGCTCATCGCAGTTGCTTTTACCTGTCTCAGGTATGGCACTTTCCCGAACACCCACAAGTACAGAAGTACGAGCAGGGTCGTCACAAATCCCGCTATCAACAGACCTACTATCTCCATTGTTCTACACTCCTTCAGCGTCTGGTCATACCAGACGTACAGAGCATACTGGACATAGGGAGATATATATAAATGCCTACTTATGCTTGGAGAGCCATCGAGATAACTTCTGCCACCTGGTCGGAGGCTTGTCGACAGACTTCTTGTACATGTTCTTCATATCCTCCCAGGACTTCGCGATGGGAGCTGCCGCCAGATATGCGCGCACAGCGTACTCATAGCCGACTATGTTCAGAGCTGCGTTGAAGCTCAGCCAGAACATCAGAATCCAATCGGACCGCGTGAAGTAATACACAATCGGTCCCAATGACGTGAGACAAAGTATCTCGATGAACGTGTTGCGGACGACGCGGCTCGTGACATCAGACACTACGCTCATCTCCCAGGACGAAGTACTGCCCGGACTTCCGCCCAGCTATCTTCTTATCGATGCCCGGGTCCGGCTTCGACACCGACCCTGACCAGATACGGTAATAGTACTCTTTTGATGCGCATCTGTAACACTTGAACCCTGCCCGAGAAGCACGTACGACCAGCTCAGCCGCACTCCCCCAATCACCTTTGTGACTCGGTGCTCGATAGCCACCCAATGCCCTCGCCAGTTCGGTCCGAAATACTCCTGCCACCCAGTGATTGTCGCTTCCGATGATATCGTCGTGTCTGTCAATCAACACCGCCTCCGTTGTAGCGCAAGCCATATAGGAGTCCTTAAGCAGCACGTCCATGCAGTCGCTGATGTAATCCGCTCCTATCCTGTCGTCCGCTCCCACTATCGAGTAGTACTCCGTGCGCACTGAGTCAAGCGCCTTCTGGAACATGTCCCATACCTTCGAGCCATCATCAAAGTTGCAGACGTGAAGCTTCCGCTCGGGATACGTCTGAGTGCGGCATGACGTGACGGCATTGACGGTGAAATCGTCAATCCAATGCCTGTAGCTAGGCGTCACGCACACGAGTAAGGTGACTGTCGGCAGAGCCATCCGTAAAATTCCTCCATCACTAGCTTGCGATTGCGATGCTCCATGACCCACACGAACCACTCAGACCGCATGCGCTCTCGGTATTCCAGGTCGGACAGCTGACCCAGCGCCGCCACGACTCCGGCAGAGTCCTTCACCCACGACCAATCGAGCTTGATGCCGTCTGCAGTGAAGTCTCCGATGACGGCCTGACCCTGCGCCGCAGCTTCTATGCCAGCGACGCCCAGGACGCCCTTGTACCCGTAGTACGTGCCGTCCGCTATGTTATCGAAGTACACGTTGGCCCGCCTGCGATTCCATAGCGAGTACCTGTTGGGCTCACGCTCCGATATGATGAGCTCGATGTCAGGAAACTGCTTCAACGCCTGAAGCAGTAGATGCGTGCCCTTGATTCCCCGATTTGTCGGAGCATGAGCCACGACAACTTTCGACGATACTTCCCAGCATGGTCGAAATAGCCAATCGTCGAAATCAATCGAACACGGGGATAGATGAGCATCCTCACACAGAAGTCCTCGTAGGTCCGCAGTCCGATAGACGACACTGTGCGCGGCGTCCCATTCCGCAAGTCGTCTACAGTTCTTTCGAGTGAATGTTCCATGCGCATCGCGTACAACAACCTTCCCCTCAAGGTCGGATGGCGCAATGCCATAATCCTCGGGTAGACCCTCCTCAAGTACGACAGCATCAGCATCCTTGACAAGCTTCTGAACATGTCCGTAACGGATTCCATAGCCCAAATCGTTAGGATAGTGCAGATAAGTGTCTTGTCCGTAACAGCCCGCCACCGCCTTGACATCCATCTTCTCACGCAACCACCTCGATGCTTTGCCGTGCTCCCCGGTACAGTGCATCCACGACAGGAACACGACATCATTCAATCTGTCCATGCTCGACCGCCCTCTTGACGAACGCTATCCGCCGCATTGAATTTATGCAGACCTGCTCCCATACCTTGTAATGGTCGAGCGTGCCCTTCTCCATCTCAAGGAATGAGCCGTACATATCAGCCTGCACCGCCTTCTTCTTGTTCTTCGAAAGCTCAGCGTACACCTTGGAGGAGTCCTTGATGCTGTCCTCGACGACACGCTGAGCCAACTGCGCGAGGTCTATCTGAAGCTGCCACCAACGCCCATCGTTCCAGAGGACTGCCAGCTGCACCCCATTAACGAACTTGTCGTCTTTGTAGCTCTGTCCTGACGTCATCATCTGATATATCTCGAAGCAGACATCGCTTGACAGCTTCAAGTCTTTTGTACGCTTCGCAATGCTTATGACATCGACGGCCGTCAAATCCGCCATCTCGCCGCTTCCCTTCTCCCGCTCCGCCTTTCGCATCAGGACACTCCCCGCACAACGACCGCTGCTGGCGCTCAAGCACCGACCGCAGGTGCCTTCGTCTGGTAATCCGATAGGACCAGATAGACAAGAACCACCACCACGAGTATCGCTATGACCGCCAGCCCGATGGTCGCGCTGTTGGATACCTTCGGGATGACGATGTCGCCGACCTCAGGCATCCTCGACCACCGCCTTACGTATCGCCTCGACCGCGCCCTCGATGACCATGATGGAGTCCTTGATGCCCGGATGCTGCGCCTCAATATAGCCGGTCAGCTTGAGCATCAGTTCAAGCTTGTCATTCACAGGCATCATGCGCACCGTGAACTCCATAATCTCAGCCATCTTGATGGCATCCTCCAGACTTCCGAACGCCTCCATTATCTGTTCCTTCTTCTGACTCATGTCATCGAAAGAATCCATCTTCTTCTGACCCTCGTTCATAGCGTCACCTCCCCGCCAGGCTTGCCGTCCTTCAGCAGGTACGTCAGCTTCGTGCCCTTGTACTCCGGCTTCAGTATCTGGACAAGGAACCGCAACACAGCTTCGTTCTTGTTCGCCTGGTTCTCCATCCGGTCCATGCGCTTATTCAAGTCGGACCGAAATCTCTTTGCCTCGTCTGCCTCTACCTCTACCCTTCCCATCCCGGTCTGGGCGGCGTTCATGAGTGCTGCCAATTGAGGCGGCAACTCCTGAGACGCCGACGTAGTCTCTCCACCCTGAGTCGGGCTTGGGCTCGACTGCTTCATGTCTTCGCTCATACTTTACCAACTCCTGCATGTTGAGAGGTTCATGCGCCTCATACTCGAATCCGTCTGACCAGATGTAACCGTAACGCGGAAGGCTGGCTATCTGCTCCAGCTCGTCCTTAGAGAACCAACGCTTGACGGCATCCCTGTCCTTAGTGCCCATGCGGAACAGCCAGAAGCTGTCGACGTTGTTGAAGAGGTTGTTGTGTATGATGGTGCTAGGACGCTGCGTCTCGACCAGCGCCCAGCACTCCGGACTGCGCCCTTTGCGCAGCATCTCCTGATACCAGAACGGCATGTGGATGCACGACATAACGTCGCCTCCCTCGTTGACGTAGGTGACAATCTTGCCGCTCGACTTCATGACGAGCTCGCACAGCTTGTCGAACTTATCCCAGCGGTCCTCTTCGCTGTTGTACTTCAGATGATAGTGGACGTGATAACCCTTCTCCAAGAACCGCTTGACAGGCCCGAGCTCGTCCGCCGTCTTGTCCGCGAGATTCCACAGCTTGTCGTTGCGGTCGTGCTTCGTGTCCACGATGACAGAGACGTACTTCTCCTGATATGCGGGCAGCAGCGCTCCCCTTGAGAACACAGTCTTGCCGCTCCCGGTCATGCCCATGACGAGCTCGTGGCAGGGTTTCTTCTTCAAGCGAATCCTCTCCTCTCGCGCGGCGACTCATCTCTCGATTGATTGGAATCCAACATCAGCTGATAGCAGCGCATAGTACACGGACGCAATGAACATCGTCTGCCGTTCATGCCTTCATGCACCCAGTAACATCGCGCATTAGCCGTATGAAACGGACATGTCATCGGCAAATAAACTGGAAACTGTTGACCTATCATTTCCCCGCCATCCTGTCCTTGACCTTCTCTGCGAACGCATCCTGGTCCACATCCGCCGGGTCTACCTTCTTGACGAGCCCGACCTCCTCAAGTCCGCGCTTCGAATCTGTAGCATACTGCTTCTTGCCGCGCTGCTGGTCGCGGTAGGCCTTAGCCTGGAAGAGATACGGCGGATATATGATGATGGTCATGATGATTGCGAACGCAAGCTCAGGCCTCTTGCCAGCGATGCGTAGCATGAGGTCGTTGAGATAGGGAGTCCATATCTGCTCCAGGAGCGCGAGACGCTTCTGGTCCATCCGAGGCTTGTCCAGCTCCGCTCCTTCTTTGCGCGCCGACGTAAGGAGCTCAAGAGGCATCTCGAACAAAGCGCCCACGGCCTCATGGGTGAAGTATTGCCGCCGCGGAGCCATCGCATCAGCGACCTGCGCCGCCTGCGGAAACTTAGGAGCCTCGACCGACTCCCCGACCGAATCAATCTCCACGATGCGAGGAACGTGAGCAGACGGGCCAACTGAAGAAGAGCGATTGGATGTGCCTTCCGGAGGAATGCCCGCCTGCATGTCCAAAGGGACCGCCACGAACATGCCAGCGCTCTGGTCCTTGCCGCATTCATCACAGCTTCTGACGTGCCACGATATGCTGCGGTAGGTCTTCCCCGAGTACTTGCAGCGGTACACTGGCGATTCCTCTTTGGTCACGTTCATCAATATGCGCCTCACTGTATATATATCATTGTCCTGCTGGCCTTCATGTTCTTGTGCGTCCAGAGTATCTGCTTCGGCTTGACAATCTGCATCGCGTCGAGCCTGATGCGGTTGGCATCATCCCCCAGCAGCACGCGGACGTCCTCCGCCTGCTGCTGAGTCCCATCCAGCCCGTAGCCGATGACGTGATATCCCCGATTGGTACGGAATACCTCCACGTCATCCGTGATGCAGCGCATGTTGTAGTACGCCTTCAGCAGGTCGAGCATGCCGTGCGAATCCAAATCAACAGTCACCCTCATGCACTATCCAACCCTTCTACGATAGCGAGCGCAACAGCCATCGTCTGGACAAGTTCCTTCCGAAGTTTGTCAAACGAATCATCTCTGAAGTAGCACTCGTTCCCTGCTTTGCAAGCCTCTCCATACTCCTCCCCGAGTATCATCAACCACTCCGCTACAGAATGAGTTTGCCTCCCCCACTTCTGTTGCTGTCTATTCCGCTCAAGGACTATCTCATCCAAAATCTGTCTCTCAAAAATTCGTATGTCTGTCAGACTCACGAACATCTTAACGCTCATCTCATCACCAGCCACATGAGACCTTCGCCGACGAACAGACCCGCGAAGAAGATTACCCAATAACGCATAAGCTTCGTCAGCATCGCAATCCGCTTCCCCAACCTGTCACGCTCCTCCTCAGACGCCGCCGCAGCCTTCGCATACTCATAGTCGATGCAGGTCTTCATGTCCATCTTCTTGCTCAGCCGGTCGTTCATATCCTCTCGAAAACCGGCCCATTCCGCTTTCAACCTTCCTTCCATCGCCGTCATCTTGTTGTCTCTTGTCATTTCCTTCTCCCGTCCATCTCCTTCTTGAACCATGCCTCATCGTACTTGGTGCTATCCCTCGGATTACCGCGGTCATCGCACGCCTTGATGTTGCCAACCTTGTCGTACCAGAACACGTAACGCTGGACCTTGCCGTATGGGACATCTCCCGGCTTCTCGTCCGCATCCACCCTGACAGAATCCTCGGCGTGCACCTTGCCCTCCGGACCGAACCCCCAAGCGCGGTCCTCTCGGATATCATCGTACGCCTTCTCGACATTCCGCTTGAGCAGCACCTTGGCCGGAACGGTCGGCGTCAGCGAATACACAAACGCACCGACCTCGCAGATAGGGTGATAGTCCTTGCTCGGCTCCACCACGAACGCCAACAGAGTCCTATACGGCATCTACTTCACTCCCCCACTCATCATATCCGATGTGCCCTGCCCATCTCCATCCCCAACAACGAGCTGCTCCTGCGACGGATGCAAAGGCATCCAATGTCGGCACCGTCGTCTCAAGCGTGGTCTGACCGGCAACAAAGTCATCGCACACTCCTTCAATCCAGCCGCATGATTCTCCCTTCGGATGCCCGATGAACGGACAGCGCCGCTCGCATGCCGTGTTCTTGCAGTCACTGCAGCACTTTCCCATACCAAGATTCCCAGCCTTTCACCATGTCCGGCCGCTTGCGGCTGAAGTCCTCCAACGCCACCACTCCCTCGAACGTGCGACGCTTGATGACCTCCTCGTACTGAGGGTCGAGCTCGAAGCCCATGCCGTTGCGCCCTGTCATCCTGCACGCCAGCAGCGTCGTACCTGAACCGACGAACGGGTCGAGCACCAGGTCGCCCGGGTCGCTGTGCGTGCTGATTATCTTCGCATACAGCTCAACTGGCCGGACGCAGTTGTGCCCGACGTCCTTGCTCTCAGGCTTGAACCGCAACATGTTCATCGCCGGAGGATTGAACGTCCACTTCTTCACATCCTTCGTCCAGATGTACGCAGGCTCGTAGCAGTACATCGGCCTGCGCCCGTTAAAGCCTATCGGCCCGCGCTTGTCCCAGATGTACGTGTCCTGATGATGCAGCCCGATGTCGAAGCCGATGTTCATGAACTCCCGCATGAACTGCGGAGACGTGAAGCAGATGAACGTCCCCGTGTCCTTCAAGACCTTCATCGCCTCGACCATCCAGACCCTGCACCAAGCGAAGTATTCCTGCCCGCGCACGTCATCGAACACATCGCTCTCGTAATCGAAGTCGACGCCGAACGGCGGGTCGGTGAGTATGAGGTCCGGCTTGTGGTCCATCTCCTTCATGAGCTTGACGCAGTCGCCTATCTTGTACTCATATTTTGGCATCTGACTTCACCTTCTCCTCGTAGCCATCTATCCACTTCGCCTTGCAATCATAACAGCGGAATCTGTCCGGCTGTCCTATCTTCCAGCTTTCAGCCACATTCTCGCTCCCGCACTTTGGGCACTTCATGGCTTCACCTTCTCCTCGTACTCTGAGCAAAACCTGATGTTCGGGAACAGGTCGCAGATATCGCACCGAACAAAGTTGGCGCAAGTCTCACAGCCAGCCTTTATCTCGCTACCGCACTTTGGGCAGTTCATGGCTTCACCTTCTCGATAAGAAATATTGCCGTTGCGCCACACTTATCGCATCGCACATACCATAACCCACGACCACGAAGCTCGCCACATAATCCAAGGTCGCTACCGCACTTTGAGCACTTATGCGTCTGCATCCTCGAAGCTCCTGCAATGAGGTTGGCTGATTCCCATTTATCGGTCATCTCCTCTCTCCCTCCGAATGGCATTTCCGGCAAATGACACGCAAGAACCCACCTTTACGAATGTTCCAAGTACGCTTATGGCAACGAAGACACCAACCGTAAATCCGTTTCTCACCCATCTAGTCAGCCTCCTTCTCCGTCCATCATATCCCTGTGCTCCTTCTTCCATTCCTGCGCGAAACTCTCGTCGTTATCCACTGCTTCCATCTCCCTCTCGGTCAAAGGCTGCTCCGTGTGCGCGCCGACCTCATGCCCGTGCTTGGCCGTCCCGCGGAACAAGCCGCACACCGGACAGCGCATCATCTCGCGCCGGTCGTGCCTAAGCTTCGCCATGACCTCCTCATTCATCATCGTCCTTATCTCGATTGCGAGCTCCTCTGCCCTCTGATGCTGCATCGCCCACGTCGCGTCTACGAGCTCCTCCTCATCTTTTATCGTAGGCTTCCCTGCGTGGATGCGCCGCTTCTGGTCCAGCCAATTCCGCGTCGAATACACGCCGGAGCTCATCAACGCATTGCGTGCCTGCCTCAAGGTCTTGACCTCCATCGTGAGCTGTTTCATGCGCATCAACTTCTTCTTCTTCGATAGGGCCATCCGAACTCCTTTTCACAGCCGCTGCACAAAAGACTCAGCCGAGAACGTGTGGAATTTAAACCCTGACCGCAGCGGCGGCATCTCAGGATGGGATGATAATCCAGTTTATATCTGGATGGAAAGGATATATATTTTGGATACGTCATAATTATCACCGGTCAAAAAAAATTTCCCTAGCTTCGCCGCTACTTCTCCATCAAGATGACTTGCCAGTCCCTGTAGCGGTTGTTCTTCTTGCCCTGCTGCGCAGCGTGGTCCGACCCCCATCCGAGGAACTTGAACTTGTAGGTCGTCCCGACCTTGTACTCGATATCCGACAACACCTTGTCGCAGAATATCGTCGCAAGTCCCTTGGGCGTCCTCAGGTCCAACATTATCTGCGCTGGGTCGAACTGTGTCTGCACAGTCCGAATCTTCTCCACCGTAGCCACCAGATAGTCTCCTATCTTGGCCGGCTTCCAGACGTCTCCGCGACTCTTGCGCGGAGCTTCCTTCTCCCTTGGCATATCATACCTCCTTCTTCATGAGCGCCAGCCGCACGAGGTTGTATGAAACATCGTCGAGCGGCGCGCTCCTGTACTGTATCTCGTCGTGCACTATCTGCACGACGTTGATGCAGCCCTCGTTCGCCTTGTTGATGCGGATGACGGTCACGCCTTCACCTCGCACTCTCCGCGGTAGACCTTAATCATCTGATACCGCGCCTGCAGCAACGCATGCTCGACTCCCTTCGCGTCGTTCTTCTCAAGAGCGCCCAGAGCCGCCATGATGTCCTCCTTCGCCGCCGCGAACCTGAAGGCCTCGTCCTTGACGACCTTCGGCTTCTTCTCCTTCTTCGGCTTAGCTGCCTTGGCCTCCTTGCCCTTGTACAGCTTCGCCTCCTTCTCCTTCTTCGCCTTCTCCTTGTTGCTCATCCCTTCTCACCTCCCGCGCACATCGCGCAATTCGTTCAAGACCTCGTTGAGCGTGTTGTTGAACTTGCGCTGAAACCGCATCTCGCGCTCCTCCCGCTCCGCCTCGTCGATTGAGCGGTACTCATATCCTGAGAGACCTTCGTAGACGTCACCCATCTAATCATCTCCTCCGCGCAATACGCACATCCGAGCGCATAATCCGAAGAGCTCGTGTGCAAAGACCACAACCACAACTCCGCAAATCAGCCCTTGTCCGAACTCCCGCCCTCACATTCCTGACCACATCGAAAACGTGCGCTTCTTGATTGAAAAACGCCTTCTCTCGTGCTTTCGTACTTCCCGGCCCTATGCTTTTGATAGTCATCTCATCATCCTCCGTTCCTGAATACCTGCGCACCTAGAGCAGAGTAGGATGCCCAGCGGCGTTGCGTCGTGGCACTTGATACATCTGCTGCCTCTTACCTCCGTGTCTTTCATCCAATCACTGCATCCTAATGGAATTGTCAGTATTTAAACTCATCTAACTCCGCTACTTCTCAACGGAGTCCATTGACCGT
>Ga0180007_10005431_pt1 | contig 12884 bp, 11 predicted proteins | sample MM_PC_MetaG_FD_121122 | JGI IMG/M metagenome (GOLD analysis project Ga0180007, IMG submission 121122) | Groundwater microbial communities from the Aspo Hard Rock Laboratory (HRL) deep subsurface site, Sweden - MM_PC_MetaG | ecosystem: Environmental > Aquatic > Deep subsurface > Groundwater... | reverse complement strand
TCTTTGTTGGCTTGGCAGGTATTTGCTGGCACTCTTCGCCCCGTATAAATTAATAGATTATTTGTCAAACCACAAATCAGCCAACTGATCTCGAAGAGGTTCAATTAGTTGACTTCTGGGGTCGCCTAGTGGAGGACATTAGAACTGTTATACAGGAGAAAATGGGGTATTTATATATTCCTGAGCTAAGTAATAAATAGGTTTTATGTGATTTTAGGTATATGGTAGACTTAATAATAGGGTAAGATTTAATGATATTAACATGTTTTTTCTATTAGAGAGGATAAGAAAGATAATTACTAGTTTAAGTCGCAGGAGCTTATTATTTGCAATATTAATAGGCGTAGCACTAGTATTGATTTTTTCTACATCCGTTTTCTTATTAGAAAAAAATTCCAATGAGGGGTTTAGTAATTTTGGTGATTCAATATGGTGGATCATTGTAACATTTACAACTATAGGCTACGGCGATATAGCTCCAATAACTCCGTTGGGCAGAATAATCGCTGTAATTGGGATACTAATTGGCGTTGGGTTTCTAGCAATGGTATTAGGGTTAATTGCAAACTATATATTTAATTTAATTGAAAGAAGGAAAAAAGGTATGCAAACAATAAATTCTACAAATCATATTCTAATTTGTGGCTGGAATAAAGAAGAAGGAATTAATGTGTTAAAAGAATTAATTGCAGATAAAAAGTTTGAATCAGTGGCCATAATTGCGGAATTAGATGAACATCCCGCATTAGATATTAATCAGGCATCTTTTGTAAAAGGTAGTGCAGCAGATAAAAGGGTGTTAGAAAAAGCTAATGCCGGAAAAGCAAAGGCTGCATTGATTTTTGCAAAGGACAGCCTTGATCCGGCAAGCGATGGACAAACGGTTCTATCAGCCATGAACTTAAAATCGTTAAAGAAAGATATATACATTTGCGCAGAGTTAGTTGAAGATGGTAATGAGGATTATTTAAGAAAAGCGGGATGTAATTCAGTAATTGATATTACTAGAGTCGGTTCAAATTTAATGGTGCAGGCGATTCAAAACCCAGGTGTTAGTGAGGTAATTTCTGATTTATTAAGTAATCGTGTTGGAAATGAATTTTATCGAGTGCCGGTTACGCAAAAAATACAAGGAAGGCGCATAAGGGATATTATTAATCAGTATGAAAATTTTGTGATACTTGGTTATGAAAGAAATGGAAAGAAAGTAATCAACCCAGAAAAGGATTCAATGATTGAAAAAGATGACTACTTATTTGTAATTGCAGAAAATAGACCTGATTTTCAGTAGTATTAAAAACAAAAGAGGCTAATATTATGGAAAATTAATATGAATGATAAAAGTGCAACAGAAAATAAAAACATAAAGATGTTAAAATGTGAAAAATGCGGAGGCGATATGAAGAAAACAAGAAAAGCAAGTCATACGGGCGTTGGTTTATTATGCTTATTAGTTGGAATAGTATTAGTACTTTTCTTTCCTATTGGGACTGTCTTTGGAGTAATCTTTATTATTGTAGGTCTGCATTATGGTTCTAAGACACGAGGGATGTGGACTTGCAAAAAATGCGGATACCAATTTAAGAGAAAACTAAAATGGTTTGAATTTGGGTAATTATTAAATAAAGGAAAACGTGTATGAATGACCAACTACCACACCCAGAACAAAAACCTAAAAAGAAAAGTAATAAGTGGCTTTGGTTTTTAGGTGGTTTTATTTTAATAGTTATTATTTTCGCATCTACTGGTGGTGAAGATAAAATAAATACAAATCAAACACAAACTACAGTAAATAAAAATACAAATACTGAAGTTGCAAAAACAATCACCATACCCTCATTGGTAGAATATGATGATGATAAGACCGCAGAAGATACTACCGCAGATATTAAGGAAGAAGATGTGGCTATTCCATCAAATTATACTGTTGTATCGTCAGAAAATACAAATATTACTAATCCTGTTGGCTCAGAGGCGGTTATATCAAGTGTAGTTGATGGCGATACTGTAAAATTATCAGATGGTAACAAGGTTCGTATTCTTGGGATTGATACACCAGAAACAGTTGACCCTAGAAAAACAGTACAATGTTTTGGTAAAGAAGCGTCTGAAAAGATGAGATCCTTAGTAGATGGGGAAACCGTAACTTTAGTTGTTGATTCATCACAAGGAGATAAAGATAGGTATGGGAGGTTGTTGCGTTATATATATCTTGATAACGTTGATGTCGGAGCAAAAATGATCGAAGAGGGCTACGCATATTCTTATACAAAATATCCAGTAGCAAAAACAAGTTATTATAGTGAGCTTGAAAGTAATGCACGTGAAAATAAGTTAGGTTTATGGGCAGATGATACTTGTAGTGGTTTAACTGAATTTCCAGTACAGGAAACAGCACCGTCAGTAATAAACACAAATATCAATACTAATACTTCAGCAAATCTGAATACTGTACCAACACCAACGCCCGAACCTGAAGTTACTCCCGAACCCGAGCCAACACCAGTGCCCACGCCTACCCCTACAACAGATTGTGATTGTGATAGTAATACTTATAATTGCTCTGATTTCTCAACTCATGCTGAAGCACAGGCATTGCATGATTGTTGTATGCAGAAAGTAGGTAGTGATATTCATGGACTGGATGGAGATGATGATGGTAGTGCATGTGAGACCTTACCTTAAGGTGGGTAGGCATCCATTTTCGTGTGTATTGAGTTTTATGCTTTACTGTAATAAGTTATAAAAACAAAAAAAGCATACTTAAATTAGCACGTAGTTACTATCTATAAAATTTAATTATTCAAAATACCCCGTAGCAAGTGTTATCCCGCTCTTATAATCACCACCATACGCCATAAACTCAGGTGATATCTGCACGCCTTGAGAATTGAATATCCTCACAAGTGGGCTTCCATCACCACCAACACCGGTGATTATTTCATCGTAGCCATCACCATTAATATCTATTGAAGTAACGCTTACACCACCACGTGAAGACGGATCATAGGCCATGAATCCGGGACTTTGTAATTCAAATGTTCTGCTTCTTCCTACGCCAAATATTCTAACGTGAGGTCCTCCAGCACTGATTATCCCCGTCATAATCTCATCTTTTTCGTCATTGTTTACATCGCCAACTGTTGAATTGATACCGCCACGAAAGCTCGGATCGTATGCCATTGTGCCTAACGTAACCGGTACATATCTTCGATTGCGAACACCGAAAACTCTAATATGAGGACCTCCATTACTGGTTGGACTTGTGATAATATCGCCTATTCCATCATTTTCTATGTCACCTATTGATATTGCAATACCGCCCCTAAACGTTTCGGCATACGCCATGAAACTTTCAGTTGTTGGTACTATCTCTCCATTTCGCATACCGAATATTCTAACATGAGGAGCTCCACCACCCATCGGTGCAACTGCAATTTCATATGGACCATCACCTTCAATATCACCTACTCCCATATTTATTCCTCCTCGAAAATCTGCTGCATAAGCATCAAAGTCCCAACCAAGATTATTGCCATTAATATCAAATACTCTAATCGTAGGCACTCCTCCAGTTCTTGTGCTCGTAATTATATCCATTACTCCATCTCCATCCATGTCCCCAACCGCGACGTTGATACCACCCCTGAAGGTGTCATCGTACGCATTAAACTGTGAGATTAGTTCACCAGCAGTGGAGAATACCCGTACCTCAGGACCACCACCAGCCTTTGTGCCTGTAACAATATATGGAGTTCCAGTTTCTTCGCCTAAAATCATTGGTTCCGGTTCGGGAGTTGATTTAGGTTCGGGCGTTGGTGTGGGTTGCGGTTCGGGAGTTGGAATAGGTACTGGCTCAGGAGTTATGATTGGTTCAGGCTCAACTATATTATTTACTGTTGCTTTTTTAGTTCCGGTGTTGCCAGCGGCGTCCTTAAATTCAAAGGTAAAACTACCGTTCTTTGTGAATGTATAAGTAAGTGAACCTCCATTATTAGTCACCGTAACATCCTCGCTCGGTTTTAATGTTGCCGTTACGCTCTCGGTTGTATTTTGGGTTGTTGAATATGAAATAGTCGCCGTGGGAGCAGTTTTGTCTATATTATCTACTGTTGCGGTTGTAGTGTTAGTATTGCCTGCCTCATCCTTGAATTCAAACGTAAAGCTCCCATTTTTTGTAAAGGTATATATTAATGAACCACCATTGTTGGTAACCGTTACATCTTCACTTGGTTGTAGTGTAGCCGTTACGTTTTTATTGGTTATTTTTGTTGTTGAATATTTAATTGTAGCGGTAGGATTAACTGTATCAACTTTCCACAAGTAGGTACTGGCTTCGCTTTCTAGCTGCCAATTATTTTGAGAGTCTTTCCCAATGACGAATAGTGTATGGCTGCCATCACCTAAACCTGATAAAACAATATTTTCCGTCGATGCAATCTCTGAACCATAACTCCCACTATCTAATTTATACTTATAAGCAGTAACATCAATTCCATCAACACTTATATTGGTGCTAGTAATGTTTGTTGGATCGTTTGGTAAATTATCTAGCTCAGCGAGTGAAAAACTTTTTAGTGCATTATTTAAGTTTATTCGTTTACCAGTAACTGTTTTTCCATCGAGTGAGGGGAGGCTATCACCTGTGTTTAGTAAAATGCTTTTTATTTCATCGATGGATGCGCTGGGTTTATAACCCCAGAGAACGGCCGCTTCCCCAACAGCAAATGGTGCGGCCATTGAGGTTCCACCCTCATAACTATATTGTTCATCGGAGCCGTCAGTATATTTTGTAATTTTTACATCGTCCACAAAACAACCATCATAATTATTATCAGAACCATTCGTTACCCATCGAAATTGAAGATTAAATGCCGAAGTAAAGTAGCTTGAAGGTATTTCAATACCAGAAAAATGATGTAAGGCACTTCCCGTAGGATCCGAATTACCATCAATTGAAACCTCATCCCATCGAAACATCTGCGTGAAGGTTGAACCATTTGCACTAAACTCCAGTGCCATATAATCACGCCAATCAATAAGGGTATATTCTGTATCACATACTGTCCAAAAATCTAGTGTGCCCGCGCTAGCCCCGTTCAAATCAATCACGGGTGTTGTAATAGTCGTATTTGCGTTATTCAGGTAAGGATAATGAAGATCTCCGTATAAAACATTACCCCAACTCGAACCCAGCCATGACGTTATATCCCAAACTCCCCAAAAACCTGTTTGTACCCAGCTAGTCGGAATATCAAACTGCGCAACACTCTCAAAATCTTCAAATACTACATTACTCTCCGCATAAGTACTGTAAATATTTACGCCAGGAGCACCAACATCAACTGATAAAGCACCATAATCAGAACCCCACCATCCTTCATCAGCCAAGTCATCATTTTGGTCAGTAGCGGCTACACAGATAATATTTCCAGAATCATAATCGCATGGATAGTCATCAATAGCGTCATGATCTAGTCCTGCGTTCCCCGCTGCCGTTACAAATAATCCATCAAATGAATCAATCGCGATTTTCATTAGTGCGTCATTGCTAGGGCCACCCCAACTTGCGTTAATTATTTTTGCACCGTTGTACTCCGCAAATGCAATTGCTTGTCCAATTTCAAAAGTAGTTAAGCTACTTTTCAGTGCCATAATTTTAGTGTTTGATGAAACTCCAGTAATACCCAGCGAGTTATTTGTAACCCCTGAAATAATTCCAGCAATATGAGTACCATGCGATGATGATGTTGGCAGTGGAGTTTTATCGTCGTCCTCAAAGTCATAACCATAGCTACACCCACCTAGAGCACTTCCCTCATAATCTAAGCAACTACTTCCATTCCACATATTTGCTTGTAGGTCTGGATGGTTGTATGCAACGCCAGTATCAATAACAGCGACGATTACATCATCTATAGTTTTACTGTTCAAAATATCATCTGCTTCAGTCCAATCAATATCTGCATTGTTAACTCCTGAAGTACCATTTACATCTTGACCTGTATTGTGCAAGCCCCACAACTTACCAAACTCAGTATCGTTGGGCACGGCCCTTGGTTCGTAAATATAATTTGGTTGTACAAAATCCACCGAAGAATCTCTTGAAAGGTCATTAATTAAATCTTGTACTGGTTTATCATCAGATTTTAGTAGGGCGATATTTTGTTTCTTACTTATTTTTTTGGATTCTAAATTTTTACTCTCTGAAAAATCATTCAGTTTATTCTGTCCTCTTTGAGTGTATAAATTAATATCATCCTGTCTAAACTTCACCAAGACCTCGCCTTCAACAAAAGAGGCGTCTTGTTTTATCTCATTAGACTTATTAATTTGTGTTTTTTTATTAATATCTGTATTCGCTGATACTGGTGAGATTGTAAAATTAAACCCACCCATCACAAAAACGAGTGTACCTATAAAGCAGTATATACTCGCCTTTTTTAGTAAATTACCCATATTATTAATGTTAATAATAAACATACAACTGTACGCCTTTAAGGGTACATCTGTCAAGCTTATTGGCAAGTGGACAAATTGTGGCTAAAATTAAATAAAAAAGTAATAGTTAATTTTGAAAAGTATCGTTGAAAAATTGGTGAAATTTGCTAAGATTATAGTATACTACGCTGTTAATAGCGAAATACCTTAAATTACAATTACAATGAAACCAGAGGAAAAAATTAAATTGCATATTTGGTGGATGCTTAAACGAATAAAGGAAAAGTATCTTGCAACACCTTCGGGTATGGCGGTTCAGTTTGATACTGGAAATTCAGAATATAGTAATTCAGCGATACCAACAATTGAAGAAAGAAATATACTGATGTGGAAGTTAGATAAGGATTTTAAGGTTGTTAAGATATTAGAGGTAAAAGAGGCAAGTCAATATACTGGATTCATGACAACTTTTACAATAAAGATTTTACAACCAAAGTTTGATGAGATTTTTTATAAATACGAGGGAGAGGTTACAAAAAATTTTTCCTATAACAATGAAAATGAAGTTAAAATTAGTAGAGATAGTTTATTAAAAATAAAGAGAGTACTGGATTGCATTCAGAAAAAAAGAGAAATTTCGCCAAGTACTCAGACGGTATTTGAATTTGAGGGTATGGAATTTTTAGAAGCCGGCCAAGGATTGATTAGTGAGTTAGAGGTAGAGAGTATTATGAATAAAATCTGCCAAGACAGTAAGGGCATAAGCTACGAGCTGGCTGAAATAGAGGGTGATATTGATACACCATCTCCCCGTTTTATGGTAACGATAATAGATTCAGTTGCTTATAAAAATTATCATAAAAAGATTTCTGAAAAATTCTATAGCCTTGAGCCATCTTTTCAAAAAATAAAACAGGAAGAGAAGGGTGACTCCAATGAATCTACTCAATTAAAAAAAGATGGTAATCCCTTTTGTGAGGTCATAAATGGTACTGGTTATCTGCGATTTAATAAACACGGTGAAAAAATTAAAATTGGAGGAAGAAAAACTCGGCATTTCAAATTATTACAGTTCTTACTTGACCCTATAGGAGTTTATAAAACAATAGAGTCAGTTTTTGAAAAAATCCAGTTACCAAAGGACACTAATGACCAAAGACTATGGGATGCTAACACGGGTAAAACTGCAAAGATTACTATCATCCAAAACTCTATTAAGGAGTTACAAAAAGACAGAAAATTAAAAGGAAAGATTATCTTCACCTTTAATGCAAAAAAAACACAAATCAAAGCAGAGCTAAGATAATAGAGGGCTTAGAGGGCTTTTCTTTAAGTCTTGCATATAGTTTTGAGGGAAGGGGTGAAAACCCTGTTTTTTTAATGTTATTTGAGGTGAAATTAAATTCCATTCCCTCCAATTCCCTCTCACAAAAAAAAGTGAGAGGGTTTGTTTTAATTGAGTCAGTTAAACATTAACAAAAAATTATATGACTAAAAAACAACAAATAAACAGTCGTCCAGAGGAATGTACATATTTACCCCTAGATGATAAAAAAGATTACTTTTACAGCCACGACATAGGACTGGTGGCGTATTTGCTTTGCCAGAATTTTGAATTGGTCGGTCTGGACAAAGCTGTGAGAAGTAAGGTGCTTTTCATCCTGAAAAAAGGAGATAACGTAGACGGAGAAATTAACAAATATTGGAATTTTAAGTCATCTGTGGATGCCCAGACCTACTTCAATCAGATTAAGCGGCTAAAAAATCAAATCTTTAGCTCGGAATAATTTTATGCTTTCGGATGAGCAAATAAGAGAATTTCAGGCTCTATATGAGAAACATTTTGACAAACGGATTAGTAGGAAAGATGCGTTAGAAAAGGGCATAAAGCTCATCCGACTTATTGAACTAATATATTCGCAAGCAACTCCAAGTAAGAATAAGTAAAAAAATTAATTAAGATTACAATGACAAACGAAGAAAAAAATAATCAATTTAGTGCTTTTGACGGTAAATTACTACACCCTTCGCTTGATATAAGGGATGGACTTTTGTGTCTTGGTTTTCGCTATAGGGCACAATACCAAGAGGAGCGAGAAATATTTTTAATTGTTAATAATGGGAATGTACAGATGGTAACAGATGAATCTTTTGAAGTTGATGGCCAGCGGTTTTATTTTGAAAAACGAAACAGAAAACTCATCAGGCTTGAGGAAAAATGGGGCGTAGATATGATGAAGCAATTTGTTGATGACTATTCTAAGGGAAAATCCATCATCCCATCAACAAAGGAAGTATTTCAAGAAATTGTGAAGCATACACAGAGGTATATTGAATTGGAGTGTGAAATAGATTACTACCTTCTTACAGCTTGGGCGCTAGGAACGTATTTCTCGCCTACATTTAATGCTTATCCATTTTTACATATAAAAGCGCCTAAACGCTCAGGTAAGAGCCAATGCCTGAATTTAATGTGCCAGCTCTGTTTTAACGCAATTAAAGCACACCCTAGCCTTGCTGCATTAGGCGATACTGTGGATTCACTTCGTGGCACATATTTGATTGACCAAGCCGATTCCTTAAATCGTAAAGGAGGCGAAGAGTTGCTGAACATTCTAGCTGATTCCTATAAGAAAAGCGGAGGGAAGCGGAGAGTGGTTGATTTTGATAAGCGTAAGGGTAGAAGGGTGCTTGAATTTGAGACCTATAGTCCAAAAGTTTTCGCCTCTATAAAAGAATTGCCTGAAGATTTACGGGATAGATGTTTGGTGATTCCACTTATCAGGAGTCAAAAGAACTTCCCCGACCCAGATGATTACAATACAGATTGGTCTGAGCTTAGAGCAAAGATTTATAAACTATTAATAGCCAATTATTCTGTCATTAGCTCAACGTACTCAGTTAAAAAAATTGGCTATCGTAATAAGCATGAGATATTCGGAAGAGAACTTGAACTTTGGCTTCCTTTTGAGGTGATATTAGAATGTTTTGGTATTCAAGACAGGATTGATGAGGCCAAAAAGCGTTTTAAGATTCAATACGGCTTTAGTGAGTATGAACCATCAGAGTTTGAGGAAGCTGTTATACAAGTTGTTCTAAATCAGCTACAGGATAAGCAGACTGTTATCTTAACCCCAAAGGAGATTAGCGAATTAGTGGATAGTGAGTTATATGCTCCCAGTGATACGGCAAAACAGCGTGCAGCTAAAGTAGGTTGGGTAATTAAAAAGTTTAATCTTTCATCTGAAAAAAGGCCTAGAACCAAAGAGGGCATGCAGTATGTCTTTGTTAAGCAAAAGGTGGAAGAAGTAAATAAAGGTTACTGCAAAACCGTAATCGAACCTACACCTCATACACCAACTACAGATGAAGCTGAAAACATTGATAAATTATTAATGTAAGTGTTTTGTGTAGGAGTTGAAATACTTTATTAATCTTACACCAAAAAACCTACACCAAAAAAATTCTATATTTATTGATTGAAATATGAGTGGTGTAAGTGATGTATGTTATTAACAAGTATTAACTATAACTATGACAACACAAAAACAGATAGAAGCTAATCAACAAAATGCCAAGCTTGGCGGAGTAAATAATATAAAAATATGACAACTAATAAAAAATTAAATAAATCAAACAATAAGCTACTAAAGCCAGTGACTGCTAAAGAAGCAATGGACTTTGTTAAAGAGGCGTCTCACATTGATGACGACCCGGAGTATATTATAAAGGAACTAACCGAAACATTTTTACCAAAACTTAAATCTAGAAAATACGATAAAAAGACAGAGGAAAAAGCCGTGGAAGTTATAAGTAAAGCAGTTATGATGAACGGATTGGATAACCATATACCGCTTGCTGAAACAGTAAAAGAACGCTATAGACCATTTATTATTAAGGTTAGCCGTCAATTAACTAAAGAATATAACTGTAAAACTACAAGTGAAAAAATGTTGGTTGAGGTTATAGTGGGAGCTTATGCACGTATTTTTGAATATTCACAATTATTACATACATGCAGAAAAGCAGAATTTTTAAGTAATGAAAAAAATGGTTTTTATACCATGTTAAGTAAAGAGCTGGATAGAGCAAATCGCCATTATATAACAGCCTTATCCACCTTGAAACAGATTAAGCAACCAGCCCTTGCAGTTAATGTTAAGGCAAAGGCAGCGTTTGTTGCCCAAAATCAGCAGTTAAACGTTAACAAAGATAACCAACAGGATAATGAAAACAATACCCCTTAATGATTTAGGAAAAAAATATTTAGTGGAAGAATGTCAAAAAATTAGGATTCAAGATTTTGTAAAAAGGTATCGTAGAAAATTAAAAGAATTAATATTAACCTCTGATTTAGAAGCCATGGGGTTAAAGGTAGAATTAGCAACTTCTAAAACTTACTATAATGGCGTAAGGTTCTGGTTTAAGTGTCCGTTATGTTCAAATAGAGTAGGTGTGCTATTTAAGCACCCGTTGGCAAATGATATTGGTTGTCGGAAGTGCTTAAATCTAGAATATAGAAAAAGACGATATAAGGGTATGGTTGAAGATGACTTGCCTAGACAGTGAAATTACGTTATAATACAGACGTTGACCCACCATTATGTATAATATTCGCAAGGTTTTTTCATGCCTTCTGCCCTGAGAGGGGCGGTTCTGCCAGAAGGCTACTCCTTGCGAGCAAGTGGCTGGGTCAACCAGACCGTCCCTTTTAGTTATTAATAAAAATTATATGAACCAAAATGAAAATAGTATCAGATATTTCTTATACGCCAGAAAATCATCAGAGAGTGAAGACCGGCAGGTGCAGTCTGTAGAAGACCAAGTTAATCGTTTGAACAAATTAGCACAAGAATTAGGTTTAGATGTAGTCAAAGTTTTTACCGAAGCGAAATCCGCTAAGCAACCAAATAACCGCCCGCTGTTTGATGATATGATAAATAGGATTGAAAAAGGAGACGCTAATGGAATTTTATGCTGGCAAATTAATCGACTATCAAGAAATCCGGTAGATAGCGGTACGATAAACTGGTTACTGCAAAAGGGAGTTATTCAATCAATTCAAACAATTGATAAACAGTACCTTCCTGAAGATAACGTTTTAATGTTTAGCGTGGAAAGCGGAATGGCTAATCAGTTTATATTGGATTTGAGAAAAAATACCATAAGAGGGCTGGAGGGTAAGATTGAACGTGGTTGGTATCCTTGTAAAGCCCCACAGGGTTATTTGAATAATGTGGTGAGCAAGACCATTAACAAAGACCCAGATAGATTTGATTTGATTAAAAAGATGTGGGATTTAATGTTAACAGGTAGCAATCAGGTATCAAAGATATTGGATATTGCCAATAAAGACTGGGGCTATCTTACTCCCAAGACAAAACGAGCAGGCGGGAAGCCCATGTCCAGCAGTGAGTTGTATAGAATTTTTAATGACCCATTTTATTATGGATATTTTTCTTATAAAGGTAGATTGTATAAAGGCCGTCATGAGCCAATGATTACGATTGATGAGTTTGAGAGGGCACAGGAATTACTGGGCAAGAAGCGTAAAACAAAACAAAAGACCCGCACTTTTTCTTTTACGGGCATTATTAAGTGCGGTTATTGCGGTTGTTTGATTACGGCAGAGGAAAAGCATAAATATATTAAAACCACAAAGAAGTACGCTAAGTATGTTTATTATCGCTGTACAAGGCGCAAGCGGGAGATGCATTGCAAACAGCCAACAGTCAAATTAAAGGATTTAGAAGTTCAAATAGTTAATGAAATTGAAAAATACACCATACCTGAAGATTTTAAGGACTGGGCATTGGACGTAATTAAGAAAAAGAATGGTGAAGAAATCAAGAGCCGTAGTAAAGCATACGAAATGCTGAATAAGAATTACAAAGAACTGCAAAGACAGCTAGACAATTTAACAAAAATGAGATTGAAGGAATTAATTAGTGATGAGGAGTTTATTAAGGAGAGAAAAGACTTACAAACCAAAATTACAAATATCAGGGAGAAATTAAGCCATAATCAAGACAGAGGCCAGAACTGGATTGACCTAGTAGAGCGGGCGTTTAACTTCGCAGCTTATGCTAGGGAGAAATTTGTTACTACGAACGACTTACAGGTTAAGAGGGAGATTTTATCGGCCTTAGGACAAAGTTATACGCTAACGGACGGTAAATTAAGCATAGAACCTATTGAGTGGTTAGTCCCTATTTCTAACTTCAATAAAAAGGCCGGATTTGAAACTTCTCGGTTAGAACCAGCAGAAAAGCTTGTAAACAAAGCACAAACCCCGCTTTGGGGCGGGGCTTCTGCTCAGAGGGGTGGCTATCGGGATTTGAACCCGAGCTAAAGCCTCCACAGGGCTCTGTGCTACCATTACACTATAGCCACCACGTTATTTCGTTGTTTAGTTTTAGTCTATTCTAATGGGGACGGAGAGA
>Ga0180007_10005429_pt1 | contig 12886 bp, 14 predicted proteins | sample MM_PC_MetaG_FD_121122 | JGI IMG/M metagenome (GOLD analysis project Ga0180007, IMG submission 121122) | Groundwater microbial communities from the Aspo Hard Rock Laboratory (HRL) deep subsurface site, Sweden - MM_PC_MetaG | ecosystem: Environmental > Aquatic > Deep subsurface > Groundwater... | reverse complement strand
TGGAACGAAGGGTATTTTTGCGATGGCGTCGGGAATAGTGATTTTAGCGGGCTTATGATTACGTCGAAAATCAACAGATGCACCACGCGTAAAACGAAAGGACGCCCAGTTCCGAACGAAGTGGGGAATTGACGCTTCGCGTCAACCCTTTAGGGCTGGGAGGATGTCACTTTACTTTCTTTACGTCTATCAAAACAATAATCCTCTGCTCGCTGAATTTTTTGATATACTTGTTTGGTGGGGTGGGATGGGTGGGCAATAAATCAGACTTAACAATTAGGAAACTATTTTAAACCTATAACTCCTTTAATTGATATTATAAAAGATGGCTACGATAGATGAGATAAAGAGGATGCAGAAAGAAGGCAAGAGCGAGCAGGAGATTATTAGCGGGTTGAAGAGCAAGGGGGTTCCGGAGAATGAGATAATCAATACAATGGTGCAGAGCAAGATAAAGGACGCTGTTTCTTATGATAGTGGAAATGTTCCAAACCCCGGGGAGAATCAGGACGGATTGAATGTGCAAACTGAAGGGCCATTTGATGAAGGTGCTGGGGCTGATATGCCTGATTTTCCACAGCAGCTGCCAGAACAGGTTCAAGAATTTTCCCAGGAACAGCCCCTACCAGGAACTCAGATGCAAGGATTAGGTCCTGGGGCAATGGACCAAGAGAACAATGCAACTGAATATCCTGGACCTGGAAGCGGAGAGTATTCTGGAATGCAACAATCTATGCTTTCACAAGGTCAATTGCCTCAGCAAGAAGGAGAATATTTTAGACCAGAGGGAGGAGAACAGGCAATGCAACAAGAATATGGTGAAGGAGTTTACAAGGCAGGAGCAGGAGAAGATGATTATCAAGATTCTTATGGGGGAATGTATCCGCAGTATCAACCGTATCAGGAGGCTATGAGTTCTGACGTTATAACTGAAATCTCTGAACAGGTTGTCAGCGAAAGACTTTCTGTTTTGCAAGACAAACTAGAAAAAGTAATTGATATGAGAACTGTTTTTGAGGCAAACATTTTTAGTTTAGGGGAGAGACTGCAAAGAATGGAAAAAATTATAGATAAGCTGCAGCTTTCGATATTGCAAAAGGTTGGAGAGTATATGACAGATGTTAAAGATGTTAAAAAAGAGTTAGAGGAAACTCAGAAGTCGTTTGGTGCTTTGAGGAAGAAGAAGGGTTCTGGGAAACACGGAAAGAGGCATAAGAAATAGATTTGTTTGTATATCTTGGATTAAAAAGAAATATTACTGCCCAATGTGTCTGCTACTTTAGTGATTGATTTTAATACATCAAGATTTGCATTTTGCGTAAACTCCCTACTTTAGTTCGTGAGAAAGTAAATGCAAATCTTGACTGTGCTCAAGACACCAAGAATTCCGTATAATGGGATTCTTGACGACCTGAGGCACGCCCCGGACTTTAGTCAGAGGGTTCTTGATAATTAAATTATTTTGAGAAATTGGAGTTACTTTTATGTGCCACGCACTGGCGCCCAGAGAGGGCCTGTTTTTCCTAGTTTGCTTTTTCCTTTTTGGGATGCTACAACAACGATTATAAGTATTGCCACAAGAAGAACTATCATTGTTATCCAACCTATTAGTTCTGAACTTGTGAATCCTAAACCTCCAGTGAAATAGCCAAAGACATTGTAAAGTTGGCTTAATATCACAATTAAGATTACAGCTGCTATTCCCATAAGAACCCAACTAATTGTTTTTGAATGTTCTTCTGGAGTGAAAAGCCCTATTAAAATTAAAATTGCGAGCAGGATAGTTAGACCGACACCCAACCTCGGCGCGATTTCAGCGAGAAATGCAGAAAAGAATTGTGCTCGTATTGATAGAAGTCCTAGGATGAGGGCAATAATTACATGAACAGCCCTATTGCTTCCGAAGATGTTCATGTAAGAAAGTATGCCAAAGACAATAGCAAACACTAATAGGAATGGCAGGATGAGGTCAAAGAAACCTATGTTTTCCCACTGAAATAGTATGTCTGCTATGCTTCCGAGAGCCATGTTATATTTACATGAAGATTGTTTATAAAGATTTCCTTTGTAAATTGAAATCTTTAACTTCTGTAGTAAAAGGCATTGCTTCAAGTAAATATGTTTTGTTATATCAAGATGCTTGAGAAAACTCCACGCTTAAGTGTGGAGTTAGCATCTTGAGCATCCAAAAAACGAGTGCCATCAAACCGCGCCTTTTAAGGTGAGGTGGCGCATCGTTTTTCTGATGTTTGAACCACAGAATCTCTGTTCTAGTTAGTTTGGAATTTTTTGCTACTCGAGGATATGCGCACTAATTGAATTCAGTAATACTCGGCACGTGACGCGCTCACCTTCTGCGCCCGTTGGTTCAAATTGCGTACGCGAAAAACTTCGCACGAAAACTGTGCGCAATTTAGCTAGAATTAAATTCTCGCTCGGACGAAACAAGTTCATTCGAGAGAAATAGATCGCACAAAATTTTTTATTTATCCTGTATTATGCAGAGATATTGAACCAATAGTCAGGTTTTTATATCCCTAAATCTGTGTGAGGTTATGGTATTGTGTTGGGTCGCATTGCCGGTTTTTGCAGTGCTAGGAATTTTTAGTGTGAAGTATAGAAGGCTCACTAAGGAATCTTTAGAATGTTTGTTTATGACAGCAACTTTTAGGAGGTGCAGGAGCGGTTTAGATGATAGGATAAAAAGCCAGATTAGTGGTAAATTACTTAGGTTTTCTCCGAAAAGTGCGAGATTTTTTTACAAGAATTATAAGGTAATTTCGTTTATAATTTTAGTAGTGTTTTTGTGGAGTACTTACGCTAGCACAGTAGCAGTTTATAACTACGTCGCACATGGGAATTGCAATGGCGAAGATTCAAATGGTTTTTGTATAATTGATGTGGTTGATGGGAATGATGAAGTTTATTCTTGTGAGCATGAAGAGGTTGTAGAAGTTGTAGAAAATAATTCTGCTGGTGCGTATGAGCCGTGTCCTTGCGGTTCGGAAGGTTGATGATGTTTGGATTTAATGTTAAAAAAACAAGAAAGGATTTTGATGTTTTAAGCAGCGGAGTAATTTATTTTGATAGTGCTTGTATGTCTTTGAAACCAAGGCAAGTTATTGGCAAGATGAACGAATATTATGAAAAGTATCCTGCATGCGGGGGAAGGAGTGGGCATCATTTATCGAAAAAGGTTGAGGATGAGGTTGATTTGGCTAGAAGAGAGGTTGCAAGGTTGCTCAATGCGAAAATTGATGAAGTGATTTTTACCAGAAATGCGACAGAATCGATTAATCTTATTGCTAATGCACTTGAATGGAAGGAAGGGGACGAGATAATTGTTTCAGACAAGGAACATAATTCTAATTTAATTCCTTGGCTGAAGTTAAAGAAGAAGGGCGTAAAGGTCAGGGTTTGCAAGAGTAATGAAGATAATACTTTCAATTTAGAAAATTTTGAGAATTGTTTTGGTGAGAAGACAAAGCTAGTTGCGATAGTGCATGTTTCGAATTTGGATGGTGTGGAGAATCCCATAGGGGAGATTGTGAAGATTGCACATAAGAACAAATCTCTGGTTTTAGTTGATGGGGCGCAGAGTTTTCCCCATAAGGAGATTGATGTTAAGAAATTAGGCGTGGATTTTTTTGTTTTGTCAGGGCATAAAGCATTAGGGCCGACCGGAATAGGAGTTCTTTATGGAAGGAGAGATTTGTTAGAGGATATGGAGCAATTTATTGTTGGAGGCCAGACTGTTATTGATTCCAGTTATGAAGGTTATGAAATTGAGAAGTTACCTAATAAGTTTGAGGCAGGGTTGCAAGATTATGCTGGAATTGTTGGATTTGGAGAAGCGTGCAGGTATTTGAGGAAAGTCGGGTTGAAGAATATTGAAAAACATCTAAATAAGTTAAATAAGATTGTTACAGAGCACTTAGGGGAAGAAAAGAAGATTGAGATTATTGGGCCTAAAGAAGCAGAAAAAAGAAGCGGTATTTTTATTTTTAATGTTAAGGGGATGAAAGCACACGACGTTGCTAAGATGTTGGATGCTTCGAAGAAGATTGCATTAAGGAGCGGGGCTTTTTGTGTGCATAGCTGGTTTAATGACCGGAAAATTGAGGGAGCTGTGAGGGTTTCTTTTTATTTGTATAATACAGAAGAGGAAGTTAGAACATTTGTTGAAAGTGTTAAGAAAATAATTCTTTTAGTTTGATTTTGAAAATTACTTGTCACTAGAATTAGCTTTGCCTGCTCCTATAATTACTACAACAATTGCGGCTGCTATGATGATGATGAATATAGAATTAATAAATAAAGAAGAATCTCCACCAGTGTAGATTAAGTCCAGGAGCCAGGTCCAGGCGTTTGTGAAGAACATCAATGCAATGACTACTGCAATTGTTATGACTGCGATTAGGACGTACTGCAGGGGTTTTGGCAGGCCGCCTGACCAGAACGAGCCAATTAAAATCATTAAAACTAATAACGCAACAAGGCTGACTGCAAGGAATGGAATCATCTGGATGATGACGCCTGTTGCCTGAGCAAATGAGATTACTAAAAGGCCTACGACAAGTGCAACAATTGCATCAATTTGTTTTTTGCCTTCGCCAAGGATTTTTGATTTTTGCAAGACAGCAAAGACAATTGTGAATATGAGTAAGAACGGGAGGATTGTTTCAACGAATATTGGATGTGAAAGGATTGTTTGTCCTCCGTAAACAAATGGTTCTGCCATGTTTAAGATTAGATATTGGAATATTTAAATGTTTTTGATTTATTCAATCTGGGAAATAGATTGATGGAGATGATATTTAGAGAGAATTAATGAAGAGCAGGTAATAAAAGAAAATTATGTTTTGGTGATGATGAAGATGTAATTAAAAGAAAGTACCTATCTTTTAGAATAATTAAAACTCTTCTGTGTTTATTGCAGTGGCTTCTGCGAATTCTGTGGCTTCTGTTTTTAGAGGCAAGGAGTTTTTGTTTATTATTACAACATCACCAATTGCGCGGACAAATTGGTGAGGGATTACAACACCGCGAGCACCGCCAAATACTGACAGGAAACTTGAGCCGATTTTTATTTTCCAGCCGTCTATTTTGTTTTCTGCGAGGTTGACATCGTCAATCTGGCCAAAAAAATCACCTTCTGAAGTGAAGACGTTTTTCCCAACTATTTCACTTACTTTTTTCACTCTTAGCATGTTGAAAATTGTTAAAAGGAGTATTTATAGTTTATGCTTGTTTGAGATATTTGTTGAGAAATGAGTTTATTTGATGACAACACATAAAAATTAATTCACAACATATTTCGTCGTGTTATTCTTCTAAAAATAATTAAGCGAAAAGTCCAAGCAAAGCAGGATTTGGAGCAATCAATCTGAGCAGAGTGAAGTAATTTGATATGTGTCCAAAGTGCTAAATCGATTTGATGATAATGTTTATATAATTGATTGGAGTTTGAAACTAGATGGCAAGCAAAGAATGGGCGCAGGTTTTGGCAGCGATTTTGCTGCTGTTTGTTATTGCAGGTTTGCCTTCTGTTTTTAGGGGAGATGCTTTAGTAATGACTCAGGTGTTTGTTTTTTCGTTTGTTATTGTTCTTGCAAGTGTTATTGCTAAAAAAGCAATGGCTTATTCTTTAGATTTGAGTGTTGAGCATAGGATTTGGCATTTTTATCGTTTTGGGATAAAGCCGAAGATGCATTTTAAGAGAGAGGTGCCTTTTGGTGTGATTGTGCCTTTGTTTTTTGCTGTGCTTGGCGTGATTGCCAAGTTTCCGTTTATGGTTATGACTTTTTTAACTTATGAGGCAAGGGCATTGAAACACAGGGCTGCGAAGAGATTTGGACTTTACAGCTATACTGAAATGACTGACTGGCACAATGGTTTGATTGGAGCTGTGGGGGTTGTTGTTTTGTTAGTTCTTGCTTTGATAGGGTATTTTATTGACTTTGAAATTTTGGCAAAGATGGCTGCTTACTATGCTTTTTGGAGCATGATTCCATTCAGCGATTTAGATGGTACTCAGATATTTTTTGGGAATAAAACGCTTTGGACAGTTTTGGCTGTGATTACTTTTGTTTTTGCGGGTTATGCGATGGTTTTGTGATTATATAGTATGAAACTCGACTACATCTTTGTCTTTGACTTTATGTGTGAGGCCGACTTTTTGGTTGGGGAATTTACTTGAGGGGCCTGTTACTCTGGTTTCTTTGACTTGTTTTGAGAAGCCTTTTAGGATGCTTTCTGCAACGTCTCTGACTGTTGCGCCTGTTTTTAGGACAAGAGGTTTTGGTGAGGCTGGTTTGTGGGGTTCTTTCATGAAAATTCTTATCATTCCTGTTTCTTGGAATAGCTTGGAGCGCAGTTCATCCAGATTTTCATTTGTTTTTGTTGAAATTAAGATTCCATTAAGACGTTTTGATTTAATTGTTGCTTGGATTTTTCTTTTTTGATCATTATTGAGAATGTTTGATTTGTTTATCACGATTATTTTCTTGCCTCTTGCTCTTGGGACTGAAGAAGATATTTTTTCTATTTCTTCAAAGGAAGTGATTACATAAATTAGGCAATCGGCGTTATTGGCTAGGCCGGTGTCGAAGTTTTCAGAACCGAGAGAAGGCTGGTCTATTAATTGGGCTTGGACGCCTCCGCATAGGAATGTGCCTATTTTTGGATGGGTTGTTGTGAATTGGTGTTCTGAGACCCTTGGTTTGGCGTTTGTTAGTTTCGTTAATAATGATGATTTCCCGGTGTTTGTGAAACCGATTAGGAGGAACTGGAAGCCTTCTTTGCGGATGCCTTTTTTGCCTCCTGCTTTTTTAGACGCTTTTTCTGTTTTTTCGCGGAGTTTTTTGAGACGGGTTTTTAGTTCTGCGTTGAATTTTTCGCTTGATTTGTGTTTTGGGGAGAGTTTGAGCATTTGCTCCAGGTAGAAGATTTTGTCATCTGCTGATTCTGCTTCAAGGTATTTCTTTTCTGCTTCAAAATATTCATAACCTGCGTTGATTGGCATTTTTTATTTTTTAGAGATTACCCAAAAACCTCCTTTTTTTCTTTTTCCATGAGATTTTATTGAACTTGAAATTTTATCATAATCAAAGAAACTTTCTTTTCCATCCTTTGGCTCAAACAGCCAAATTCCTTTTTGATTAAATTTAGAAATTAAAGAGACATGTCCCCAATGGCCTTGTTTGTTGAACAAAGTAGGGTAATCATAACAAATCATTACATGGGTGGTTTTGAACTTTTTGTTTAAGAGCGATTTAACTTTTTTGGTAATTGTTATGTAAAAATAATTCAGTTTTAGGGGAATCTTTTTCTTTTTGAAAAAGCTATTAATTGAATATTCTTTTTTGTGAATGTTAATTTCAAACTTATTTTTTTCGCTTATTTCTGTTCTCGGATAATCTTTCACGAATTTTTTTGGAACTTTTACCCCTAAATAATTTCCAATTTCGTAGAGGCCTATTTCATGCTTCTCTTTTTTAAGGAGCGATTTAAGATTGGCAGGTACGCAGAAATATCTTGGATATTGGGTCTTGCAATATTTCTTTTTCGGCATACTCTTAGGTGGGGGAAAAGGGTTAAATAGGTTTCTTTTTAGTCTTAATCATGAAACTCCAAAAAAAGGTTTTGAAGAATGGCACGACTGTTTTGTTTGAAAAGAGAGATTTGCCAGTTGTGTCTGCGAGTATTACAAACAGGTTTGGAGGGGCGTATGAGCGGTCTGAGATTAAGGGTGTGGCGCATGTTATTGAGCACCTTTTATTTACAGGAACAAAGACAAGAACACATGAAGATATTTCTCGGGAGATTGAAAAGAAGGGCGGGATTTTGAATGCATTTACTGCGCAGGATGCTACGTCGTTTTGGTTTAAGCTGCCGAGCGAGCATTTGTTTGCAGGATTGGACATTCTTGTTGATTTGTTGAAAAATCCGAAGTTTGATAAAGATAAATTTGAGAAAGAGAAGAAAGTTATTTTAGAAGAGATAAAAATGTATCACGATAATCCTAGGACGCATGTTGGGGAGATGATTGAGAAGAACCTTTATGATAAACCGTTTGGCGAGTTGATTATTGGAAATGCAAGGACAGTGTCTGCGTTAGATAGGGATTTTGTTGCTTCTTTGTTTAAGAAGGTTTATTCGCCGGAGAATTATATTGTGACTGTTGTTGGTGACGCTAGTTTTGAAAAGGTTTGTGAGTATTTTGAGAAGAATTTTGAGGCAGAAGGTAAAAAAACTGAAATTGTTCCGATAAAGAAGTTGAATGGCAAAAGTGCTGACGAAAGGCCTGGAATTGATCAGGCGCATCTGATTTTTGCATTTCATGCTCCTCTTATGACTGAAAAAGAATATTTTGATTTAGAAGTTTTAGATGCTTATCTTGCAAAAGGAATGTCTTCTAAATTGTTTTTAGAAATTAGAGAGAAAAGGGGCTTGGCTTATACAGTAAAGAGTTCTTTGAATACTGAGAAAAATTATTCTTATTATTCAATTTATGTTGGAACGACAAAAGAAGCTGTTCCTGAAGTTAAAAAGTTGATTTTGCAGGGTTTTGGAGACGCAAGTAAAAAAATGACTCCGGTGGATTTACAAGAGGGAAAGGAGAGACTGATTGGTTTGAAGAAAGTTATGTCTGAAGAAAGTTCTGATGTGATGAATGAAATTATGTATCATGAGTTGATAAGCAAGGCGGAATATTATTATGATTATGAGAAGAAGATTGAAATGGTTAAACTGGGAGATGTGAAGAAGATTGCTCTGGAAGGGCCGAAGAGATATTCAACTGCAGAGGTTTTGCCTAAGTAGTACAAGACTTTAGTATAGAAATTATCTTTCTTGTATACGAAAATCAATTCGCCCATGTAATCCAGAAAAGACTTAGTGCGTGACAAAGGACTATGTTATATTAATGCTGTAACAAAAACGAATTCATAATTGTATACTATGGTTTGACTTTTGCTTTGACTTTTTTCTTGATTTTTTCAAGCAACTTTTCTGCAGGAGGATATCCCAAGAGTGCTGCACCCAGAAGAATGAGAAGAATTCCTTGGAGGAATGGGAGGAATAGGCCGAGGATTCCCAGAATAAGAAATATTATTCCGAGAATGATTCTTAGTGCCTGGTTTTTTGAGTTTTTCATTTTCTTAAGTGGGGAAAGGATTATTAAAGAGTTTGGATTTTGGAAGTTATGGAAAAAACCAGAACATTTATTGCAGTTGATTTTCCGGATGAGGTTGTGAAGGAAGTTGCGCGAGTGCAAGGGATTTTACGGGGGCGAAAATTTACCGGCAAGCTGACAGAACTGGGAAACTTGCATTTGACTTTGAAGTTTCTTGGTGAGATTGACTCTGAGACTTTGAACAAGGTTAAGAAAGAGTTGGGGAAGATTAAGATCGGGAAGTTTGAGGCTTCGTTGAAGGAAGCAGGGATTTTTTCTTATCGGAAGAAGCCGCGGATTGCCTGGATTAAGATTGGAGGGAAAGGGATGTTTGATTTGCAGGCTGCAGTAGATAATGCGATGGAAAAGTGTGGTTTTAAAAAAGAGGAAAGGTTTATGTCGCATTTGACTTTGGCCAGGATTAAGTATGTTAAATCTCCGGATGAGTTTAAGGAGTATGTTAAGAACTTGAAGGTGGGGGAGATTAAGTTTAATGTGGAAGAATTTAAACTTATGAAGAGCGAGTTGAGGGAGATGGGACCGGTTTATGAAACATTAAAGATATACAAATAAAACAATCATCAGACAGTTTTTTATATTCATATATCTTTAAATTTATATAAAAAAAGGAAGTTCCTGCCTAAAACAACTGAAAATGTTAGGAGAATGACTAAAGATAAACTTTTTCAGGAAGGTAAAGAATTAGCTAAAAACTCACCTAAAGTACTTAAGTCTGATAAATCAACAATAGCCTATGCAGATGAACTGGTAATCCGAGGCCTTAATTCAGATATAATTGATATGGTTACGTTAGGAAAAACGCTTTATGAAAAAATTGGTGAGGGTCCTCCGCCAGCAGTTTCAGAGTATCTAACAAAAAAATCACAAATTAGAAAAATTTCATCCCTAAACAGGCCACAGAAAAGGGTGGCTCACAGGTCAAGTCCAACATTAATTATTCTTGCAATTGCTGGTCTTTTGTTGTCTTTATTTTTTTCAACAAATACAATTACAGGTTACACAATAGCGCCTCTAGATAAAACTTTCTCTATGTCAGCAGGTATTTTGTTTTTCATTGTGGGGATTGTTATATCCTTTATCTTATCAAAATCAGGAAAAAGTACTTAACACTCAAAACTAAGTCAGCTCGAAATCTAAACCCTTATTCTTACCTAAAACATTCTCGGGATAAATAATCATACCTTTGGTGGGTATTATATCAGCTTTAACGATTCGTTTCTTAAAATGTGCCCCCCTCATTTTCAAAATTTCAATAGCAGCATCTCTCTTTCCTGTATTGTAAATCACATTATAAATAACAATAATGCCATCAGAAAGAAAAGACACAGCCTCTCCTTGCTCTTTGAAGGTCGTCCCAATATGTGAAGGAGAAGAAACTTCTCTAATCAAAAAATTAGTTATTTTATTCTTTTCTAAATATCTAAATAATTGTTCCATATAAATTCTAAACCTGCTCTCATGACCCGAAAAGGCAGAAGCAATAGAAGTCAAACTATCTACAATAATAAAATCAGGGTCATAATCCTTTGGAAACAAAACAGGATCAACTTCAATCAAAAGCTCCTTCTTAGCCGCACTAAGCAAGGCCTCTACGCTTCTTGAAACATCTATGGCATCAAATCTCTTAACCCTTAAAATACCTTTTTTAATATAATCTCTAGCAGGCCAACCAAAGCGTTCCATGTGCTCAACTAACCTTTCCTCAGGTTCTTCAAAACTCATATATAATCCTTTTTTCCCTACCGCACACATATTACCAAGTGCTGACAGACAAAAGATAGTCTTTCCAGACCCAGGACCGCCCTCTACTAAAACAGCAGCCCCCCTAGGAATACCGTATCCTTTTTCAAAAAGTGCATCAAATCCTTTAACACCAGTTTTCAGATATCCCCCTAACACATCTTCTTTGACCAATGCATTATCCTTAACAATTTTACCTTTTTTAGGTTTCTCAACTAATCTTGTTTGTTTCTCAGATTTTTTCATAAGTTCTTTATGTAATTTATCAGATTTCTTTTTTAGTTTTTTCCAATCACTATGTTTAGTTTTGATAATTTTCTTAACTGCCTCGTGATGTTCTTTACTCTTTTTTTCTTCTTTTTTCTTCTTGCCAAATAACCTTCCAAAAAAACCCGCAGAAGATTTTTTCTCTTGAGAAACTTCATCTTGAGACTCCACGCCTTTTTTTTCAATCCCGTCTTCAATAGAAGGAACAGTAATCTCTTTCTTAATTTCTTTCTTCTTAATTTTAACATCCCACTTCTTTTGGTTTATCTTATTCTCAACTTTTTTAGTATCTGCTTTCTTAACGTCATTCCTATTGCCAAACAACCTTCCAAAAAATCCTCCAGAAGATTTCTTTTTCTTTTGAGGTTTCATAACTTTCTTCCTGCCTTTATTTTTCTTTGCACCACCTTTTTTTCTTTTAACACGACTTTTCTTTTTGTTCACCATTTCTTATAATAAATTATTCTCTTTTAACTACTTTTTGTTTTTGTTTTTCTTTCTTTTTCTTTACGTTTTCAGGAGCTTCTTTCTCAACCTTGCTCCGATTACGAGTCTCCCCCAGGGTCTTCTCAACCTTGCTCCAAACCTGGTTAGACTTAACTTTCTCGAGAGCAGGAGCTCCAGGCTTTTCTTTATTAAGTTTCATCATTTGCTCTTTCAGCAAGGGAATTTGACGATTAATATCTCTTATCATGTCTTTGAACTTCTCAAGTTTGATCCCAAATTCAGATTCTGAAATATCTTTCTTCTCAAAATACCCATACTGCAATTTTTTTATTAAAAGATTCAGGGTATTTTTTTGCCTTAAAAGATTTTTTAACTTAAGTCTAATTTTAATTTTTTGAATAGCTTTCCAAGATATTATCAAGACCAGTAAAACAACTCCGGTAATAATTAATAACTTCTTCCAGTTATTAATAAAAAAATCTTTTAGCGAACGCGTAGTGGTAGCATAAAACAACTTTACAGCGGTCTGGCTTGCTTCTAATTCAGAGAGATCGTCGTAGCCTTTTTCAATTAATTTTAGGGTTTCCTCAAATCTTTCCTCTTCAAACGATAATAAGATGCTTGAATAATCTTCTTCCATGCTGGAAGCGTTTATTCTATCTCTTGCTTCCTCAAATACCCCTATAAAAATTTCTAACTCATCTTCTGTTTCAATGGCAATCTCTTTTACCCCGCAGACATCACTAGCAAAACTAACTACCATATCATAATCTGCTTTCTTTCCCTGTTCTTCTAGAGCAAGCTGAGCGTCATACATCTGTAAGGCCTCTTGATAAGACTCATTAACTCTCTGAATTGGAATTTCTCTTGACACTAGGTCCTCCAAACAAATCTCTGCTAAACTGATATTTGCATAAGCAGAAATAGATTCATTACTTGGAATGAACATCCCCCAGAGAGCGCTAATGCAATTTAGACTAGATAAAGCAAACAGGCACGCAAACAATAAAATAACTATTTTTTTCACAATGACTTTCTCCTCTTTTGTATTACTACTGTCCAATAATTTAAAAAACTTTCTCTTGTTTTTATTTCCCATTTCTGCCTCGTTTCTTCTTAACCTTCTTTTTACTTTCCTTCACCTTTACCTTCACCTTCTTCCTTTCCTTAACTAACCCAGAACCCTTGTCTTTAACCTCCACCTTTACTTCACCACCCTCGTCAAACAACCCAGCC
>Ga0180007_10005428_pt1 | contig 12887 bp, 9 predicted proteins | sample MM_PC_MetaG_FD_121122 | JGI IMG/M metagenome (GOLD analysis project Ga0180007, IMG submission 121122) | Groundwater microbial communities from the Aspo Hard Rock Laboratory (HRL) deep subsurface site, Sweden - MM_PC_MetaG | ecosystem: Environmental > Aquatic > Deep subsurface > Groundwater... | reverse complement strand
GCTCGGGGCGTCCGTGGATGCTTTCACGACCAAGGACCACGTGGTCTTCTCGTTGAAGGTCTTGCCCGAGTATCTTCCCGGGGCTCTGGACATCCTGGCCGACATGGTGCTGCGGCCAGCCCTGGATCCTGAGATGATCACCCTGGAACAGGAAGTCGTTTGCGAGGAGATCCAGGAAGCCAGGGACACGCCCGAGGACCTGCTTCACGACGCATTCAACGCCCGGATCTACGGCTGTCATCCACGCAGTCGACCCATCCTTGGTTCGCCCGATACGGTCTGCTCCTTCGACAAGGACCTGCTGCGTCATCAGCACCGTTCCATGCTGAGGGGCGAGAATCTCGTCATCAGCGCCGCCGGCGATCTGCCGTCGAACATCGTCGAGATGCTGAGCCGAGCCTTCGAAAGGGCGCCGGTTCCGGATCTTGGGGCGGTACCGGTTCCTGACAGGACGGATGCACCGTTCGCTGCGGCGGAAGAAGTGATTTCCGTCGCCAAGCTGGATGATCACCGCCTTGTCATCTCCGCTCCCGTTCAGCAGTGCTATTTCGAGATGGGCAACCTGGCGGTGGCCTATCATCATCCCGACCGCATTCCCCTGGCGGTTCTCGCCAATCTCCTCGGCGGCGGCATGTCGAGCCGGGTGTTCCAGGCTGTGCGCGAGCGCGAAGGCTTGGCCTACTCGATCTACACCTACACGGATATGGGACGGGACATCGGCCTGTTCAGCTGCAGCGGCTCCTGCTCGCCGTCCAAGATGGATCGTCTTGAAGAGGTTGTTCGTTACGAGTATCGTCGGGTGCTGTCCGATGGCATCAGCGAAGCCGAGCTCGAGAACAACCGGGCCCAGATCAAGTCGCAGCTCGTGTTTTCGATGGAGGGCACGAGCAGTCAGATGGGAAGGGCAGCCAAGGACGAGATCTACGACGGCCGACACGTCCCCCTGGCCGAGCTCATCGGGCTGGTCGACGCCCTCGGCCCCGACGACCTGATGCGTTGCGCCGAAGCCTACACTCATCCCGATCGCTGGATCGTCGCCACGCACGGTCCCACCGACTGACCTTTGATCCAGGAGAGGGTATGAGCCAGCGCCGGCGAAGTCTCGATCGCACGATTCGCCCTGGACTGCTGCTCGTGCTCGGCCTCGTGGCGATCATCCTGATCGGATCCCTGCTGCTGGCCCTGCCCTTCGCCTCGACGACATCCCGGTCATTGCCCTGGCTTGATGCCCTGTTCACCAGCACGTCGGCTGTGTGTGTCACCGGCCTGACGGTTCTCGATACCGCGACCGATATCAGCCGCACGGGTCAGGTGTTCATCCTGGTCCTGATGCAGCTCGGTGGCCTGGGCGTCATGTCCGCTTCAGGGCTGGTGTCGCTCCTGCTCGGCCGGGGACTCGGCCTGAGGGAGGCCAGCCTGGTTCACGATCTCTTCGACGACCGCATGCGCACCGAGGCCGGCTCCATCCTGCGACTCATCGCGCTGATGTCCCTGGGTTTCGAAGCCGTGGGAGTGGCTCTGCTCTGGTTCGGTCTGGCGGACGTCATTCCGGATGCGGGGATGCGCCTGTGGTCGGCAGTCTTCCACAGCGTGTCGGCCTTCTGCAACGCGGGCTTCGACCTCTTTCCGGCTTCCCTGGTCGGCGTGGCCGGCAACGGCCTGATCATGGGCACCATCACCTCGTTGCTGGTGATCGGCGGGCTGGGTTTCGCGGTCATCGTCAACGTCGTCGCTTGGGGGCGGGGGCGGGCGCTGCGTTCGCGACGACGCTCGACTCCGGGTCCACGTCTGTCGATCCAGGCCCGGGTGGTGCTGAGGATGAGTCTGGGACTTCTGCTCGGCGGCGCGGTCGCCATCTACGCTCTCGAATGGTCGGGAGCCCTGGCGGGCGATGGTCTTCTCGAAGGGCTCGGCAAGGCTCTTTTCCAGTCGGCGACTTCGAGGACAGCCGGCTTCAGCACCATGGATCTCACCATGCTCGGACCCCCTTCTCTGGTCGTGATCATGCTGTTGATGTCCATCGGAGCAGGGCCGGGGTCCACAGCCGGAGGCCTGAAACTCACGACGGTTGCGGTTCTGGGAGCCAATCTCCGCGCCATTGCTTCCGGTCATGATCAGGCGCGTCTTTTCGATCGTGAAATTCCCCGTCTCGTCGTCCGGCGCTCCTTCATGATCCTGACGTCGTGGATCGCGGCCCTGGTTCTGGCGGTGACGGTCCTTCTGATCACCGAGGGGGCGACATTGCAGACGACCCTGTTCGAAGCGGTCTCGGCGCTCGGCACCGTGGGATTGACCCTGGGGTTGACGCCGGAACTGACGGACCCTGGCAAGGTCACCGTGATCCTGTTGATGTTCCTGGGACGGCTCGGCCCTTTGGCCGTGGCCTATGGTCTGGTCGGCATGTCCAGTGGCCAGACCGTCCGTTACCCTGAGACCACACTGATGGTCGGATAGAGGAGTGGTTCCATGCGCAAGGTCGCAGTCTTCGGTTTGGGGCGCTTCGGCTCGGCTGTCGCCCGGACCCTGAACGCCGCCGGTCTCGAGGTTCTGGCCGTGGACAAATCACGAGAGCTGGTCAACGCCCTGAAGGACGATGTCGCCCTCGCTGTCTCCTTCGATGCGACTGATCGTGAAACCCTGATCCGTTTCGAATTGGAGAAGATGGATGCCGTGGTCATCGGCATCGGTTCAGACTTCGAGGCCTCGGTCCTGACCACTCTGATCTGTCACGAACTGGGCATCCCTCACATCATCTGCAAGGCCCTGACTCCGAGCCAGCGCGAGGTGCTCAAGCTCGTCGGCGCCCACGAGGTCGTCCTGCCTGAAGAGCAGATGGGTCGTTGGGTCGCCGAAAACCTTCTGCACGGTTCGGTCGTCAACCTCGTGGATCTGCCCATGGGATATCTCCTGAAAACCATCGCCGTGCCGCCGGGTTGGACCACTGCAACCCTCGAGGAACTGAATCTTCCGACGAAGTCCCGGGTCAGCCTGATCCAGGTGCATCGCCTCATCGATGGCATCGAGCAGAGGTTTCCCGTGCCCGAAGGCGGCTTCCAGCTGTTGGCCGGAGATACGCTGGACGTGATCGGCCCCGCGGCGGCCCTGGCTGACTTTGATGCACCCTCCCAGCGAGCCGATCGTAGAGGTTCGTCGCCGGAGAGTCGAAAAAGTGCTTTTCCTGCCGGGGGTTCCGGGCTAGATTGAAAAAGGTGCCAGTCCGGCCCGAAGCTTGCCGGATGCCATCCGGATCGACTGTCCTGTGAAGGACCCTCGGGATCCTTGTGACCATGCCAAAAGGAGAGATGGAGATGCTCATCACGAAGCGTTCCGCCCTGTTCGCACTGCTGGCCCTGGCCTTCGCCGTGTTCTCGGGCTGCGCACCGTGCAAGGACTACAAGGCCATCATCGTCGACCTCGACGGTCAGATCGCCGATCTGCACGCCCAAGTCGCCGAACGTGAGGCCACCATCGCCGAAGGCGAGAACCTCGCCGCCGAACTGCGCGAGCAGATGGCCGGAGTCGAAACCGAAAAGGCCGTCCTCATCGAGCAGCTCAACGAAGTCGTCACGGTGACGATTCCCGAAGAGATCCTCTTTGCCTCAGGGCAAGTGATGATCCTCGACACCATGGTGCCGACGCTCGAAGCCCTCCGCGACGCGTGCAACGAATATCCCGATTGGGACATCTGGGTCGAAGGCCACACCGACAGCCAGAAGCTCTGGGAGGACTTCCAGGAAGTCTGGCCCACCAACTGGGAACTGGGCGCCGCTCGCAGCGCCGCGGTCACCCGTTACATGACCAACTGGCTGGACATGGACGCCGATCGTTTCGCGGTCGTCAGCTACGGTCCGTTCCGTCCGGTGGGCGACAACACCTCGGTCGAAGGCCGCAAGGTGAATCGCGCCGTGCGTCTCGTGCTCCACAAGCCCGAACGGCTCTGGGTGCGCAACCAGTAACTCGTCCGCTCGCTGATCAGGAAGGCCGCCCTCGGTGAGGGCGGCCTTCGTTGTAGGCGTCAGTGCAAAGGATGGATCAACATCGCCTGGCGGCTGCCTCGGCGCATTCCGCCAGCCCGGCGAGGGCGCGGTCGACGTGCTCACTGGTGTTGAAGGGACCGAAGCCGAATCGGACGGTTCCGCGGGTCGCCGTGGTGCCCAGGTCCTGGTGGACCAGGGGGGCGCACTGGAGTCCTGTCCGCACCAGGATGCGGTGGTCCACATCCAGACGCGTTCCCGCCTCATCGGCGGGCATGCCGTCGACGACCACGCTCACCACCCCGACATGCCTGTCATCCGCTCCTGCGGCCAGGGCCCGGACTCCGTCGATGCCGTCGATGCCGTCGAGCAGTTGGGACATGAGCTGGCGCTCCAGGGTGGAGATGACCGCCAGGCCTCGATCCTCGATCCACTCCACGGCGGCGCGAAGGCCGGCGATGCCCCAGAGGTTGGGCGTGCCGGCCTCGAGACGGTAGGGAAACTCCTCGAGGTGCCTCCGGGTGTTCGAGCGGACACCCGTACCGCCCCAGCGGGAAGAATCGATGTCGACATCCGGAGCCACGATCAGGCCTCCGATGCCAGGAGGACCGAGCAGGCTCTTGTGCCCCGTGAACACGACGATGTCCGCCGGCCAGTCCGCCATGGCGACAGGAGCCGCGCCGGCGGTCTGGGCCGTGTCGACGCAGAACAGCACGCCCCGCTCGCGGCAGAGGCGGCCGACGGAGGCGACGTCCTGGATCGTGCCGAGCACATTCGAGGCGTGGGTCAGGACGACGAGTCTCGTCTCGGGCCGCAAGGCGGCAGCGAGAGTGTCGGGGCAGACGAAGCCCTTGCTGTCGAACGGCACCAGATCGTGTGTGATGTGTCCGCGCGCCGTCAACTCGGCCAGGGGGCGAAGGACGGAATTATGCTCGAGACGACTCGAAACCACGTGGTCGCCCGGACGGCAGAGCCCCCGGAAGACGAGGTTCAGGGCGTCGGTGGCGTTGGCCGTGAACACGACCCGGTCGGCGTCGTCGCCGGGCGCGCCCAAGAACCCGTGCAGGAGCAGGCGGGTCTCGTCGATCAACCGTCCCGCGGCCACGGCGTCGTCCGATCCGCTGCGGCCCGGGCTGGAGCCGAGCCGGCGGGCTGCGTCGGTCACCGCATCGAGAACCGCGTCGGGCTTGGGAAAGCTGGTGGCTGCGTTGTCGAAATGAACCAGTTCGCTCATGGGGATCCTCCAGAAGGCAGTATCGCGACGGAAGAGGGAACGGGCAAGAGCTTCCGGCGTTGTGTTCCTGGTCAACCTTTGTTATCCATTGGGATTCCACTCGAACCCTGAGGACGTGCACCATCATGAACCGATTCCTGCTCGTCGCCACGTTGGCGACCCTTGCTCTGACTGTCGTCTTCACCTCGCCAACTCTCGCTGATGAAACTTTCGTGCGGCTCACAACCGGCCAGGGCGACATCCTGCTGCAGATGAAGACGGATGTCGCACCCCGGCATGTCGAGAACTTTCTCCGGCTTGGAACTTCGGGGTTCTACGACGGGACCTATTTTCATCGCGTTATTCCGGGGTTCATGATCCAGGGTGGCGATCCCAACACGCGCAACAAGGACAAGGCCGATGACGGACAGGGCGGCCCGTCGTGGGAGGATGTCCTGCCGGCCGAGGACTTCGCCCGCCTCGAGGCGGTGCGTCTCATGCTCGATCAGCGCGGTTACGGCGGTCTGCCGCCCAGCGCCGGGATCAAGGCCGAGTTCAATTCCGAATCCCATACGCGAGGCACCGTTTCGATGGCGAGGTCTCAGAGCCCCGATTCGGGTGGCAGCCAGTTTTTCATCACCGTGGCCCACACCGCGCACCTCGACGGCAAGTACACGATCTTCGGCAAGGTCGTCACCGGCATGGACGTGGCCGACGCCATCGTCTCGTCCGAACGGGACCGCCAGGACAATCCGCTCCAACCGGTTCACGTCACCGGCTTCAACGTGATCGATGGCGTCGCAGGGCTGACGGCGGACGAGGCCGAAGCATGGCGCCTGTTCTCGAAGCCGGCGATCATCGAGGACGCGGCGGACTGACGATGGCCCCAGACAAGCTGATCATCAAGGGCGCCCGGGTCCACAACCTGCGCAACATCGACGTCGAGCTGCCGCGGCGCAGTCTCGTTGTGGTGACAGGGCCGAGTGGATCAGGCAAGTCGTCCCTGGCCTTCGACACCCTCTACGCCGAGGGCCAGCGTCGCTACATCGAGAGTCTGTCGAGTTTCGCGCATCAGTTCATCTCCCAGCTGCCCAAGCCGGATGTCGATCGGATCGAGGGGCTTTCCCCGGCCCTGGCCATCGATCAGAAAGGCCTCGGCAGCAACCCCCGTTCGACGGTGGGGACGGTAACCGAGATCGCCAGCTACCTTCGCCTGCTCTATGCGCGTTGCGGCGAGATCATCTGTCCCGACTGCGAAGTTGCTGCGACGTCCCGGCCCCTGTCCGAGATCCAGGACTCCGTGGCCACACGCCCCGAAGGGACGCGGTTGTGGATCCTGGCTCCGGTGGTGGCCGGCCGCAAAGGTGCACACAGGAAACTCCTGACCGATCTGCGGGATCAGGGATTCGTCCGGGCGCTGATCGACGGCGAGCTGAGGGATCTGGACGACCCAATCAGTCTGGCGGCCGGAGCGCGTCACGACATCGCCCCGGTCGTCGACGGCCTGATCGTGCGTGCGGGAGTTGAATCCCGTTTTGCCGATGCGGTGAGCCGGGCTGTGGAGATGGGCGGCGGTTCGGTGCTGGTCAGGGAAGGCGAGACCTGTACCTTGTACAGCCGGGAAGCGGCCTGCCCGACTTGCAGTCGGAGTTTCCCGTCCCTGGAACCGCGATTGTTTTCCTTCAACTCCCCGGCGGGTTCCTGCCGCGCTTGCCAAGGGCTGGGAACCCTGCCGACGATCCGTCCCGATGTCCTGGTGCCGGATCCTTCCCTGAGCCTAGCCGGCGGCGCGGTCGAATTTCTCCGCGGCAAGGAGAGCAGTTGGCTCTTCACCCAGATCGAGGCTTTCGCCGGCGCGCTGGAGTTTTCCCTGGAGGCTCCTTGGAGTGACCTGCCTGATTCGGCCCGGTCGGCCCTGCTCCACGGCATGTCCCCCGAACTTGCGGCGGACCTGAAAAACCATCGGCATTTCGACGCCTTCCTCGTCGACTGGATCGGTCTGATCCCTGAACTCCTGCGGCGGCATCGGGAGACCAAGTCCGAGAAGGTTCGCAAGTCCCTCGAAGCACTCATGACGCCCGAAACCTGTGTGAGTTGCCAGGGCCATCGCCTGAACCAGGACGCCCTCGCGGTGAAGCTCAGTGGTTTGCACGTCGGGGAAGTGGGACAGCTCACGCTGAGCGAAGTCGCCGACTGGTCGGCCGACCTGGTCTTCGTCGATCCTGTGAAACTGGCGGTCTCCGTGCCTGTGCTCGAGCAGATCCGTGAGCGTTGTCGGTTCCTGATCGAGGTGGGTGTCCCGTATCTCTCCCTGTCCCGCGGTGTCAGCACGCTGTCGGGGGGTGAGGGCCAGCGCGTGCGTCTGGCGACCCAGGTCGGTTCCCGTCTCACCGGTGTCCTGTATGTGCTGGACGAGCCCAGTGTTGGTCTGCACCATCGCGATATCCACCGTCTCATCGCCACCCTGAAGCGACTGCGCGATCGGGGCAATTCGGTGATCGTGGTCGAGCACGACCTCGACATTATGCGCGCCGCCGATCATATCCTGGATCTCGGTCCCGGCGCCGGCGAACATGGAGGTCTGGTGGTGGCCTCGGGCACGCCCGACGAAGTGGCGGCCAACCCGGACAGCGTCACCGGACGCTGGCTCGCTCGACGCAACGCCATCCAGAAGGTCGATCCGATCAGCGCCGGCACCCCAGCCGATTCCTGGCTCAAGGTTCGGGGCATGCGCGGACGGAATCTCCAGGGGATCGATCTGGAGATCCCCCTTGAACGCCTGACGGTCGTGACTGGTGTCTCTGGGTCGGGCAAGAGCACCGCGGTGCACGAAACGCTCTACAGGATCCTCGCCCGGGATCTCCATCGCGCCGGCCAGGAACCCGCTCCCCACGACTCAGTGGAGGGGAGCGACCTGCTCGGCTCTGTCATCCTGGTGGACCAGTCACCCATCGGGCGCTCGCCCCGCTCGACGCCGGCGACGTACACAGGCCTGATGACCCATCTGCGCAAACTCTTTTCCCAGACGACAGTGGCCAAGATGCGCGGGTACGGTCCGGGACGGTTCAGCTTCAACACCGGCGACGGTCGCTGTCCCGGATGTGAAGGCGCCGGGGTCCTGCGTCTGACCATGGATTTTCTGCCCGATGTGGAAGTGCCCTGCGAAGCCTGCGATGGACGACGCTTCAACCCCGAGACCCTCGAGGTCCACTTCAAGGGCAAGACCATCGCCGATGTCCTCGACATGCCGGTCGAGGAGGCCTTCGCCTTTTTCGAGGCGATTCCGAACTGCCGGCGGCTGTTGTCCCTGATGCATGATGTGGGGCTGGGATATCTGCGACTCGGTCAAAGGGGAGCGACCCTGTCGGGCGGAGAGGCTCAACGCCTCAAGCTGTCCAAGGAGCTCTCCCGGGGCCACAGGACCAAGAGCCTCTACGTTCTGGACGAGCCCACGACCGGGCTTCACTTCTGTGATGTGGACCGACTCATGGAGATCGTGGCCCTGCTGGTGAGGCAGGGGCAGACCGTCGTGGTCATCGAGCACAATCCCGAAGTCATCCGGCGCGCCGATCATGTCATCGATCTGGGACCCGAAGGCGGAGTCGGGGGAGGTCTCATCGTCGCTCAGGGCTCGGTGCTCGAGGTGGCCGCCACAGGCGGTTCCTATACCGGAGCCATGCTGAACGATCTGCTGGCCGGCTGCTGACCCGCTCTTTCGCGAAGGATCGAAACCCCGGCTGGAAATCGACCTTGGCTTGACCTGGGGGCCGATCTACATTATGACCGAATTGGCGGTGACCGGCCGCTGCCGCGTCGGGGAAGCCCAGTCCCCGCGTCGTTCCCCCGACCCGGAGAGCGCCGTGTCCGAACACGATCTCAACGAGCTGAAGACCACTCCCTTGACGGGCTGGCACCGTGCTCATGGCGCGCGCATGGTGTCTTACGCCGGATTCCAGATGCCCGTGCAGTACGCGGGCGTTCTCGCCGAGCATGAGGCGGTCCGGGAGCGGGTCGGCCTCTTCGACATCACCCACATGGGCGAAATCCTGGCCCGGGGGGCTGGTGTCTCCCCATGGCTCGACGGCCTGACCACCAACCGGATCAACAACCTCGAAACGGGAAAGGTCGTCTACACGGCCATGTGCCGCGAAGATGGCGGCGTGCTCGATGACATGCTCGTCTACCGATTGACGGATCAGGAATGGATGATCGTCTGCAACGCTGCCAATCACGACAAGATCGTCGCCTGGCTCCTGACCCGCGCCGAAGGCGTGGCGGGCGTGGAGATCGAGGACGCCAGCGATGCCACGGCTCTGATCGCCGTCCAAGGCCCGGACGCCACGATCCTGATGCATCGTCTCGCAGCCCTGGCTGACCGGACAATCGACCTTGATGGGCTGGACTTCTCCACCTGCTTCACCCACAAGGGTCCGTCCGGCCGCTGGATCGTGTCCCGCACCGGCTACACCGGCGAGCGCGGCTATGAACTGTACATACCCTTGAACGACGCCTTGCCGATCTGGGAAGAACTCGTGAGTCGGGGCGAAGACCTCGGTGTGGCCCCGGTTGGCCTGGCCGCCCGCGATACCCTCCGCTTCGAAGTGGCCTATTGCCTGTACGGCCATGAACTGTCCGAGGACATCCTGCCTCTCGAGGCCGGGATCGGCTGGGCCGTGCGTCTCAAGAACCGCGATTTCATCGGCCGCGACGCCATCGAGGCGATGAAGGCCGCCGGGGTGCCTCGGCGCTTGGTGGGATTGGAGATCCTACCGACCCAGGCAGGCCGTCCTGCCCCCATCGCGCGCCAGGACGCGGAGATCTTCGCAGGCGACCGATTTGTCGGCAGGGTCACCAGCGGCACGATGAGTCCGACGCTGGGCCGTCCGCTGGCCCTGGCCCTGGTGACTGCAGACGCCGCCGACTCTGATCTGACTGTCCTGATCCGAGGTCGATCCGCTCCGGTGCGGACGACGCCCCTGCCCTTCCTGCCCGCGCGCGTCAAGGGTGACCCGCGAGCTGAACGCTGAGTCAACCCCTGAGGAGGCCGACCGATGGTAACAGACGATCGCAAGTACACCCGGGAACACGAATGGGTCATGGTCGACGGCGATGTGGCCATCATTGGCGTGACCGAGTACGCCGCCAACGAACTCGGCGACGTGGTCTTCATTGAACTGCCCGAGGCCGGCAACGATGTGACCGCCGGCGATGTCGTAGGGACGATCGAGACCGTGAAGTCGGTCGAGGACCTGTACTGCCCGATCAGCGGCGAGGTCGTTGAGGTCAACGACGCCGTTCTGGATGCTCCGGAGACCGTCAACCAGTCACCCCTCGAGGACGGCTGGCTCTTCAAGGTGAATCTGCTCGACGCCGACGAGCTCGAGGATCTTCTTGACGCGGCCGGTTACCAGACCTTCATCGGAGGCTGATCCCGCCATGCCTTACACGCCGCACACCGAGCAGGAGATCCTCGAGATGCTCCAGACGATGGGTGTCGAGTCCATCGACGATCTCTTTCGGACCATTCCGAAAGAGGTTCGTGTCGACGACCTCGGCTTGCCGCCCTCCCTTTCCGAGCATGACGTGACCGAGATCATGTCCGGACTGGCCTCGCTCAATGTTCCCCAGAGCCAGTACTCGTCGTTCCTCGGCGGCGGCGTCTACGACGGGTTCATCCCTGCCGCTGTGGACGCCATCTCCTCGCGCAGCGAGTTCCTGACGGCCTACACTCCCTATCAGGCAGAGGTGTCCCAGGGGACGTTGCAGTTGATCTACGAGTGGCAGACCTTCGTGGCGCGACTGACCGGCTTGCCGGTGTCCAACGCCAGCATGTACGACGGTGCGACCGCTCTTGTCGAAGGGGTGCTCATGGCCCTGGCTCAGGTCAAGCGTAAGGTGCTGGTCGTGCCGGAAACCCTCAACCCGCGTTATCGGGCCGTGGTGGATACCCACATGGCCTGGGAGGGAGTGGAGGTCCGCACTGCGCTCAGGGGAGACGACGGAACGACGTCCCTCGACGGCCTGCCCGGCATTCTGGACGAGACGGTCGGTGTGGTCGTGATCCAGAACCCCAGCTACCTCGGCTGCCTCGAGCCTGTCGATACGATAGCTGCTGCCGCGGCCGAGGTCGGCGCCTTGATCGTAGCAAGCGTGAACCCAGTCTCGCTGTCGTTACTGAAAACCCCGGGCGAGTACGGCGCCGCGGTGGCGACCGGGGAGGCTCAGCCTTTCGGCATCTCGCCGTGTTGGGGAGGGCCTCTGCTCGGCTTCCTCAGCTGCTCGGATACCCTGAAGAGGCAGATCCCCGGCCGGGTCGTCGGTCGAACCCAGGACGGACAGGGGCGCGACGGTTACGTGCTGACCCTGCAGACTCGTGAACAGCACATCCGTCGCGAGAAGGCCACGAGCAACATCTGCTCGAATCAGGGGCTCAACATGTGCCGGGCCACGGTCACCCTGGCTCTGCTCGGAGCCGAGGGATTCCGGGAGCTCGGACACGCCAACAGGATTCGCTGTGAGGCCTTGCGTTCGGCCCTCGGAGCGATCGAAGGCGTGGAACTGCCGTTCACGGCGCCGGTCTTCAACGAGTTCGTGCTACGAGTGCCAGGGAAGGCGAAGGACTTCACGGACTATGCTCGAGCCGAAGGACTGCTGGCCGGTATTCCCCTGGCCGGTGTGGCCGGTTGTGGCGAAGGCGATTTGTTGGTTGCGGTGACCGAGAAACGCTCGGCCGCCGAGATCGCGTTCTATGCGGAGATCCTCGGTGACTATCTCGACGGAGGTGCAGAGTGAGCTCGACCATCGAACCCCGCCGCTGGGGCGCCAGCATCCAGCCCAACCTCTTCGAACTCGGTCAGCCGGGTCGTCGAGGCACGGTCATGCCGCGCTGGGATGACGATGAACCTGACACGACCCTGCCCGCGCAGGCTTTGAGAAGTGCGCCGGCCGATCTGCCTTCGGTTTCCGAGCCCGAAGTAATGCGGCACTACACCCGGCTGTCGAATCTCAACCATCACATCGAACGCGGCATGTACCCGCTGGGCAGCTGCACGATGAAGTACAACCCGCGGCTCAACGAGAAGGTGGCGGCGCTGCCGGGCTTCGCCGATCTCCATCCCGAGCAGGACGAGGACGACATCCAGGGCCTGCTCTGTGCCCTGTCGCTGTTGCAGGACGCCCTCTGCCGCATCACCGGCTTCGAAGCCTGCAGTCTCGTGCCGGCCGCCGGAGCCCACGGCGAGTTTCTGGGTATGTCGGTGATCCGCTCGTTCCATCTGGCCAACGGCGAACCCGGTCGCACCGAGGTGCTGATTCCCGATTCGGCCCACGGCACCAATCCGGCCTCGGTCGTGATGACGGGCATGACGCCGCGCACGATCGCCTCGGGGCCTGACGGACGCCTGGACGTGGAAGCCCTGCGGGCGGCGGTCGGTCCGCACACCGCCGGCATCATGATCACCAACCCGAACACTCTGGGACTCTTCGAGGAGCGCATCGTCGAAGTGGCGGAGATCGTCCACGCCGCGGGCGGGCGTCTCTACATGGACGGCGCCAACATGAACGCCGTGCTGGGCAAGGCCCTGCCAGCGGCCATGGGCTTCGACGTCGTGCATCTGAACCTGCACAAGACGTTCTCCACGCCCCACGGTGGCGGTGGACCCGGCTCCGGTCCCGTCTGCGTCACAGCGGAACTGGCGCCT
>Ga0180007_10005427_pt1 | contig 12888 bp, 8 predicted proteins | sample MM_PC_MetaG_FD_121122 | JGI IMG/M metagenome (GOLD analysis project Ga0180007, IMG submission 121122) | Groundwater microbial communities from the Aspo Hard Rock Laboratory (HRL) deep subsurface site, Sweden - MM_PC_MetaG | ecosystem: Environmental > Aquatic > Deep subsurface > Groundwater... | reverse complement strand
TTACCCAAACCACCCAGACCTACCTGGCCACCGACGTCCCCATTCTCGACTACCTGGAGCGCTTGGCCGTGCGCGGTGAAGAGATCAGCGATTACCAGACCATCTGGTACTATTTTTAAGCAGGGAAATTTTGGCAAAACTCTGCGAGACATTGTTCAGGAGAAAAAATATCAACCGGAGCTTGCGCATGACGAGGGGGCAGATCTGCCTTTGACTTTTGTGCGTAGGTGAAATTACCCCAATTCAGCATATCTCTCAAAGAGAACCTTTGGAAACCTATAGCCTGGGAAGGTATACGATAACTTGAGGTTATCCTGAGGAAGGATATAACGATCATGCAATCAAATAACAGCTGGCTAGGTCGCCGGCAATCGACTTTTTGATTGCATTTTGATCGCCCTGGCTGCTCCGGACCTGATAATTCTGCAATCAGAATCGCCGGCATCGAGGACAGCTCCGGTCAAGATCGGGTACGAGCTCCCCAGGGCGTGGGATTGCGTTTTCTTTTTTGGAGTCCTCTATTTTGTTTCAATTTCGGGGCGTATATAGCAGGGAGATAGTTTGACTTTCCGTAGCAATAAATAAATCAAGTATACTTTAGCCGATCCTTTTCAGCATTAACATCCTCCCATTTTGCATGTGCTTCCCAAGACTCTGCAATTCTATCAAGAATTGCTCTAGTGCGAGGCCAGCGATGTCCAATTTGTTGAGCTTTTTCATGCCACTGTTGGGCAAGGGCATGTTCTTGTTTCCCTCCATCAAAGAGAGATTTCGAAACAACTCCTCGTGAGTTAAATTGTTCAATTTCAATTCCCGTTTCAATCTCTTTGTTTTCTAATTCTTCCAATAGTTGTCTCATTGCCTGATGTGGCCATAGTCCGTCATAAGGGTCCTCGGGGAAATAAAAGAAAATTTTTCCAATATACTGATCAACAATATCTACGCGATCATGCTTTTCAGCTAAACTCCGAACTGTTACAATCCATTCTCTCAATTTATCGATCTCCACTTGGCCATTATCATTAATTCCAGGTGGACATTTCCAGGAGTTTAACATTTCAAACGCTAACTGTGCCCTAAATTTGGAATTTTCTGGTGGTTCATAACCATCCGGGTAACCTCTTGAAGGTTTAAACAAATCGCAAATAACTTCGATGAAAAAGGTTGGGTCAGTTCCAAGAATCTTATGTAAAGTAAGGTCTTTCTTTTTTCTAGAGCTGGTGAGCAAAGGCAAATAAACATACTCTCTGCGGGCTAGTTCAGTCTTATCCACTTGTGGTTGCTCTCGTAACCAATCAAACAATTGCTCAACCCAGTAACCTAAATTGTTAGAAATATTAGATCTATTCGTGCTATTCATTTCAGCCAAGGCAGAATCTAATATGTTCAAATATTCCTGAGGGGGTTTAACCCCCCATTTCTTTGCAGCGACTCTAATTGCCTCTAACGCTCTGCCGTGTTTCGCAAACTCTTCGATAGCAACTGCTAGAGTTGCATTGTTTTCACGATTTACCCATCCTCTCCGTCGAAGCCAGTATTCATCATGTATATCTGGCCCCAGACTCTTGATTAACTCGAATGTTTCTAAAGAGTCCGGGTAGTTCATCAAAACGTTCACAACAAATTTGGGAGACCAACTGGACTTTTTTGCTTCACCAAGAATTGCTTTTGTCCAACGGTTTCCGAACTTTTCAAATGCCAATCCAGATAAACTGTTTGCAAAAAACTGCTCATTATCTGTACCCTCGACCATTGCTTTAACAATTTCTATCACGGCAGGTACTTCTGGCAGTAGTTTGATTAAGTAAGGGGCGATTAGATCTGGGTACGAAGACTTATTCAGAAACTGCCGCAATGTCTCCAAATTTCCAGGCTCCCAAAGTTCACTTATTGCCTCAAAACGAAGTCGGTCAAGCTCTTTTTGAGCTTTGTCTAGGTCATCGCGAGGGAAAGGAATGTCTGGGAAATAATCATTGAACAACCAAACGGCCTTATCCAAAGAGTTTTCTGGCGCGAATAGTTCAAAAACTTTTTCAAGGCGTTCGATTTTCTCAGTAGGCAATGACCATGATGCATCGGGAAATTCCTTATGTCTGTTTATGAAACCTCTTAGCGTTTCCCAAAGCCTATTTTTCTCTTCAAACGATATGCCCGAGCCTGCAAGACATTTTAGTCCGTCTTCTATTGCATCTTGATGTTCAGCGGCAACATCATCATAAAATTCTATAATTGCATTCCACCGCTCGGGCCTTTGCCCAGCAAAAATTATCGCTCGTGTGATATATTGTTGGTAAGTATCCCAAACATCTTTATTAGTCAGAATTTTCTTCTTATTGCGACCGAAATCTTTCCATGTTGGTTCATTTGTTGGCGAGGATGTTTGATGTGATTTCGGCATGAGAGTACAGAGCAATTCCCAACCAATATCAGATTCTTGATCAAGTATTAAATCAAGCACTTGTAATCGTTCTTCAAGATTTGCATTTGTCCCAGGGTGCCAAGCCAGGAAAATTTCACACAGACTATTCAATGGTCTGTTAGATAGTTTTCCGCCAGGATCGATTTTTGCCAACCGAGCAAGAATCATACTGACTCGTCCGAGATATTCTGGTTCCCATGCAAGGGTTTCTAAGCCCCATAAGAGATTCGTATGGTATGCATGGCCAAAAATGCCATCGCCTTCTTCAAAAATGGGCTGGATCTTCTCCGGTAGGCCCTGGAGAAGGCTTTCCAGGGCTTCAATGAAAGGGACGGGTGCTGCCTCCATCAAAACAGGTAATTGGTCCCTTATGCTTTCCATAAGACGTATGTCTAAACTAAGGCCAGGAAGCGCTTTAATTAAGGTGTCAACAAACGTTTGACACGTTCGTCCACCTGGAATCACCCCAGTGTCTTCTAATCTTTGGCCAAGGACAGCAATCCTTAGAAGCGATTCTGCAAGGCCATTTCTAAGCCAAGAGGAATGCTGCAATGTGGCACCATGTATTCCCATAAATGGTCTTTCATCGGGTTGGACATCTATCGATGGGTCAATTTCTTGGAATACTCTTTGGACAACTTCGGAAAAAGATTCAAGATACCCTTGGTTGATTAAACCTACCATAAGAGCAAAAGCTGTTGCGGGAGCCGATACGACTGAGGCATCACCGACTTTAACTAGTAATGGGTTGTCGGAATTAATAAAGGGAAGAAGCTGGTCTCTATAATCCTCAAAGGTTCTATTTGCAATTAATGCGACCACTTCCTTATCGCCAGCAGACTTGTCACTCCACCCTCCGAGCAAAATAGCGGGGACTACTAGGTGTGCATTCTCCTGCGTTGCCCAATTTGGGACATTGTCACCTGGGTCGCCCTCATTAAGGAGGTTCCAGACTCGCCAAATTGATGGGCTACTACCACATGCTCGTGCTTCCACTTCAGCCATTTCTGGAGACATGCCCATTTTTGTTAGAGCTTTTGCGAATTCTGCGCGGTCAGCTCTATTCAATTTGAAATCTATTCTCCTTACTTGGGAAGAGTTCCCAAAAGCACTAATTACTGTATGCCCAAAACGAGCCAAGGGTAGGGATTCTGAGGTAGCTGGTGGTCGAAGAATTATATTTTGCGGTTCTGATTGTTGCTTAAATCGTCCGGCGTCTTCGATCCGATTAATAACAATTGAACGCGCCAACTGATGATCCTTGAAAAGTTCATTCTCTGCAGCTTGGATGGCGGAGTAAATGAATGCGATAGCCTCTTCAGGGGAGTCAGCTTTTACATGTATTGGTCCACCTTCGGAATTTACGATCGTGTTTTTAAAGTCTGTTGTAGCTTGTTCTCGCCCAGCCAAAACAAGATTTTCTGTAACTGGAGGATTTGTGGTTTGACTCCAGTTTTCCCATACCTTCTTGAGGGTATGGATAGTGGGAGCAGGGCCAATACCTTGTTCTTGTAACCATGTTTCAACGTTTGGGGTGTTTTCAATCCATTCCTCAAATGATTGGGCATCAACGATCATAACAGCTGCCCATGGACTATTCTCTTGAAGTTCGTTAACAAGAGCAACAATATCGTCAATTTTTCTCAAAGTTACAGCAACGTATGTAGTCGAAGCTCTTTTCCATCCATTGGGCAATTCTTTGGCTAGTCTTTGGGCAAAGTCATTTCTAATTTTTTGTCTGGCATTATTTCCAGTACCAAGTTCCCATACTGAGGTTCCTGAGGGAATCCACGGAATTTCGCTTTGACAACTTAAAGTTCCATCCCATCCTGATAATTGATTATTTTCATGAGCAAGGAAACGAGATATTCTTATGTTCTCTAATCCTAAATTTGAATATATAAGTTTTCTGAGGAGCTCGCCGAGCGTGTCTCTTGCTGCATTCAAGTTTGCCCAACTTTCCAAGCTCGCTGCATGAATTAAAGGCATTTTTTCTCCTTTTCAGCTAAAGAAGTAAATGATAACAGCTGACAAAAGCGGCTGAAGAATGCCCAAAGCACTTGGACATTATACTTAATTTTTCCTTCTTCGATTCAGTCAAGATATTTCCAAAAGAAAGGAAACCGCTATTTCAATAAGAACCAGTTGGTACCATCAATGATATCCCCGGCCAACTTGTTGCCATCCATAAAAATATGCAACATTTTATCATCTGAGAGATTTTCCAATTTCATACACATATTAGCTTTTTCTATAACCGATACAACCAAGGCTTCCTCCGCCTCGCATGAAATCACAAAATTTCCATATGTGTCACATTCAACGAGTCTGTGATTTTTATTTTCACTTAATTTATTAGGAGGGGCTGTGCATCCACAAAGAGGGCAAACATTAGGATTAATCATTTTTATTCTCCTTCAAACAATATAGGGGGATGACCCCAACGCTTCGTTGAGCAACGCGGCGCTGTCACCCGCATCCGCCTCGAACTGAAGGTTTGATTTCTTAACTTGTCCATAACAGCAAAGAGAACACCAACAAAACTGTTCCAAACGAAGTTGTCTCCAGGCAATGGGGTGTCTCCCGTATTTTGTTTCAAATTCTGGGGCGTATTGGAGATCTCTTGACTTCGAATGGCACAGTAAAAAGGTAAACCGAAAGATTGTTTGATTTTTTCAGGGGGCATAATCTTCTGCAACATCACAACTATTATACGTTTCCTGAGTACCTTCAGTACATTGATGCCTTGAGATTTGAGCCACCGCGAAGTGGTCGGTTTCGTGCCCCAGGTTCTCCCGGAGCGCAGCTTCATCATGCCGTTGTTACGACTCATAACTCGGAGGTCGGAGAGGTTGCATCCAGACTGGCGATGGTGTCCAACTGGGGTAGATTCACGACGTTGCTCAGGACCTTGATCAGTATCATCAGGACCTCGATTTGGGCGGCGGAGAGCCGTTTCTTAACCTTAAGGTGGTCAATAACTGGTTCCATTGTCCAGTCCTCAAAGGCACCGGGTTCGCTGAGTGTCTGCCGGAGCTGCGCAAGCAGGGGACCTGTCGGGCGTTGGTTAAGGTAACATTGGAGGATGCCCAGAAAGATCGTCCGTGCGCGGATGTAGGATCGCTCGCGGCAATGCTGTTCTGCCAGCTCGATGTGCCGGAAGGCGTCGTCGAAACGGTCCAGCATAAGGCATACGCGGGCCAAGTGGCAGTGCGTGCTGCCGAGTTCGAAGCCGCGCTTCACAAGATGCAGGTATATTCTTTCGGCTTCACCACAGTACTTCTCTTTGAATAACACCAGCGCTTGGGTGCGGAGGTCAATGGACGGGACGTCCGCGTGCAGCAGGTCATCGATTTTGAGGCTACGTAGCAATCGGTCCGCCTCGTTCTGTTCCCCCGAGCCCTGCAGTATCTCGACGCGCAGCTCCAAACGCAGCCTTCTGTCGCTGGCGGATTCGTCGTCCGTAGCGAGTGTGTCCAGTAGTTCCAAGGCTAGGGCGTAGTCCATACGACGTATCGCGATCTTGCAACGCGCTAGTTGAAAGCTGCGGCGCTCCGCTTCCGGTGCGCTCTTCAGAGCTTGCCTCAGACAGGCTTCAACATCATCGATGTCCTGGTCTTCCACGCATCCCGGATCGGAAGCGACGACCGCCGCCACGGCTGCCGCCACTGGTGCCGAGCGATCTGTTCCTTCACGCCAGAGTCGGAGCGCGTTGGCCGGAGTGGGCTCGCGTGGTAATCCGTCCTTGGGAAGCACCGGCGAGTCGTCAAACGCTAGATTTGCTGGTATACCGATCAGAGGGAGATTCGAGTCAGTCATGGCAACGTCCTTCCGGTTAGCCATTGGGGAATGCCTGCTGGCGTATTGAGGGCGGCAGCAGTTCGAAGTTCGCGTCGGGTCGTCCCAGTAATCTTATCACGTCATCGGGCCATTCCGTGGCATCTTTGTCGAGGGGGTGAACGTGCCACTGGGTCTGGATTTCGCGAACGAGCGGAGCTGAAAGGTAAGAGAGTGGTACGAAATCCAGGTGGATACCACGTTTACGAGCTTCGAGGCGAGCCTGGTGTGTAATGACATTGCGGCTTGGTGCGATGATCAGGACCCGTTGTTTCGCAAAGGGGATTGCAAGACGCACAAGTGTATCCGGCCAGTGACTCGGACCGAGAGACACACCGAACTCCCGCTCAACGTACTCGAGTAGATGATCCATTGTCGCTGACTGTAAAGCTGGGCAGCATTTGAAGTCCGTCTCGGTGAGCCACTGTGCGCCCTGCCGGGTGTTCAGCACCGGGTTGCCGTACGAGACCGCGCCCCAGATGAGCTTCTGCCCCACGACGTTGGGACACTCCACTGCTTCACGCGGCTTGCCGCGACTTTCAGCATATAGCACAGTGCTGATGAATATGCTGCCAAACTGTTCCGCGATCTGGCGAAAACGGGTGGCAGTCGAGCCTACGAAGTGGTCAGGGGACAACACTCCGCACCTCAACAGTTCCCAGTCAAGCCCGCTTCGGGATCGATGGTGTTGCGGGGCCTGCAGCACGTATACGAAGGGTTCCTGTAGTTCCACGTGCGCCGGTTCACGCTGTTGTCTTGGGGTACGAACGTGAACCTCTTGGTTGCCCCGGGCGAAAGCCCGAAGCGTGGCCTTGACATCGATACCGGCTTGCAGCGAGCCGTTGAACGGCTCGCTGTGGCGCCCACGCAGGCGATAGGAATACTCGCTCGCCAGTCGGTAGGCAGTGCCGAAGTACAACGCTTCACAGGGAGGCCATACCCAGTTGTAACCCGTGGGATTGCGACTGTTGCCGTCCTTGTCGCCATTTTCCCCTTCCAGGTTGTTGTTGACATGCGGGCCCATCGTGGGGCAAAGGGCGCGATGAGCGGCGCTGAGGTCCTCGTCGATAACGCTGTCAACCAGAAAGGGCTCGCCCTTATGTTCTCCCTGCACCAGCCGCACTATGTTACAGTGTCCCACTAGATGCCGTTCGTGTTCAGTGGCTAAAGCCTGCAGGAAGGGCAAGTTCATCCCGCCTTCGGCGTGCAACCAATTAATACCAGCATTGGCCACCATCGCCTTCTGCAAACGACACGCCATCTCAGACGACACGATTGCTGCTGCCGCTTCGAGAGCGGTGACAAAATCCACTGCGTGCCGTTGCCGCAGCAAGAGCAGGTTTTCGAGGTAGGCAAAGTACCTCGCGAGGCAGGAATGGGCGTCGAGCATCTGTCCACGCTTATCCCTCATGACTTTGCGGTATGCGTGCTGCAGGAAGTCCAAGGGATCCGGGAAGCTCAGCCGACTCGCGGCCTTCGTTCGGAGTTCTTCATAGTGACTGGTGTAGTTCGGCATTGCGTCCATCTGGCAGATTGCCAAGTTGGGATCGACGATAACCTTGGTGTAGCGTCCGCCCTCTGATGCGGGCAAGGGTGGCGTTGCAGGTGGATCCGGCGACCGGAGCAAACGTTGCAGTGCTGACCAGTGAGCCAGCCCTCCCGTGAAGAGCACACGCCGGTACTTCGACACCAGGAAGCGCAGCTGTCCGGCCATGTGCCATTCACGTCTGCCGTCAACGTAGTCGTCGCGGTAGTCCGCGCAGTGCCTGGCGTTCCTTTCCACATAGGCATCGAAGCCTGCGTCCACCATCGCCGGGTCCTCCAGCAATATCTGCTGCCTCTTCCCGGTAGCCGACTCCTCCAGGTCAACGCCGTAGATGTCCAACCCTTGCTCGACTGCGGAGCGAATGGCCTCGATCATAGAGTCAACGGCCGAGAGGCAGATGAGCGAAGTGGGGGAGAAGTCGCAAGACCGGAGCAGCTCACCCGCAGGTACGCGATGCAAAGGTGCACGGTAGCGCTCTTGCAGGGCCAAGCACGCTTTTCGGTGATCTGGGTGAATCAAACGATTTCGGCGTAGCAGGCCCAGCATGCAAGGCAGGCGGTCTCCAGGACCCAGTTCGCGTATCCACGAGGCAATGATCGTTGTTGCCTTGGGCCCAAGCTCTACTGCCACTGCCTCGGGTCGGGTTTCGTCATCGTGCATGGTCTGGCGTACAACGTGGGCGAACGCCATGCGGTAATGGACCGCTGGCACCGCCACAAGCTCGCCGCCAGCACCTGCCACTTGGGTCCGGATACTCATTTAAAGGATTCCCTCTCAGTTCGGTTGTACAGCTCATCGAACGCACGTCGCACATGTTTCGTCTTTATCGCCGGCTGGTCCGCCCGCAGCAGTTTGCCATCTAGTTCATAGCTCGCGAACGAAGACGCCAGAGCAAATAGCTGGATCGCCTGGCGCGGCGTTAGCGGGTCCTTACGGTCGCGCCAGAGCTCCCAGAATACCCCCAGCAATTCCTCTCGCTCTTGCTGCATCCCGTGGTGCGAGGCGATGATGCGGTTGATGTCCTCGCGGCTGGGATGGTCCACGTGAACGACGGGCTGCAAGCGCGATCGGATAAATTCGGGTAGGTCCCGTTCCTCACCCGCATTTGTGGCGGCAACGAAGCGAAAGGCGTCATGGGCCATTACCCGCTCACCGAGTAGGGTCGAGTCGATATAGCGGCGCTCGTCAAGCACACTAACGAGTAACGCCAAAGCGCGCGGCCGAATCTTACCGATTTCGTCAATGAAGCAGATACCTCCTCTATACATGGCCGTGACGAGAGGAGAAAGCACATAGTCCATTCTGTCCCTGGCGCCGTCCGCGAAGCGCACGGAGCAGGCCAGGTCTTCCGCCGTTATGTCTTCGTGTCCCTGCAAGATGTAAAGCGGCAGGCCAGTCTCCTTGTGCAATTCATAGACGATCCGGTTTTTGCCCACCCCAGGGTCTCCCACCAACAGCGGGGAGAGGGGGGGATTCTTGCTGCTCCAGATCCACGCCGCATGCACCACTTCCATTTCATGTCTGCGGCCAGCGAACGCCCCCATTTCAGCCTTGGGTTTGTAGTCGTCATTTGTCAGCACTTGCTTGCCGCTACCCAGTTCCACTCTATCCATTTAATTACCCCCTTCCTGCACAACGCGGAAACCAACGTCGACATATCGACCGCCGGCAACCCTGTAGTCTTCCTTTTTTACCTGCAAATAGCTGCCTGGTGAAGCGAACGAGCCGCCCTTCAGCACGCGCCAGGGACCGTCCGGCGTGCGATCACAGCACCATTCCCAGACGTTCCCCGCCATGTCCCGCAAGCCGCCGTGGTCACGGCAGGGGTAGGCGCCAACGACGGTTGGTCCCCGGCACGCACCACAATAGTTGGCCAACGTGGGGTTGGGCGCCTCGGATCCCCATGGAAAGGATTCCGTTCCGGCAGCAGCCAGCCATTCCGCAGCAGTGGGCAAACGCCACCGACCACCATACTGCTCGCCCAGCCAGGCACAGTAGTCCTCGCAGTCGCCAACCGACACAGCGACTACCGGGGCAAACGGCGTGGCGTAGTTCCATGGCAGTGACTGCGCCGGGGCATCTTGCCGCCGATCATGGCAGAAACGTTCATACTGGAAGTTACTGACCTGGCATCTGCTGATGCGGAGTCCGCCGCGCAGGAAGATCATCTCTGGCTCCGTCAACCAAGCCACCGCATTCGGCGCCGTACAGATATTGAAGTACGAGAGAAAGTTCTCCCAACTGATGAAACGGCGGTGCGGATGCCGGGCCAAACAGTGGAACACGAAACAGTCCAGAGGATCGTTGCGCCACCCATCGCGCATATTTGCATCCTGCACGTCGTTTCGGTCCCCGGCCGGCAGCGGCATTGGCGGCGTTTGCCGGCGGCAGCGCTGCAGTAAAACCCCGATGGCAAACATCTCGCTCGCAATACTGGCGCGCACTCCCAAGGCCAGTTCTGGCGCGACGATTGGCGGCTCGTCGCCACCCAAGATGTCCAAAAGGGCTCTGTCCTGCGGCATGTACTCACCATCCGCGAGGGTGCTGCCGACACCGACCAACTGGCACTGCTCCTCCCCGTCCCAATACAAATCGGCTGGTGAGCAGTGGATGAGACGGACGCCCTGCGAGGCGAGGAACCGGCAAAGCTTCACCACCCCGCAAACCAGTCGGCGCAGAGGCTGGTCGTTGGGATCCATCGGCGGCGCGCCGGGCGCCAGGAATCTGGAAAGGGGGCGCATGCCGGGCGGAATCGCCGCCACGATCGCTGGCCGCTTCCCGGGCTCGAAGTGGAGGACTCGCCCGACCAGTTCTAGTTCCAGGCTGGCATAGTCATACCATCGATGGAACTGCTCGCCAATGCGTCTCCGAGCTGTCTCGTCGAGCCCATCTTTGGCACGCCATAACCCCGCCGGCAAGTCCGTGGGATCGTCGCGGGTGGCCAGGAACAGCTGCACTAAGTTCCGAGTCTCGGTGGCCGCCCCTATGATGCGCCAATCTCCACAATACTCACCTACCTGTCGGTCGCCAGGCGGATAGTGCTGGGCCAATGTGCACCAGGAGTGAGTGGCAAGCAATGCCGTCTGGAACGCCAGACTCGGTCCCGGGTGCGGAGCCCGCACGGGGTCATGCAAGTTCGCAAAAGGCAAGAGCTGTACTGGCTCTTCCGAGGACTCGCGCCACCACACACACAAGATATCAGGCTCTTCTGGTAATGGCTGCAAGTAGGGAGACAATCGTAACGATTCCCTGCGGCGAGTGTCAAGCAGGTGCAACTCGCCCTGATAGGAGGTCTGGGCAAAGCTTTCGCATGATTGCAGGTAGTTCTCCCATGCTGGAGTTGGCCCTCGGTACACGCGCAGACGTACCCCGAAGTCATGGCGTTCGACGCGGACCAACAGGTACATCTCAAGAACACGCAGCAGTTGCATTGCGGTCTCGAAGCGACTGGTGATGTCTTTAAGTGATGGTGGCACTCTCGTTAGTGCTGCTTGTTTGTGCCACTTCAGATAGTCGACGAATTCCAGGTACCGCAGCTCTGTTACGAATCCTTTCTGTGACGCGTGCTCCAGCAAATCGTCAACTTCGGTGATCGGTAGTGGCTCTGGGTAATTCACCTCAGCAGCAGCCATGCAGACCACGAAATCCAACATCTCACCAAAACTCGCCAAGGCCGATGCCCTATCCTGCAATCGACGACGCCATAGGAAAAACGGTGTTGGCAGGCTCCGCAGCGAATCCTGCCCACCTTCCCAGTCTTTGATGAGCCGCAGGAGCAACTGACTCAAATGTGCCTTGTCGTGGAATTCTGGCCGCAGTCGCCGATCCAGCCGTTCAACCTCTTTCCAAAATGCCTCCTGCAGTTGGCACTCCTCTGCGGACTGGCAACCAGGATCCAGCTGGCATTGGCGTCCGTCCAGAATGTGAACCAGCAGCCCAGATCGATTCGCTATATCATACTCCATCTGCGTATACGATCTTCGCTGGTCGGGCGGCTGATCGGAGGGACAACTTCCGCTGTACGGCCCGATAAGGCAGATGACCCTGTCACAACTGGTAATCAGGCGCCCCAGGTAAGTCACGGCGCTTGCGTGATCTCCCGTCAATCCTTCCTGCAAGACTGGCTCGACGTTGTGCCAGTCCTTTAGGAATTCTGCGGCAAATCGACGGTAGCTCCCCAGACCAGATGTCGTGCTGCTGATGAACACCCTCATGCTGTCAACCCCTTTACGCCGTCTATCCTTGTACCTCCAGTTCAACAAAGGCTATCGCCGGATCTCTTGGCCCTTTATCGCCTCCAGATGATCAGCCTCCAGTTTTGACGTCGTCTTTTGCCTTTCGACACTTCATCGATGGTTCACTTTCGTTCGTCTTCCTGAATCATACCTGTCACAATCATCGTTGTGACTTTTCCTCAACGCTCACCACCATGGTTTTAAACACAGCAGCTTGAGGCGGTTTAAGCCTGCACCTGTAAGCCGGCTTCAAGGGGCCTGCCCTAATCTCCTACATAGTTACGGTAGCGGTTCCCTTAAAAAAAAACCGCGTGCCTCGTGGCACACGGCAACCCGGCTATCTATTGAAGATCCGTGGCTTTCCGTCCCTATCTCTAGATGGGTTTAGCTTTATCAGTATATTATCCCTAACTAACTCTTTATGAGGCCAGTCTCATTTTGTCAATATGTAAATTGCCGCACCTGTTTTAGGTTATGGCCATAGTGAAAGATTCGATTGGCAAGGTTATATTTTGGAAAATTGTCAGCACTAAAGATTTTTCTGAGTAGGGTTAGGTATAAACGCTCATGCAATCACCAGCTCACAAGGTTGCCGGCAATCGTTTTTTTGATTGCATTTTGATCGCCCTGGCTGCTCTGGACCTGATAATTCTGCAATCAGATTTCCGGACTTTGAGACCAGCGCCGGGCAGTTCGGGCTGCAGTTCACCGGGGAGGTGATTGCATTTTCCCGTATTTTGTTTCAAATTTTGATGGTCAGATTGCCCTGATGATGGTTTTTGGGGGGGGACTGGCTCCATTAGGCCGATCATTGACAGGGGGATAAAGTACGATAGTAAAAGTGGTGCGCT
>Ga0180007_10005426_pt1 | contig 12890 bp, 18 predicted proteins | sample MM_PC_MetaG_FD_121122 | JGI IMG/M metagenome (GOLD analysis project Ga0180007, IMG submission 121122) | Groundwater microbial communities from the Aspo Hard Rock Laboratory (HRL) deep subsurface site, Sweden - MM_PC_MetaG | ecosystem: Environmental > Aquatic > Deep subsurface > Groundwater... | reverse complement strand
CGAGTGTCTTATAGTAATACATGTAGGTGATGATATATTGGCTAGTCAACAAGGATATAAGTATAATTGTAGTGATTGTAATTGGGAGTTCGTAGTAATACACTAAAGTAACACTTTAAGTAACGTATGGAATAAATGGAATTTACAAAGAGAACTATGGAGTTTCTAAATTATGAAGGGATGTATAGACAATCAGGATTCAGAGGAGACTATTTCTCTAATGCTATCCCTACTAAAGAACAAGGCATTCCTTTCTGATAGTGTAGGAGCTACTTGAGTGGTTGGAGATAGGTTACATATTACATAGGTAAGGAACATACATATATATAAGGAGGTTTAAAATGGCATCATATTTTTTGGATAGAGTTTCTGAAGAGTTAATGAGAAAAATTAAGGCAATGTGTGCACTAAGAGGGATGAGTATAAAGAGTCTCATTGTGAGTCTACTGGAGAAGGAACTAGAGAAGCATGAAAATGTGCAATAGGTGTAAAATGAAAGGGATGGAGTTCGGTAAGGATAGGAGTAGGAAGGATGGATTGCAGAGTTGGTGCAAAAAGTGTAAGAGGGAATATTATAAGAATAATAGTGATAAGATATTAGAGAAAAAGAAGGAATATTATAATAATAATAAGGATAAGATAAAGGAATACAGAGAGAATAACAGAGATAAGATAAAGGAATACAGAGAGAATAACAGAGATAAGATAAATGAATACAGAGAGAATAACAGAGATAAGATAGCAGAGCAACATAAGGAATATTATAATAATAACAGAGATAAGATAAATGAATATATGAGAAAACAATATAGAAACCCATTTAACAAACTCAACAAAAATGTGAGTAGTAGTATACGTAGGAGTCTAAAAGGTAACAAGAATGGGCAACATTGGGAAACACTGGTTGGATACACTGCACAAGAGCTTATGGATCACTTGGAGAGCCTCTTCTGGCCGGGTATGAGTTGGGAAAATATAGGAGATTGGCACATAGACCACATTAAACCTATATCTTCATTCTCATTCACATCACCGGAAGAGGAAGAGTTCCTAGAGTGTTGGAGATTGGGTAATCTTCAACCCCTATGGGGAAGTGATAATATTAGTAAAGGAAACATTGTAATTTACATATGGGATGAACCTGAATAAGTGCATGATACTAAGACTGCTGAAAGAAGAGTCGGTAGCTAGGAAACCATACCAAGCCGTTCTATTTCCCTAAGGTTAGAGTTAAACACTGGGAAATAAGCAAAACAGTTAGGAAACACTGTAGGAAAAGCGAGTCTACCGGGGAGATATCTGAATGTTAATAGCATCAGAGTCCTAAGCCCCGCTCCGTGGTCGCTCAGTGAGGCTAAAAATATCACTGGGGTAACACATATACAGGTAAAGCCTAAATTGGCTGTAGCTGGCTGGCATCCAAAACTGCACCTGATAAATCGGTAGACAAGCTAAGAGAGTTAGGAACGCCCTAAAATATATAAGGGCATATACAGACCTAGGGACCTCAGCACCCCCAACCTAACAATAGCCAAGAGGCACGGGGAGAGGTATGTCCAGAGGAAGGGGGTCCTAATTATGGAAAGGAGTATCCAAATGAATAGTGAGTTCATGGAAGGTTGGCTAAGAGGTGACTCATCTGCCGAAGATAGGATATACTCTAATAAAATGTATATCTATATAAATGATAATCATCTTCATGACGGTATGATATTTAACCAACTTATGTACTGGAGTGGATATGATAAGAATGGTAACCGCAGGTTACGTGCAGAACAAGATGGGCATATGTGGATAGCAAAAGAATACAAAGACTGGTGGAAAGAGTGTTGTGTTAATGAGAATACTGCAAAAAAGGCTATAAATAGAATGGCAAAAAGTGGACTCATAATAAAAAAAGTCTTTAAATTCAATGGGCAACCAACTACACATCTTAGAATAAATTTTGATAAATTTGAAGAGAAGGTAAGGTCTTTCCAGAAAGATACAGAGTACCTTTCTGGAAAGATACGGAGTACCTTTCTTTTAACAGAGTATACAACAGAGAATACAACAGATAATGATTCTCCTAAAGGAGAATCATCTCCTTCGGAGGCTGCTGAAAAAATCTTTTCATGCTGGAACAGAATAGCCTCAGAGATCAAAGGTCTTAATGTACATAAATCTATCTACAGTAAGTGTAGACCTACAGAAAATACCAAGAAGCTTGCAAGCCGTATCAATGGTGGTTCAGACCTAAGCATCTTAGAGATTATAAATCTAGTCCTTCAGGACTTCAGTGTATATGAAGTGGATGCAGCTATCATGATCTATGCAGATATAATTGAGTCGGATGATTATTGGTACTCACACAGATTTGGTTCCCTTGGTAACTTTCTTGCAAGCAAGTCCGGCCTACCGAAATTCCTTCAATCGGCTAACCCTTACAAAAAGTTCAAGAGAGGTGGGTATGTAGATACTTCAGATCCATTCTCCAGCTACCGTGAGAAATTTCAACCTATCTCCAGACACTATGAGGGTATTCTTGATGAATTTCATACTACATACTATGGTTTTAAAATCAGTGACTTTGCATCCCTCACTGATAATATTGCAGAAATAGAGTATAGACTAAGGGGAGACACATCCATCAGCAAGAGTGACTTTGTGTACCTTGAGGAGTGTATTGCAGGTCTTCTCTATTCCAGAAAAGGTAAGGAGGAGGAGAATTTGCAGAAATTACAGAAATTATTCCCTGAATGGGAGAAGAGAGTTGACAAAAGAGAAACAATGATTACAATAGGAGAGGAAACATGAAAGCAAATGAGCTGAGAGACTTGGTGAATACAAAGTATAGGGAGATGTATCCAGGTGATAGACTCTCTAATACTAAGTATACTAATGCATTAATAGGAGTGATAGCATCATTCTTTCCTGAATTACCTCAGAAGGAAGAGAGGAAGAAGGAATACAAAACATTTAGGATATTACGTAACAGGGCATATTGTAATAAGTGTAATGCAACTATAGAGAGTACCCATAGGCATGATTTTGTGACTTGTCCTTGTGGTGCAATTTCTGTAGATGGGGGACACGACTACCTGCGTAGAGTAGGAAACATAGAGGATATTTCCGATATTTCGGAAGTGGAGGATATATGAAAAAAGAAGAAGCATTGAGATTACACAGAGTTATGTGGGATTGGCTTGTAGAACACCCCGGTTGTACAAAACGAAATGCGTTTGAGCATATCCCTGAACTAATTGGGAAAGATATAGATTATGATTGTTTTGTGTGCCATTTCGCAGGTGAAAAACTTGGTAAGCCGAGCTCTGATTACGATAGGTGTGAGTTCTGTCTACTGGATTGGGGTGCATATAATTGTATTGAAAGCTACTTTGGGGATTGGGTAGATACAGATAGTATAAGAGAGAAAAGAAGATTAGCTAAGATTATAAGAGACTTACCTGAGAAAATACCTTTCAAAAAATTTAATATAAAAATCTCTTCGCAGGAAGAGGCAGAAATACTATGGCACATGTTGAATGTTCCGGTGAATACTATCTTAGATTTTTATAGAACCTTCATGGACGGAAAACATAGGTTCACCAAGTATAGGATAGTAGGTGGAGGTAATACACACTCTCTATGGGAAAAAGTAGACAGTAAGTACTCTCCTTATGTCTAATATTGTAGATTACCTGGATGATAAGGGTGTAGCCTATACCATATCAGGTGATGAGGCTATAGTAACCTGTCCCGAGTGTAGAAAACCAAAACTATCTATAAATATAAACACCGAAGTTTATAAATGTTGGGTATGTAGTGCAAAGAGCCCGAATTCTACGTATGCTAAGGGGCACTTCTCACAGCTTAAGGAACTTTGGGGGGATGTTATACCTATAGCATCTGTTATGAAAAATCTCTCTTCAACAAAAGAGAAGAATTTTTCAGACTTGGTTATAAGATATCACCATCAATTGAGGTCTAACCCTTCACTGATGAAATACTTGTTTCAACGTGGTATTAATGAGGAGTCTATAGATAAATTCCAATTAGGTTTTGTTCGTATGCATGAACAAGATTGGGTATCTATACCATCTTATGAGGACGGTATACCAAAACTTATAAAGTACCGTAAGGGACCGAACGATGAGAATCCGGATTTTGCAAAATATTTAAGAGAGGAAGGGGGCAAGACTGTATTATTCAATGGAGATGTGTTAGATTCAGTAGAAGAGGTATTTATTGCAGAAGGAGAGTTGGATGCTATAACACTTTTACAAAATGGGTATGAAAATACAGTAGGAATAACAGCAGGTGCCGGTACACTAACACCTGAATGGTATGATAAACTTGTAAGTAAGAGTAAGATCTATCTGGTATTAGATCCGGATGATCCAGGACAAATAGCTGCAAGAGATATTTGGGCTACAAGGTTAGGTCGTGGTAGGTGCTGGAACATAAAGCTTCCTGACGGTGAGGATGTAAACTCTTATTTCACAAAATGGAGTAGGGAAGAGTTTGACACACTTATTGAGAGTGCTGAGAGATTTACAGTAAGTGGTATAATATCCCTACGTGAAAGTTTTGTAAAGCTATTTCATAGTAAGGATGAAGAGCTTATAGAGACACCTTGGAAAAGCTTAAATAAACTTATTGGTGGTGGTTTCGCAAAGCAGAGGCTTATTGTAATAGGTGGTGCACCGGGTGCAGGAAAAACGAGTATGGCACTACAAATACTATACCATGTAGCCAAAGAGAAGGATATACCTGGGTTGGTATTTTGTCTGGAGATGCCAGAGATTAGTCTAGCAACAAAGGTAGCTCAACTACACTATGATCTTACGATAGATGAGATACACCACTCTGACGGTCTTGTATTTGCAGAGGAATTAGGTCATATACCATTATATTTTGGTTACTCATCCAGGATAAAGACCGATGTGTTCTATAATACTATGGAAGAGGTACGAAATAGGTACGGGGTTGGCATAGGAGTGTTTGATAACTTACAGAGGATGGTAAGGACGGGTGAAGAATCTGATATTGGCAATGCTTCTGCTATGTTCGCATCTGTGGCTATGGATTTTCATATGCCATTTATAGTAATATCACATCTCAGGAAACTAAAGGACGGTGGTGGTGAACCAAGGCTTGATGACCTAAAGGGATCACAAGCTATACCTTCTGATGCAGACTACGTAATATTTTTACATAGGAAGAAGGAAAAGAATGAAGAAGCTTTCTCATCTTTGGAGCCTCTTACAAAAGTAATAGTTGATAAGAGTAGATATAGTGGAGGAGGTGTGGCCAGACTTTGGTTTGAGGGGGATAAATCTAAATTCAGGGAGATAGAATAGGAGAGTTGTCCGAGAGGCTTAAGGAGCCTGTTTGCTAAATAGGTATGGGGAAACTCATCACAGGTTCGAATCCTGTACTCTCTGTAGGAGAAGGTATGAAGGAATTCATAGATATTTTAAGTACAAATCATCTTGAGATTGGCATACAATATAGACCTAGTGACATTGGGCTTGGTGTATGTGGTGGAAATAACAGTAAGAGAGGTGGTAAACCTTGTAATGTGTATATTGAAATAAATGTTCTTTTTTGGACGTTAGAAATAGAAATTATGTGGTAAAGGAGTATAGCTCAACTGGAAGAGCATCGGGCCTTGGACCCGATTGTTTCAAGTTCAAATCTTGATACTCCTTCCAAGGAGAAAGCTATGGATTGGGAGAAAGCAAGAAAATGTGAGCACGAATGGTATACAAATTACATTGATTCAGGCAAATGTGAAACTCCATACTGTTCTTGGTGGGAATCTCACTGTAAAAAATGTAAAGTATATGAAGTAAAATGTGGTTGTGGATTCATGAATGGTTATGGTGCAGAACCTATTAGAAAAGAACTAAATAGAATGAGAAAAAGGTATGGCAAGCAGACCTGAATTGGTAGAGATGTGTAGAGAATTGGAGATAGACTGTACAGATCTAAGTATAGAGGAGATGAAAGTTGCTGTACGAGAGGGTGCATTACGTAAGTTTATTCATGGTAGAAAGAAATACAGTGCAGACGGTCTTTCAACTATTCTAAAGAAATTCCTGACACTGGAAGGAGAATTTGTGCTGAAAGATAAAGAAGGGAATAGAGTAAATTACAGAGGGGAAAAGATCCATGGATAATTTATTAAGCTACCTACGTATACTCAAGATAGGTGCAACCAAAACATATTTCCCTATTTTTGCTCAGTACTTGCACTCTAAGGATGGTTGGCTATCTACATACAACTTAGATGTGTATATAAGAGTAAGGTTCCCTGCTATATTTGAGGGAGATATTAATATCTATACACTAGAGAAGACTATTTCAGCATTGCGTGGAGATAGTGCTGAATATAATACCTACGGGAACACCCTTCAAATATCTTGTGGGACACTCGTTACTAAGCTAATGTTGGAAGATATGGAATTTCCTAGTATGGAAGAGCCTGTAGGAGAAACTACAATTATAACTGAAGAGGCGTATGAAGTTATAGAAGAAGCTATGAAGTATGTCGGTGGAGAATACCCGTATGTAATAGTAAGTAATGGGATATACTCTACGAACGGGAGTAAGGCTTATTATAATAATACCAAATGCAATCTCACAGTACCTATAAGCAAGGAAGTGTTTGCGTTGCTCTCGGTAGGAGATGAGGTTGGTGTAGAGGGGACTAATACCTTTATAAAGTTTTCTAATATAGAGGGGTTTGCACTCTTCAATCTATTTGATAGCTCAACCTATCCTACTGTACAGATAAGGGATACTGTGGCGACAGATACTTGGAGAGTATGTAATATAGCTCCTATCCTGGATGCTGTAAGTAAGGTAACATCCATATCCTATGGGGAGGAGGTAAAAGGAGTGACTATTTCTTGTGAAGATGAGATGCTAAGGGTAGAAGCAGAATCAGCTATGCAGGGAGAATCTGTGTATACTATATCTGCTCCGGATTCACCCAACTTCAGTATCTACATCAATGCCAATTTCTTTAACAGAATACCACTAAGCTACGATCTATATGTTTCAGGGATGGGAGAACTGAATAAGATATTTCTGAGGAATGAGAAAACTACAATGATTTTTATGGGGCTAATAATATGAAAGATCTAGGAAATAGAATGAAGGATAATTATGAAGGTAGGTATAGAATAAAGCTTACTAGACGTATGCCTGTAATACTCAGGCTGGATGGTAAAGCATTCCACACTTTTTGTAAAAATATGGAAAGGCCGTTTGATACACAATTCTGCTATGATATGGAGAGCACTGCTTTTTATTTATGTGAAAATATTCAAGGAGCTAAGTGTGCCTATGTGCAGTCTGACGAGATTTCTATATTACTCACAGATTATGATAAGCTTACTACAGAGGCATGGTTTGATTATAATATTCAGAAAATGGTATCAGTAGCATCAGGTATGGCATCAGCATATTTTACTATGAAGTGTGAAAGATTAGCTGTTTTAGATTGTAGGGCATTTAATATTCCTAAAGAGGAGGTATGTAACTACTTCATATGGAGACAAAAAGATTGGAGAAGAAACTCGGTGCAGATGATGGCGCAGAGCTTATATTCACACAAAGAGCTACAGTGTAAGAAGACATCCGATCTACATGAGATGATATACCAATCAGGAGAGGATTGGGAGAAGCTTGACCCTATATATAAGTATGGTAGTTTTATATGTAATGAAGAAGGTTGTGGCTGGATAGTAAATTATCATACTATATTCTCAGAGCAGAGAGCTAGGATAGAAATACTATTGGAGCCTGAAGAATAATATGAAATGTACAAGATGTGGTTGCTATAAAAATTCCATAGGAGTATGCTGTGTAGGATATTCCGGAGAAACTGGTTCTGATATACTTTTCCTTGGGGAAATGGCAGGGAGAGAGGAGGCATATGCCAGTCTCACTTCCCCCGCTCACTTTATAGGAAAGGCAGGTGGTATCCTAGATACTCTTCTTGAGAATATAGAATTTACTAGAAAAGATTTTTGGATAGTTAATTCTGCAAGATGTTGGAAGGAAGGGAATACAAAACCAACACTAAAGGAATTGGATGCTTGCTTTCCTTTTCTCTGGAGAGATGTAAGAAAGTATAAGCCTAAATTGGTAGTAGCATTAGGTGGAACTGCCCTCTATCAGTCTACAGGAAAGACAGGTATAGAGTTATATAGGGGAAGACCAGTTTGGAGTGAAAAGCTAAAGTGTAAAGTGTATCCTGTATTTCATCCTATGTCGGTAGGATATGATCCTAGTAAACGGGAGACACTCATTGAAGATTTCAACTTGATTCCTAGTATGATAAATGCCAAACCTAGTGAAACAAAGCACTATAGATACAAATTAGTAAAAACTATGGAGGAATGGAGACAGGTCAGGAATATACTTTATAATTCAGATGATCTGTATCTGGATATAGAATCCACAGGACTAGATCCATATACAGACGATATAAAAACAGTTCAGTTAGGTTCTGGTAAGGAGCCAATATTAATATTGAGTGCTGAAATATTGGAAGAAGCAAAACCAGACCTGAAAGAACTTTTAACTACCAAGAACATTATAGGTCAGGACTTTGCTTTTGATGCTAAGTTTATACATTCCAAACTTGGTATCTTCCCCGAGGTTTGGTCTTGGGATACGTGCCTGGCAGAATTTGTAGTATCCGGTATGAGTGATAATGACCTTGATTTTCTAACAGGAAAATATGTGCCTGAATCTTTTGGGTATAGTGATGAAGTGAATAAGTGCGGTGGTGCTCACCTAGTAAAAGACGAGAAAGTGTTACTTCAATATGCGGCAGATGATGTTGGTGTACTGAAGTCTATTAGAAAGAATCAATATATACAATTAGACAGAGAGAGTATGTTACCTCTCTATGAAAACATTATGCTACCGTGCAACCGTATTCTTACCAAAATGAGCATACGGGGGATAAGATATGACCTTGATAAACTTTGGGAGGTAGATAAGAAATATGAAGAATTAGGAAGTAAGGCACTAACGAGCGCACTGAAACTAAAGAAGGTAAAAGAGGTGGAGAATGAGTTGCATGTAGCCTTTAACCCCGCTTCTACAGTACACGTTAAAAAATTGCTACTTGATAAGTATAAGTTGCCTGTGCTAAAGCGTACTAAGAAAAATAATCCTAAGGTATCCAAGGATGAAATGAAAGTATATGCAAATAGGTATAATAATACATATTGTAAGATAATGGAGAAGTATAGATCATATCAAACTTTACGTAATAACTTTCTATCAGGTGTAGTTGATAAGTTACAAGGAGATATAGCACATACAACATATTCACTACATGCAACTACAACAGGAAGACCTAATTCTAAAAATCCAAACTTACTGAACACACCAAGAGAAAAAGATGTAAAGAAAATATTAGTAGCTAGACCTGGATATAGATTTGTGTGTGCTGACTTTGCTCAATTGGAGGTAAGAATAGCCAGTGTTGTTTATGATGAACCGAGACTCATAGAGATATGTAATGATTTGGAGAAAGATATACATAGTTCTATCACAGCAAAAGCTTTTAAGAAAGAGTATAATGAAGTATACGATGGTTATAAGAGTGGCAACATTGCCATGACTGAACTGAGAGTCAAAGGAAAGGCTGTACAGTTTGGTGTAATATATCAACAGCAAGCAGAGGGGTTGGCATACTCCCTGGGTATATCTGTAGAGGAGGCTGGAAGATTCATTGATGAATACTACAATAATTTCCCTGATCTAAAAACTAATATAGAGAATACAAAGGAGAGATTAATAAAAGATGGGTATCTACAGAACTATTTTGGTTTTATAAGACGTTGGGTACATCATAAGAAAGATGATCATAATGTGCTTAGAGAAGGTGTGAATTTCCTAGTCCAGTCATTAGCATGGAATATATTACAATTATCTCTAATAGAGATAGATAGGATTCTTGTAGAGAGTGCAATGGATTCATACTGCGTTTTACAGGTATATGATTCAATTGTATTGGAGTGTGCTGAGGATGAAATATACGATGCAGGTAGGATTGTATTTCATGTAATGAATAACATCATGATACCTTATGAGGGTATAAACAGAGTAACTCTCAAAGCGGATATAGAGGTAGGACATAATTTAGCAGATCTAAAAGATTTTAACTTGACAAATAGAAACCAGTAATTATATTAGGAAGGAGATATGGCAAGAGGAATAGATAATGGTTGGGACTTTGTGAAGGAGGGGGGTATTTACCAATACAAAGAGGACTATCTTATTTGCATGGTAGAAATACTTAATGATAATAGTGACAAAGATGGTTATAGCTTTGTTATTAGAGTTCTATCAAGTAATATAGATAATATAGGTGACACATTTACCGTCTATCATAAGAAAAATGATCATGGTATATACTCAGGTATGTCACAATTTTATAGAACACCAAAATATGTAATGTTACCTGTTGGTACACCTTGGCCATTCGGTGAGAAATTCTTAGGTATGGGGGGATTAGCTAATGAAAATTAGAGTAGGGTTTGTAAGTAATAGCAGCACCACAGCATTCTGTATTGGAAAAAACTACATGACAGAAGAACAAATTAAGCTTTTTAGTGAATTCTTGAAAAAAGAGTTGGAGGATTATGATGAAAACGATGATTACAGATATGCAGTAGAGGAAAGATACGTAAGAGAGGGAGAATATTATTTTTTGGGGGAAGTGTCTCAGCATGATGGTGAAATTTTTGATTTCCTGGATAACTTAGGTGTAGGAAAGTATGTAGAAAGCTTCTCATGCTAAAACCAATATGTAATTATTGCAAGTCCTTTACTAAGAAGAAATGTTTGGATACTGGAACAAAAGTTATAGACATACAAAAAGCTTGCAATAAATTTGTATTACAATCATACTTTCACTGTCCTAAGACACAACAAACTATGCATATAGAAATATGTATCCATAGAACAAAAACTAGGTACGGATGTAAAGGATGTAAACTAGGAAAGTTTATAAGAAAGCATGCGGGAGTAGCTCAGGTGGAAGAGCAATTAGCTTCCAGCTAATATGTCATCTGTTCGATTCAGATCTCCCGCTTATATTTTTTGAGGTAAAGTATGGAACAATACCTGGACGATAGTTTTGTTGATGGTGAACTTAGAATCTCTACAGAGTCTATATTTTCTCTTGAACAAGACCTACGTACACATTCTCAATTAGAAAGAAAGTATCATCGTTGGCTTTCTGAAGCTATAAAAGAAGTGGATGATATATCTCTGAAACTAGAGATATGTGTTGCAGAAATTGTAGAGGAGATAGTTTCCAGGGAGAATATTCCACCTTCTGCTGTACAAGAGATAAGGAGAAGTAGGGTAGCGGGGGATAAGAGATATCAATTAATGAGGGGTAGACTTAACTCTGCAATAGAGAAGAAGGAATACCTACGTGGTCTAACCAAGGCATGGGAAAGTCGTGGGTATAGACTTATGGAAATAGTAAAGCTATCAGATAGACTTATGTGGAATGAGCCTAGAGTATACAACACTAACCAGAAAACTACAGAAGAGAAATTAGATAGTGTTGGTGATAAACTCTCTATAGACTAAGGAGATATTATGTACGTAGCAGGTATGTTTGTATATGCAATTGTGATTATAGCATTATTTTTTGGTTATTGGTTTCTCCAACTTGTTGGAAATACACCTAGGATTCTAAATGATGAAAAACTAAAGATATTCTTAGCTCTTGATAAAGATAGTAATGAAATAAGTATAATATTAGTTATTTTTCTATTTCTAGTAGTATTATTAACATCTATTATATGGCCTATAGTCATCTTTACACTTATATACATATTAATAGTGTTGTTGATTAAAAAATACCGAAAGTAACTCAGTCAGGTAGAGTGCATGGCCTGGGACCATGTTGTCGAAGGTTCAAATCCCTCCTTTCGGATATAGCGGAGTAGAGCAGAGGTAGCTTTTCGGGTTCATATCCCGAAGGTCGAAGGTTCGATTCCTTCCTCCGCTACATAAACAATGAAACAACTATTATAGTTTCAATATAAATGAAACTAGTGCAGATGTAGCTCAGTTGGTAGAGCAGAGCCTTTGTAACGCTAATGTCGCAGGTTCAAGTCCTGTCATCTGCTTATGAGGATACCATGAAAATAATACGTAAAAAGAAGTTTACTAATGGAATTGTGTATGCTCTTGAAACAGACGATGGTTATCCTGTAGAAGTAACAGATACGTTTCTACCATATTATACTAAGAATGCTATAGGTAGGAAGCAAAACAAGTTGCTATCCAATGATGTAGGTTCTAGAAAAGAGAGATGGATGATAGGTGTATCAGTGATGTCCGGGTGCCCTGTCGGTTGTAAATTTTGTGCTACAGCTAAATTAAAAAAATGTAGAAATCTTTCTAGCTTAGAAATATTAGATCAAATCTATTTTGTATTAAGAAATAATAATACTTTACCAAGTTCATGTAAAGAGTTCAAGATAAACTACACTAGAATGGGAGAGCCTTTTTTAAATATTAATGAGGTAAAGAGAACAATAGCGACTATAAATCATATTTACCCGCATAGTCATCACTATATATCAACTATAGGTATAGAAGGGTCTGATTTCTCATGGATAAAAGATAATATATCATTACAATTCAGTATACATTCATTACGAGATAGTTATAGAAACTGGTTAATACCTTATAAGAGGAAGATGTCTATTAGAAACATAGGAGAAATACGGACAAAGTCAGATCTAAAAACTACATTAAATATGACACTAGTAAACAATGAAGATTTTGATATAAAAACAATGAGAAAGCTATTCGATCCAGCTTATTTCTTTGTGAAGCTTAGCCCAATAAAT